>Ga0181858_1001217_pt1 | contig 12618 bp, 10 predicted proteins | sample NewIslPassag4_SG_FD_130749 | JGI IMG/M metagenome (GOLD analysis project Ga0181858, IMG submission 130749) | Feedstock adapted compost microbial communities from Newby Island compost facility, Milpitas, CA, USA - Passage 4_SG | ecosystem: Engineered > Solid waste > Feedstock > Composting ...
CTTGAACGCGAAAAGCCGGGGGCTTGACGCTCCCCGGCTTCACAGCCTTACGGCGATCCGAGACGTATGCGCTTCGCGAATGGCATCCGTTGCGCCAGACGTTCCGCCGTATGGTCATGGCACGTGAGGAAAATCAGCTGCCGCCTCCGCTCCCGGACGATGCGGCCCAGCAGCCCGGCGGCCGCGTCCAGCCGCGCGTCGTCGAAATTGACGAACAGGTCGTCCAGCAGCATCGGCAGCGGCTCGTCCGTCTCAACCTCGTCCGCCAGCGCGAGCCGGATGGCCAGATAGATTTGCTCCGCCGCGCCGCGGCTCAGGAAAGCGGCGTCGACGACGCGGCCGTCCTCCGCCGATTCGAGCTCGATCGTCGACCGGCCGAACGGCGCGGCGATGCGCCGGTACCGTCCGTTCGTCAGCGCCGCCGCGTATGCCGACGCGCGGCGCAGGACGGCGGGCTGCCGCTCCCGCTCGAACGTCTCGCGCGTCCGGCGGATGAGCGCCAGCGTGACGGCGAGCTCCGCGAAGCGCTCCGCGTCGTCCGCGAGCCGCGCGAGGATCGCCTCGCGCTCGTCCAGCAGCGGACGGCGGACGTCCTCCGCGAGCAGCCTCGCGAGCGTCTCGCTCAGCCGGCCGCGCTGCTCGAGCAGGCGCGCCCGTTCGTCCTCCGCCGCGCGGTACGCCTCCTCCGTCCGTTCGGCCAGGTTCCGCAGCGCCGCTTCGTCATGCCGCTCAAGCAGCGCTTCCATCCGCGCCCGATCCTCATCCGTCAGACCGGCGGCCAGCTCCACCCCGATCCGGATCCGCTCCTCGTCCAGCTCCCGCGCCTCGCGCGCTTCGGCCAGCAGCCGCTCGTAGGCCGGCTCGTCCTCCGCGCCCGCGGCGGCGAACCAGGCGCGGGCCGTCTCCGCGTGGCCGGCGAGCAGCGCGTCCGTCTCCCGCAGCTCCCGTTCCAGCTCCTTCATCCGGGCGTCGAGCGCGGCCGCGGCGGCGGCCGTCTCCGCTTCGCGCCGGATCGCGGCGCGAAGCCGCTCCAGCGCGGCGGAGGGATCGTCGTCCGCGAGCCGCGCGGCCGCCTCCTCCGCGGCGCACAGTTCGCGCACCGCCGCGCGATGCTCGCGCAGCCGCGCGGCCGCCTCGGTCAGCCGCGCGTCGAGGCGGGCGATGGCCGCCAGATGGCCGGCGGCCATCTCGAGGCGGTCGAGCGTCTCGAGCGCCGCCTCGGGGGACAGGCCGCCGGGCAGCCCCAGCGCCTCGAGCCAGCTCTGCCATTCGGCGCGCAGCGCCTCCAGCCGGGCGGCGGCGGCATCAAGGGCCGCCCGGCGCTCCGCGCGCAGCGCGCGGATCCGCTCGAGCCGCCGGGCGCGCTCGAGCGCGCGCTCGGCCGCGAGGCCGCGCTCGCGCAACGCGTCAAGGCGCGCCTGCCCCGCGCGCTGCAGCCGGCCGCGCACCGCGGCCGCCGCCGCGAGCTGCGCCTCGCCCGGCAGCGCGCCATGCGCCGGGGGCGCGAACGGCTCGGCCGCCTCCTGCGGCCGCCGGAGCAGCGCCCCGAGCGCCTCCGTCGCGCGCTGCCCATACGCGGCCACCCGCCGCGCGGCCGCAAGCGCCTCTCCCGCTTGCGGCCCGTCCGCGCGCCCGCGCCCGAAGCCGCGCCGCGCCAGCGCCGGCGCGGCCAGCGCGGCCAGCCCCGCGCCGACGGCGCCCGTGGCCCAGGCGAGGGCGCCGTCCAGGCCGACGGCATGCGCGCCGGCATACGCGGCGGCGAACCCCGCCGCGCCGAGCGCCGACACCAGCGCGGCCGCGACGCCGCCGACGGCTCCGCCGGCGTCCGCCCGCCGGCCGGCCGCGCGGGACGAGCGGGCGCTCAGCTCGCCCTGCACGCGCATGACCTCCATCTCCCACGCCCGGCAGGCGTCCTCGAAGCGCTCCCACGCGCCCGTCAGCGCTTCGGCCGTCCGCGGCACGAACGGATCGTCCTCTCCGCCCGCGCCGCTTTCCGCCGCCGCGGCCGCTTCGGCCGCCGCGCTTTCCGCCAACGCCTCGCGCTCCTGCCCGGCGATCTGCCGCTCGGCCTCCGCGCAGCGCGCCGCTTCGCGCTCCGCCTCGCCGAGCGCCGCGCGGAACGCGCGGATCCGGTCGCGTTCGGCCACGCCCGCCGCGAAACCGCGCAGCCGCTCCGCCGTCCAGTCCGGACCGGCCGAGGCGAGCAGCGCGTCCAGCCGCTCTTCCTCATGCCGCCGCTCCGCCCGCCATTCGGCGCACGACCGCTCCAGCGCCCGCATCGCTTCGGCGGACTGCAGCATCCGTTCCAGCCCGGGCTCGAGCGCGAGCAGATCCTCGCGCGCCGTCAGCCGCTCCCGCTCCGAACGCGCCTCCCGCAGCGCCGCATCGAGCCGCAGCCGCTCGCGCTCGAGCCGGTCCCGCTCGGCGGTCCACATCCGCCACTTCGTCCCGGCGTCGGCGGGCAGCCGCCCGGGATCGGGCAGCGCGGCCCGCCTCGCGTCCAGCTCGCGAAGGCGCAGCCACTTCTCCCGCAGCTTCAGGGCGCGCGCCGCGTCGTCCCGGCTCCGGGCCAGTTCGGGCAGCCTCGCCTCGACCTCGCTCAGCTCCGCCTCCGTCTGCTCCAGCGCCGCCGTTGTCTCGTTGTATCGCCCGATCGGATCCGGCAGCGCCCGCAATTCGCGCTCGATCCGCTCGAGCTCGGCGAGCCGCGTGTTGACCGGCAAAGCCGAACCGCGCGGCTTGTACAGCTTGTCCATCGCGTCGCGGATCGACTTTTCGGCCTCGGCCAGCCGCCTGCCGTCCGCCATCCCCGCGTGATAGAGAAAACGGCCCAGCTCCTCGCCCTGCACGGCGCCGAGGTCGCGCAGCTCCGACAGGCCGACCGCGAACAACTGGCGGTACGCCTTGCCGGTCAGCCCGCCGAGCAGCAGCCGCTCGAGCTCCCGCTGCTCCAGCGTCTCGGGCGCGTCCCCCCGCCGGCCGCGCAGCACCGGCTTGCCGCCCGCGACGTTCGCATAGCGCTCCAGCACCAGCTCCCCGAGGCGCTCCGAGACGATCGTCAGCCGGCCGCCGTGCCGCCCGCCGTACACCGGCTCCTGCCGCTCCGGCATGTTCGCGCGCGTCGCGAAGCCGTACAGCATCGCGCGCACGAAGCCGAGCACCGTGCTCTTGCCCGCCTCGTTCGGCCCTTCGAGGATGACCGCGTCCGCGTCGAAGTCGAGCGCGACGCCGCTGAGCCTGCCGAACCCGTCGATGGTCGCCGAGCGTATCTTCACGCCGTCACCCCCCGTCTTGCCGCAGCGTCAGACGATGTCATGCGCAAATTCAATCTCCCCGCTCCAGCATGCCCGCGAGGCGCGCCGCCGCCCGCCTGAGCAGATCGTCCCCGCGCGCAAGGCCGCCGCTTTCGATCAGCCGCCGCAGCCGCGCGTTCCGCGTCATCGGTTCGAGCGCCTCCCGCAGCAGCGCCTCCCGGCCTTCGGGATCGGCCGCCAGCCGGCGCGCCAGCCGCACCGCTTCCCCCGCGAAGCTGTCCTCCTCCGCGAGCCGGTCGAGATCGAGTTCGGGCGCCGTCCGGACCGTCAGCCGATGGACCCAGACCCAGCCGCGGCCGGCCGATCCGTCTGAACCGCCGGCAAAAACCCCCCCGCCGCCAGGCGAATCGCCAAACGCATCATTCCCGCCGCCGCCAGCCGTACCGCCCGGGCCCGCGTCCCCGCCGGCCCGATCCGCCAGCCGGTCGCGCAGCGCCGCGAGCAGTTCGTCCGCGCCGCGGGCTTCGAGCAGGCGATGCAGCGGGCCGCGCCCCTCCAGCACCACTTCGAGCATGACCGGGCGGCCTTCCGCCGACGACGCGGCCTCCGCCGCCTTCCGCTCCGCGAGATCGAGCAGGCTCTCCTCGTCCGCCACGCCTTCAATCGGCACATGGCACGCCAGCCACCGGACCTCGTCCAGCGGCAGGAACGTCAGGCTCACGCCGCCCGAAACGTCGACGTCGACGAGCCAGCAGCCCTTCGCCCCGGTCTCGCCGGGATGCCGCCCCTGCATGTTGCCGGGATAGACGACGTGCGGATACTCGTGCAGCACCCGCCGGCGATGCACATGGCCGAGCGCCCAGTACTGGAACCCCGCGGCCGTCAGTTCGCCGAGCCGGCAGGGCGCGTAGGCGTCGTGATCGGGGTCGCCGTCCACGTTCGCGTGCAGCAGCGCGATATGGAAATCGGCGCCCGCCTCCGGCCGGTAGCGGGGGACGAGATTGTCCGTAACCGCCCGCCGGTCGTACGAGATGCCGTAGACGAAAGCGGCCGGCTTGCCGTCTCTCCGGCAAGCCGGCCGGTGCTCCGCGCTTCCGCCCGCGCCGAAGATGTGCACGCCCTCCGGCAGATCGAACCGGGCCCGCTCCGCTCCGAGCGGATCGTGGTTGCCGTGGATCGCGAACACCTGGACGCCGGCGGCCGCAAGCCGGCTCCACGACCGGTGCAGCGCCGCCTGCGCGCGCAGCGACCGGTCCGCCGAATCGAACAGGTCGCCGGCGATGACGACGAAATCGGCCCCCAGTTCCAGCGCCGCATCCGTCAACCGGCGCAGGGCGGCGTATTCCGCTTCCGCCAGACCGCGGCGGACATGCTCCGGCGCGTCCGCGAGCCCCTTGAACGGGCTGCCCAGATGCAGGTCCGCCGCGTGGATGAACCGGAACGGGTTCACGTCGCCTCCCCTTCCTCCGCAACGTCAACCCCGGCTTCCGCCGCGCCGATCTGCGCGGGATCCATGGCCCCGTCCCGCGGCGCTTCCGGCGCCGCACCGCCCGCGGCTTCCGCCGCGCCGTCCGGCGTCGCTTCCCGCCCGGCCGGGCCGTCGTCCGCCTTCTGCGCCAGGCCGAGATAGACTTCCTTCAGCTGCGCGATGACCCGATGCAGCGAATAGTCCCGCTTCGCCTTCTGCCATGCCGCGCGCGCCAGATTGTAGCGGTAGCTCGGGTCCGAAATGACCTTCTCGAGCGCGCCGGCGAGCGCCTCCGGATTGTCCGGCGGCACGAGCAGGCCGTTCACGCCGTCCTCGATCTGCTCCGCGATGCCGCCGACGTTCGTGCCGACCAGCGCGAGCAGGCAGAGCGCCGCCTCGGCGAATACGGAGCCGAACGCCTCCGCCCGCGACGGAAGCACGAAAATGTCGAAGAACGGCATGAACTCTTCCGGATGCAGCATGTATCCGTAGAAGATCGTGTCGTCGTAAATGCCGAGTTCGGCGGCCAGTTGCTCCAGATCCTGCCGGATCGGACCGTCGCCGATGATGTGGAGCACGAACGTGTGCCCCCGCCGCTTCAGCAGCGCGCACGCCCGGAGCAGAATGTCCAGCCCCTTCGCCGGGACGAGCCGGCAGACGGTGATGAGCTGCGGAATCGCGTTCTCGTGGGAGACGGGCCGGAACCGCTTCTCGTCGAAGCCGTTCGGGATGACCGTGATGCCGGCCGGATTCTTCACGTGCGGCGCCAGGTAGTCGCGGAACGAATAGGACACGGTGAGCAGACGGTCGACCTTCGCCTCCAGCTCCCCGTACAGGGAGGTCAGAAAGCGGTGTTCGGGGCCGTCCGGCTTGATTCGTCCGTTCAGCGCCAGCTCGCGCTCGTAGCTGGAATGGATCGTCATGACGACGGGCGTGTCGGGGAACAGCTTCTTCATGACAAGGGCGGGAATCGGATGGTGGGCGTGGATCAGGTCGTAACGTTTGTTGATGCGCATCCGCGTCCACCACAGGTAGTCGCGGCAAGTCTGCAGGTATTTGTCGACGACGGGATGGCCCCGGTAACCGTAAGCGTCGAATGTGGAGAATTCGAGGTCTTCGCTGCCTTTGCCGCGCACCCGCTTCGGGATGGAGAACAGCTCCATGTCCCACCCCATCTTGAGGAAACGTTCCTGGATGTACGGCACCATGGAGGAAACGCCGCCCAGCTGCTCCGGGGGAAAGAACAACGCCTGCAACACCTTCATTCTGACTTCCTCCTCCGGCAGTCGGTTACGCTACTGCCAAAACCATGATATAATAGAACATATGTTTCTGTAAAGGAAGCCATCACGACCGCCTGGAAGGGATACGATGACCGCCGCATTCGATTGGATTCTGTCTCCGGTCGGCCGTACCGCCTGCGCCGCATCGGCGCTGACCGTCGCCGGCCTCATGATCGTCATGTCCTTCCTCCAATGGAGGATGAACCGCCGGCATGCCGCCAACCGGCTCATGATCGCGGCGATGCTGCTGTCGCCCGCGTTCTGGATTCGGCCGACCGGCCCCGATCTTGACGCGGCGCTCGCAGGCGCCTGCCTTCTGTCGTTCATCCTGATCAACTGGGCCGTGCTGGCGCTCTACGCGACATTGCGGCGGAGCGACCAATGGATGCTCGGCGCGCTGATCGGGCTTGCGGCCGGCGTTTCCGTCCTGCAGCACGGCCTGGACGCGGGCTGGTTCGGCGCCGGCTGGACAAGCGTCTTCCGTCCGGTCGATCTTCTGCTGCTCGTCGTCTCCGGCCTGATGCCGGCCCATGTGCTGCCCCGCATCGGCCAGCGGGCCCGGATGGCGGCGGCGCAAGCCTGCTTTTTGCTGAGCCGGCTTGTCGCCATCGCGGAGGCCGGCACGGAAGCCGCGCTGCCGGTCTGGATTCCGGCGATCGGTCTGCTGCTGGCGACCGCCCATTTCCATCTGCTGTTCTTCATCCTGTTCCGGCGCTCGCTGGAACGGATGCGATCCGTCTACATTTCGGCGATCAAGGACGGCCTGACGGGCCTGTACAACCGCAGGCATTTCCTGAAGAAGACGAACCGCTACGCCGCGCACGGCCTGCCGGTCTCCATCCTGTTCTGCGACATCGACAACTTCAAGCGGCTGAACGACACGATGGGCCACCACGCGGCGGACGAAGCGCTGAAGCGGGTGGCGGCGATCCTGTCCGAGGAAGTGTCGGGCTACGGCACGGCCGGCAGATTCGGCGGCGAGGAACTCGTCGCGTCCATCGCCCGTCCCGGCGCCGACCCGGCCGCGATCGCCGAGGCGTTCCGGCAGCGCGTCGAGCGGGAGACGAACGTCACCGTCAGCATCGGCGTCTGTCCGGCGATCGACGGGGTGTCGGTCGAGGAGGCGCTGCGCCGGGCGGACGAGGCGATGTACGCGTCGAAGTCGTCGGGCAAGAACCGGGTGACCGTTCACCGTCCGGCCGCCGAGGCGGATCGGATGGCCCGTCAGCCGTAAACCGCAGGCCCGACCGATCCCATTACACATGCCGGGAGCGAAGACGATGCAAGCGCTCGCCATGCTGACGATGCTGATCGACCATCTCGGCATTGTCCTGGCCCCCGACAACCCGTGGCTCCGCTTTGTCGGCCGGCTGGCGATGCCGCTCTACGCGTACGCGCTCGTGCTCGGTTACGCCAGAACCCGCAGCTTCCGCCGCTACGCGGTGCGGCTCGCCGTCATCGCCGCGCTGTCGCAGCTGCCGTACGCCTTCGCGCTGATGGAGCCGGACGAACCGTTCGAATTCAACGTCGTCTTCACGCTGCTCGTCTCGCTCGCCGTCCTGCGCCTGATCGACGTCTGCGCGGGACCCGCGGCCGCGTCGTCCGCCACATCCTCGTCGCCCGCGCAGGCCGCCGTGGCCTCGTCGCCCGCCGCCGTCCCCGAACCGCGCGCCGGCGCAAGCGCTTCGCGGATTCGGACCGCCCGCCGCCTCGCCGTCCCCGGCGGTATTGCGGCCGGCGGCTGCCTGCTGCTCGAGCTTCTGCCCTTCGATTACGGCGCGTACTTGCTGTTGCTCGTCCTGATCTACCGCCATGCCGCCGGACAGGTCGCGATGGCGCTTCATTTTTTCCTGAACATGCTGTACATCGCGCTCGGATTCCCGGAGTATCAAATGTTCAGCCTGCTCGCCTCGATCTTCGTCGCTCTCGTTCCGGAGGCGCTGGACGCGATCGACCGCCGGGTCCGCGTTCCCCGCTGGCTGTGGCGGTCGTTCTACCCGGCGCCCCTCGCCGTGCTCGCCGCCATCCGGCACTTCCCGGCGCTCTGACCGGCCGCCCGCGCCGGCACGGCACGCCGTCTGCCGGCCGAAGTCGTCCGCGCTTCCGGGCACGTCGCCCGTTCGACCCGTTGCCTCGACCGCACGTTCAGGGACGCCGTCGCTCGTGAATGCTACCAGGAGGAGCGGACCGAGCCTCGACCGCACGTTCAGGGACGCCGTACGCGCGGCCCGGAACAGCTTCGCGGGCCTCACGTCCCGCCGTTCTGCTTTTCCAGCGTCTGCCACGCCGACCGGACGAGCAGGTCGAACGCCTCGTCGTTCTCCTCCAGATATTCCTCCACCCGGTCGATGTCGCGCATGCTCCCGGATTCGCTCATGAAGAACAGCCCGTACGCCCAATCCTTGCCGTCCTTGCTGTGCAGCGCCGCCTCGTACGGATGCCGGTGGCCCTCCACCGCGAACCGCACCGAGCCGACGTAGCCGTCCTCCGTCCGCCGCATTTCCGCGCCGAGGATGTTGATTTTCATGTCCCAGTCCTCCTTCAGGTTCGCTCTTGCGGAATCCGGCCCCGTTCCGCCAAAGCCGGCCTCCGCAAGAACCAAATGTGAACATTCCGTGAACTTTTTCTCCCGGAGCGCTTTCGCCCCCCGGATTTGAATCATTTTTAACACAGATTTCATCCAAATTCGCTATAATGGCACCATAGTTTTTGCGAAGGTGATGTGCCATGAGAACGTTCATATCGCTGCATGACCGGCCGATTCCCGTATATGTGCAGGATGCGAACCCGAAGAAGGCGCTCGAGGCGCTGGGCGAAGTGCTGAACCGGAAGCTCGCGACCGGCAAGGCGGCGCTGCGCCGCTGCATCCAGTCGCTCATCAGCGTCGAGATCGTCGGTAGCGAAGCGACGCTGCACGCGCTGCGCGAGCACGACACGCGCACGATATCGCTCTATTGACCGGCTCTTCGGATACGCTCTCCCCAAGGTCCCGAGACAGGCGGACACCGTCATGGCGTCCGCCTTTTCCGTCCCGTCTTCAGCCGATCCAAGAAGCGAAGAACTTCCGGTACCCCTCGCGCATCACCCGCTCCGAGAACCGCTCGAACGCGACCTCGCGGTTGTCCTCCGACACCGCCGCCGGCGCGGCAAGCGCCATGTTCACGAGCTCGAACCAGTTGTCCGGATTGCCGGCGAACGCGTGGCGGCCCGATATGTGCCCGTAGCACGGGTGATCGGGCTTCACGATCAGTTTGCCCATCGCCATCGCCTCGGCCAGAGGCATCGCGAACGTGTCGAACACCGAGGTGCTCCAGTACACCTTCGCCGTGTTCATCAGCCGGAAAATCTCGTCCCGCCCGAGCGCGAACATCAGCTTCACGTTCGGCGGAATGTCGTACTTCTTCACGCTCTCCCTGTACCGCAGTCCGCCGAACACCATGACGACCTCGACGTCCGGATGGGCCCGGGCGTACGCGATCGGCACCTCCGGCCGCCGGTTCGGCTCGTCCCGCCCGATCCAGAGCACGCGGTTCTTCACGACGGCCGACGGATCGTAAGCCCGGCGCGCGAGCTCCTCCTCGAACCCGATCGGGATGACGTCCACGTCGGTGACGCCGAAATCCTCCGCGAACCGCCGCTTCAGATACTCCGTATGGACGATCGCCTTGTCGACGATCGAATAGAACGGCCGCATCATGCGGTATCCGGTGAGGTCCGGATGCGGATACGAATGCGGGAACAGCACGCACTTGTCGATGAACAGCTTCAGGAACGTGAATCCGGACACCGTGTAGATGACGTGGTCGATTTTTTCCCGGTACAGCTGGTCGAGCACGATGTCGTAGTTGACGAGATCGCCCTTCTCGTATTCGTAACCCGGCGCCTGATCGTACCCGCTCACGTGGCGCTCCGGCTGCACGAACACGATCTCGATCCCTTCGTCCGCGGCGATCGCCTTGAGCCGCTCCGCGTAGATGCGCGGGCCCTGGGCTTCGGCGAACTGGATCTTGCGCATGACGAGTCCGACTTTGGTCAATCTCCCCCGCTCCTTTCCCGGAAGGCCTGTCTTCTCCAATCCTGCCACAAAAATTCCCGCCCGTGAAGGTCCGGCAACCCGCCGGCCGAGCCGCCGTTCCCGGTTCGTGCCAACCCGCGCCCCGCTGTGGTATAATGCGCTCGATACGCACATCGATCGGGTGGGACTGAGAGCATTGAACACGTGGGACAACAAAACGGACGAACGCGCGGCGGACTTCCTTGAGCCGGCGCAGACCGCCATTCCCGGCGTCGCGGGCGCGGACGACGGCGCGCCGGACGCGGTGGAGCGGCCGCCGCTGCCGTCAGGCTTCATCCGCCGCATGGAAGCGCAGCTCGGCGAAGAAGCCGCGGCGTTCCTGCGATCTTACGGCGAGCCGCGGGCGCACGGCCTCCGGCTGAACGGCCGCAAGCTGGCCGATCTGGCGATCGGTCCGGACAAGCTGCGCGGGCTGTTCGGCCTCGAACCCGTGCCGTGGTGCCCCGGCGGATTCTACTACGCGCCGGAGACCCGACCCGGCCGGCATCCGTACCATGCGGCCGGGCTGTACTATATCCAGGAGCCTTCCGCCATGTCGGCGGCGGAGCTGCTCGCGGCGCAGCCGGGCGAGCTCGTGCTTGATCTCGCGGCCGCCCCCGGCGGCAAGGCGGCGCAGATCCTGGGCCGGCTCGCCGGGCGCGGGCTGCTCGTCGCGAACGAGATCCACCCCGCCCGCGCGCGAGGGCTCAGCGAGAACATCGAGCGGATGGGCTTCGCGAACGCGGTCGTGACGAGCGAGCCGCCCGACCGGCTCGCGCGGCGGTTCCCCGGCTTCTTCGACGCGGTCATGCTCGACGCCCCGTGCTCGGGCGAAGGCATGTTCCGCAAGGACCCGGACGCCGTGCGCGAATGGTCGGAGGCGGCCGTCGCCGCCTGCGCCGCGCGCCAGGCCGACATTCTCGACGAAGCCGCGAAGATGGTCCGGCCGGGCGGGCGGCTCGTCTACTCGACCTGCACGTTCAACCGCGAGGAGAACGAGGAGACGATCGCCCGGTTCCTCGGACGGCGGCCGGAATTCGAACTGGTCCGGACGCTCCGCCTGTGGCCGCACCGCGAGCGCGGCGAAGGCCATTTCGCGGCGCTGCTCGTCCGCGGGGACGGCGGCGAAGGCGCGGAGGACGCCCCCGCGCCCGCAGGCCGCCGACGCGCGGGCGGGAAGGCGCGGTCGGACCGGCGCGACGGACCGGGCGCCGGCGGCTTCGCCCGGTTCCGCGCCTTCGCCGCGGAGGCGCTGTCCGGATTCAGGCCGGAAGAAGAGCTGCCGGCCGGCGAGCCGCTCGCGTTCGGACAGCAGCTGTACTGGCTGCCCGACGGCGGCGGCCGCTTCGGCCCGCGCCTGCTCGACGGGCTGCGCGTACTCCGGCCGGGCCTGCACCTCGGCGATCTGCCGAAGGACCGTTTCGAGCCGGCCCACGCGCTCGCGCTCCATCTCCGTCCTTCGGCGGCCCGGTGGACCCTGGGAGCGGCGGCGGACGCGCGGGAGACCGCCGCTTATCTGCGCGGCGAAGCGCTGCCCGCGGACGCGGGCCTGTCCGGCTGGGGGCTCGTCTGTGTCGACGGCCTGCCGCTCGGCTGGGGCAAGGCGGCCGGCGGCCGCGTCAACAACCGTCTGCCCAAGGGCCTTCGCCGCCCTTGATCCGCCCTGGTCCGCGCATGCCCAAAATCGAATGCCGCGGGTCATTCGTCCAAACGAACCCTCCCCGCCGCCATACAATAACGGTAGACCGGATGACGCGGGAATCAAGTGAAGCCCGCAACCGGAATATGCGTTCAGGGAGGGTGTTACATGTCCGGTGTAGCAGGTGCGTTCACGTCCACGGGCGTGATTCTGGTTCTCTTCATCCTGCTGGTCATCGTATCCCGCGGCATTCTGTACTGATTGCATCACCCAGCGAGCAGCGACGAAATCCGCCGGACTTCCGGCGGATTTCACCATTTCATGCCCCCCTGGGGGCCATATCGAGCGCGTAACGGCGGATCGCGTGGGCGACGCCGTCCTCGCTGTTCGGGAGCGTCACCGCGTCCGCGGCCGCTTTCACTTCATCCGGCGAATTCCCCATCGCGACGCCGAATCCGGCGAAGCGCAACATGTCGATGTCGTTGAAGTAATTTCCGATCGCCATGACGCGGCTCCGGTCGATGCCCCGGATCGCCGCCAGATGGCGCAGCGCCGAGCCCTTGCTCACGTCGGCCTGCTGGACGTCGATGAACCAGTCGCCGCTCCGGATGCGCCTGAGCGGGCTGTCCCACGCCTCCCACTCGCGCTGGACGCGGTCCATCAGTTCCTTTGATCCGAACGCCGTGAACTTCACGAGATCCGGCGGAAGCGGATCGTCCGGCCGGCGGCGGATCGGCTCGATCCGGTAATGGCCGTACATCTCCTCCGCCTCGGGCGTCACCGATTCGACATACAGATCGAAGGCGGTGTTCAGGTCGAAATGAACGCCGTTCTCGCGGCACCAGACGATGTACCGCCCGATCGCGTCCGTCGGAATGGCGAAGCTGTGCAGCACCCTGCGCCCCGCCGACTCCACCGTC
>Ga0181858_1001218_pt1 | contig 12614 bp, 6 predicted proteins | sample NewIslPassag4_SG_FD_130749 | JGI IMG/M metagenome (GOLD analysis project Ga0181858, IMG submission 130749) | Feedstock adapted compost microbial communities from Newby Island compost facility, Milpitas, CA, USA - Passage 4_SG | ecosystem: Engineered > Solid waste > Feedstock > Composting ...
GAAGTATGTCCGCCCGGCGGAAGTGGACCTGCTCATCGGCGATGCCTCGAAAGCCAGAGAGAAACTCGGCTGGCGGCAGGAAGTGAGCTTTGAAGAACTGGTCAGGATGATGGTGGACAGCGACCTTCGCCTGTTGGGCAGCCGAATGATGACGGGGTCGATGGGATGATGCCGGTTGCGTTGGTTACGGGGGCCAGAGGGTTTGTGGGCCGGCATTTGACCAAGAGATTGCTAGACTATGGATATACCGTGATCGGGACGTCAAGATTTCCCGTAAGCGGGGAAAACAACAGTTCAATCATTGAACTTGGCTTGAATCACGTTCCCCGGATCACGGAAGTGCTGAATCGGTACAAACCAGATTGGATTTTTCATCTTGCCGGAGAAAGTTCGGTCAAGAAATCCTGGACGGACAAGCAGGGAACGTTTCAAGCCAATGTCATTGCTTCCATCAACCTGTTCGAAGCCATCTGCCAAAGCGACATTGCTTCGAGAGTAAAAGTCATCACCGTAGGCTCTGCTGAAGAATACGGTATGATTCCCGGTCATGTCGCGATCATCGATGAAGAGACACCCCTCAACCCGGTCAGTCCGTACGGCGTTTCCAAGGCGACATTGTCGATGCTGGTGCAACTATATGTGAAGGCGTACGGACTTTCGATTGTTCATGTCCGTCCGTTTAATCATATCGGCCCCGGCCAATCCCTGGGGTTTGTGACGACCGACTTCGCCCATCAAATTGTCCAAATTGAAAAAGGGGGACGAAAGCCCATCCTCAAAGTTGGCAATTTGTCTGCAAAAAAAGATTTTCTTGATGTTCGCGATATTGTCGAAGCTTATATTTTGTTGGCGGAACACGGGCGAAGCGGAGAAATTTACAATGTTTGTTCGGGTGTGTTGACCGAAATCCGGAGCATATTGACGGAATTGCTGAATCTGACTTGCATTGACGTGCGGGTCGAACAAGACCCTTCCTTGTTCAGGCCTGTGGAATCCAATCAAGTTCCCGCTTCAAACGAGAAATTGGTGTCGCATACCGGGTGGAGTCCGCGTATCGATCTCCGAGACTCCTTGGCAGACATTCTTGATTATTTCAGACAACTTTGATCTGGAGAGTTTATATGTCACGAATAAAAGAATTGTATCATTACAGGCAAATGCTGTTCAGTCTGGTTTTGACCGATTTGAGAACACGTTACAAAGGCTCCGTGCTCGGCTTTTTGTGGACTTTCTTGAATCCTCTTCTCATGCTGCTTGTTTATTCGTTTGTTTTCAGCAATATCATGCGAATGAATATCGACAATTATCCGATGTTCTTGTTTGTGGCCATTTTACCTTGGATTTTTTTTCAATCCTCCATTCAAAATAGCATCAACATCATCATCAGAAACGGAAATTTGGTGAAGAAGATCTACTTTCCACGTGAAGTTTTACCCATCTCGGCGGTATTGGGAGGGGCAATCAATTACTTGTTTGGGTTGGCGGTTTTGATCCCTGCTCTTTTGATTTCCGGCATTTCTCTCAAACCGGCAATCTTGTTGCTGCCATTCATTCTGTTGATCCAAGCCCTTTTGACCTTGGGAATTTCATTTATAGTTTCCGCATTGAATGTGTATTTCAGGGATTTGGAGCATATCGTTGCATTCCTGCTTCAATTGGGCTTTTATCTGACGCCGATCATTTTTCCCGTTCAATTGTTGCCGGAGAAATTTTGGCCGTTTTTCAGATTAAATCCGTTGACGGGAATCTTTGAGGCATATCGTGAAGTGCTGTTCTATGGCAAAGCTCCCGAGGTGTCTTTTTTTGTCAAACATGGCCTGTTTTCTGTTATCATTCTGATTATCGGATGGATAGTTTTCCATTTACTGCAAAAAAAATTCGCGGAAGAAATTTAGTCGGAGGAAGCGAAGCGAATGGGCGTGATCGAACTAAACGACGTCACCAAGAAATTTGTCATACAAAGAGACAAAAGAACCACACTGAAGGAGAAAGTGCTGTTCGGATTCGGCTCCGGCTCCATTAAAGAAGAGTATGTTGCGCTTGACGGCGTTACCGTCAACATAGAAGCGGGCTCGACTGTTGGTATTATTGGGAAGAACGGTTCGGGAAAAAGCACTTTGCTCAAGATTATCAGCCGCATCATTTATCCTACGTCCGGTTCGGTCAAAGTGAAAGGAAAGGTATCGAGCCTGCTGGAACTTGGAGCGGGATTCCACCCTGATTTTACCGGACGGGAGAACATCTACATGAATGCTTCGATTCTCGGCTTTTCCAAGAAAGAGATCGACCGAATGATCGACAGCATTATCGAATTTTCGGAACTGGAAGATTTCATCGACAACCCTCTCAGAAGCTATTCTTCAGGCATGTACATGCGGCTGGCCTTCTCGGTGGCTGTCAGCGTTGATCCGGATATATTGCTGATTGATGAAATATTGGCCGTTGGAGACGTTTCCTTCCAGAAAAAGTGCATAAATCGGCTGAAAGAATTGAAGCGAAACAGGAAAACCATCGTCATCGTATCCCACGACAATCTTACGCTGGAGCAGCTATGCGACCAAATCATTTGGCTGAAAGACGGGAAAGTGTACAAAATCGGGCCGGCGAGCACGGTTATCAATGAATATATCGATTTTATGTCGAGAGAAGAAGGCCGAAAGCATGACAGCAAGCAGCGGGAAGGTGCAGAAATCGCTTCCGAAGATCAAAGGGGGGGGCACGAGACAAAGGAAGAGAAACCCGCCAAACCGGTCAATCGCTGGGGAAACGGGAAAATCAAAATGATCGATGTTCGCTTGTGCGGACAGGACATGGTGGAGAGATATTCATTCAACAGCGGTGAATGCGTCGTTTTCAAAATCAAATATGAAATGACGGAAAAGACGGACGATGTCGTTTTTGGTTTTCGGATTACGACCCACGACGGCATCAACTGCTATGGTTCGAATACGTATCTGGATCAGGTTCGTTTTGCGGAATTGCCGATGTCCGGCACGGTGTGCTGCAAAATTGACCGCTTGGATTTGGTGGCGGGAAATTATTTGCTGGACTTTGCCATCCATCAGATTGATGGTACCGCGTATGACTATCATGTCGGCGGTTATTCGATCCAGGTGATGTCAAATACGAGAGATACGGGCATTGCCAAGTTGCCCCATTCTTGGTTTGTAGAGGAAAACCAGTCCTGACAAGCGATCCGGGCGGCATTTGTTGCGGCGGTTGTCGAGCGATTCATTCATCAGAAGGAGGGCCCGTGATGAAAAGTGGTCTCAAACCCGTCGATGTAACCGATGTGATGCGAAGCGTCAACGCTTTGCTGATGGACAAGGGAAATTCCGCCGGATATCCGGAATCGCAAAGTGAAGAAATCCGATTGCCGCGCATCCATGCTTCCTTTCATTTGCCCGAAAAGGACAGCTATGAACCTGAAGAATTGCTGAAATACCATGACGGGGAATTCATCCAGGCGGCTTACCTTGCGATCCTGCGCAGGATGCCGGATCCCAACGGAATGGAACATTTTCTACGGCTTATGCGAGAAGGCAGGTACAGCAAGAAGGAAATTTTGGGCATTCTCATGGCATCGGGGGAAGCCAAACAATACCGAGTGCGAATCAAAGGGGTCCGGTTGCACTATTGGTTCGCGGCCATTAAACGAATTCCCGTTTTGGGGCATGTAGCGGAATGGCTGGTGACCATTCTGACCTTGCCCAGAAAATTGAGACATATGCAGGAAATGATACACTATCTGATAGCCCAAAGCAAAATTTTGACTTATCATTACAATGATTTAAACGGAATTCTGGAAAGTTTCTTGCGCCATCAGAAAGAACGGATTGACGAACTTGACAAAAACCAGAAAAAAATCGAATCAGAGTTGGATCTGGAACGAATCCAGAAGCAGGAAAAAGAAAAACAAGATTCTTTCAGTCTTCAATTTTATTCGGATTTTCAAGACCGTTTCAGAGGCACCCGGGAGGACATCAAAAACCGTTTGAGCGTTTATTTGCCTTATTTGAAGAAAGCGGGAGAGCCCGGCGTCCCTCTGCGGATACTCGATTTGGGAAGCGGACGGGGGGAATGGCTGGAATTGATGCAGGAACAGGGCCATCGGGCGGTCGGCGTGGACAAAAATCTGACTTTTGTGTACAGTTGCCGAGCAATCGGACTGGATGTGGTGTATGCCGATTTGTTGGAATACATGCAGGACCAGCCGGATCAACAATTTGACGTGATTACCGGATTCCACATTATTGAACACCTGCCGTTTAGCATGCTTTTGCAGGTGTTTGACGAATGTTTTCGATTGTTGAAGCCGAACGGATTGCTCATTTTCGAAACGCCCAATCCCGAGAACATTCTGGTAAGCACCCTCGGATTCCATACGGACCACACCCACCAAAAACCTCTTGTTCCGGAATTGATGGAATTTGTATCCAAACAAAAAGGGTTTTCGCATACGGAAATTTTGCGTTTGCACAAGCGCAACGAGCCCGAATATACCGGAAACCCTTATGTCGATGAAGTTTTGTACAAGATGAACATGGAACAGGATTATTCCATCATTGCCCAAAAATAATCTTGTTGTAAAGGACTTGATCGCTTGATGAAACGGATCTTGGTCATGAATTTTTTTCCGGCATTCGTGCCTCCCGCCAGCGGGGGCGAATTGCGCTACTTTCATTTGTATAATGAATTGAGCAAAACTTATGATGTTACTTTGCTTTCACCCACGTATTCCCACCATTCGTTTGAAGTGATTGAACATCATCCGCATTTCCGGGAATATCGCGTGCCCAAAGTTCCGGAGATTCATGATGCGCTCCATGTTCAATTGGATCAGAAAGACATCGGCAGGGAAAAATCGGCTCTCGTGTGTGCGATCAGCGCTAAATATCCAAACCGGTATCACGAAATGTATTTGGAGCTCTATGACAAGTGCGACCTGATCATTCATGAATTTCCCTACATGCTGGATTATGACCTGTTTTTCGGGATAGACCATAAACCGAGAATCTATAACAGCCATAATTTTGAATCGAAACTGGTGGAGCAAATTTGGCCGGGAAAAGACGCAGCCCCGTATATTTCCATGATAAAAAAAATGGAAGAAAAACTCGTCCGGCATTGCGATTTGGTGTTTGCCACTTCCGAAGAGGAAAAGAGAGCGTTTATTGAAACTTTCCATGTGAACGGAGACAAAATCCGCATTGCCCCAAACGGAATCATACCGGACCTTGTGGCCAGAACCCCGAAACTTGCAAGTCACCGGTTATCGGCATTTTTTATTGGAAGTTCACACGCGCCCAATATTGAAGCGGTTCAATTTCTGCTTGACGAAGTCGTTGATGCATGTCCCGATGTCGAATTTTGGATCGCCGGTTCCTGTTGCGACGCATTTTCCAACGTGCGCAAAAAGAACGTCAGGCTGTTGGGAAGGGTTGATGAAAAAGAAAAGAACAAACTGTTTGCAACTTGCGACATTGCCATAAATCCAATGTTCTCCGGGGCAGGAACAAACCTGAAAACGTTGGAATTTTTGGCGGCGGGCATTCCCCTTGCTTCTACCAGATTCGGTGTCCGAGGATTGGGTTTGGAAAACGGCGTCCACTATATTGAAGTCGACAAAAGCGATTTTTCGTCCACCTTGAACGGACTGGTCCAAAACAGGGACAAATTGAACGAGATCGCGGCCGCCGGAAAGGAAACAATCTCCCGAAATTATTCTTGGAAATCAATTGCCCGCCAAGTCTCGGAGGGTATTCAAAAACTTGCTTTGCGCCAACCGGCACAAAGAAAAACCATTCTTCTGTTGAACGATTTCGAAGCTTCTCCCGGCGCGATGGGCGGTCAAGTGCGAATCAAGCAGCTCTATTCGGCACTTTCCGTTGAATACAACATTGTGTTGGTTTGTCTGAATAATGAAGGACGCATTCGGAGAACGGACATCACGGAAAACTTCATCGAAATCTCCGTTCCGAAAACGAAAAAGCATTTGGATGAAGAAGAAAAAATCAGCGGCGTTTTCAGGGTGAGCGCCGTTGATATCGTATCTGCCATGATGGTTGCACGAAATGAACTGCTCCAAATCATTGCACGAAAAATCTATGATCTGTCCGACTTGGTGATTTTGATTCATCCGTACATGTATCCCGTTATTGAAAATCTCAAAGGAAAACCCCTGATCTATGAAAGTTTGAATGCCGAATATGTGTTGAAAAAAGAAATTCTCAAAGGTCATCCGATGTACGACGAACTGATTTCCATCGTTCACAAAGTCGAAAAAGCGGCTTGCGAACAGAGCGATCTGATCGTTTCCGTTTCCGATGATGATCACGGCATGCTCAGGGAACTGATCCCCGAGATGGATAAAGAAATCGTCACCATCGAAAACGGCGTTGACTTCAAAAATCAGGATACGGACGTGTCGACCGTCAAAGCCTGGTTCCATCCGCATCCTGTCATTTTGTTCGTTGGCAGTTCACACATGCCCAACGTTGAAGCGTTGGACTATATTGTCAAAGAATTAGCGCCATATGTGAAAGCCTACTTTATCATCATTGGTTCGGTTTGTGAAGCGATCAATCGGGCGATTGTTCCGGACAATGTCCTTTTGTTCGGCCGATTGAGCGAAGAGCAGAAGAACATTCTCATGCGGGTTGCCGATCTGGCCGTCAATCCGATCGTTTCCGGATCCGGTTCTAACCTGAAACTGGCCGATTACATGATGAGCCGGTTACCGGTGGTCACAACCCCGTTCGGCGCGAGAGGTTACAAGATTGAACCGGATGTCCATGCCGCAGTTTGTGAGATCAACCAATTCAGGATGAAAATCGAAGAACTACTGGCGGATGAACAAGCACGGGCATCCATGGCACAAGCGGGATACGAGTATGTCAGCAAAAATCTGAATTGGCATGCACTGGCTGCCAAGATGTCGAATGTGCTGCGGCGCAAATTCGACTTTGATTCCGGGGAGAAACGGAAAAGACTTTTGGTCATCACCTATCGTTTCACGGATCCTCCCTTGGGGGGAGCGGAGGTTTATTTGTTGAACTTGATCAAAGAGCTCGATGCGATCGGAGACTTTACAATCGATGTGGTGACCACCAACATTTATGACATTTCGAACAAATACCATTTTTCGAGCCGGTATACGTACGATTCTTCTTTTCCGACGAATATGTTTCGAAATGTCAACGTGTTGAAATTTGACGTCGACGTGCAGGATGATCGCGAGTTGCTGAAAAATGCCCGCCAACTGTATTCGGTTTGGATGAAGGAATCCATCAGGATGTCCTATGAGTATCTGTGCGATTATCCGAAACCGCTTTTGATGGGAGGCTGGTATTATCCAGAGCGGAATAACCGCCAAGTTGAAGTCTGGACGAGCGATGAAGCCGTCGTTTATTTGGGAGATGATGTGAAAGAAGTGATCGTGAGCGGATTCAGCCCGAAAAGGAGGAAATTGAATCTTGCAGCTGAAAACAGGGTGGTCTGCAGTAAATCGGTATCCGGTTTCTTTTCGGTCTTGTTGAATGTCAACGGGGCCCGCACGCTGGCTTTCAACATCGATCCATATTATGCAGACCAGGATCCGAGGGCTCTTGGCGTCAAAATCACTTCCATTGAAATCAGGAAATTCGACGGTGAAGCCGGACAGATCAAACTGGATTACAATTTCAGGGACTTTCTGAGAGAAACACGGCATGAAGATTACATTGAGGCTTTGATCCGCAATGCCAAAGCTAGGGACCAATCGGTTGACGAACTGTTCCAAAAAACGCGAGGTCCGATTTCCAGTTCCATGAACAGTTGGCTGAAGCAAAATATCACAAAATATGATATTATTTTCGGGCACAGTATTCCCTTCCACACTTCCGTCGTCGCGGCTGATTTCGGGAGCCGATACAATATTCCGGTGGTTTTGCTTCCTCATTTTCACACGGATGATCAATTTTACCACTGGCGCTCCTACTACGACGCTTTGGTGGCTGCACGGAAAGTCATTGCCTTTCCGCGGCAATCCATTCCGTATTTTTACGACAAGATCGGTGCATCTGCGGTTTTTTTACCTGGCGGCGCCGTCTACGAGTCCGAATTTGTGAATCCGCCCGAATTTGAGCATGGTTCTGCGGAAGACGTGCCGTTCGTATTGGTATTGGGGCGCAAAGCGCCGGCAAAAAATTATCAGGCTGTCATTGAAGCGGTGGACAAGCTCAACGAGACAGGTACTCCTTGCAAACTGGTCATGATCGGCAAGGATGAAGACCAAACTCCCATTAATTCCAGACACACACTATACCTTGGCGAACAGCCCAGGCCGCAGGTGCTTGCGGCTCTGAACGCATGCAAAATGCTGGTGGCCATGAGTGAAAGCGAGAGCTTCGGTATTGTCATATTGGAAGCCTGGATGATGAAAAAACCTGTCATCGTGAATGAGAGATGCAATGCGTATCTGGAATTGGTGGAAAACAACGTCAACGGACTTGTCAGCGATCGGGAGCATCTCGCCGAAAAAATCAAAGTATTACTTGATGACGAGCGGTTATGCGATGAGTTGGGACAAAACGGTTACAAGAAAGTCGGGGAACGGTTTACCTGGAGGTCTGTAGGGCGGGAAATCAATCAGTTGCTTCACCAAACCCTGTCAGCCAGCACGAATTAAATTAAACATCCGGGATTCTTGCGTCCGCAAGCAAGAATCCCGGATAAAAGGAGTGCGGCAATGTCCAAAAAGTTGGTCTTGTTGATCTTATTGTGTGCTGTAATCGGCTTTGTTGCTCCTTGCCATATCTTCGCAGGAACTTCAAATGGCCAGAATCCATTGGAAGGATATTCCCTGCTGTTTTCAGAGATCAACATGCCGAAAAAGATGTATATCGGATTAAAGCAAAAAGTGACGGTCAAGATTGAAAACACGGGAACGATTCCGATCAACCGTTCGGAAATTTTTCTTTCCTACCATTGGCGGGATGCCGAATCCGAGGTTTTGATTTGGGACGGCGCTCGTACGGAACTACCGGCTGATCTTGCTCCTGGTGAACAAATCTTGACGACCATTGATGTATTTACTCCAACTGTGCCGGGTTCTTATGTGATGGAAGTAGATGCAGTTAAAGAAAATGTCGGCTGGTTCTCTTTGGAAGGAAAATCCAATCCCATCCAGCTACCCGTCGAGATTCTTTCCACTGTTTCCATCATTAAGTTGAACGATATTCCGCGGTTGATGGAACCGGACAGGGAATATACCGCCGAGGTGTCGGTTACCAACATTTCTCCGGTGACGATTGGCAATAATGACGGGATGAACCTTGCCTATCATTGGAAGAACGAAAATGGAGATACCGTGATCTGGGATGGTATCCGAACTTCCATATCGGAAGAGATCATGCCGGGGGAAACCCTGATTCTGGACGCCAATTTCATCACGCCATCCACTCCCGGAAGATATATTTTGGAATGGGACCTGGTGAATGAAGGCATTGCTTGGTTGGGGCTTGTCGAACCAACCAACTCGCAATCGTTCGAACTTAGGGTATACAGCCCCGTTGTCCGTACCATTCTCGCTTGGTCATGGCTTGTCCTTTTAGCCGTTTTGGCCGTGGTCGCTCGCCTGGTTGCCGGAAAATTGGCACGTAGAAATCCCTCATTTCAAAAAATCAACCATGCGATCAACTTGGCGGGTGTTCACTTCAAGCATCATCTTGATATATTTATTTTCATCTTTATCCTGTTGTTGAAGTTTGCTTACTTCACCCATGTTACCGGTTATCAAATCGAGACCAATGGAACTTTTATTACATTGAGTGTATTGATTTTGTTGGGGGGGTTGATCGGCTCGATCAAACCTGTCAAGTGGAGAATTGTTCTTTTTGGGGCACTCGATCTGTTTTTTTCATTCCTCATATTCGCCGATCTGGTGTACTGGAGGTACTTTGGAGATATTTTGTCGGCGAATGTTTTGCTCCAGTCAGACCAAACAGGCGATATCACCACAAGCATCATGAAACTAATTGATGCGAAAGATGTTGCGACCCTGTTGACGAGTCTGTTGATTTGGATCGCGGGATACATACTTGAGAAAAAGATCAGAATGGACAACATCAAATTCAGATTTTGCATTCCGGTTTTGCTGATCACGGTGGCCGTCGGGCTTTCCTCCTATACCATTGTCGATTTGCGGAAAGACAGTGAAACCCACAATGTATTCGACAGGTTTTTTCTCAATCAGCTGGTGGTGGAGAAACTTGGCTTGACTGGTTTCCATATTTATGACACCTATGTTCATCTCCGTGAAGGCACCGGCGGCGTTGAGTTGTCCGATGATAAAATCAAACGAATCAATATGTCTTTCAAATGGAATTCGTTGTTTGAAAGCAAAAACAGCTCTGATTTTGGAATTGCGAAAGACAAGAATCTAATCGTCGTTCAGATGGAATCCCTGCAGGAATTTGTCGTGGGACTGACTATTGACGGACAAGAAATTACGCCAAATTTGAACAAATTAAAAAAGGAAGGTTTTTATTTCAATCGTTATTTTGACCAGACCAATCAGGGTCGAACCTCCGATGGCGAATTCGCGTCATTGGTGTCGTTGTATCCTCTGCCTGCAGGATCCGTCTATTTCAAACATCCTTTCAACAATTATGAAACCAGTTTGCCCAACGTGCTGAAAAACAACGGGTATAAGACCATGTCGGCCCATGCCTACCGGGGTGACTTCTGGAATCGGATCCAGGTTCATCGGCAATTGGGATTTGAAGTGTCCAAATTCGAATCCGACATGCCGGAGGGAGAAATCGTCGGTTGGGGTCTGGGAGATCATGTTTTCTTTCCCGCCATGGTTGACGAGATGGCAAAAATGGAACAGCCATTTTTCTCTTTCTTGATTTCCTTGTCCAATCATCACCCTTATGATCTGGTGCCCGAAAAATATAAATCTCTCTTGTTGGGTAATCTTGAGGGTACAATACTGGGCAATTATCTGCATTCAGTTCATTATTCGGATATGGCACTTGGTGCTTTGATCGAAAGACTCAAGGAACAAGGATTGTATGAAAATTCGGTTGTCGTCATCTATGGTGATCATGATGCGGGATTAAGCAATAAAGAGGTACTGGAATTTCTGGGGATGGATTATAACGATTATAACATCAGGATGATAGACAGAGTTCCTTTTCTTATTCATATCCCGGGCATGGAAAGAAAAGAGTTGTCCAATATCGGCGGACATCTTGACATGACGCCAACCTTGCTTCATCTGCTCGGTATTGAAACCGACAAAAACTTTTATTATGGGAACAATCTTTTTGCAAAAAATGATGAAAAAGTTGTTGTTTTGCCTGGCGGTTCGTTTGTCACCAAAAATTATCTTTTTTACAGCAACGGTTCGTTTGAAAATGGAAGTTGCTATGTTTTGGACGATGGTTCGAAAATTGACCTTGGAGCATGCCGTAAAGATTATGAGACAGCATTGTTGGAGCTGGAATTTTCCCAACAGATTTTGAAGGGAGATTTGTTGGGAACATTGCGAGTTGGCGAACAAAAGGTAGCTTCCAATTTACCGGATGAAAATAAAAACTGGTGGAAAATTAGTCTGATAGCCCATGCCATGGGTGGGACGAACGAGGGATATACGTACACAAATTCGCTCGAAGCTTTTCTGGAAAATTATGAAAAAGGGCACAGGCTTTTTGAGGTTGACCTTGTGTTAACCAAAGAAGATGTACTAGTCGCCCGGCACGATTGGATGGATTCCACTGCAGCCATACTCGAACAGAAGGTTATTGGCGGTGATGAACCTTGGCCTTACGAAGTGTTCAGACAAACCAAGATCAACAAAAAATACACACCATTGAGCTTTTCCGACATAGTGAATCTCATGAAGGAGTATCCGGATATTTATATCATTACGGATACGAAATCGATCAATCCTGGAGAGATTAGGAAACAGTTTCAAGCCATTGTGAAGACGACGGCTGGAGATCCCTTGTTGCTGGACAGAATAATTCCCCAGTACTACACACCGGAGATGTATAGGATTGTCAATGAGATTTATCCATTCAAGAACGGACTTTATACCCTTTATATGACCAATGATACGGATGATCAGATCATTGACTTTTTGAATCAAAATTCCATTGATGTGGTCACCATACCCACCTATCGAATCAGTCAAAGCTTTTTGGAGAAGCTTCTTGATGAAGAAAAAGTAGTGTTCGTTCACACAATCAACGACCCGCATTTGGCACGGGATCTGCTGGACGTTGGTGTTTACGGACTGTATACTGATTTCCTTGTGCAAGGGGATCTTCGCAAAGAATAAGCCGCCATTCGACGGAATACGCAACTTCCCACTGTCGAATTATGTATAATGGGTATAGCTTGTTCGGGCGAGGAGAGTGTGACAATTGAGCAAATTGGGGAAATTGGCGCTGGCCGTGGCGCTGTTTGGCGGCGGCCTCGGCATCGGCACGGCCGTCATTTCGCAGGCGGACGGTTTGATCACCACGAACGCGCCGGGATCCGCCAATGATCCCATCGTCACCAAAAGCTACGTGGACGAAGCCATCCGCAAGGCGGCGGGCAATTTCGGCGGCGGACAGGCCGCC
>Ga0181858_1001219_pt1 | contig 12609 bp, 10 predicted proteins | sample NewIslPassag4_SG_FD_130749 | JGI IMG/M metagenome (GOLD analysis project Ga0181858, IMG submission 130749) | Feedstock adapted compost microbial communities from Newby Island compost facility, Milpitas, CA, USA - Passage 4_SG | ecosystem: Engineered > Solid waste > Feedstock > Composting ...
CCCTGAAAGGTAACAATCCCATGGAACCTCCGATTTCCGCAACTTCCAACAATCCTGCCCCGGGCGGCATTCAGAAGGGCCAGGGCGTTATGGAAAAACGGGTGATAGAGCTGGAAGAGGCCACGGTACGCTTTTCGGGAGACTCGGGAGATGGGATGCAACTGGCCGGGACCCAGTTCACCCATACCTCGGCGGTGGCGGGTAACGACGTCGTCACGTTTCCCGACTTTCCGGCGGAAATCCGCGCGCCTCGGGGTACCAAGGCCGGAGTGAGTGGCTTCCAGGTGCACTTCGGTGCCAAGCGGGTGTACACGCCCGGTGATAAGGTGGACGCCCTGGTGGCGATGAACCCTGCGGCCCTGGCCACGAGTCTTCCCGATCTGGTGCCGGGCGGTTTGCTGATTGTGGACGTGGACTCGTTTTCCCCACGGGACCTGGAGCTTGCGGGATACAAATCCAACCCCCTGGAAGACGGCACGGTGGCCAATTATCAGCTTGTCACCGTGGAAATCACGCGGCTGACTCGCGAAGCCGTCAAGGATCTCGGCCTGACAACGAAGGAAGCGGATCGTTGCCGTAACTTCTTCGCGATGGGCCTGGTGTACTGGATCTTCGATCGGCCGCTGGAACCCACCCTCCGCTTCATTGAGGCCAAGTTCGGCAAGAAGCCTATCATCGCGGAGGCCAACCGCCGGGCCCTCATGGCCGGTTACCACTATGGGGAGACCACCGAACTTATTCACCATCGCTACGTGGTTCCGCCCGTCAAACTCCCGCCGGGAACGTATCGCAACATCATGGGAAATCAGGCATTGGCGTGGGGACTGATGGCGGCGTCCCGGCTCAGTGGCTGTGATCTCTTTTTTGCTGGTTATCCGACCACCCCCGCCAGCGACATTCTCCACGAACTGGCCCTCCGTCGCGAGTTTGGGGTTCGTGTGTTTCAGGCAGAAGATGAGATTGCCGCCGTCGCAGCGGCCATTGGAGCCTCCTTCGGGGGAGCCATGGCGGTCACTGCAAGCAGTGGTCCGGGGATTTCGCTCAAGCTCGAGGGCATCGGTCTGGCCGTGATGCTGGAATTGCCGCTCTTGGTGATTGATGTGCAGCGTGCAGGACCGAGTACGGGAATGCCCACCAAGACGGAACAGGCCGATCTCCTCCAGGCCATGTTCGGGCGGCATGGGGAATGCCCCGTGGCTATCGTCGCTCCGCGGAGCCCTGCCGACTGCTTCGACATCGCCATCGAGGCCTGGCGGATCGCCGTCAAACATATGACGCCCGTCATCATTCTCAGCGACGCCTACGTGGCCAACGGCTCCGAGCCGTGGCGGATCCCCAACATGTCTTCACTCCCCAGGATACCCGTCGAGCATCCGCAACCCGTCGAGGGACAGCCGTTCCTCCCCTATGCCCGTAACGAGTGGCTGGCACGTCCCTGGGCGATTCCGGGAACACCGCAGCTCATGCACCGGATCGGCGGCCTGGAAAAACAGGATGGAACCGGAGCGGTGAGTTACGACGGTGACAATCACCAGCGGATGGTGGAACTGCGGGCCAAAAAGGGGGCCCTCATCGCCAAGGATTATCCGCCGCAGGTCGTGGAAGGCCCCAAGTCGGGAAAGCTTCTCATCGTAAGCTGGGGAAGCACGTATGGCTCGGTGTATTCGGCGGTGCAGGAACTGTGGGCGACCGGCCAGGACGTCGCCTTCACGCACCTCCGCTACCTCAATCCCCTGCCTCTCGATCTGGAGGATATTCTGTCCCGATATGAGCACGTCATGGTGCCGGAGTTGAATCTCGGACAACTCGCCCTGTTATTGCAGGCGAAATATCTCCGGCCGGTGCATCGGGTAAATAAGGTGCAAGGCCGCCCGTTCACTGTGAGTGAACTTGTGGAGGCCGCCCTGGCCATCCTTGAAACCGGAGAGAAAACCTCGCAACCCTCGGAAAATGTTGTCGTGGAATACGTCAAGTAACAAAGCGCGTGAAAACTGAAAAAGAATCCGCGCTCGCAGGAAAACACCTCCCTGAAAATCATTGTGCGTGAGGATTGACCGATGTCCGTCGATGCCCTTGTGGAAGCTGCGAAACTGACTCCGAATGATTATGCCAGCGGGCAGGAAGTGCGATGGTGCCCCGGTTGCGGCGACTACGCCATCCTCGCCCAGGTCAAGAAAACTCTCGCCAGTCTGGGCCTGCCTCGGGAAAAGACGGTATTCATCTCGGGCATTGGATGTTCCAGCCGTTTTCCCTACTACGTCAATACGTACGGAATCCACGGGATTCACGGTCGGGCCCCGGCCATCGCCACCGGGCTCAAGTGCACCCGCCCGGACCTTCATGTGTGGGTGATTACCGGGGATGGCGATGGGCTGAGCATCGGCGGGAATCACCTCATGCACGTCATCCGGCGGAATGTCGATCTGACTATCCTGTTGTTTAACAACCGAATCTATGGACTCACCAAGGGTCAGTCATCGCCGACCACTCCCCTTGGCCATCCCACGAAGAGCAATCCCTTCGGCACACTGGAGCATCCGGTCAATGCCATCTCCCTTGCGATTGGGGCGGAGGCCACATTCGTCGCGCGGAGTATCGACGTTTACCAAAAGCATTTGGCGATGGTGCTGGAGCGGGCGGCCGCCCATAAAGGCACCTCTTTCGTGGAAATCTACCAGAATTGTGTCGTTTTCTACGACGGGGCCTGGGAATACGCCACCGATCGCCAGGTGAAGGAGGATCATATTCTCGAACTGGAGCATGGCAAGCCGATGCTCTTCGGCAAGAATCGGAACAAAGGCATTCGATTCCGGGGATGTCTCCCCGAGATCGTGGAACTGGGAGACGGCGTGACCGAGGCGGACATCGCCGTCCATGATGAAAAGGCTGCCGATCCGACTCTCGCCTACGTCCTCAGCCGCATGCGATATCCCGATTTTCCTGAGCCGATCGGTGTTTTCCGGGCGGTGGAACAACCCACCTATGACGGGCTGCTCAACGAGCAGCTCGCCAAGGCAATCGCGGCCCGCGGGGGGCCTCGGTCCCTGGATGACCTCTTTCACGAAGGCGACACCTGGGTGGTGCCGGAAGACGGAACTCCGGCGAGGTAACACCTCGACTTCACTGTTTGCACAACACGTAGAGGACAGTATGACGCGGATTATCTGTCCCGATTGTGGCCACGAAAACCTGGCGGGGGCCGACGAGTGTGTCCGCTGTCATCAGTCGCTCACCCAGGAAGAGGCGTTTGTTCCCCAGAATGAGCTGGAACGAAGCGTTGCCTACGATCGCATCGGCCGGCTCGACATCCGCGATCCCGTCTGCGTCTCGCCGGAAACGCCCGTGGGAGACGTCCTGCGGCGGATGGTGGCCGCGCGCACCGGCTGCGCCCTGGTCATGGAAGGGACACAGCTTGTGGGCATCTTCACAGAGCGGGATGCGCTGCTTCGGCTCAGCCTGGATCGGGCGGAATGGGAAAATCGACCCGTGCGGGATTTCATGACCACCCCGGTCGAGACGCTCGAGCTGGAAGACCGTATGGCGTTCGCCATTCATCGCATGGCGGTCGGCGGCTACCGGCACATCCCCATCTTGAGTGACGGCCAGGTCGTGGGGGTGGTCTCGGTGCGCGAGGTTTTTCGCCACCTCACGCGTCTTCTCGAGCAGGACTGAACGGAGCCCGGGACTGCGGCTGCGACGTTCCTGCTATTGTCTCCCGGTAGAGACCACAACCTGATGAAGGGCTTAGCGGACAGCCGATTCTGTCCCCGCCGCGGCACGCCGGGTCAGATTGGGCGACTGGGTTGTGCCGGCCAGGAAATTGTCAATCGTGGCGGCCGCCCGTAACTTGTCAAAATAGTCCGCCATGGCAAGGCGCAGTTTCTTTTCTCGAATATCCTCTGTGAGGATATCTTTGACGGAAGCAAAATCCACGTCCACTGGCTTGGTGAAGCCCAGGCAGTAGAGAATAACATAGGTTTCCGGTCCCACCTGGATAATTCCCGAGATTTCCCCGGGTTTGAGCGAGAAGGCTTCTTCTTCCAGGTTGGGCTGACCACCGTATTTCTGGATGGGGGCCACTTCGCCCCGGAGGGCCCGCGTGGCGGGATCGATGGAGTACTGTTCAGCAAGGTCGGCGAAGTTTTCTTCCGTGGGATTGGCGCGTGCCTTCTCCCACACCTGCTGGGCCCGCCGAAGATTATTGAGCACGATGGCCCGGCACCGCACCCGGGGACCGTAGTTCGCCTCGAAGGCCTTTTTCAGGTCCTCCTCGGTCACCTGGACATCGGCGTTGACCAGTTTTTTCAGCGCGACGGCAGGCCAGACGAGGTCGTGCCGATAGATCTCCGGCGTGATGTTCTGCTGCTCACAGATCATTCCCACCCATCTTTCCACATCGGGTTTGCCATCGGCCCGCGGAGGGAGATTCTGTGAAGCGAGGCGCGCGATTTCCGCTTCGACATCGGCCTCGGTAATCGCGATTCCTTTTTTCTTGCACGCCTGTTCGATGAGTTTGCGATTGATGGTCAACTCCAGGACCTCCTCCCCGTGGCGATCGATGCAGATCTCACCGAGATCTTCCAAACGGATCGGCCGACCGTTGATGAGGGCGGCCACACCGGGCATTTGCTGACGCTTCTGGGGATCATTGAGGATGTTGACCACCTGGGCCCGCTTCTGAAGTTCCTGAAAGATTTCCTGGGCAACCGTTCGCAGTTTGGCATCGCGGGCCATCTCTTCCAGTTCCCCCCGCACATCCTCCAGACGTACTTTCACAGGGGGAAGCTGATCCTCGCACTTCAAAATGACAAACTGATTGGCGACAGGAATGACCGGAGAAATTTCTCCCGGCTTGAGACGGAACGCCACGTCTTCGATTTCCTTCTGCCCGACGTGTTTGCGGATCGGCTGGATGAGTCCCTTGAGGCTCGCGCTGGCCGCGTCTTCGGAATACTGCTTGGCCAGGTCGCCGAACTGGTCAGGATGGGCGACCGCCTCGTTCCGCAGCCGTTCCGCCAGGTCCCGCCGACTGACGACGATCATCCGTGCTTTCACGGCCGGGCCGTAGCGACTCTCAAATTCCCGTTGGATTTCCTCCGGCGTCACGAGGAGCTTTTGTCCGGCCAGTTTTCGCAAAGCCAGCATCGGCCAGATGATATCGCGTCGATATTGCTCGGGCTTGATGCCGCGCTCCTCCTTGAGGAGTTTCAGCCAGGCCTCGACGGGCATACCGAATCGGGTGGCCATCCGCGTGATTTCGGCGTCGATTTCCTCGGCGGTGATGGTGATTCCGCGCCGCTGACACTCCTCCATGATGAGATACTTGTTCACCACGCTTTCCAGAACTTCCTCGCCATAGCGGCGGAGACATTCCCGACGCAGTTCCTCGCGGGTGATGGGTTCCCCATTGACCACCGCCACAATCTGCGGCTGGTTCGCTTGCGCGGCTCCAGCGTTGGGAGCACCTGTGACCGGGGGTGTCCCGGAATTTCCGCGAGGCGTCGGAGCAGGAATGGCCTCGGGGACCGAACGTGAGGTGCTTGCAGGACCGGTGCCGGGTGCCTGCGCTGTGGCCCGTTCACTCCCCCAGAACCACCGAATGGCTACTGCCGAGCCAACAATGGCAAGAACGCCCAGGACGAGCTTCCATCGGATGCGACGCTTCCCTGCAGATTCCTTTCCTTGCATGTCGGTCCCTCCTGTAACCGAGCGCATGGGCAACAGACTGGGTCAAAAAACACGCCTCTCCGGCGAGACGCCGCAATATAGCACCCTCTTCAGAAGACGGTCAAGGCGAATTTTCCCCAAGGTTCCCGCGCACGGCATTCGGGGATAATCCGTGATACGGGGACGGTGCGTCGATCGCCCGGAGAGAACGGTGCGTGCGGATGAGTTCATCAAACTTCGGGCCGGGGCAATTCATGAATACCCCCGGCGAATCAATGACTCAAACCGGCGAATCGGCTATGACTCGCGAAGCACGAAACTTGGTCCCAGCAACGCCAGACAACCGCGGCCTGGTTCAGCTCAGGGGCGTGAACTGACAGGGTGGGTCGAGGGGCTGCGAGATGCTCTCTCCGGATGTGGAAATGGTGACCAGGTCGAGGGCCTGAGCCATGCGTTGCAGCGTCGTGCGAGAGAGATAGTCGTGCACCTCGCGGTGGACCATATTGACCAGATCACCCAGCATGCAGTTGGCTGCTCCGTTCCGGCAGATCGGCTCTCCCAGGAGGCAGCCCGCCGAGGGAAGTGGGCCTTCGATTGCCTGGTAGATCTCAGCGAGCGTGATCTCTTCAGGGGGGCGTGTCAATTCAAAACCACCATGAGGCCCACGGACGGACCGCAGCAGACCCGCCTTGACGAGCCGCTGCATGACCTTGGCGAGATGGTGCGTGGAGGCGCGGAGAACCTCCGCGAGGCGTTCGGTTGTCCACCGCTGCGGCGAACGCGCCATCACCCCCAGTGCGTGAAGCGCCAGGGACGCAGCTTCGGAAATGCGAACTAAACCGGTCATAGGATTACCTCTTTCGCCAGGGGAAAGGCCAGAGCACTCAAAAACCAACCGCCAGCGTCATCGGAATAACCGGGACTGCTTTCTGCGCGGATCCAGGGACATTTCTTACAAATCCAGAGTTTTTCGTACCGTTGATACTTAAATTATACGGCCGCAGACCCGCTGGGCCAAACGACAAGCCCTCATCGTGGTGACAGGAGAGGGGGAGAAGACAAGTCGGTCCCCGAATGGCGGTGATCACCCGGGCTCCGTCGTCGGTCCGGTCATTTCTTCGAGAATGGCCTTCAGACGCTGGAAGATCGTCTCCGGCTCGGCCATTCTCCCCGGGCCGGTCATCCCACAACTGAGGTAGCCCTCCTCCGGATCAATGAGGATGAAACCATCCTCCCGCAGTCGCTGGACATTTCGCTGGACGGCCGGCTTCTGCCACATTCGGGTGTTCATGGCGGGAGCGATTACAATCGGACCCGCAAACGCCAGAACGGTCGTGGAGAGCAGATCGTCGGCCAATCCCCAGGCAGCCTTTGCCAGAAAATTGGCGGTCGCCGGTGCCACGCAGAGAATGTCCCCTTTCTCCGCCAGGTCGATATGGGGATGAGCGCTCAGCGGGGCCCACATATCGACCGCGACGGGCCGACCTGTCAGGGCTTCGAATGTCTTCGGCGCCACGAGTTGGGTCGCGGCCTGAGTCATGATGACGGTAACACCGGCGCCGGCCTGAACGAGACGGCTCACCAGAGCGGCCGTCTTGTAGGCCGCGATACCCCCCGTCACGCCGATAACGATCTCACGCCCTTTCATAGGGAGCTGAAACTGGGGGGCGGTTGATCAGACTGGTCGGCCACAGTGCGGACGTTGCCGCTCACGTCGAGGTAGATCTTGTCCTCCAGTATTTCTTGAAGGACGATCTTCATGCGGTCTTTGGTATCCAGATCGACAAGCGGCGGCGCCCCTTTCATCAGCGCCACCAATCGCTTCTGAATGAGGGTGGAGAGCTTGAAACGGCCTCCCACCTTGTCGATGATGGCGTCATCTTTCAGTTCTTCGTACATGGACCTGGCCTCCTGTTTCCGACTGGGTCAGTGCTGGCTGATCGGTTTCGGTCTTGCTTGCAGTGATTCCCGCTTCTTTTTTCAGGATATCGCAGATATCGCGAACGGTGTCGTCCAGTTGATCGTTCACCACGCGATAACGGTACCGCTCGGAAAGCCGCAGCTCCTCCGCTGCCCTTTCCAGACGCAGTCGTACGACTTCTTCCGGTTCCGTGCCGCGTCCTCGCAGACGTTTTTCCAGTTCCTCCCAACTGGTGGGGAGAAGAAAGATGCTCACAGCGTCGGGAAATTGCTCCTGAACGGCCAGCGCTCCCCGCACGTCGATGACTAAAAGGACCCATTTACCCGATTGTAACGCGGAAAGCACCGGTTCTTTCAAGGTTCCGTACCAGTGGCCGTCCTCGAAGACCTGGAAGCATTCCAGGAAGGCCCCCGCCTGACGGAGCCGATCGAATTCTTGCGGAGTGAAGAAGCGGTAATGCACCCCGTCGATTTCCTCCGGGCGACGAGGGCGCGTGGTGGCCGACACGCTGCGCACGAGAGGTACCGGGGATTCTGCCAGCAGCCGATTGGCCACCGTGGTCTTCCCCACTCCCGAAGGTCCGGAGAGGATGACGATGCGTCCGGGACGATGTTCCAGTCCCTGTGAAGGACGGTCACTCGACATTTTGGACCATTTCCCGCAGCCGTTCCACCTGGGTCTTCATCTCCACCACGCAACGACTGATTTCGGCGTCATTCGCCTTGGCGCCCATCGTGTTGATTTCGCGGAACATCTCCTGCGTCAGGAATTCCAGACGTCGGCCGGGCGTCTCTTCGCCGGACTCGTCCAGCACGGACAGAAACTGCTGGACGTGACTTCGCAACCGAACGATTTCCTCGGAGATGTCTGCCCGTTCCGCGAAAAGTCCCGCTTCCTTGACAATGTCTTCCGGCTTGAGAACTCCCGCCGCTTCTCCCAGTAACCGAGTCATCCTCTCCTGGAGCCGCTGCCGATAATTCTCCACGACCAGAGGTGCCCGCTGTTCCACCTCTTCGCTGAGGGAGTAGATCCGCAGACACGTGGCACGCATGTCCGCGGCCATCGCGTGGCCCTCACGAATGCGCATCGCCTGGAGTTGCTCGAGGGCCTCGGTCACTACTGCCAGGAGGGAGGGGAGAATTTCCGCAACGTAGGCCGAGGGATCAACCAGCTCACTCACAATGCCCGGCAGCACCAGAAACGGCTCGATGCCGGAAGGCGGTGTTAGACCGGCCTCCAGAGCGGCGGCTTCCACCTGGCGATAATATCCCAGCAAAACCTGGGAATTGATCCGGTAATCACCGGGACGTGGATGCCGATCCAGAAAGAGCGTGACCTGGACCGTGCCGCGGCGGATATGCTTCCGAACGAGGTTTTCGATTTCGCTCTCAACCGCCGCAGGCAGATCTTCGTTACAGCGAATCAGTATTTTCAAGAATCGATTGTTGACCGCACGGATTTCCACCCGGAAGGACGTATCGTCCTTCTGCAATCGGGCCTCGCCGAAACCGGTCATGCTGCAAAGCAACGGGGATGCCTCCGCATTCCGAATCAATGCCCGCTTTGCGGCGGTCACTTCCCTCCACGATCGCTCATTCTAGCCCCGGAGTTGCGAAGCGGCACAGCCTTCTGCGTTGGGCAACTCAAAAGAACACGATAACGTCGCTTAAAAAGGAAGTCCGAGCGGGAAAGACCCGCTGCGCCAGTGACGATCTACTGCGGCGTCGGAGCGACCGGAGCGCTGCTCGTGGGATTGTCCGTAGCCCCTCCTGTCCCCTGCCCGGACGGCTCGGGAAGTGTTGTCGGCTCCAGAGGGGCTGAATTCGTGACCGTCGGAGCCGTGGGTCCCAAATCAAGCCGGGACCGATGCGTCCATCGGAAATACAGGTGACTGAGGATGCAAAGGCAGATCCAGAAGGCAGCTACCCCAATCGTGATGCGTGTGAAGGTATCCCCCGCCTTGGCACCAAATGCGCTCTGGCCACCGAGGCCCCCGAAGGCACCAGCCAGTCCACCGCCGCGCCCCCGCTGAATGAGCACCAGCAGGATCATGAAAATGGCCGTCAGGACCAGTAATATCAGAATAAGAAACTTCATATCCTCACCGCGTTTCTCGCCACATCAGGTCCCCACTTTGACCTTTTGGGCGGCCGCAACAATCCCCAGAAACTCATCGGCCTTGAGGCTTGCGCCGCCGATCAGGCCACCGTCCACATTGGGCTGCCGGAATATATCTCCTGCAATCGCCGCCTTGACACTTCCACCGTACTGAATTCGCACCGAATCTGCAACGTCCTTCCCGAATCGCTCCCCAAGAAGGCGGCGGATTTCGGACTGGACCTCCTCGGCCTGCTCGGGAGTGGCGTTCTCCCCCGTTCCGATGGCCCATACTGGCTCGTAGGCGATGACACACTGCCGCATCTGGTCCGCAGTGAGCCCGGAGAGGCTGCCATCAATTTGACGCCGGACCACCGCGAGGGTCTTGCCTTCTTTTCTCTGCCGGAGAGTTTCCCCCACACAGATGATGGGCTGCAGCCCACACTCCAGGGCGGCAAACACCTTTTCGTTCACGAATTCGCTCGACTCGCCCATCGCCCGGCGTTCGCTGTGCCCGAGGATCACATACCGGCAACCCATGTCTTTGAGCATGGGCCCGCTGATCTCGCCGGTGTAGGCGCCCTTGGGTTCGGGATAAAGGTTCTGCGCTCCGAGGGCGACCGGGCTTCCCACCAGGGCCTGCGCCACCGCCTCGAGATAGACGAACGGAGGACAAACCGCGACGTCCACACCAGGGTAGGCCCCGGCCCCTTCCGCCACGGCTTCAGCCAGCGCGACGGCAGAAGCTCGGTCCATATGCATCTTCCAGTTGCCTGCAACAAATGGACGGCGCATGGTAGTCGGTCTCCTTTGTCCTGCTCCGGAGTGCCCAACCGCGAAGCCTCTCTCTAAAGACTCATTGGGCAATCACTCGTGGCGTGAGGGGAGATGCCTCGCACATGGTTGGCCGAAAACCCTTATCTTCGCCGGTTTGGCCCACTCTGACAAGTGGGCAGGAGGTTGCCTCATTTCCACTTTTCGGATGGCACGGGGCCATTGTGTCGGTAGAAGCAATTCATGAATTGCCCGTGTCGGTGGCGTGGCTGGCGTGGAACCGGGTCGTCGATACGTGGAGTGCGGGGCTTTAGCCCCGCTTTCGGCGCGGGACTTCAGTCCCCGGTGAAAGGCAATGGATGATCCAACGTCGAAAAGCGGACCCGACAAGCGGGTCCCTCCGGCAGGCGGACGTGACAAGGACGTCCGCTGGGCGGCAACTTTCACCTTGTGAAATCCCGCCCCCAATGCTACGATTTCACGGAATTCGGCGGGTTTTGGGCGCGATATCCGCAAATTATCGCCCGGTCTGCCGGGACAGACTTCGGCGGGCTATCAAGGGGGATGAGCCACTCACAATCGCGGTAAAGAGGCACCCCAACGCGGCCTTTCACCGTCCTGCCGCTGTGTTTTTTACACTCCCCCGATTGGATCAACCGGGTTAAAATTAGGTCAGCAAAGGTGTATTGTTGATGAGTGGACAGTTGGTCGGGCTAACGCATACGCCGGACCGGATGGTAAAGTTTCCCCTTTTGTTTTGGATTCCAGCGATGAGATTGTCCCAACGCTCTTACTCGAGGGTGCCCCTCATCCTTCTTTGGACTGGACTTCTTGTCCTTGTCAGCAGCATTTCCGCCTGTGGAGACCCCGCCGGGCCACGTGCCCAGGACCGCTACATCGCACGGACGATTGCCATCCGGCTTCCCCAGGGGCATCTCACCAAACATCCTCTGGACGAGGAAATTTCGCGGCGGGCGTTCAAATTGTTCCTCAAGTCCCTCGACCCCATGAAACTCTATTTCTATCAATCTGATGTGGATCGCTTCGCCGAGAAACAGGACCAGTGGGCAACGCTGCTTAAGAGTGGAGACATCAGCCCGGCTTATGAAATCTTTTCCGTATTCCTCAAACGGGTGGACGAGCGGGTGGCCACCGCCCTGGAAATCCTCCAGCAGCCTCTCGATTTCACCCAGGACGAGGAGATCATCCGCGATCCCGATCTTCTGACCTATCCCAAAACGCCCGCGGAGGCCCATGACCGCTGGCGGAAACGGATCAAGCTTGATTTGCTCGTTCTCAAGGCGGACAAAGAGACGAGCGGACCGGCAGCCATCGAAAAGCTTCAGCGCCGTTACACGAGCTTCGCCAAGCGAATCCACCAGACTGACGAGGACGAACTCCTCGAGACCTATCTGTCGGCCATCTGCGAGGCTTATGATCCCCACACCAGTTACATGTCCCCCGAGACGCTGGAAAACTTCGACATCACCATGAAACTCGAGCTGGAAGGCATCGGGGCGGCCCTCCAGTCGGAAGACGGCTATGTCGTGGTGAAACGCATCATCCCGGGAGGAGCGGCGGCAAAAGATGGTCGCCTCAAAGTCGATGACAAAATCATCGGCGTGGGACAGGGCGAAGACGGCGAAATCGTGGACGTCGTCGATATGAAACTTTCCGATGTTGTTCAGCTCATCCGCGGAAAACGGGGCACGGTGGTCCGGCTGGAAGTACTCCCTGCCGACGGCAGTCCCAAACGAATCATCACCATCACCCGTGAAAAAATTGAACTCAAAGACAGTGAGGCCAAGGGACAGGTCTTCGAAGTGGGGCAAAAGCCGGACGGCAAACCGTACCGCATCGGAGTGATCGACCTGCCCAGCTTCTATATGGATATGAGCGGTGCCCGGCTGGGTATTCCTGAATTCCGCAGCACCACGCGTGATGTGCGGCGAATTCTGGAATCCTTCACCCAGCAGGGTGTGGATGGCGTCATTCTGGATCTCCGGCGAAACGGCGGCGGCTCCCTTCAGGAAGCCATCAACCTCACCGGTCTGTTCATCGAAAGTGGCCCTATCGTCCAGGTGAAGGATTCAGCAGGTCGGGTCATGGTTTACGACGACGAGGACACCAGCGTCGCCTGGCGAGGGCCC
>Ga0181858_1001222_pt1 | contig 12602 bp, 11 predicted proteins | sample NewIslPassag4_SG_FD_130749 | JGI IMG/M metagenome (GOLD analysis project Ga0181858, IMG submission 130749) | Feedstock adapted compost microbial communities from Newby Island compost facility, Milpitas, CA, USA - Passage 4_SG | ecosystem: Engineered > Solid waste > Feedstock > Composting ...
GATGCGCCCTTCTGCCAGCGGGCGAAGCAGTTGGTTCGTAATGAACATGGAAATAGTCCGGTCAAGATCCGGTTTCAGGAATAAGGTTCCGGGAGGATTCATAGAAGTTCACGGATTCAGGAAATATTTTACTGGCGCCCGTCCAGAACCTGATTGCGCCCGGCCATAAACGTCCGAACGACCTGTTCCGCTTTCTTTTCCAATAACGCCGCGGCTTGTTCCATAGCTTTATCGAGGCTCATCGGGCCATCCACCATGCTAAGAACGCTTGTAACGCCATACGAATACAGTGCGTCGATCCCTTCCCCAACCCCGCCTGCCAGCACAATTACAGGAACGTTATGCTTCCGGGCTTCCTGGGCCACGCCGAGAGGAGCTTTTCCGGACGTGGTCTGATGATCGACTCTTCCTTCCCCTGTTATGACCAAAACAGCCCCTCGCAAGGCTTGTTTTAGATCGCTATGTTCTATCACGATTTCAATTCCCCTGCTGAACTTGACCGGTAAAAAAGCCGCAAACGCAGCGCCGATCCCTCCACCGGCTCCCGCTCCCGGAAGATCGTGTGTTCGAATGCCGGTCACCTGATGGATCAAATCCGCCCAATGCTTCATATTTTCTTCCAGCACCTCAACCATCTCGGGAGTGGCGCCCTTTTGAGGCCCGTAAACATGGGAGGCGCCTTCCGGGCCGAGCAAAGGATTCGTGACATCGTTGGCGATGATGAATTCGCAGTCTTTTAACCGCTCATCCCATTTCTCCCATTTGATGGTGTGGATCTCTTTCAATTTTGATCCGCCCCAACCCACAGATCGGCCCTGTGAGTCAAAAAAACGGAGCCCAAGAGCCTGCAACATTCCCGCTCCGCCATCATTCGTTGCGCTACCACCGATGCCGACGACAAATTTTCGAAACCCGTGATCCAAAGCTTGTTTGATCAATTCGCCAGTTCCGTAAGTGGTTGCAAGTAGCGGATTCAGCCGGTGTTGAGGTATTAGACGAATCCCAGAAGCGGCAGCCATCTCAATGACGCATGTCGTTCCGTCTCCCAAACAACCAAAGTACGCGGTTACAGGGTCCCCCAGCGGTCCGGTGACGGTCGTTTCGAATTTCCTTCCTCCCGTGGCCATCACGAGTGCTTCAACGGTTCCTTCACCGCCGTCCGCCATAGGAAAAAGCAAGATTTCAGCGTCTGGAACCGCTTTTTTAACACCTCGACCGATTGCGTGAGCCGCTTCGACGGCATCCAAACTCCCTTTAAATGAATCCGGCGCCACGACAATCTTCATATGCAAGCCTCCAATTCTCCAAGTACTAGCAACGGGGTATATCCATGCGATCGCGTTTGCCTACAGGATATACCCCTTGCCTGTTGTTATATGCGCCCCAACAAATGATCGGATGTCATATAAGCCAAGGCAAAAATCGTTTCGGTCGGATTATACGATGGCAGCGTCGGGAACTGTCCTCCCCCTACCGCATAAAGTCCTTTACATTCATGCACTTCGCCAAATGGATTTACGACTGACGTTTTCGGATCCAGCCCCATGCGATGAGTACCCGCGTCGTGCACGGTCACATGATATTTAGGAGTCGGGGAGTCCTCCCACCATTCCTTCATCCCCATTTCCCTGGCAATCTCTCGCTTGATTTTCATAAAGAATTCCACGGCTTTGGCATCATATTCCGTCCAATCATGAGTGATACGGAGCGCGGGCTGGCCGAACGGATCCTTCACTTCTGGATCAAGATCTACATAATTTTGATGGGACGGCAGAGTCGAATGCTGGGAATACATGCGGAACAAACGTCTAAAGTTCTCGCTCATCCAACGCTTGAATTCCCGCCCCCATCGGGGGACATGGGGCGGCAAACCGCGAATCGTCTCGATCGGCTGAAAATCGCCGGTCCATGTGTTAATAGGGGATCCCCACAGCACCCCTTCATCGTTGTCCGGGATCAGTTCTGACGTATAATCATCTATGACGGAACCACTCTGCAAAGATCCCATGAAGGAGTTGACGAAATCTGGAAGAACCCCAGTGAACCATCCGTAATTGTGCACCATCAGATGTTTTCCGACCTGGCCATTCTCATTGATGCCGGATACAAGTAACAACCGTGCATTCTCGAGCGCATAGCAGGCCAGAATGACAATCGGCGCTTCCAAGTCCACAACCTTCCCGTCAACGTCAAAATAGGAGACCCCTTTGACTTTACCAGTCTTGTGGTTGATCCGAAAGACCCGCGAAAATGGACGCACTTCCAGGTTTCCGGTTTCTTCTACAGCGGCCTTGACCAAATCGTACGTGGATACTTTGGCACCGATGTGGCAGGGAAATCCGTGGCAGAAACCGCAGTTGGTGCACGCCTTTCTTCCTTTGTAATCTACAGATGCGATGGCCGTCGGCGTGGGAAACGGATGAAAGCCCAGACGTTTGGCCGCTTCCACAAACAAACGGTCTGCTGCCGAACGTTGGATGGGGGGCATTGGATAATCCCTGGAGCGGGGAGCTTCAAACGGATTGCCGCCGTCAACGATCTGGTTATTGATATTTCCTGCTTTTCCGGAAACGCCCAATTCCCATTCTACGCGATCATAATAGGGTTCCAGCGTTTTGTAATCGATGGGCCAGTCTACCACCGTTGTTCCCTCCGGAAGCGCCTTTTCGGAAAAACGTTCGATAATGGTGCTTCTCATCCGGAAATCCGCTTCTCGGAACCGAAACGCGGCACCCCCCCAGATCAGCGTTCCTCCACCCGTACCGATGGATGGTGGAATTTGAAAGGGATCACCGAGACCAAGCGTATTGGACGCCCACGGTAAGATTTGAGCTTTAGTCTTCTTGTTGGGCCTCCACGTAATGGGATCTGACTTCATGTGGGGAACGATGGCACTTCGGCAATAATAACGAATTTCATCAAATTTCGTGAGAAAATCTGAAGGCTGATAGAAAGCGCCTTTTTCAAGCGCCACCACCTTCATCCCCGCACGGGCCAATTCGGACGCAATAATGCCACCGGCGGCACCCAAACCTACTACGATGGCGTCTATTTTCCCCTTCATAGAGAATCACCCCGAGTCATTGTGCTTCTTTCCGTTTCCGCACCAAATCGGCTACCGACAGGATTTCAATTTGCCTGCTGTCATAACCAGGCTGCATTTGATCACTCGAATATCCCCATTGGGCTCCCGGAAATCCGATCATCTTCCAACCAACAAAATCCCGGTTACCACCGTAAATAGGATCTCCGAACGTCCCCTCGATCGTATGTTCATAGATGACTTCAAAAAACGTCTTCATTTTCTCCGCCTCTTCGCCAGCTTGTCCCAGCTCAATTCTGCGCAGCATCTCGTCTTGACAATTCGCTGGGAGCTGTGTGAAGGGAGCTCCATACCACTGCACAGACAGACGGTCAAAATCCTGCAATCTTTGTCGGTAATATTTTTGCAGATGATGGAAATAACCCGCCAACACGTTGTCGATGTAGACATGGGCTTGTGCCTCTTTAGCTCCCGGACTGTCCGATTCGCTCGGAATCAGACGTTCGCAAATGGCCTGAACCAGACGCATTTCCTCCTCGTTAAAGAACATGTATGACATCTGCAATTGCCTCCCCACTTCTATTGTAGGATTGGGCCAAGTCGGCAGGATGGGGGAGTACCCCCATCCTTTTCCTTTGAAACGACAGCTATTGTCAATGGAGCGACATGGCCTTGAATTGTTTTATATTTTCCGTGATGGCCACTTCAACCGGCAATCGCTCCATGCTTGAAGCCCCATAGAAACCGACGATGCCTTTCGTTTTTGCCAGTACATATTTCACGTCTTCAACATCCGCAATCGGACCACCATGGCAAATGACCATAACATCGGGATTCACTTCTTTCGCAGCATCGTGCATCGCCTGTATGGCTTGAACCGCCTCATCCAGTGACATGGTGCTTTTCGCTCCGATCATGCCTTTAAGCGTTGTTCCCACATGCGCCACTATGATATCCGCTCCCGCTGCGGCCATCTTGCGGGCTTCTTCCTCATTAAAAACATACGGCGTGGTTAGCAAATCGAGTTCGTTGGCCATCCTGATCATTTCAACTTCGAGATCGTATCCCATCCCAGTCTCTTCCATGTTTTGTCGCAATCGTCCTTCATAAAGCCCAACCGTTGGGAAATTTTGCACCCCTTTAAACCCGATCCTCTTCAATTGTTCCAAAAACTGCGGCATTTGGATGAAAGGATCGGTCGCGCACACGCCGGCCAATACCGGTGTGTTTTTTACAACCGGAATCACTTCTCCCGCCATTTCCAGCACGATCTGATTAGCATTTCCATAAGGCATAAGTCCTGCAATGGAACCGCGTCCGGCCATGCGAAAACGGCCCGAGTTATACACAATTATCAGATCAGCGCCGCCCGCTTCTTCGCATTTTGCGGAGATTCCTGTCCCCGCTCCCGCTCCGATGATAGGTATTCCCCTGCTTACCTGTTCTCTCAATCGGCGAATGATTTCTTTTTTACTCACCGGTCTCCACTCCATTCATTGTGATGAAATGATGTAGTTGATTGACCATTGCTTCGGCAAAACGCGAATCATTAATATCCATGTCCATGACAATAAGTTGAACATGCGGTTTTAACGTGTTCGCAAGGCTTTCGAACAATGCTCTGTCAGCTTCTGGATCATAAAAAACCTCGTGTTCGACAGAAATGGAAGATACGCCTTTCAGAGGTACAAATACAGCGACCGGCCCTTTGGCCTGGTTTAATTTATGACCAATCAGTCTTCCTAACGCTTCGCATTCCTGTTTGGTCGTACGCATCAAGGTCACATTTGGATTGTGTTTATACAAAATTCTTCCTCTATATTTTTCCGGCACTGTTTCGATCGGCCCGAAGTTGACCATATCGAGCGCGCCCAGCGAAACGACTTGGGGAATTCCCAATTTACCCGCCATTTCAAGTCGGTCTTTTCCCGCGGACAACATGCCACCGACCAGTTCGTCGGCAAGTTCCGTCGTGGTGACATCCAGGACCGCACGGAAGTAGCCATCCTTGATGAGGCCTTCCATCGCACGGCCGCCGGATCCGTTGGCGTGAAAGACGATCGCTTCGTATCCGAGCTTTTCCAAACAAGCGCGAGCTTTCGTGACGCAGGGCGTCGTAACGCCGAACATGGAAACCGCAACAAGTGGTTTTCCAGAATGGTCGCTTTTATGGGAACGACTGGCGCGAGCCATGCCAACGATGGAAGCGGCGGCGTTGGCCAGAATCTTCTCTGAAATCGAATGGATGCCCGCGATGTCGACCACGGAATACATCATCGTGATATCGGATTGTCCCACATAGGGACGGGTATCCCCGGAAGCGATCGTGGAAACAATCAGTTTGGGCACACCGATCGGAAGGGCCCGCATGGCATGCGCAGCAATGGAAGATCCGCCTGATCCGCCCAGAGCCAAAACACCGTGCAGCCTGTTCTCCCGATAAAGTTTGCGAACAATTTCCGCCGCTCCTCTCGACATCTGTTCGATAGCGAAGCCACGGTCGTTCTTCACAATCAGTTCCTCAAGTTTCACACCCGCCGCTGCCGCTACCTGCTCTCTACCGATATCCGCAACCACCTGGGGATCGCCTTTGATACCGACATCCACCACAATCACTTCGCAGCCATCCGCTGAAATCAAGTCTTTTACGTATGCATATTCCTTTCCTTTCGTATCCAGCGTGCCCAATAGAACGATGGTGGTCATACAAATGCCCCCAAATACTGTCCGGATCAGTGTGCAGGAGTTTCTTCGGGCGGAATCAAACGGAAATCGGGCAAATTTCGCAACTCTTTCTCAGAGCCGGCCGGAGAATAGACGACAAACACTTTCATGGGCGTATTACCTGTGTTGATCGTGTAATGGTATCTTCCTTCGGGTACAAAAATTGTGCAACCAGCCGTCACCGTTCGGGTAACCGGATTTCCGTCCTCATCTTCCACCATTTGTTCACCCTGACCGGAAATCACAAAAATGATTTCTTCCGCTCCCGGATGATTGTGCCTCTCATGCCCTTTACCAGGTTCCATTTCAACGATACCGGCACTGAAACGAGAAGCGCCGTTCACTTCCGGAGAACACGTCACCTTGAAACTTCCCCAATCAAACCGCATCGTCTCCACATGCCGGGGCTCTACAAAATAACGTTGCTTGCCCATTTTATCTTTCCCCTTCAATCATAGATTTACAGTGGCTATGTCCGAACGAAAATCGGTTCGGACATAGCCCTGTTCCCTTATCTACCTTCTACTTGATCAATAAGCTGTTTCATATACTCATAAGCTTGCCGGGCCACATAATCCGGCTCCACATCTCGGCGGTCAAAGCCGATTTCCATGGCCAGATAACCGTCGTAACCGATGTCTTTCAACGCCTGAACCACACCAACAAAATCTCCGCGGCCTTTCCCCGGCGGCAGGCGGTCATTGTCGGAAATATGAATGTGGCGCAAATCATTCCCCATCGCATAAATGTAGTCTGTGCAAACCTCGCGGCGATACAGCACATGGAACGTATCGAACATGACTTTGACGTTAGGCTTGTTTACTTCTCGCATCATCATCAACGCATCATCGCAGCGATCCACAATGTTGCTGTCGTGCGAAGTCGGCTCGATAACCAACGTGACGCCATAATTGGCCGCGGTTTCGGCAATTTCCGTCAAAGCTTCGACGCTCCAAGCCCAGGCTTGTTCCAAGGGAGTTCCGAAAACCTGCCACCCGGGAATATATAGAATCGTTTTGCAACCCCATTCTTCGCACAATTCAACAATATCTTTATAATGTTCAATAGTATGCCGTCTTTCTTCCGGAATGGGGGAAGCGACATTATGTCCCGGGCCTCCGCTCAAGGCCGGTAACATGCTGGAAACTTCCATGCCATAGTATTCCAATATTTTTTTAATTTCTTTTCTGCGCTCCTTGGTTAAGGTCGGAGGATACGCATGCGGGCTTGCGCAGCCAATCTCGATTCCTTCATAACCGATTCTAGAAAGCCGTTTGATGACTTCTTCCAATGGATATGCGGGTAGCCAAACCGGAAAACTCGCATACGGCCAAGTGTTGAACGAAAGCTTCATTGCCATGGTCCATTTCCTCCTTTGATAATGTTTATGTCTGGATTATTTGAAGGTGGTACCTTTGTACTGGGCAACATTTTCTTTCGTCACTGTAGGCGTTTCTAATTTGATAAATTCAGGCAGCGGCTCGCCGGCAAGCGCTTTTGCCGCAGCTATGATCCCCATCGGGGAGACGACGGGGTAGATGGTGGTGGATGCAATCTCACCATTGGCAACCAGATCAAGCGTCGATTCTTGACCATCAATGCTCACAATTTTGATTTCATTCTGACGTCCGGCCGCTTTAATTGCTTGCAATGCACCCTCCGCCATCATGTCGGCATGACAGAACACCGCATCAATCTGGCCGCTTGGAAACCGTTGCAACAGATCTTCCATCACTTTCAAAGCCGTGGCCTGATCGTAATTCGCATACTGACTTGCAATTACCTTGATTTCCGTGCCCTTGATGGCATCCATCAGGCCTTGATGTCTGTCAATCGTGGGTGAGGCCGAGGGGCTGCCTTGCAATTCGATAAGATTTCCTTTTCCTCCCATGACTTGCACTAGTGAACGACCCGCATTTGTACCCAGATCAATATCGTCGCCTTTGATCGTTGTAGTTACAGGAGTGTTGACGGTTCTGTCTACGGAAATCACCTTGATACCCGCATCCATCGCTTTTTTCACGACAGGCACCAGTGCGTCTTTTTCAACTGCATTGATTATCAACACATCAATTCCTTTGGAGATGAAATCCTCAACCACGCTCGTTTGGATGACCGGATCATTCTGCCCGTCGCCAACCAAAAGCTCGATGTTCGGGAAATATTTTTTGGCGTGCTCTTCCGTTTGCGATTTCAGCGCAACTCCGTAACCGAAAGTTAGAGAAGCGACCGCAAATCCAACTTTACCTTTGTAATAGGTAGGATCATGTTGCAAAGCCAACGCCTTTTTGCAATCATCTCCACAATACGGACCGTAATCGATTTCAATTTTTGGAGAATTGGATGCCGAATCACTGGTAGCCGGGTTGTTCATTGAGTTTTCATTCGCCTCTTTGTTTTGATTTCCGCAGGCGACCAGCATGATCAATAATACGGTAAGCACTGAACAAAACATCAGTTTCACACGCTGCATGCTGAACCCTCCTGTTTTTAATTTTTCGAATTAGAGATCATAAATGGTTTAAAATGAAGTACCTGGCTTGTATGGCATTCCTCCTTTCAAGATATTACTGCCATGAGGTCGCTACTAAGCCACCGCCGCAATTACAAATTGGCCCACTGCTGCTTTATCTTTTGCCTTAGATTTGGTGTCGTGAATAGTACGGCGATGATTATGATGAGACCCTTGGCAATCTGTTGGTGGAAAGGAGAAACGCCCAAGAGATTCAGAAGGTTAGCCACCATTGCCAACAAGCAAACCCCTACAATCGTACCGGCAACGCTTCCCCGTCCGCCTATCAGACTAGTTCCACCAATGACGACAGCCGCGATACTGTCCAGCATAATGAAGCTTCCGGTTGTCGGATGGCCGACATACAACCTTGAAGCCGTGATGATCCCGGCAATGGCTGCACACAGACCGCTGATCATGTATACAATCAAAAGGACGCGGGTTGTTTTCACACCAGATAGTCTTGCGGCTTCCAAACTTCCACCAATCCCATAAACAAATCTCCCGAAAGGCAAATATCGCAACACAATTCCAGCGATGATCGCCCCTGCCGCAAAAATCCACACCGGTCCGGGAATGCCAAACAACGAGCCGTTCCCCATAAATTCAAGCAGTTTATTCTCACTTGTAAAAGCTTGTGGTGTTCCGTTAGACAGTAGCAGTGCCAAACCATTTCCTATCGCCATGACTGCCAGCGTCATAATGAAAGGCTGTATACCGAGAAATGTGCTTCCCAATCCGTTCAATAGTCCCATGAAGATGCCCAACAGCAAAACGATAATAAGAGCCGTCCCTACCGGTAAGCCGCGTTGTATCATCATGGCAAACGAAACACCTGCGACCGCGAGAATAGCGCCAACGGAAAGATCAATCCCGCCGGTCAGGATGACAAACGTCATCCCGATCGCCACAATCCCGGTAATGGAAGCTTGCCTGGCCACATTGATCACATTCTCAATGTTGAAAAATTCCGGAACCCATATAATAGTAAAAATCAAGACCACAGCCAATAAAATGAATGTAACTTTATAATTTTTGAAATAATGGTTAATATATCTAATTATAGGTACTAACATCTTCCCTTCATTTTTCAACGGAAGACCCTCCCACCGCATATTTCATAATGATCTCTTCCGTAGCGGATGCACGATCCAACTCCGCCGTGATTTTTCCTTTGCTCAATACCAAAATTCGATGGCTATTCTCCAATATTTCCGGTAATTCCGATGAAATCAGAATGATTCCCATTCCCTGTTCGCACAATTTCCGAACAATGCTATAAATTTGTGCCTTGCTGCCAACATCGATACCTCTTGTCGGCTCATCAAGCAACAGAATATCCACTCTCGCTTCTAGCCATTTGGCCAATACGACTTTTTGCTGGTTGCCTCCAGACAAACTCCCTACCAAAACCCCCGGGTGCGTCAATTTGATCTTCAAAGATTCCACATAAGCTGCCGCTTTGTTTCTTTCATTCCGGTAATGAATCCACTTGAGTTTTGGGTTAGCGATAAACATGTTGTGCGTAACAGAAAGGTTTTTGAACAACCCCTGGTTTCCTCGATCTTCCGGCACCAAACCGATACCATAACGAACTGCGTCACGGGGAGAATGGATCACCGCTTCCCGGCCCCGCACATAGATTTTCCCAGATTCCACCGGATCGGCTCCGAAAATAGCCCTGACTAGTTCAGTTCTACCCGATCCTCGCAAACCCGCTATTCCGAGCACTTCGCCTTTATACAATGTGAAGTTGATGTTTGACAACACGCCTTTTCTGGACAAATTTTCGACACGCAGCAATTCCGTACGGTTTTCGTATTCTATCTTCTTTTGTGGAACCACACGAATGTGGCGTCCGACCATCATTCCAATCAAATCGTCCGGAGTCGTGTCGCAGATGTTGCCATCACCCATTTGCTGCCCGTCTTTTAACACCAGGTATCGATCTGCCAACCCAAAAATTTCATCCAACCTGTGAGAAATAAAGATTACCGCAACACCGCGATTTTTTAATCTTTTTACGATTTGTAAAAGCCGTTCGACATCGTCGCCTCCCAAAACTGCTGTCGGTTCGTCCAAAATCATGACACGGGCATTTCGGTGAAGCGCTTTCGCAATTTCCAACATTTGTTTCTCTGCAATGCTTAGTTCGCGGACTGGTTGGTCCGCTCGCAGATGTACACCAAAATCCTTGAGAAACTTTTCCGCCTCTTCGTTCATTTTTCTCCAGCGAATCCATCCCCTGGTATTCTTATACCGACTATAAAAGAGATTTTCCGCGACGGACAGATGAGGAAACAGATTCAATTCCTGATAGACGGTCACAATTTCATTTTTTTCGGCATCCAACGGGGTTTGGAAATTCACCTTTTTTCCGTTCAACAAAATGTCTCCGGAATCAGCCTGAATGGCACCGGACAATATTTTAATCAGTGTCGATTTCCCGGCCCCGTTCTCCCCGACAAGCGCCAAAATTTCACCTGAATTTATTTTGAGGTTAATATTGTGCAGCACTTTTACCGAATTGTAACTTTTCGAAATGTTTCGCATTTCAAGCAGCGGAAACGCCATCCCATCAAACCTCCTCCCGCAAATGGTTCTCAATAAAGTTGCGACTAATAATCTCATCCGCGATCAGTACCGCAGCTCCAATAATGCCTGCGTTTTCCCCAAGGGACGAATGTAGGATGGTCAAATTGCGAGTCATTAAAGGCAATGAATGCTGATAAACAGATTGCCGAATCGCAGCTAAAAGCACATCACCGACCTGGGAAACTGCGCCGTTAATGTAGATGCAAGATGGATTGGCGAAATTAACAAGACCAGCCAGCACATTGCCGATCAAATTCCCACATTCCCGCATCAGTTCAACCGCGACAGGATCTGATTCGGTAACGGCTTGACGAACATCCGCCAGCGTCAGTTTGTTTTTTTCTTCTAAGATTTTTTTTAAGAATTCACTCTTGCCACTTCTCGCCAGCTGTTCGGCTCTTTTGGCAATTGCCCGACCGCCCGCAAGCGCTTCCAGGCAACCGCGATTGCCACAATAGCAAAGTTCGTCATGCCCAATGTTGATATGTCCAATGTTCCCCGCAAATTCGTTTGATCCGCGATAGATTTGACCATTGTAAATGATGCTGGCTCCGATCCCGTTTCCAATTTTCACATAGATGAAGTTTTTATATGCGGTATCAGCATTTCGAGCCAACTCAGCTAATGCCATGGTGTTGACGTTGTTGTCCACAAAACACGGACAATCGAAATACTGCCTCCAGAACTCGCGGACCTTGTAATTTTCCCATCCTGGCATAATGGCCAATGAAGCAGGAATTCCCTCACGAAACCTAACGGGTCCTGGCAACCCCATCCCGATACCTTTGATTTGATGGTGAAGGATGCCGATTTTTTTCATTAGGTTGAAAGCAATTTCTTTAATTTTCTCAAGAACCACCGTAGGGCCTGAACTCACGTCAATATCCGTGGTGGATTCAGATATAAGCAAGTCGCAATTCAAATTAGCTATTCCTACTTTAACGTGCGTGGATTCCAAATCGACAGCGATGATATAACCTAAATCGACGTTAAAGGATAAAAGAATGGGTTTACGTCCCCCCGTGGAAGGTCCCCGTTCTTTTTCTATAATCAAATTGTTCCGCAGCAACAACTCAGTATGTTCCGTAACCGTTGCTAAACTGTAGTTAGTCAGTTTTACCAATTCTGCTTTGGATACAGCCCTTTGACTTTTTCTAATTACCTTAAGAATTTCTAAAGTAACTGGAGAAATTTCCACAAACTAAACACTTCCTTTTTCAAACTAACATCTTTGTTTTTAATAATAAAAGTTATACTTTTTACAGTCAATATAAAAAAGTAGAGAGAATAGATACACCAACCGCCAAGCCTAAGCGAAATAAGGGTAAGCGTCAAATAGCCCCCACCTGTCAATCAGATGAGGGCTTTGATAAACTGGTTTAAGGTTGAGACGCCCGGCAAGTCAGCGGCAACGAGGACGACCAGGGCAGGAGCCGGTCCAGTGCCTCCGGATCTTTCGGATCCGGAAGCTGTGGAAGCTGCTCAAACAGATACTTCAAGTATTGGAACGGGTTCAGCCCGTTCTCTTTCACCGTTTCAATCACGCTGTAGATCGTCGCGCTGGCCTTTGCCCCGCGGGGCGTATTGGCGAACCGCCAGTTCTTACGTCCAATCACGAACGGCTTGATCGACCGCTCGCTGCGGTTGTTGTCAAGCTCCAGACGTCCGTCTTTCAGGAAGGCCGTCAGCTTGTCCCACTGGTTCAGGCTGTACGCGATCGCCTGTCCC
>Ga0181858_1001232_pt1 | contig 12504 bp, 10 predicted proteins | sample NewIslPassag4_SG_FD_130749 | JGI IMG/M metagenome (GOLD analysis project Ga0181858, IMG submission 130749) | Feedstock adapted compost microbial communities from Newby Island compost facility, Milpitas, CA, USA - Passage 4_SG | ecosystem: Engineered > Solid waste > Feedstock > Composting ...
CCCGGACATTGACGGGGTTTTCGCCAGCAGCGACGTGATCGCCGCGCAGGTGCTGAAAGAATGCCGGCGGCTCGGCAAAGAGGTGCCGAAGGACGTCAAGGTGGTCGGCTTCGACGGCATCAAACTGGGCGAATACATTATTCCCGGTTTGACCACCATCCGGCAGCCGATCAAGGAAATCGCCAAAACTTCCGTTCAGTTGCTGATCGACCAGATCAACGGCAAGGAAGTGCAAAGGGAAAACATTCTGCCCGTCAAATTGGTGGAAAAGGAAACCACTTGAGCGTTTTCCGGTATCGTTTCCGAACTCGCTTTATGAAAGGTTTTTTTAGGGATGATCTAACGGGGCTTGCGTCCTTTCGCATGCCCTGTTTATTTATGGATAACACCTGACTGGCCTCCTACCGGGTGAGTCCTACGCGTACGAAGTTCGATTAACCAGCGATCCGGAAACGAATTAAAAGATTTTTGGGGGACAGCGCCTCGATATGGGTGATGCCCAAATCGGCGATGGGCTGTCCGTAGGTGTAAAGGGTATGGGGCTGGTCTGTCAGTTCTTTTTTTATTTGACCTCAATATAAACTGTGGAGAACTCATAGGAATGGATATAATTACTTGAAACGCTGGTGAGGGGCTTCACTTCAATCACACCGGCACAGCACGAAGATTGTTATTTGGTTTGAATGATTGACATCTAGCGTTCATCGAATCTATAATAAATTTGTATCATACATAAGACAAATTTGTCATATACAAGGGGTGATTTTCCTGGATTCGATTGATCGCACCAATCCCATGCCACTCGTCCATCAGTTGACTCTGCTGCTCAGGGAGAAAATCATTAACGGCGAATATCCCCCTCATTCCCTGTTTCCGACGGAAGAGCAATTGACCGCCAAATTCGGCGTGAGTCGGACAACGGTGAGGATGGCGTTAAGCAATCTGGTAGCCGAAGGAATTATTTATCGGGAACAAGGCCGCGGAACGTTTGTCAATCCGGTAAAACTGTCGACGAATACGAAAAATAAATATTTAAAGAAACATGTGGCCCGGGACGTCGGACAGGTTAAAAGCACAACTTATATTATCAAATCTGCCGGGATGGTTCCTTCCTCGAAAGTGATTTGTTTTTCAGCGGAGCGGCCAAACGACCAAGTCGTTCAAAACTTGGGCATTCGCAAAGAGCATACAGTCTGGTATATCGAACGCGTTCGATATGCAGATGATTTGCCGGTCTTGCTGGAGAAATTATGGATACCGCAATTTATGTGCCCGGATTTGACCGAAGAGCATCTGCAAGGTTCCCTTTACGAATACCTTTCCAAGACATATGGTTACGAATTTCAAAGCGCCAGCCAAGTGTTGCGCGCCATTTCGCTGAGCTCCAGAGACGCTATGTTGCTTGATCTAAATGAAGGTTCTCCCGCTTTGTTTATAACCGGGGTTACGTATCTGAAAAATGGAAAACCCATCGAGATGGAAAATACCATTTACAACAGTGAGGTCATGGAGTTTTTGATCGAACTGGGCGAGTCATCGGAATACGCCAGAATTCGGAAATCGGAAGAAGACGTGCTTTCCCCCTCGTAATGAGGGGAAACTTAATTCCCATAGTTGTTACTACATTAAGACAACAAATTTTGATTAAAGGTCGTGAAACGAATGACCAAGGACAAAAGGTTGGCGGTTGAAATTGGGGGAACTTTCACCGACATCATTTTGTTTGAACCGGATCGGGAAGGCGCAAAGCTGAGAACGTTAAAAGTGCCTTCGACGCCCAAATCTCCTGAAAAAGGCGTTCTCAACGGAATTGACATGCTGCAAAACGATTGGGAAGATACGTTCGAACTTTTACACGGTTCAACCGTCGCGACGAACGCAGTTTTGGAAAGGAAAGGGTATAAAGCCGCATTGCTCATCACGAAAGGTTTTGCGGATATTCTCGAGATTCAGCGGGGAGATAAAGAAAATATCTACGATTTGTTTTACAAGCGAACGGAACCCGTGATTCCCCGAAGTTACGTTTATTCCGTCAATGAACGAATTACGCATCGAGGCGAAATTCTAAAACCGATTGATGAAAATGAATTGGCGGCAATTGCGCAGGAACTGGCGCGGGAACAATTTCAGGCAGTCGGGATTTGTTTCTTGCACAGTTATGCAAACAATGTACACGAAAAAATAGCGAAAAAGATCATGGAATCCGCTCTCCCCGAGGCGATCGTGATCGCTTCGTCGGACATTCTCCCGCAATTTCGCGAGTATGAACGAGCCAGTACGACAGCCATCAGCGCGTACATCGCCCCTGTGATGATCAAATATATCGAAACTTTAAAAGCGGAACTCCAAAAACGCCGCTTCAACGGAGTCATCATGATTACACAATCCAACGGGGGAATTATCCCGATCAAGGCGTTGCGACAGGAAGTGGCTCGCACTTTGCTGTCCGGTCCCGCAGCCGGCGTGACCGGGGCCGTGTTTATGGCCAAACAAGCGGGGATTTCGGACATCATCACGCTGGACATCGGCGGGACAAGCGCGGATGTGTGTCTAGTCAACAAAGGCGTTCCGCTGGTTTCCACGGAAAATAAGATTGACGGGCTGGCCATTGCCGTGCCAATGCTGGATATTGTTACGGTGGGAGCGGGCGGAGGCAGCATTGCCTGGTTGGACAGCGGAAACATGTTGCGGGTAGGACCGCAAAGCGCGGGAGCCGACCCCGGTCCGGCATGTTACGGTCGCGGCGGGATGTATCCGACCATCACTGACGCGCTTGTATATCGCGGTCTGATTCGACCGCAGCATTTTGCTGGCGGTTCTTATTCGATCGATCTCCAAGAGGCTCAAAACGTCATTGGCAAGCTCGCGGAACAGCTGGGCGTTTCACCGGACGAGGCGGCCGAAGCAATGGTTCGAATCGTCGAGGCGAATATGATTCAGGCCATTCGGCTGGTTTCCACGGAAAGAGGCTATGATGCCCGCAATTATACGCTGGTGGCCTTCGGAGGCGGCGGAGCCCTGCATGCCGCGAATCTGGCCGAGGAAATCGGCATACAGCAGGTTCTCGTGCCGCGTTTCGCGGGAATTTTATCTTCGTTCGGATTATTGGTCGCGGATATCGTCCGGGACTATGTGCAAACTCACGTCATACCCTGTGCGGAATCGGATCCCGAATTCATCGCCGGCCAGTTTGCCAAGCTTCGGGATCGGGCGATGGATGAGATGGCGGAGTATGGATTGCGAAATCATGAATTGGTTTTCAAACACATCATTGACGCGAGATATCAGGGACAAGCTTTCGAATTGCAGATCGATTTGGACGACCCGGCGACAAGCGGCGAGGCGGTGGCGGCCAAATTCCACGAAGCGCATTTGAAAAGATATGGCTATCACTCTGTCAAAAACCCGGTTGAAATCGTGAATTTTCGCATCCAGGCGATCATACCGAGAAATACCGATGCATTGAAAATGCTGTCTTTTCAACCGGACAGCCGGCTATCGAGGGCGGAAGAATCCCAAGTCCTGATCAACGGCAAATGGGAAACCTGCCAGTTTTATAACTGGAACGGTCTTGCCCCGGAATTCCAAGTCGCAGGTCCGGCGGTGATCGAGGAAAGCTCGACCACATGTTTTGTGCCGCGCGGATGGGTCGCGACCATGCTGGGGAATGGAAGCCTATTACTGAGAAAAGAGAGGAATGGCGAATGAAAACCGATCCGGCGTTGTTCAATATCGTCACCAACAATTTGCTCGCCATTGCCCGCGAGATGAGCGCCGATTTGCTGCGCAGCGCGTACTCGACCGTCATCCGTGAGGCGGCGGACGCGTCCACATTTCTGGCAGACGCCCAAGGAAGAATCATTGCGCAATCCCAAAACATTCCGCTGCATATGAATTCGGTCAGTCCGGCTCTGAAAGGGGCGTTAAAGCGGATTGACCCCAATGAGCTGACGGAGGACGACGTCATCATTTTGAACGACCCGTATAGCGGCGGTCAACATCTTTCCGATATCTACCTTTTCTCGCCAGTTTTTTGGGAAGGTCGGCTGGTCGCGTTCTCGGGCAGCGTGGGGCATCATGTCGATTTGGGTCATTCGCCGGGGTTTAACCTGTACGCAAGGGATATTTTCGAAGAACGTATGCGCTTTCCGCCAATTAAATTTTCGCTGTCGCGCGATTGGAACGGCGGCTTGCTGGAACAATTGATCCGCGCCAACATCCGGATTCCGGACGACACGATCGGCGACATCAACGCCCAATTAACGGCCAATGAGACGGGGCGCCGGCGTCTCCACAACCTTTTTGAGCGCTACGGGGCTAGCCAAATCATGGAAATTTTCGAACGGTTTTTGGACTACACGGAAAGCGCCATGCGAAAGTCAATCCGTGAGGTTCCCGACGGGGTGTATATCGGAGAAGACCAGGCGGATGACGATGGGATTAATGACTCGCCTGTGGTCATCCGTGTGAAATTGACGATAAAGGGGGACGAATTGTCCGTCGATTTCACGGGATCTTCCCCGCAGGTAAAGACCGCCATCAATGTTCCGTGGGCGTCTACCGTGTCGAGTACTTATTCGGCGATCAAGATGATTTTGTCGGATTCGCTCATTCCCGTCAATGACGGTACATATCGCCCGATTTCGATTTTCGCGCCGAAGGGCTCCGTGGTAAATCCCGTTGAATTTGCTCCCGTCGAAGGACGAAACGTACTCGTGATGCGTATTTTTCAGGCCATTCTGCGAGCGTTTGTGCAGGCGATTCCGGAAAGGGTTCCCGCTCCCGGATACGATCAACGTACGGAATTGGACATGCATTGGCGGGGAGACAAGTTTTATGCGATCAGCGAACAGCTCGGCGGCGGATATGGGGCGGGTCCCGCCAACGACGGAGCGGACCAATTGGACGATCCGCTTGGCAATTGCAAAAATACGCCTGTCGAAGCGCTGGAAATTGCGGCGCCGTTCCTGCGTGTGACTCGATACGAACTAAGGACCGATTCAGGAGGAGCGGGCAAAACGCGGGGTGGTTTGGGAGCCGTCCGATGTTATGAGTTTTTGCAGGACGATGTGCACGTTTCGGTATACTCCGACCGCTTCAAATATCCTGCCCGCGGTTTGTTCGGAGGACACGACGGCGCATGTGCTTATCTCAAAGTGACGCGGGCTGAAGACAGGGTGGAATATATGCCGGCGAAAGGAAGCACGGTCGTCAACAAAGGAGACATTCTGGAAATGGCGACCGGAGGCGGCGCAGGATATGGTGATCCGAAAGAACGCCCGCGGGAACTGTTGAAAAGAGACATTGAAAGGAAAAAAGTTTCGCCAGAGGCTGCAGCGCAATTTTATGGAATGCAACTCACAGAGGAGACATCACAATGAGTTTGGAAGCATTGTTGTCCGACATCAGGGAGCAGCCGGAAGTGCTCGGCAAACACGCATCGTTGATCGAGCAAGTGATCGAAATTGTCAAAAAAATCGACCGAAGCAATGGATACGTTTTAACAGGCATCGCGACGTCTTATTTTTCCTTGCAACCAGTGGGAACCATGCTTCGAAAAATCGGAAAATTCAACGGACAACTTACGAACACCGCAGATTTGCTCGATTACGATTATCCTATAAGCAAGGACAGACGCCCGTTGTTTGTGGTGAGTCGTTCCGGCGAATCTGCAGAAATCATCCGCTTGGTCCAAACCATTTCCCCTGAGCGGGAAGTGGTTGCCATTACGGAAAATGCGGCCAGTCCCTTGGCCCAAAGAGCGAATTATATGTGCCAGTTTTACGCCAGAGAACAGGCTTTCACCAACACCAAATCTTTCACCCTTTCTTTGGCTTATGCGTTGGGTCTCGCCATCGGACTTGGCTATGATTTTCCGTTAAAGACCCGCGAATGGGTGGGCATGCTGGTCGACGCATTGAACGAAACGATGAACCGGTGGTCCCACGCGGAACGGGTCGCTTCCACACTGGTTGGAAAACAGGTGATCCTGATCGAAGCGCAAGGGCATTTAACAGGAATTGCGAACCAAGCGGCCCTCGATTTTCAGGAGTTGCGAATTCCATCCATCCCCGTGACTGGAGGAATCTTCAGGCACGGTTCGATCGAATTGACGGCCCGCAATGATGCATCCACCCTTGTGCTGGTGCCCGGCGACGAAACGGCTTGGCGCAAAGTCAGATTAATTCGTGAACTGCACGCAAACAATTCGTCCGTGGCGGCTGTCGTTTCAGAAAACATCAGGCTGCCTGAATCGATTCCAGCTATATATGTGCCCGACTTGATAGCGGAACTGCAACCTGTGGTGTACGCATTTGCGATGCACATGATTTATTCCAGTTACATCAACCTGAAAGGTTTGCAGCAGATTAAACCAAGCCTAGTCGACAAAGTGACGCGGAAGGAATGAGGCCGTTGCCGGAAACCGTAATCGGAATCGGGGATCTGACGGTTGATACATTGCTCCCTCTTGTCGACCGCATGCCGGATTGGGGGCAGGAAACCTTGATCGAGGAACCGAGACGGCGGCTTGGCGGCAATATCGGCAATATGGCGGTCGGCGCAGCGGCGCTGAAAGCGGATTTTGTCAGCATCGGATGGATCGGTGACGACGAGGAAGCTGTTTTTATTAAAGAAAAGCTCCGGGATCTGCATTTGTCCACGGTGGGATTAAAGACGTTCCGCGGCGGGAAAACGAGCCGCACCTTTGCCTGCATACGCAGCGATGGCGAGCGGTTGTTTTTCACGTATCCCGGTGTCCTGAACCACATGGAATCTCTGTTTCACGGTCTTGAACTTCCCCCGGGCAAGGTGGTGTTTTTATCGGGTTGGTGTCTTCCTCCGCGGGTCAGTCCAGAAGTTTTGATTGAAAAAATCAAAGCATGGCAGGAGGAAGACAGATGGGTGGCCATCGATTTGATCTGGTCCGATGCTTGCTGGGAAGTAAAGCCCGAGATCATAAACGTGCTATCTCATTGTGATACGGTGTTTTTGAATGAGGATGAGTTTTCAGCGTTGTCGGGAAAGCAAGATGCTGTGGACAGGGTGATGTCCGTCCAGGAATTTCAAAGCTGGTGTGCCGGCTGGTCTGAAAAAGCGTTGTTCGTCATGAAACGCGGAAAGAAAGGGGCATACGCGGTCCGCGGATCGGAAGTTTACGCGGCCGAGGCATTGGCGGTCGAAATCGATCACACGGTTGGTGCCGGGGACTTGTTTAACATTTCGTTTATACATGCGTTTTGGAACCTTGGCGAAACGATTCTGCGCGCCCTGGAGTTTGCTTGCGCGTTCACCGGACTAAGCATTCGAAAAAACGTTTTCAGCTATCCTAGCGAGAATGATGTTTACCGAATTCTCGAAAAAAGGAGGTGAGCAAGTTGGTGCAAATGGGAGAGGGAAGCAAAGTTTCGCTTCAACAGATTCAGGTGGTATACCAGACAAAAAAGCGTCGTGTGATTGCCTTGCAAGACATAAATCTGGAGATTCGAGACGGGGAATTCGTGGTGTTCATCGGCCCGTCCGGATGCGGCAAATCGACTTTGCTGCGGGTGATCGCCGGTTTGCTGAAACCCACATCAGGCCGCATGTTGATTGACGGTAGGCCGGTCAACAGTCCGGGGGCCGACCGTGCGGTCGTGTTTCAGGAAGATGCGGTTTTTCCCTGGCTGACCGTGGAACAGAACGTGGAGTATGGTCTGAAAATCCGTGGCGTAAACAAGCGGGAGCGCGCGGAAATTGTCGATCGCTGTCTGAAGCTTGTCGGTCTCACGAAACCGGGTATCCAAAAAATGTTTCCCAAGGAATTGTCCGGCGGCATGCGCAAACGGGTCGATATAGCCAGGGCGGTGGCCAACAATCCGGATATTTTGTTGATGGACGAGCCGTTTGGCATGCTGGACGAGATGACAAAAGAAAAACTGCAAATAGAAACGCTGAAGATATGGGAAGAAACGAAAAAAACGATTTGCTTCGTTACCCATGACCTGGAAGAAGCTTTATTCCTCGCCGACCGCATTGTGGTGATGGGAACGGATCCGGGACACATTCATACGGAAGTCAGTCCCATGTTTAAGCCCCCCCGCCACATTGATATCAAAACGACTGTGGAATTTCAAGAACAACGAAGGAATTTACAGTATATTCTGAATTATTTATCAACTAAGGGAGGTGATGTCAATGACTGACGAGATTTCCTCGGATAAAGAAACGAAAATCTCAAGTTGGTTTAATGCGTTTAAAATGAACCGTCCATTAAAGCTGGTTCCCATTTTCGCGTTGTTGATCATTTGGTACGTCGTTACGAATCTGGGGCTGGTCCGTCCGCTGTTTTTGCCGAGCCCGCAATCCGTTATTCAGTCGTACGTCGATTTGTGGCCCAGCCTTCCGGCTGCCACAGGCATCAGTTTGTCGATGATCTTGCTCGGTTTTACCATCGGTTCGACGATCGGAGTGGCTTTGAGCATTCTAATGGCGTACAGTAAAGGATTTTTGTTGGTATTTGAAACGATCTTTGATTTACTTCGGCCGGTTCCCGTCTTTGCCTTAATTCCCATGTTCGTGCTTTGGTTTGGCATCGGCATGGCTCCACAGGTCGGATTGATTGCATTGGGTTGTTCGGTAATTATGGGGGTCACGACAACGGAGGCGGTGCGCAACATACCCAACATTTACATTCAGGCAAGTTACACATTGGGAGCCAATCGTAGAGTGGTCTTTCGCACCATCGTTTTGCCGACGATATTTCCGCATTTAATTGGTGCCATTCGACTTGCTGCGGCTTCATCCTTTGGACTTGACGTGGCCGCGGAATTTATGGGTTCTCAGACCGGTCTCGGTTATCTCATGATTGTTCAGCAACAATATCTCAACACCAGCGGCATTTTTGCGATTGTAATTCTTTATAGCGTGATTGCGTTCGTTGTCGACAAGTTGATTGCTATGATTGAGTCCCGCTTTACGGCTTGGACCGATCGTAGTTCAAAAAATAACGTTTTAATTAATCATTAAGGAGGTAGAAGCAGATGAAAAGCAAATTGCTGGTTCGCCTGTTGTCTCTCGTAGTGCTGGCCGTTTTAATCGCAGGGTGCGCTTCCAATTCGCGATCGGGCAATTCCCCGTCAAGTCCCCCCTCCTCATCCGGAAGCCCGCCTGCCGCTTCCGAAAGTCCGGCGGATAAGGGCGAGTCAAACCCACAAAAAATTCGCATGGCGGTGTTGCCGTATCTGGACTACACGTTGTTTGTCGCAGCCAAAGAGCTTGGAGTCGACAAGGAGCAGGGAATCGAACTGGACCTGATTCCATTCCCTCATGAAAGCCAGGCGGTTCAGGCGTTGCTAAACGGATCGATCGATGTTGCCCAAGGGGCGCTCGGCTCTTTCGTTCCGCTTCTCCCCAACGCGCCGGAGTTGCGCGTGGTTTTGAACAACAACCAGTTCAAAGGTTTTGTTTATATCGGAAGGGAGGGGAAAATCAAAAGTTTCGACGATCTTTTACAAGAAAAGAACGGAAATTTTGAAGAGGCGCAAAAAGCTACGCTCCAGCAACTGAAAGGCAAAACCTTCTTGATGGTGGAGTCATCCTTCGGCGGAATGTTGAGCTCCGCGCTGAAAAAAGTGGGCCTTAATTATAGCGACGTCAAGGTCATGAATTTCCAAAATGACGCTCAAGCCGCCACTGCGTTTTTAAGGGGCGAAGGCGACCTATATACGGGCAGTGTGCCTCAACAGATGAAAATTTTGAAAGAACCCGGCTACATTGAGGTTGCCGGAAACGAAGTCCTGGGCGAAGCCGGACTATGGTTCAGTAACACGGCCGTGACGGACCAATATTTAAAGACAAATAAAAAAACGTTGGAAAAGCTGGCGGCCATTCATTACCGGATGACCCGCTACTTAAAGGAAGATCCGGAAACGGTGTTGCAACCGATGCTGGAGTTTCTCAATAAAAACGCTTCTTCCAATCTGACCATGGACGATGCAAAGGTTATGGTTTCCAATTATATCGCCTTCAATACCATCGAAGAATCTCGGGAAGGAGTATATTCCGCGGAGTCGCCCCTCTACTGGAAAAAGGCGGCCGACGTATTTGTCGCGCAAAACGTCGAACTTGGAAAAATCAAGGAAGGATCCGTAGACATCGACACGTTCGTCCAACAGGAAATCATTTTCAACGACCTTTTAGCCAATGCGGAGTTAAAGGAATGGATCAACGCTCCGTTTAACTGATCCAGTCGCAGACAATCTCTTTCCATGAAGCGGATGAATCGGTCTCATCCCTTCATGGAAAGAGAAATCCTAGACGGAAGAAGTCCGGCGAACGAAGCATAGTCTTGCAAATTTTTCGCCATCACGATGCGGGAGGTTCGGCGATGAAAGTCTATCAACTTCGCAACAATCGGGGCTTATCCATGAAATTTTTGAACTACGGGGGAGCTGTCATGGCCCTATATGTGCCGGATCGTTTCGGCCGGATCGACAGCGTCGTGCTCGGATTCGAAAACCCTGAAGATTATGGCCGCCCGCAACCATATTTTGGAGCACTTATCGGCAGATTCAGCGGACGAATTCGCAACGCCCGTTTCACTTTGGAGGGCGTCGAATATCAGCTGTCCGCAAACAACGGAAAGCACAGTTTGGCGGGCGGTTTTAAAGGATTCGACAAAGTGTATTGGGAAGTGGAAACGTTAGCCCCCAACGTAGCGCGGTTGACGTACTTGAGTCCTGACGGGGAGGAAGGATACCCGGGCAATTTAAAGACGATCGTCACCTATTCCCTTACGGATGATAACGAATTTCGCATCGATTACGAAGCGACGACGGACAAGACTACCGTGCTGAACCTGACGAATCATTCGTACTTCAATCTTTCAGGAGACGGCTCGGGCACGATTGAGGATCATGTTTTGACGATCTATGCCGATCAAGTGCTGGAAGTGGATGAGGAGCTGATTCCTACCGGGAGAATTTTTCCGGTGGAAGGGACTCCCCTTGATTTTCGGCAAGCGATGCCGATTGGCGCACGCATCCGCTCGGCTCACCCGCTCATTCGAAGCGCTCGCGGCTATGACCACAGTTACATTCTAAAACACCAAGACGGGGAATTGATGCTGGCTGCACGCGTGTATGATCCGCGCTCCGGTCGAATAATGGAAGTCTTGACCACTGAGCCGAGCATCGCATTTTATTCCGGCAACTTCCTGGATGCGACCTTGGTTGGCAGCGCCGGCAGGTTGTACCGCCAGGGTGACGGTTTTTGTCTGGAACCCCGTCATTTGCCGGACTCGCCAAATCACCCGCACTTTCCGTCGACAGTGTTGCGTCCAGGAGAACGATTCGTGGCGACCACCATTTATAGGTTCAATACGGACAATGAATAAAGCTTCCGGGAGAGGAACCGTTTTTCCATGATCCGTGTCCGCATCGCAAACCGCGAACAGATTCCGGTGATGGTGACCGAAGATTTGCGACGGCAGCTTGAGCGGAAGCCCGATTCGGTGCTCGGTCTGCCTACTGGCTCGACACCCATGATGGTGTACAGGGAGCTTGTCGCTCAACAAGCGCAGGGCAAAATCGATTTTTCCCACGTGACCACGTTTAATCTTGATGAATACGTCGGTCTGGACGAAAAACACGCCCAAAGTTACAAGTACTATATGTATGAAAACTTCTTCCGCCATGTCAATATTGATTTGAACAATACCCATATTCCCAACGGCACAACCAAGAACCTCGAAGAAGAATGCAGGCGGTACGAAAATTTGATAGAGCAGTCAGGCGGGATCGATTGGTTGCTTCTGGGGATCGGGCTAAACGGACATATCGGATTTAACGAGCCCGGAGAAAGTTTAATCGCCGCAACTCACGTGCAAAAGCTGCGGGAAGAAACCCGTACTGCGAACGTCCGTTTCTTCGGTTCGTCGCAAAATGTGCCAACGCACGCGATTACGATGGGGATGGGAAGCATTCTAAAAGTGATGAAAATTGTTCTAGTTGCATTCGGAAAAGAAAAAGCGGAGATTGTGGCAAAAGCCATAAACGGACCGGTCACCACCTGGGTGCCCGCCTCTTTTCTTCAGTTGCATCGGGACGTCACCTTTGTGCTGGATCAAGAGGCTGCATCGGAAATAAAAAGCATATGAGAAAAGGGATCCTTGTTTCCTACCTGCAGGAAACCTTCAAAGAATCCTTGCTCGCCAAGGATTCTTTTTTTGGGAATTAAACATTAGACCCGCACCCAGTCAAGATGGCTGGGGGCGTCGACCATGACGGCATAGCCTTTCAGAGTGCTCAAGTGACGTTTGATATCCTCTCAGCAAGATGACCATAACCAGTCATTTTTGGGGTTGAAAATATCACAGATCAACAATGGACACATATATTAACCGCTGTCAAACGTCTGTGAAAATGTCACCTTAACTCGTCTGTGAAAATGTCACTGTTCATAAAATGCCCACTTACGGCTCTAGTGACTTGGCTTGGCGCAAGTTTTGTGCTACCGTGAAGATGC
>Ga0181858_1001236_pt1 | contig 12489 bp, 12 predicted proteins | sample NewIslPassag4_SG_FD_130749 | JGI IMG/M metagenome (GOLD analysis project Ga0181858, IMG submission 130749) | Feedstock adapted compost microbial communities from Newby Island compost facility, Milpitas, CA, USA - Passage 4_SG | ecosystem: Engineered > Solid waste > Feedstock > Composting ...
CCAGCCGGGTCACCTCGGAGAGCGCGAGGAGAAGCCCGCCCAGGCTGAGCAGGATCATGAAGCTGCCGGGCAGGTCGAGCCGCTGACCGTCCTCGCCGGGAGCGGGACGCCGCAGCACGATCGTGCCCCACATGAGGCATGCCACGCCGAGGGGCACGTTGTACCAGAACAGCCAGCGCCATCCGAGATGCTCGGCGAGAAGGCCGCCGAGGGGGGGGCCGGCGAGCGGGGCGATCGAGAAGGATGCGGTGTAGACCCCCATGCCCTCCCCGAGCCGGTGGCGGGGAAAGGCGTCACTGACCAGTGCCGCGCTATTGGTGAGCAGCATGGCCGTGCCGGCCGCCTGCAAGACCCGCATCCCCACGATCAGCCAGGGATCGGGCGCCATGCCCGCGAGCAGGCTGGCGAGCGTGTAGACGCCCAGGCCGCACAGGTACATGGTGCGCCGGCCGAACATGTCGGCGAGCCGCCCGAATATCACCAGCAGGACGGTGGAGGTGAGCTGGAATGCGAGCAGGATCCAGCTCGCCGCCGCCGCACTCGCCTTGGTCTGGTCGACCAGCTTGGGAAGCGCGACGTTGAGGGCGCTCCCCCCGAGCGCGGTGAGCACGCTCGCCATGCAGACGACCGAGAGGGTGCGCCACGCATACCGGAGCTGTTCGCGCTCCTGGTCGGCCGGTACGCCCGCCGAGCTCATCCGGCTCTCAGTGCGACCCTGGACGCCATGGACACCGTCCCTCCTTATTTCTAGACCCTAATATTAGAATTAGATTCAAAAATCTTGATGTCAAGCGGCCTGCCCACCGCAGCGCCCGGCGCCTCCCGCGGGCGCCGGCGATACGCCGTGCAGGCTCTCGCCGCGATGGCCCGGTCCCCGGAACACCCGGCGCGCGTCCCCCGTGGCTCGCATCGTGTTCCACCCGTGATGCCGGCGCCGTGGCTTGACAAGGCGGCCATGGTCTTTGATCCTGCTTCTAGAAAAGAATTCTAGAATATCCGGAGGCCGTATGGGCGGGATCGTGGAGGGCCGCGTCGTGATCATCACGGGCGCGGCGCGAGGCATCGGCCGCGCTCACGCGCTGGAGTTCGCTCGCCAGGGCGCCAAGGTCGTCGTCAACGATCTCGGCGCGGAGGTCGATGGCACCGGATCTTCTCCCGGGCCGGCGGGCGAGGTGGTCGAAGAGATCAGGTCGATGGGCGGCGAGGCGATCGCGAACGGGGAGGATGTCGCCGACTTCGAGGGAGCCGGCCGGTTGATCCGGGCGGCCATCGAGCGGTTCGGCGAGCTCCACGTCCTCGTCAACAACGCGGGCATCCTCCGCGACCGGATGCTGTTCAACATGACGCCCGAGGAGTGGGACGCGGTGATCCGGGTCCACCTGCGCGGCACGTTCTGCCCGCTCAGGCACGCCGCCGCCTATTGGCGGGCCCAGGCGAAGGCGGGGCGACCCGTTGACGCGCGCGTCATCAACACCACCTCGTCGTCCGGCATCTACGGAAACCCCGGTCAGAGCAACTACGGTGCGGCGAAGGCCGGCATCGCGGCGCTGACCATCATCGCCGCGAGGGAGCTGGAGAAGTACGGCGTGACCGTCAACGCCATCGCACCGGCCGCGCTCACCCGCATGACGGAGAAGCTCACCTCGGCGCGCAGGGCCGCTCCGCGGCCCGAGGGCGCGTTCGACCCTTCGTCCCCCGACAACATCTCCCCGCTGGTGGTGTGGCTCGCGAGTGAGCAGGCCAGGGGCATCACCGGCCGGGTGTTCAACGTGCGTGGCGGGTACATCAGCGTGGCCGAAGGCTGGCACGCGGGCCCGGGTGTGGACAAGGGCGCCCGCTGGGATCCGGCTGAGCTGGGCTCGGTGATCCCCGCGCTCGTCGAGAAGGCGGCGCCGAACGCGGGTACGGACGGCCGGATCCCCGGGCGGGAGGGCTGAGATGCCGCTCGACCACAGCGTCATCGGCGTCGAGAGCGAGCCGTACGAGCGATCCTGGACCTCCACCGACACCCTGCTGTACGCGTTGGCGGTCGGCGCCGGGCTGGGCGACCCGCTGAAGGAGCTCGCCTTCACCACGGAGAACTCGACCGGGATCCGGCAGCGCGTGCTGCCCACCTTCGCCGTGCTCGCCGCCCAGGCGCGTACCGGCCGCCGGCTGGGAGACTTCGATCCCGCCAAGCTGGTCCACGCGGAGCAGTCGTTCGAGCTGTACCGGGAGCTGCCTCCGGCGGGCTCGGTCCGGACCACCTCGAAGGTGACCGGCATTTATGACAAGGGCTCGGGCGCGCTGGTGACGAGCGAAGCCCGTGCGGTCGACCCGGACACCGGCGAGCTCGTGATCATCAGCCGCAGCTCCGTGTTCATCCGCGGCGAGGGCGGGTTCGGCGGCGATCGGGGCCCCAAGGACGACTGGACGGAGCCGGACGGCGAACCCGACCACCAGGTCAGCTATCCGACCCGGCCGGAGCAGGCGCTGCTCTACCGCCTGTGCGGGGACCGCAACCCGCTCCACTCCGATCCGGTCTTCGCGAAGCGCGCGGGCTTCGAGCGGCCGATCTTGCACGGTCTGTGCACATATGGGATCACCGGCCGCGCCCTGCTGCACACCGTGGCCGGCTCTGACCCGGCCCGCTTCCTCTCGATGTCCGGGCGATTCAGCAGGCCGGTGTTCCCGGGTGAGACGCTCACCGTCTCGATCTGGGTGCGGGGGAACACCGCGCTGTTCCGGACCGCCAAGGACGATGGGACCGTGGTCATCGACCGAGGACGGGCACGATTCCGCGATTGATCCGGGTCGACTGCCATCTGCACACGGTTCATTCGGGCGACGCGGTGCTGCAGGTGGCCGAGCTCGCCGAGCGGGTGGCGGCCGAGCGCATCGACGTGGTCTGCATAACCGACCACCACACGCTCGCCGGAGCACATGAGGCGCTGGAACGCGGGATCGGTGTCCGGGTGATCGTGGGTGAGGAGATCAGGACCTACGAGGGCGAGATCATCGGGTTGTTCCTCACCGAGCGCGTGCCGTACGTGCTCCCGCTCGAGGAGGCGGTCCGGCGGATCCGCGAGCAGGGCGGCTTGGTGTACGCGCCGCACCCGCTCGACCCGGAGCGGTGCTCACTCGGCGCGGAGCGGCTGGCCGCGCTGTGCCGTAACGGCATGGTGGACGTGGTCGAGGTGTTCAACGCCAAGATTCGCGATCAACGGCTGAACCGGGCGGCCGCCGGCATGGCCGCCGGGTTCGGCCTGCCGGGCGCGGCCGGATCCGATGCCCACGACCCGCATGGCGTCGGCGCCGCTTACGTGGAGATGCCGGACTTCGACGGCCCGGAGTCCTTTCTGGCCGCACTCGTCGAGGCCCGGGTGGTCGGTGAGTTCCGTGAGCACCGGCCCTGGGTCATCTCTCCTCACCCGGCCACGGGGAGGCGAGACGCCGGATCAGAGCGATCGCGGCTTCGATGACCTGCTCGGCCTCTTCCCTGGTCTCGCTGGTGGCGACCTCGCGACCGGCCTCTCCGATCACCGTGGTCAGCACTGATACGGTCAGCCGGTCGAGTGGCCCGCTCCCCGCGCCGAGCAGGACCGCGTTCTGCCGCACCCACTCCCGGCCGCGGGTCCGCCGCATCAGCTCGAAGCCGGGCGGACCGTCTCCGTTCATGAACAGCCGTGCCAGATCGCGTCGCTCCCACGAGCCCTCGAGGAAGGCCCGGGCCCCGGCGATGAACAGTTCGATCGGGTCGGTGATCCCGGCCTTCTTCGCCTTGGCCACCGCACTGGTCGCGGCCTCCTCGTGTGCGGCTTGATGTTCCTCCCACAGCGCGAGGAAGAGCTCGCTCTTTCCGCCGAAGTGGTGATAGAGGCTGCCCACGCTCGAGCCCGCTCGGGCGACGACGCCCGCCACGTTGGCATCGGCGAAGCCGTGCTCGCAGAAGACCTCGCGGGCCGCGCGCAGCATGTTCCTCCGTGTCTCGGCGGTTCGGCTCCACTCCCACGAGCCGCCCTTCGTCGTTCGTGCCATCAGGTTCTCGCCTCCCTGCTGAGCCGCTGTCTCAGGTCTAATTCTAGAATCCGATTCCGATTGGGGTTGACATGCCGAGGTACGCCGCTCACTCTGGAATCAATTCCTAGAGATGGATTCTAGAAATTCGATCGAAGGCGGCGATCATGGACTTCTCCCTCAGCCCGGAGGAGCGGCAGATCCGCGACACCGTCCGCTCGTTCATCGAAAAAGAGGTCATGCCGCTCGAGCCGGAGGTGCTGCGCAACGAGCGCGCCGGCCGCGTGGGCCTCGAACCCGACGTCCTCCGCGAGCTCCGGCTCAAGGCGAAGCGGATGGGCCTGTGGGGGATCAACACCCCCGAGGAATACGGCGGCGCCGCGCTCGGGCCGGTGATGGCGGCGATCGCGGCGATGGAGACCGGCCGGACGTTCGTGCCGTTCTCCTTCGGCGGTTCGGCGGACAACATCCTGTACGCCTGCAACGAGGAACAGAAGAAGCGCTACCTGATCCCCACGATCGAGGGAGAGCGGCGCTCCTGCTTCGCGATCACCGAACCGGGGGCGGGCTCCGACGCGCGCAACATCCGCACCCGGGCGGTCAGGGACGGGGATGACTGGGTCATCAACGGCGAGAAGACGTTCATCACCGGCGGCCACGAGGCCGACTTCGCGATGGTGTTCGCGGTGACCGACCCTGAGAAGGGAGCCGACGGGGGCGTGACGTGCTTCCTGGTCGACCGCGAGATGGGCTGGAAGTCCGAGCCCATCCCCACCATGGGCCAGTGGGGGCCGGCCTCGCTCGTCTTCGAGAACGTGCGCGTGCCCAAGGAGAACATCCTCGGTGAGGTCGGCAAGGGCTTCGAGCTGGCCATGCAGTGGATCAGACAGGGCCGCTACATGATCCCCGCCCGCGCGGTCGGCGCGGCGGAGCGCCTGCTGCAGATGGCGATCGACTACGCCAAGATCCGTCACTCGATGGGCCGGCCGATCGCCGAGTACCAGGCGATCCAGTGGATGATCGCCGACTCGCATGTGGAGATCGAGGCGGCGAAATGGCTCCCCCTGTACGCGGCCTGGCGTGCGCAGCAGGGACTCGACACCCGCCATGCCTCCTCCATCGCCAAGCTCAATGGCGCGATCATGGCCAACCAGGTGGTCGACCGGGTGCTGCAGATCCACGGCGGCATGGGCTACACCAAGGAGCTGCCGATCGAGCGGTGGTACCGGGAGCTGCGTCTGCTGCGCATCTACGAGGGCACGGATGAGATCCAGCGCCGGACGATCGCCCGCAACCTCCTGAAGGGGTACGTCCGCCTCGGCACGATCGGGGAGTGACATGGCGACCCCTGAATCAGGCCGTACGGCCGAGGTCAGGCGGCTGTTCAATCCCGGTTCGATCGCGCTGGTCGGGGCGACGGACAAGTCGGGCTGGTCGGTGAGCACGCTGACCAACCTGCGGACGCACGGTTTCCCGGGGCGGGTCTACCTGGTGAACCCGCGCGGCGGCATCGTGCACGGTGAGCGGGCTTACCCGAGCCTCTCCTCCCTGCCCGAGCCGGTCGACCTCGCGTTCGTGATGGTGCCGACCTCGGCCGTGCTCCCGGTGCTGCGGGAGGGGGCCGAATGCGGCATCCGCAGCTATGTCGTCCTCACCGCCGGCTTCGGGGAGACCGGCGAGGAGGGCGCCCGGCTCGAGGCGGAGATCGTCTCCTTCGCCCGGGAGCACGGGCTGACCGTGCTCGGCCCGAACGGCAACGGGTACATCAACGCGGCCGCCGGGATCACCCCGTACGGGCTCCCCATCGCCCCTCCGCTGCTGCGCGGTTCGGTCGGCGTGGTGCTGCAGAGCGGCGCCCTGGCGAGTTCCGTGCTCGGCTTCGCCAAGGCCCGCAACGTGGGGATCAGCCTGCTCGTCTCCATGGGCAACGAGGCCCTGCTCACCTTCACCGATGTCGTCGACTATCTCATCGACGACCCGCGACCAAGAGCATCGCGCTCTTCCTCGAGTCCATCCGTAACCCCGCGGAGTTCACTCGGGTGGCCAGGCGTGCGCTGCACGCCGGTAAGCCGATCGTCGCGCTCAAGATCGGCCGTAGTGAGCTCGCGTCGCACACCGCCCAAGCCCACACCGGGGCGCTGGTCGGCGACGACAACGTCATCGACGCCGCATTCCGGCAGCTCGGTGTGGTCCGGGTGCGCTCCCTCGAGGACCTCATCATCACCGCCGGGCTGCTCGCCGAGTACGGACCGCTGCCGGGACGGCGCCTCGGCGTGGTCACCCCCTCCGGGGGCGCCTCAGAGATCATCGCCGATCGAGCCGAGGACGAAGGGCTGGAGCTGCCGCCGTTCGCACCGGAGACCGTGGCGAAGCTGAAGGCGATCGTCCCGCCCTTCGCGTCCGTGCAGAATCCGCTCGACGTCACCGGCTACGTGCTCGTCGACCGGACCCTGCTCGGCCAGGCGCTCGAGGCGGTGGCCACCGATCCGGGCATCGACGCCGTCGTCCTGCTCTCCGAGCCGCCCAAGGTCCCGCCACCCGACCCCGCGGCGACCCTCGCCCTCTACTCGGCCTACGCCAAGCGCATCGCCGAGTCGCCGGTCCCGGTGGTCGTGGTGAGCAACGTGCTCACGGATGTCTCCCCCTTCGCCCGTGAGGTGCAGCAGAAGACCGGCTATCCGTACGTGCTGGGCGGAATCGAGCACGGTATGCAGGCGATAGGCGCGGCCGTGCGGTGGTCCGAGGCGTATCGCCGAGCCGTGCGCGGGGAGACACGCGCCCGGGTACGACATCCGGTCACGGTGGCGTCGTCGTCCGTGGCCGGGGCTACCGGCCTGTGGGCCGAGCACCGGGCGGCGGCCTTGCTCGCCGAGGCAGGGCTGCCCGTGGTGCCGGCCACGCTGGTGCACGACGAGGACGCGGCCGCCGAGGCGGCCGAGCGGTACGGCTACCCGGTGGTGGTGAAGGCCGCCGCTGAAGGGCTCGGGCATAAGAGCGATATCGGCGGGGTGCGGCTCGGTCTCACCGGGGCGGAGCAGGTACGCGAGGCCTTTCGCCAGGTCACGGCGGCGGCCGGGGGACAGGCCGATGGCCCGGTGGGCGCGCTGGTCCAACCGCAGCGCACCGGTGGCGTGGAGCTGCTCGTCGGTATCGTGCGGGATCCGGCGTGGGGCCTCACGCTCGCCGTAGGGCTCGGCGGGATCTGGGTGGAGGTGCTCCGCGATACCGCGCTGCGCATTCTCCCGGTCGACGCCGCCGAGGTACGGCGTGCGCTCGGTGAGCTGCGCGGGGCCGCCGTCTTCCGTGGCCTGCGCGGGACCGAGCCGGTCGACGTGGACACGGTGAGCGAGGTGGTGGCGAGGATCGCGGCATTCGCCGAAAGCCTGGGCGACCGGCTGGAGGCCTTGGAGATCAACCCTCTGCTCGTCACCGGCTCCCGGGTCGAGGCGCTCGACGCTCTGATCACCTGGCGTGGCTGAGGGCCTGGCCGGACGCGAATCCGGGCGGCGCACGGGGCGCCGCCCGAGATCTTTTCATGCTCAGGGCAGCCGGTTGGCCAGGACGAGGGTGGCCGCCGAGGCGAACATCCCGCCGTTGCCGAGCACCACGCTCACCTCCACGCCAGGCACCTGGGCGGCGGCCTCGCCGCGAAGCTGGCTTGTCGACTCCTGAATGGCGAACATGCCCTACATGCCGGTGTGCGTGTAGGAGAGGCCGCCGCCGTTGGTGTTGAGCGGCAGCCGGCCACCGGGCGAGGGGTGCCCCTCGGCGATGAACGCGCCCGCCTCGCCGCGCTTCACGAACCCCATGTCCTCCAGGCCGAAGATCGGCAGGTGTGCGAAGGCGTCGTAGATCATCAGGTGGTCCACGTCGCCGTGCTCGATCCCCGCCTCGGCGAACGCCGCTCTGCTGGACAGCCGGAACGCCTTGGAGCTGGTGAAATCCTCCATCTGGGAGATGAGCGGGGCCTCCGCCGCCTCACCGGAGCCGAGCAGGTAGACGAGCGGCTTGCGGGTGCCGAGCGCCCGGGCGCGCTCTTCGGAGGGGACCACCAGCGCGCCGCCGCCGTCGGTGACCAGGCAGCACTCCAGCAGGTGGAAGGGGTAAGCGATCATGCGGGAGGCCAGGACGTCGTCCACGGTGATGAGGTCGCGGTACATGGCGCGCGGGTTGAGGTGGGCCCAGCGCCGCTGTGCCACCGCCACCTCGGCGAGCTGCTCGTGGGTGAGCCCGGTCTCCTTCATGTACCGCAGCGCCGGGATGGTGAAGGTGGTCGTCGGGCCGAAGACGCCGTACGGCAGCTCGAACTGACCGGCGAGCGAGTCCGGGCCGAACCCCATCCGGGTCGCTCCGATCCGGGAGCGGCCGGACTCGCCATGCGTGATCAGCACGGTGTGGCAGAGCCCGGCCCGGATCGCAGCGGCGGCGTGCCGTACGTGGAACAGGAACGAGGACCCGCCGACACCGGTGCCGTCGAGCCATGCCGGGGTGATGCCGAGCGCGTGAGCGACCTGGATCGGGCCCGGGGTGCCGACGGTGGCGATGCCGTCGATGTCGTCCTTGGTCAGTCCGGCGTCGGCGAGGGCGTTGTGCGCGGCCTCGAGATGGAGGCCGAGCGTGGAGCGGTGGGGCAGCCTGCCTATTTCGCTGGTCTCAGCGGCTCCGGCGATCACGATGGTCATCTTGCGGTTCATCCGGCGGCTCCAGCGGGGGTGAAGAGGGGGATGTGGACGTCGCCGCGCTTCTCGAACACCACGCGCAGCTCCAGGTCGAGGGGCAGGTTCTCGGGGGTGGGCTCGACCCCGACGATGTTGGTCATCATCCGCACCCCTTCTTCCAGCTCGACCACGGCGATCACGTACGGCGCCTCGGCCTCGAAACCGGGGGCGGGCCTGTGGTTGATCACGTAGGAGTAGAGCGTGGCCCGTCCGCTGGCGGTCACCCACTCGACATCGCCCGACCCGCAGTGCGGGCAGTTCGGCCGCGGATAGAAGTAGTGCCGCCGGCAAACGCGGCAGCGCTGGATGCGCAGCTCGCCCGCTGCTGTGCCGTCCCAGAACGGCTGGGTCTCCGGAGTCGGCTTCGGTACGGGTTTCTGCGACGCGCTCATCGTTCTCCTCGGCTAGGCGCGAGATCGTAGAAGCACATTCTAGAACCTGACTCTAGGGTTGCGAAGGGACGATGCCCGGCGTGCCCGGTGCGACCCGGCGTCGGGTCGCCGCCGGCGGTGGCTCACGCAGAACGGGTCCGCCGCGAGGGTTGATGAGGTGCCTCGGGCGGGCCTGCATGAGAGGCGAGGAGGTGCCCCGGGTGGGCGCGCGCGAAGGGAGGTGAGGCGGCAGGGTGCGGTGCGGGATGGCCTCTGCTCTGACGGTCCGGCGCACAGGCGGGGTTTAGGACGACCGTTGACCGTTCTTGAAGCCAATCCTAGAATTCGCTTCTAGATGTGGCGTTCGTCACATTAATCCCTGAGACGTCACGGGGAAGACGCAACCCCCAGCGAAGGGAGAGCCGGTGAAACCACTGACCCGGCGTCGCTTATCGGTGACGGCTCTGATGATCGCGAGTCTCGTTGCGATCACCTCGTGCGGCGGATCCTCGGGAACGGGCGGAGCCCCGGCGGTGGACGAGCGGCCTCGATCGGGTGGCACCCTCACGGTGGCCATGCCATCCGACGCCCCGACCCTCGATCCGCACAAGACCCCCTCGTTCAACACCCACGAGCGGATCGGGCTGGTCTATAGCCGGCTGCTCAAGCAGGAGATCGGCCCGGACATCCCGTACGGCAAGGCGAAGCTCGTCGGCGATCTCGCCGAGCGGTGGGAGGTGGCGAAGGACGGCCTGACGTACACCTTCCACCTCAGGAAGGGGGTGACCTGGCATGACGTCCCCCCGGTGAACGGGCGTGAGTTCGTCGCCGAGGACGTGGTGGCGACCTTCGAGCGGATCAAGAAGCAGGGATTCCAGGCCGGGATGCTCAGCAATGTCACCGAGATCGAGGCGCCGGACCGGCACACGGTGGTCCTGAAGCTCTCCAAGCCTTTCGCGCCCCTGCTGAACTTCATGGCCAACCACCACATGTGGATCCTCCCCAAGGAGGCCGTGGAGGGTAAGGTCGACCTGGACCACCAGGCCATCGGCACCGGGCCGTTCATCCTCGAGCGCTGGGACCGGGACGTCGTCACGGTCTACCGCAAGAACCCGAACTACTACGAGAAGGGCAAACCATACCTCGATCGGGTCGTCTTCAAGGTGGTTCCCAACCAGGGAGCCCGCGTGGCGGCCTTCCGATCGGGTGAGACCCAGCTCATCACCGCCTCCACCCCGGAGGAGGCGGAAGCGCTGCGGCGAGCGGTGCCCGATGTCAAGGAGATGGAGCTGCTCAGCCCGGCTCCGCTGCAGCTCTACCTCAACCTCGCCCGGGAGCCCTTCGACGATCTGCGGGTCCGGAAGGCCATCAGCATGGCGATCGACCGCGAGGGGATGGCCAAGGTGCTCTTCGGCGGAGGTGGCGCATATCCCGGGCCGGTACAGGTCACGCTGGACGAGTACGCGCTGAGCCAGGACGAACTCAAGCGGCTGCAGCCGTACGACCCGGAGGGGGCGAAACGGCTCCTCGCCGAGGCCGGGCTGCCCAACGGGTTCAGCACGACCATGATCGTGACTCCCGGCTATGGCCCGCAGTACATCCGGGTCGCCGAGTGGGTGGCCGAAGACCTCGCCAAGGTCGGCATCAAGGTCAAAATCGAGGTCGTCGAGTACGCCACGTACTTCAGCAGCCGCTGGCCGGGCAAGCAGTTCGACATGGGCGTCGGCTTGCAGACCCCCTTCCTCGAGCCCGACGAGTTCCTGCGGGATCAGCTCCACTCCAAGGGATCGCGGAACTGGTACAACATCAGCGATCCCGAGCTCGACGAGATGCTGATCGAGCAGACGAGGATCCTCGATCCGGCGAAACGCACCGAGAAGATCAAGGAAATTCAGCGGTACGTGCTGACCGAACTGGTCAACCCGATCTACCTGTGGACCGTCCCCACCACCGTCCTGATCGGCAATACGGTGCGTGACTTCCCCCCCCAGCCGGTCTACGGCTACCCCGAGCTCGTCGCGACCTGGGTGGTTTCCGGATGACCGCTCCGGTGCTCGAGGTCGACGGCCTCACCGTCGAGTTCACCACCCGGCAAGGCCGGTTCGAGGTGGTCAAGGACGTCTCATTCTCCGTGATGCCGGGGGAGAGCGTGGCCGTGGTGGGGGAATCGGACTCCGGCAAGAGCGTCACGGCCCTGTCCATCATGGGGCTGCTCGAGCGGAACGGGTCGATCACCGGTGGATCGATCCGGCTCCGCGGCCAGGAGCTCGTCGGCCTGCCGAACCGGCGGTACCGGCGGATTCGCGGCAGGCACGTCGCAATGATCTTCCAGGATCCCACGACCTGCCTCGATCCCGTCTATCCGATCGGGCACCAGCTCATGCAGGCGCTGCGGATCCACAAGGGCATGAGCCGGGCCGAGGCGCGGGCGCGCGCCGTGGAACTGCTGACGATGGTCGGCCTCCCGGACCCGCAGTCCCGGCTGAAGAGCTACCAGCATGAGCTCTCCGGCGGCCAGCGGCAGCGCGTCATGATCGCGATTGCCCTCGCCTGCGGCCCTGAGCTGCTGATCGCCGACGAGCCGACCACCGCGCTCGACGTCACCGTGCAGGCGCAGATCCTCGCCCTGCTGCAGCGCGCTCAAGAGGAGACGGGCACGGCGCTCCTGCTCATCACGCACGACCTCGCCATCGTGTCCGAGATGGCGAGGAGGGTCGTGGTCATGTACGCGGGCCAGGTGGTCGAGGAGGGAACGACCGAGGACATACTGAGCCGGCCCCGTCATCCGTACACGGCCGCCCTGCTGCGCAGTGTGCTGAGCCCTGACATCGACAGGAGCAAGCCCTTGCCGATCATCAAGGGCACGGTGCCCAACCCTCACGCCATGCCGGCCGGCTGCCGGTTCCACCCCAGGTGCGCGTTCGCCTTCGACACCTGCCGGACGCGGGCCCCCGGGCTGGTCGCCTCGGAGCCCGGTCACCTCAGCCGATGCTGGCTGGCCGAACGAGGACAGACGCTGCCGGGCATGGAGGAGGCGCCGGTATGACCGTCCCGGCCATCGACGTGAGCGCGGCGGGACGGATGAGTGGCACGCCGGTGCTCGAGGTCGCCGACCTGGTCAAGTACTTCCCGATCCGGCGGGGCCTGCTCCGGCGGAAGGTCGGCGAGGTGAAGGCGGTCGACGGGGTCTCCTTCTCGGTGGGGCGGGGGGAGACACTCGCCCTGGTGGGTGAGACCGGGTGTGGCAAGTCCACCATCTGCCGGCTGGGGATGGGCCTGATCCGGCCCACCGCGGGGCAGGTGCGGTACGCGGGCAAGGACGTGTTCGCGCTGCGCGGCGACGAGCTGAAGGAGCACCGCAAGCGGTTACAGATCGTCTTCCAGGATCCGTTCAGCTCCCTCGA
>Ga0181858_1001239_pt1 | contig 12482 bp, 10 predicted proteins | sample NewIslPassag4_SG_FD_130749 | JGI IMG/M metagenome (GOLD analysis project Ga0181858, IMG submission 130749) | Feedstock adapted compost microbial communities from Newby Island compost facility, Milpitas, CA, USA - Passage 4_SG | ecosystem: Engineered > Solid waste > Feedstock > Composting ...
CCTCCTCCATCACGGGGGACGCACTGGCGTCGCGCATCAGCTTCCGGAAGGAAAGCACCTCGTCGCTGTAGGCCACCTCCAGGTTCTGCCCTTCCTTGCGGGCGGCGATCGGATAGAGCACGTTTTTCGGGAACGGCAGGTAATCCCGGATCGAGGTGACGATCACCTTGCGCAGCGAAGTGTTGGCCTTGACGTTCAGCACCCGGCGGTGCAGGATGTCGAGGGTGACGATCGCGAACGCCCCCGAATCCCTGAGCTGGTGCTCCAGCTCCCGCTCCACATAGAGCGGGTTCGTCTGGACCACGATGGCGCCGGCCATGAGGCTGCCGAAATAGGCGATGACCGCCTGGGGACAGTTGGGCAGCATGATCGCCACCCGGTCGCCCTTCCGGATCCCGAGGGATTTCAGACCGTTGGCGAACCGGTACGAGCTGTCCAATAGCTCCCGGTACGAAACGCGCCGGCCCATGAAATACAGCGCCGTGTGGTTCGGATACCGTTCCGCCGACTTCTTAAGGAAGACGGCCAAATTGTGCTTCGGATACTCCAGGTTTGGCCGAACCTCCTTCGGATAATGGTTGAGCCAGGGATACTGTGCCATCGGACGCACCTCCAGATTTGGAAATGTAATCGTTTTCAACATATCCGGGCTGAAACCGGATGATTTCGCTTGACCGGCGTTGTTTTCATTCTATGAGAACATTGGATATGTTATGAACTAACTCAATTTTCAGTCTTTTCATTCAACAAAAAAAGGATCAAGAAAAGTGTAAAAAAAAGAAGCGCGGAAAGTCAAGGACAAGCGTCACGAACCCTCGGCCGCGAGAAACACGATCCGGAACATGCTCTGGAAAAGCCCCTCCTGCTCGCTTCCGCCTCTCGCCGCCCATTCCACCAGCGCTCCTGATAAAGCGCATACAAAGACGCGATGCAGCAGTTCCGGCGGGTGGTCCCGGCGAAATTCTCCCTTTTCCTGTCCGAGGCGGATCAGCTCGATGAAAAAGCGGTCGTCGCTCGGTTCCGCGTCGGACGGCCGCTTGCCGGCCATCCTCTCTCCGCCGGTTCGCCGGTCCGGGCTTTTCCTTCGGCAGAGGCACAGATCGTACGACGTCCTCCCCGCAAGAAAGCTGCAGACAAAGCTTTTGGCGATGTCGGGACCATACCTCCGCATCGTTTCCGCAATGCTCGAATACAGAAAGGACAGCTTGTCGTGGTAGCTGTTCATGGTCGCCATGCCGAGCATCAGGTCGCGGGGGCTATCCTCGGCCAAACGGGCATGACAATGGGCGACGATCTCTTCCTTGGAGCGGTAGTAGGTATACAGCGTTTTGCGGGAAAGCCCGGCTTCACGGCTGATGTCCTGCATCGTCACGTTCTCGTACCCGTTTTTTCGGAACAGCTCAAAAGCCGCCTGCGCAATGCGCTCCCTGGTGCTGGAATTCAAAGGTTTCCCTCCCGGTTTTTTTTCTTCATTATACCGTATTCCGGTGCACAGGACGCTACCATTTTCCACCATTCGACACGCAGGGGGCCGGTCGGGTGCGCGAATTTTGTCGAATGTGCTGCATTGACACGGGAAAGAAGCAAATGTTAAAAAGAAGGTGACAACTGTTTCGCCGGGAGGTGGTTCGCATGCGGAAAGTACCTCCGCCGATCCGGATCTCCGATGAAAAGCTGCTGCGCAGGATCCGGAGGATCCGCCGCATCACCGCGCTGGCCTGCCGGCTGAGCGGCACCGCGGGAAGAAGAATCGGCCGGGAGCTCATCTGGAGCGGACCGGACGGAACGGTTCGCCTCCTCGCACACAATTGGGATACCGGAGGGATCAAGCCGCTGTACATCAACCTGCACGGCGGCTGTTTTGTCTACATGGGCCCGGAAATGGACGAACCGCACATGGCGCGGCTGGCCCGGGAGCTCGACATCCGCATCCTGAACGTCGGGTACCGCCTGGCCCCGGAACATCGTTTTCCGAAAGCGCTTCAGGACGTGCTGTTCGTGCTCGAGCACGTCTGCAGCAACGCCGAAGCCTTCGGCGTCGACAGGGAGCGCATCGTCCTGGGAGGTACGAGTTCCGGCGGCAACCTGAGCGCGGCGGCGCAGATCCGGCTCGCCGAAAGGGGGCATGTCGGCTTGCGGGGACTCGTCCTGATCTGCCCGATCCTGGATCTGGACACCGACCCGTATCTCAAGCCGACGCCCCGCCAGTCGATCCCGCCCCGGACGGCCCGCCTGTTCAACGCGGCCTACTGCCGTCCCGAGGAAGCCCGCGACCCCTGCGTATCCCCGATCTTCGCCGCGGAGGAGCAGCTCGGCGCCTTCCCTCCGACGCTGGTCATCACCGGCAGCGAGGACGCGCTCTGCACGGAAGGGGACCAGTTCGCCGACCGGCTGGACAAGGCCGGCGTGAGCGTGACCCACCGGCGGTTCCTCGGAGGCGCGCACGGCTTCACGCATCGGAAAACCCCTCTCGCGCGGGAAGCGTGGAGCCTGGTCCTCCGGTTCCTGCAGGAACGGACGGGGACTCCCGCCGCGCCTCTGCCGGCCTATTGACGCTCGCGCGGGCAGCCGGATATTAGCAAAAAAAAAAAGAGGCGGAAACCCTTTTCCGCCTCGAATCGCACCCCACAAGACGGGCCGAACCGATTCCCCGCGCGAACTCCGCCCCTCGCCCGAGCCTCTTTTCGCCCGAACGACGCTCCCGCCCGGACGATTGTTTTGCCCGAATGAGGTTCTTGACAGAACGATTCCCGAACGATACGATTACACGAACGATTCCCCGACGTACGGGAAAAACCGGCTGAACGCCTCGGCGTACTTGTACCGGCTCACGCCGGAGCACCTGCGGGCGTGGTTGCCCCGCATGAGCGCCTTCGCGGCGTAATATTCGATCAGGTGCTTCTGCGTCTGGAAGCAGTTCATCGCCGCCTGCTTCTGCTCGTACGTCTCCGTGATGTCGATGATCAGGTCGGGCACGAACCCGCTGATCTCCGACTGGTGCGGCTCGAAGCCGTAAATTCTCGCCTGCTTCGCCGTCGGATAGCTTTCGTCGCGCACCCCGTTGGAGGTGGACAGCACCGAGGCCTCGAACACGTAGCGGGACACGGTCTCGTGGTCCGGATTGAAGGCGTCCTTCGGCCCGTGGGTCAGGATGTACTGCGGCTTCGTTTCCCGGATCGTGCGCACGAGGCGCGTCATCCGCTCCGGCGTGATCGCCATGTGGTAATCCTCGAAGTCCCAGATCTCGTAATCGGTCACGCCCAGGCATTTGGCCGCCGCCACGATTTCCTCGTGGCGAATCCGTTTGACGTTGTCCATCGTCTGCCCTTCGACGTTCCAGAGCTCGTTGGATTCGCCCCGGGCGCCGTAGCTCAGGATGACGACCTTCACCCTGGCTCCGTGTTTCACATACTTCGCGATCGTGCCCCCGCCGCGCCAGACGAAATCGGCCGCGTGGGCGCTCACCACCAGCAGGCTCGTGTTTTGATCCATCATCTGAGAACGTCTCCCTTTCTCCGAAATTGTTCAGGATTCCACCAAAGCAGCGGTGTTGACGGCGGTCATGCGGCGGATGTCTTCCCGGGAAAACCCGCCGTCGTCGATCAGGCGCGTGATGAAGTCCAAATACCCCTCATCGGGATAGACGTACGCCGGCTGGCCGAGGTCCGTGGACAGGATGCAGTGCTCGGGCCCCACATGGCGGATTTCCTCAAACACCGATTCCCAGGCCGCCTTGCCGGTGTACGGCGTGGTGTAGCAAAACTCCATGACCGCGCCGAGTCCGGCGAGTTCCTTCATTTCCTCCTTGGTCAGGCGCAGCGAGGGGAAATTCGGGTGGGTGACGACGATTTTCCGGATCCCCATCCGTGCCGCCTCCGCGACGAGCGTCCGGACCTCCTCCTTGCTCAGGTGCCCGGTCGCGAGGATCAGACCGTGCGCCCGGATGACCTCCAGCACCTCCACCGCTTCCCGCTTCAGCCGGCCGTCCTCGAGGAGCGAAATCGTGGGCAGATGCCGGCCCTTTTCCGCAAACTCCAGGCGCAGCTTCGCCCAGTGGGGCAGGTTTTCCGGCTTGCTCACCTGAAGATGCCGCTGCTCGTTCTCCGCGTCGAAGGTCGGCATCCAGACGATCTTCGCGCCGTCCCGCGCCGCCATTTCGACCGCGATCGGATTGAGCCCGCCCACCGTGTTGTTGAGGCAGATGGCGCCCACGGCACGGTATCCTTCGTACACGCGGTTCAAAATCTTCGCCCGCTCCGCCGTGCAGAAATAGTGCGACTTGATGCCGTGGCCCTTCATGCCCCGCCGGCGAAGCCGCTCGGCCATCTCCGTGTCGTCCAGCTTCCGGTCCATCACATCGGGCCCGGTGTGCACATGCAGATCGTAGGCCCCGACCAACAGTTCCTCGTACATGAACGTGTCTCCCCAGCTTTCCGCAAACGCGTTATGTTGTATTGTTGAACAATCGTGCTATCCAAATTATAAGCCCCGCCCGCCGGAGCTGTCAACAACCCGTTCGTTTCTTTTCCCGTCCATCTGTCACAAAACTTCCATTGCATTGCTGGAAACTTTCGGGGTATAATGTAATTGTTGAACAATCGTGTTGACATGATTCCGCCGGAAATTTCAAAATCTGCCAAAAAGGGGATGATTGCATGAGCGCCCAACCGCAGGAACCGATTTTCGACGTCGCCCACCTGGGCCACGTGGAGCTCCTGACGCCCAAGCTGGAGGAAAGCCGCTGGTTCTTCACCGAAGTGCTGGGCATGTACGAGGTGCACCGCAAGGGGAACTCCATCTATCTCCGCTGCTGGGGGGACTACGAAAAGTACAGCCTCATCCTGACCGGCCACGAACACGCCGGCGTGGCGCACACGGCGCTGCGCACGACGAGCCCGCAGGCGCTGGAACGGCGGGTGCAGGCGCTGGAAGCCTACGGGATCAAGGGGCACTGGATCGACGGCGACTTCGGGCACGGCCGGGCCTACCGGTACCACGGTCCCGACGGCCACCTGATGGAGCTGTACTACGACACCGAGTTCTACGAGCCGCCGGAGGAACTGCGCCCGACGCTCAAGAACCAGCGCCAGAAGTTCACGGGGAAAGGCGCGGAAGTGAAAACGCTGGACCACGTCAACTTCCTGTCCTCCTACCCGGAACATGACGCGGAAGTGCTGGAAAAGGTGCTCGGCATGCGCCTGACGGAGCAGATCCAGCTCGACAACGGCCGCAAGGGCGGCATCTGGTACCGGTGCACGAACAAGTCCTACGACCTCGTGTACACGCTCGACGCCACCGGCAGCAAGGGGCGCCTGCACCACATCGCCTTCGCCGTCGAGACGAACGAGAACATCTGGCGCGCCGCCAACCTGTTCGTGGACCACAACGTTTTCATCGAATTCGCTCCGAGCAAGCACGCCATCAACCAGACCTATTTCGTGTACGTGTACGAGCCGGGCGGCAACCGGATCGAGCTCTGCTCCGGCGGATACCTGGTGTTCGCCCCCGACTGGAAGCCCATCACCTGGACGGAAGCGGAACGGGCCCGCGGCCAGGCCTGGGGCAACAAGACGGTGGAAACGTTCCACACCTACGGAACGCCGGTCGTCGAAGTCAAACACTGAGCCGAAGCCGCAGACACGAAAAATCGCCGCCTGCGGAAGGAGCCGGGAAACGTTCCCCGGCATTCTCCGGTCCGCAGGGCGGCGTTTTTTTCTTCAATATATGCACATAATAGATGCACATGCGGCTTCGTTTCGTTTCCGCAGCTCAGTTGAGCAGGTGGTAGTGCTGGGCAATGAGGTTCCGCACGGAGGAAATGTGCGCCCGCACGGCCTCCTCCACGGCGCCGGGATCGCGGGCCTTCAGCGCGTTCAGGATGCGCTCGTGTTCCCGGTAGGAGCTCTCGCTCCGCCCGGGCAGGAGGATCGTGCGCAGCTGGAACCGGTTCAGCTGGGTTTTGATCGTCGTGATGATCTGCACCGCCTGCCGGTTGGCCGACGCCTCGTAGATGATGCCGTGGAAATCCCGGTTGCAGCGGGAATACGCCTCGATCTCGCCTTTTTGGAAATGTTCCTTCATTTCCTGCAGGATGCGCTCCATGCGGGCGAGCTGCTCTTCGGTGATCGATTCCGCCGCCTTTCTCGCCACGAGCGCCTCCAGCACTTCCCGGATCTCCAGGTAGTTCAGGATCTCCTCCAGGGTGAACGACTTGATCGTCGCCCCCTTGTTGTTTTCCACCTCGACCAGGTTTTCCTTTTCAAGCATGAGCAGGGCTTTCTTCACCGTGTTCCGGCTGACCCCGATCACTTCCGACAAATAGCTCTCGTTGAGCTTCTGTGAAGGACGGTAGGTGCCGTCCAGAATCCTGCTCTTGATGTATTGATACGCCGCTTCCGACTGCCTGCTCATGACGAAGCCCCCGCTCCTCCGGAAAAATCAGCCAAATGATGCTAGAAACACAAGTTTTTCCCTGAATTGTTGAACATTATTGATTATAAAAGATTATAAGTCAAGCGGCGGAGCGTGTCAAATGGCGGATCGACGGGAAACGGCCGATCGGGCACCGGTCAAACGGACAACGGCCGGTCGGAAAACGGCCAATCGGGCAAAGAAACGGCCAATCGGGCATAGGCCTGTCAGGAAACGGTCAGGGCTTCCAGCGGCGCCTGCGCATCCTCCGCAAGCCCCAGGGTGCGGGCCGCGTGCGCGCGGATCTCCTCGGCCAGCTTCGGATGGACGAGAAGCGGTTTGCCGAAGGACGGGATCATTTCCCGGATTTTCGGTTCCCAGTTTTCAAGATGTTGCGGGAAGCAGCGGGTGATCACGTTCAGCATGACCGCCACCGCGGTGGAGGCGCCGGGGGAAGCGCCCAGCAGGGCGGCGATCGAACCGTCGGAAGCGGTGATGACCTCGGTGCCGAACTGAAGCGTGCCCTTGCCGCCTTCCTTCGTGTCCTTGATCACCTGCACGCGCTGGCCGGCCACGACGAGCTCCCAGTCCTCGTCGCGCGCCGTCGGGACGAACTTCCGAAGCTCGTCCATGCGCTGGTCCTTCGTGAGCATCACCTGCCGGATCAGGTAGGCGGTGAGCGGCATGTTCTTCGCGCCCGCCGCGATCATCGTGGCGAGGTTGTGCCCTTTGACGGAGGTGATGAGATCGGCCAGGGAGCCGTTTTTCAAAAACTTCGGCGAAAACCCCGCGAACGGCCCGAACAAAAGCAGCTTTTCGCCTTCGATGTAGCGGGTGTCCAGGTGCGGCACCGACATCGGCGGCGCTCCGACGGCGGCCTTGCCGTACACCTTGGCGTGGTGCCCGTTCACGACGTCCTTCCGGCGGCACACCATGAACAGCCCGCTGACCGGGAAGCCGCCGATGCCCCGGCCTTCCCGGATGCCGGATTTCTGCAGCAGATGGAGGCTGCCCCCGCCGGCGCCGATGAACACGAACCGGGCGGCATGGCGCTCGATCTCGCCCGTGTCCATGTTCCAGATCTTCAGCTCCCACAGGCCGTCGTGCGTGCGCCGGATGTCCTCGACCTGGTGGCGGTAGCGGATATCCACATTTTTTCTCTTTAAATGTTGGAATAGTGTCCGCGTCAGCGCTCCGAAATTGACGTCCGTGCCGGCGGCCATCCGCGTCGCCGCGACCGGCTGGTCCACCGTCCGTCCCTTCATCATGAGCGGGATCCATTCCGCCAGACGGTCCGGATCGTCGCTGAACTCCATCCCCTTGAACAGGGGATTGCGGCTCATGGTTTCATACCGCCGGCGCAGGAAGGAGACGTCCTTCTCCCCCTGCACGAAGCTCATGTGCGGAACCTGGCGGATGAAATCCTGCGGCCTGTCGATGAGGCCGCTTGCGACCAGGTAGGACCAGAACTGCAGGGACAGCTGGAAGTCCTCGTTCACCTTGATCGCCTTGGAAATGTCGATGGAACCGTCCGCCTTCTCCACGGTGTAGTTCAGCTCGCACAGCGAGGCGTGGCCGGTTCCGGCGTTGTTCCATTCGTTCGAGCTTTCCTCTCCCGGGCCCGAAAGCCTTTCGAACACCCTCACTTCCCAATCCGGAGCCAGTTCCTTGAGCAGCGATCCGAGCGTCGCGCTCATGATGCCCGCACCGATCAGGATGACGTCCGATCGCGTCCGTCTTTCGCTCATGTTGTTTGCCGCACCCTCCATGCTTGTGAAAAAAGACACAAGTAACTGTGAATACCTTCAAAGTATATCATCGAACTCCCCGAAAAGAAAGGAGGAAACGAAAAATGTCGAAAATTTGTCAAAAGTTTCGGGAGCTGAAGAAAGCAAAAAAAGAGGAGGACCTTAGCGGTCCGCCTCCCCGTTTCCGCGGCCGGCCTGTGGCCGTTCGCCTAATCTTCCATCGTGGACAGGTCGCCGGTCGGCAGGTTGAGCTCCCAGGCCTTCAGCACTCGGCGCATGATTTTGCCGCTTCTCGTCTTCGGCAGCTTGTCGCGGAACTCGATCACGCGGGGCGCGGCGTGGGCGGCGAGCCCCTCCCGGACGAAGCGCGTGATGTCCTCCCGCAGTTCCTCCGACGGCTGGTAGCCTTCCCGGAGCGAAATGAACGCCTTGATGATCTCGCCCCGGACGGGATCCGGAATGCCGATGACGCCCGCCTCCGCCACGGCGGGATGCTCGACGAGCTTGCTTTCCACCTCGAACGGCCCGACCCGCTCGCCCGCCGTGTTGATCACGTCATCGACGCGGCCCAGGAACCAGAAATACCCTTCCTCGTCCACGTAGGCGCTGTCCCCGGAAATGTACCAGCCCGGGATGCGGAAATATTCCTGGTACTTGGCCGGGTTGTTCCAGATCCGCCGCATCATCGACGGCCACGGGGTCCTTATCGCCAGGTTGCCCATCTGGTGCGGACCGAGCACGTTGCCGTTGTCGTCGATGATCGCCGCCTCCACGCCGGGGATCGGCCGGCCCATCGAGCCCGGCTTGATTTCCATGCACGGATAGTTGCAGATGAGCTGCGCGCCGGTTTCCGTCATCCACCACGTGTCGTGGATGCGCTGGCCGTACACCTTCAGACCCCAGCGGATGACCTCGGGGTTGAGCGGCTCCCCGACGCTCATGACGTGCCGGAGCGAGGAGAGGTCGTACTTCCGGACGACCTCGCCGCCCGCGCCCATGAGCATCCGGAACGCCGTCGGCGCGCTGTACCAGACCGTCACCCGGTATTTCTCGATCGTCCGGTACCAGTCGTCCGGATTGAACCGGCCGCCGCGCACGACGTTCGTCACGCCGTTCAGCCACGGGGCGAATATGCCGTAGCTCGTCCCCGTCACCCAGCCCGGGTCGGCGGTGCACCAGTAAATGTCGTCGTCCTTGAGGTCGAGCACGATGTGCCCCGTGTAGTAGTGCTGGATCATCGCGTTGTGCACGTGGAGGACGCCCTTCGGCTTGCCGGTGGAGCCCGACGTGTAGTGGAGGATGAGCCCGTCCTCCCGGTCGACCCATTCCGGCTCCAGCTCGTCGGACGCCTGCTCCATTTCCTTGTAGTAGTCGACCTGGTTCGGTTCGGGCGCGAGGTCGCGGCCGACGAGGATGACGTGCTTCAGGTGCGGCAGGTCCTTGACGGGAACGCGCGGCAGGAGCGCCGGCGTCGTGACGATCGCCACCGCCTCGCTGTCCTGCAGCCGGTCCTTCACCGCCGTCTCCATGAATGCCTCGAACAGCGGGCCGACGATCGCGCCGATCTTGATCGTGCCGAGCAGCGACACGTACAGCTCGGGCGTCCGGGGCATGAAGATGAACACCCGGTCCCCCTTCCGCACGCCGAGCTTTTTGAGCACGTTCCCGAACTTGTTCGTCAGCCGCTTCAGCTCGGCAAAGGTGTACTTCTCCTCCCGCGCGTCGTCGCTGTAGATCAGGGCCACCTTGTTCCCGCGCGGGGAATCGGCGTGCCGGTCGATGACTTCATGGGCCATGTTGACCTTGCCCGTCTCGTACCAGGTGAATTGCTTCTCCACGTCTTCCCATCGGAAGGTTATTCTCGCTTCTTCGTAATTTTTCAGGTTCGGATTCGCCGCGGTCACCGCCAGGCGTTCCGCCGGGGTTTGGTTCATGGGCTCGCCCTCCATTCCGAAAATGTGGTTTGGACCGATTGGAGATTGGATCGATCGGTGAACTGAGGAATGATAACGATTTCATTATACAAAAAATGTTAGCGGCGCGGAACACCCGGTTTGCGGGAAAAAAATAAGCGGGCGCCCCCTGTTTCGCGGCCCCTTCCGGACGCGGACGTCCCCGAGCGCGGACGCCTCCGAACGCGGAACCCGGCCCGGATTCGCGGCCCCCCTCCCGCACGAACGGAACTGTATGCCCTTATTTTGGCCTTGTTGGGCCTGTCCGGAACGCTAACGGAACTCACGGCCCTTATTTGCCCTGTTTTCGCGCGGTCGGAAAGAAAATTGGGCCCGATAAGGGCCCGCAGTTCCGTTGGCGTCCCAAACCGGGCCTGTTTCGGCAACATAAGGTCCTGCAGTTCCGTTACGCCGGGTTTGCCCCGATCGCTTCACCCGGCCAGCCAGTCGGCAGCCAGTTTCACCCGGCCAGTTTCACCCGGCCAGCGTCATCCGGCCAGTGTCACCCGGCCAGTGTCACCCCGGCCAGTGTCACCCCGGCCAGTGTCACCCCGGCCGGCTTCACCCCGGAAGGCTTCCGCCGACAGCTTCAACCCGCCGGCTTCAGCATCTGCCGCAGCCGCTCGTACACGGCGCGCGTCTGATCCGGGTCCTTTTCGTTGTAATAAATATACCTGTCCTCCAATCGGATGCGGATAAACGGCGGACTGTTCCGGAACACGTACAGCGTCGCCTTCCCGGCCCCGTCCAGACGGAAGTGGCCGCGCAGCACCTTGTCCGTCGCCTCGCCGTTGGTCTTTCTCCCGTGGGGAATGACGTCCACCAGCGCCACTTCCTTCATCTCCTCCGCGGCAAAACGGGCCGGGTACAGGAAGTAGCGGATGTTCACCCGCTCCCCTTCCGCCGTCTCGGCGAAGGAAATTTCCGGCGGCGCCATCTCCGACCAGATGAACATGACGACGGCAAAAAGCACGGCCGCGGCCGCGAGGCCGAGGGAGCCGCCAAGGATCAGCTTGCCCGCAAGCGTCCCGGTGTTTACCGTCAGCCCCGTGCCGACGCGCTTTTCCACGAACACCCGCCGGTCCTTCGGGTTGTGATAGGCGATCCCGCTGCTCCAGTACTCGTCGCCGTCGTCGCCGTCCGGCGAAACGAACCAGCCGTTTTTCTTTTTGAGCGCGATCAGTTCGCGGTTGGCGCGGCGGAACGGAATGAGAAACGCAAAGCTGAAGGCGAGGATCCAGAACAGGAAGTAGATGATCCGGAAAGCCGTCCAGGGCAGGAGCACCGGAAGGAAGGTCACGACGCCGATCATGAGGAGCAACCGCGCATCCCTCAGGTACCGCTCCCGGATGCGCCGGACCGCCCGGTCCTTCTCCGCCTCCCGGGGGAGCTTCACGGCAAACATCATGCCGTTCCGATATTTCGCCTGCAGCAGAAAAATGACGTACATGATGCCGAAGGATACGGCGGCAATGAGAAGAAAGATCAGGACGATCGCCATGAAATCACCCTCCTTCCATATTGTAGCACGATCCGGCCGGCTCACCAACGGCGGAACGGGGCAACAGGGGGCAACCCGGGTGCGCGGGGCGCCGGCGTCGCACTCATGGTGCAAAAATGCACCAACATGGTTTACATAATGCGGTTTTTCGTTTGATCTGGTGCAAAAGTGCACCCCATTTTCAGGCATCGCCAAAAAATCGGGCCAATTTGGTGCATTTTCGCACCAGAACCGCCCCTTCCCATCAAATCCGGCAAATCGCAGTGCATTTTTGCACCTCATGCGGCGGCAGGCGATCGATGAGCCGACAAAAAAAACGCGGCGAGCCCGAGGCCGCACGATGGCGGCCGGCCCGCCGCACCTTCGGTTGTACGAAAAGCGCCCGGACGGCCCGGGACTTCGCCTCAGGCAATGGGCGTGCCGTTGGGGACCGGTTCGTCCGGGCGGAGCAGCACCACGTCCCCTTCCCCGGGAATTCCGCCCAACACCAGCACCTCCGAGACATACCCGGCGATCCGCTTCGGCGGAAAATTGACGACGGCCACCACCTGGCGGCCAAAGAGTTCCCCGGGGCTGTACCGTACGGTGATCTGGGCGGAGGACCGCTTCACGCCGAGTTCGCCGAAATCGATCTCCAGTTTGATCGCCGGGCGGCGCGCCTCCGGGAACGGCTCCGCCTTCACCACGGTGCCCACGCGGATGTCCAGCTTCAAAAAATCTTCGAACACAGCCATGACCGGTGCCACGCTCCTTCTTCACGGATCTCCTTCGATCCCTCAAGTTGCCATGTCCTTTTCACCCATCATTATACGGCATCGGGATCCGTTCCCAAAGAGCGGCGGCCAAAGCGGCGGCTAGAGCGGCGGCAGG
>Ga0181858_1001247_pt1 | contig 12442 bp, 10 predicted proteins | sample NewIslPassag4_SG_FD_130749 | JGI IMG/M metagenome (GOLD analysis project Ga0181858, IMG submission 130749) | Feedstock adapted compost microbial communities from Newby Island compost facility, Milpitas, CA, USA - Passage 4_SG | ecosystem: Engineered > Solid waste > Feedstock > Composting ...
AGGGCCCAGGTGTCGTAGGTCCAGTGGATCGTTTTCGGCGGGCATGCCTTACCTGTCAGGTCCGAGGGGGCGCCGGTGGGGTTCAGGGGGACATTGTTCTTCTCCTTGGTGATGTTGTTCACCGCGAGCGCAACGGAAGACGTGGGCACGTCCACAATGACGTCCACACCATCGACATCGTACCACTGGCGGGCAATGTTGGAGCCGATGTCAGGCTTGTTCTGGTGGTCGGCGAAGATCACCTCGATTTTGGCCGGGCACTGGTTCTCTTTGCAGTAGTCCTCGACCGCCTTCTTGGCTGCCCAGACGGAGCCCTGACCCGACAAATCCGCGTAGACGCCGGACTGGTCGTTCAGAACGCCGATCTTGATGACGCCGCCGGTAAACTCAGCATGCGCAGCCGTTGCAAGTACGCTGGCCGACGCCGCTAACAGAAAGGGTTTAAGTTTCACGTTACAACCTCCTTTGACGCGAGAGTCGAATTTAGACTCCGAGATAAGCTTCCAACTTGTTCTTGTTGGCCGCGATCTGGTCGTTCTCGATCATGTCAACGACCTGCCCATGTTCGACGACGTAATGACGATCGGCGACGGTCGCAGCAAAGTGGAAGTTCTGCTCGACGAGCAGGATCGTGAAGCCTTTGCTTTTCAGCGTTCTCAGTATTCGACCGATTTGCTGGACGATGACGGGAGCCAGCCCCTCGGTCGGCTCATCGAGCAACAACAGTTCCGCACCGGTGCGCAGGATTCGTGCGATGGCGAGCATCTGCTGCTCACCACCGGACAATTTCGTTCCCTGACTGGAGCTGCGCTCTCTCAGGACAGGGAAAAGCTCGTAAATTTCGTCGAGGCTCAACCCGCCGGGTTTCACGACGGGCGGCAAAAGCAAGTTTTCGCGCACATTGAGGCTCGAGAAGATGCCGCGCTCCTCGGGCACGTAGGCAATACCCAGCCGTGCGATACGCTCCGAGGGCAAATCGATCGTCTCATGACCGTCGTAAACGATGGAGCCTTTGCGGGCGCGGACAATGCCCATGATGGCCCGCATGGTCGTCGTTTTTCCCACGCCGTTACGGCCAAGCAGCGTGACGACCTCGCCCTTGTGGACGTCGAAGTTCATCCCGTGAAGGATGTGGCTTTCGCCGTACCACGCGTGCAGATCACGGACCCGAAGGAGCGGCTGATGGAGCTCAGGCATGGGCCGCTCCACTGGCTAGGACGCCGGCCTCATCGCCCGACCCCATGTAGGCCTGGATAACGTCGGGATTGCGCGAGACTTCCGAGTAAGGGCCTTCCGCCAAAATTTCCCCGCGCGCCAAAACCGTAATGAAGTCGGACAAGTCTGCCACAACCGACAGATTGTGCTCGACCATCAAAACAGTGCGGTTCTTCGAAACGCGACGGATCAAATCCGAAATACGGCCGATGTCCTCTCGGCCCATGCCGGCCATCGGCTCATCCAACAAAAGCATTTCCGGATCGAGCGCGAGGGGGGTCGCGATTTCAAGCGCGCGTTTGCGGCCGTAAGGAAGCTCTACCGCATGCAGATGGGCGTAGTTCGCGAGGCCTACCTCTTCGAGAAGCTCCATCGCGCGGTCATTCAGCACAGCAAGGGATCGCTCCGACCGCCAGAAATGGAACGACGTGCCAAGTTGGCGCTGCAGTGCAATACGGATGTTCTCGAGGACTGTGAGGTGCGGAAAGGTTGCGGAAATCTGGAAGCTGCGGACGAGTCCCATCCGCGCGATGTCGGCCGGCTTGAGGCTTGTAATGTCCTGCCCCTTGTAGCGGATTACGCCGGTTGTCGGCGTCAGGAATTTCGTTATTAGGTTGAAGCAAGTGGTCTTGCCAGCACCGTTAGGGCCAATGAGCGCATGAATGGTTCCGCGCCGAACCTTCAAATTCACGCCTTTGACGGCCCAGAGCCCCTTGAAATTGATGGACAGGTTCTCTGTCTCAATGATGTTTTCGTTTGTCATGCGGGCTTATGCCCTGTCCTTGAATGTTTCCCTTTCCCCGGCCAATGCGGCCGAGGCCCATATGCAATTGTGCAATGCCGAGCGCATTTAGACGATAACCCGCCCGTTGTCGAGACCTTGGGCCATCGACTTAAGATGAGATGCGCACAGAAGCTCAGCGACTGACGGAACCAGCCGGCAGGTCCGCCTCAGTCTCCGCTTTGGGGCGGCGCAAACGAACATAGATCAGGGCCGCCGTGAACACGAACGCCTGCACGAGAACGATGGTCGGGCCGGTGGCTGCGTCGAGATGAAAGCTGATCAGCGTCCCGGCCACGCTCGAACCGATCGCTACCGTCGCCGCGATGGCCAGCATGCGCCCGAACCGGTTTGACAGGAGATAGGCTGTCGCCCCGGGTGCCACGAGCATGGCAACGACGAGGATGATGCCGACTGCTTTCAAAGAAGCTACCACCGCAAGCGAGAGCAGCGCCAGCAGACCATAGTGCAGCCAGCCTACCGGCAGCCCAACGGCTCGCCCGTGCTGCGGATCGAAGCAATAAAGAAGAAGGTCGCGCCGCTTCGCGAGGACGACGATCAGCACCCCGATGCTCACCAGAAGGATCTCGGTGAACTCGCTGTTGGTCACGCCCAGCAGGTTGCCGAACAGAATGTGTGTGAGGTGCTGCTCCGTTTCGATCTTCGTGAAAAGGACGAGCCCAAAACCGAACATTCCGGAGAACACGATACCCATCACCGTGTCCTCACGGATCCGGCTGTTTTCCTTGAGGTAGCCGGTCAGTGTGGCGCAGGTCAGCCCGGCTGCGAAGGCCCCAAGCGATAGCGGCATTCCGAGAACGTAGGCGAGGACGATGCCGGGCAGGATCGCGTGAGAGATGGCATCTCCCATCAGCGCCCAACCCTTGAGCACGAGGTAACACGATAGAACGGCCGATACAGCACCGATCAGCACCGCCACAAGCAGAGCGCGCTGCATGAACGGGTAAGCAAGGGGAACGGCGAAGAAGTCCCAGAGGGCGGTCATGTTCTCGTGGCCTCCTCCGCCATGCGCGCCCGCCGCCGCGATGCGAGAATTCCGTGCTTGGGCGCGAAAAGGAACGCGGCGCCAAAGACAAGCGCCTGCAGCGTGACGATGACGCCGCCCGTCGCGCCATCGACAAAGTAGCTGATGTAGGCGCCGATGAATCCCGTCGAGGCACCGATGGCAACGCTGAGGATCAGCAGACGGCTGAAGCGGTCCGTCAGGAGATACGCTGTCGCCCCTGGCGTGATCACCGTGGCGATGACCAGCGCCGCGCCGACGGTCTGCAGCGCGGCAACCGCCGAGGCACTCAGCAAGGAGAAGAACAGCACCTTGAGAAACGTCGTATTGAGGCCGACAGCCTTGGCGTGGTGCTCGTCAAAAAACACCAGCATCAGATCCTTCCAGGTGACGAGGAGGATGGCAAAGGCCACGATGGCGACCACGACCACCTGCATCGCATCCTCGTCGGTGATGCCCAGAATGTTCCCGAGAACGATGCTCTGGACATCGATCGAGACGGGGCGGATCGAGACAATAAACAGCCCCAATGCGAAGAACGCTGTGAAAACCACGCCAATAACGGCGTCTTCCTTGAGGCGCGTTACCTGACGAATGCCCCACATGCCGAAGGCGGCGATGATGCCGGAAAAGAAGGCTCCTGAGGCGTACGGGAGTTGTAGCAAATACGCGATGGCGACGCCCGGGACGACCGCGTGGGATAGCGCGTCGCCCATCAGCGACCAGCCCTTGAGCATCAGATAGGCCGAGAGAAATGCGCAAAGCCCCCCGACCAGCGCGCTCACCCACATTGCGCGGAGCATGTAGGTGTATTCGAACGGGACAAGGAGTTCGCTCATGGCTGCTTGCCCGGTTCGTGGTGGTCTGAAGGCTTCTTCTCGCCATTTTCCCCTTCGCCGTAGAAGACGAGCGGGCGCTCATCATCGGTGAGCACGGTCAAGGCGCGGCGGTCGTCGTCCTCGTGCAGTTCCTCTCCCGCCAGCCGGAAGTGCCGCAATACACCACCAAAGGTACGCTCGAGGTTTTTCTGCGTGAACGTCTCCGCTGTCGGACCTGCTGCGAGCACAGTGCGATTGAGCAGCACCACCTGGTCGCAGAAGTCCGGAACACTGCCGAGGTTGTGAGTGGAAACAAGCATCAGGTGTCCAGTGCTCCTGAGCTCCTTCATCAGGTTGACAATGGCGTTCTCGGTTTTCACGTCGACGCCTGTGAATGGCTCATCGAGTAGGATAATCCCGGCGCCCTGGGCGAGTGCTCTGGCGAGGAACACACGCTTGCGCTGGCCGCCGCTCAGCTCTCCGATCTGCCGGTGGCGCAGGTGCCCCATCCCTACGCGCTCCAGCGCAATATCAACCTGCCGGCGATCCTCGGCCTTCGGAATGCGCAGCAGGTTCATGTGGCCGTAGCGGCCCATCATCACCACGTCCTCGACCAGCACCGGGAAATTCCAATCGACCTCCTCAGCCTGGGGCACATAAGCGACAGCACCACGTTTCAATGCCTCCCTCACGGGCAGGTTACCGATACGCACCTCCCCCTTGGCCGGTCGAACGAACCCCATCAGCGCCTTGAACAGCGTGGACTTGCCGCTGCCATTCGGCCCTGCCAGCCCGCAAATGGTTCCCGGCCCCAGCGAGAAGCTGACATCGATCAGCGCCGTGTGTCCGTTGGGGTAGACGACGGACAGACCGCTCACATCGATGCGAGGCTCGATCGCAAATCGCTGTCTGTAGTCAGGTTGGGACGGGGCAAGCATGGGCTTTGATGCTCCGCTATCTGAAAGATGCCTCGCTCATGCCTGATTGTGGGAAGGTCGAGCCCGGCGCCCGGGTTCCACGGCGCCACGAACAGCGTGAACGGCACGAGGTATCCCGGCAACGAGGGCCGGGTCTGGAATTCGCAAGTCTTTGACCTGCCCGATCCATCAGTATCCGAACCCCTTTGCGATGGTATCAACCGTCACCTCCAGCAGCTTGAGGTAGGTGGGCACAGGGCCGTTTTCATCGCTCAGTGAGTCCACGTAGAGCACGCCGCCGTAGCGAGCGCCCGTCTCACGGGCCACCTGACGGGCCGGCTTGTCCGACACCGTGCTTTCGCTGAACACGACAGGGATCTGGTGCTTGCGGACGAGATCGATGACGCGGCGGACCTGCTGTGGCGTCCCCTGCTCATCAGCATTGATGGGCCACAGGAACAGCTCGCGCATGCCGTAATCACGCGCGAGATAGCTGAACGCGCCTTCGCTCGTCACGAGCCACCGCTTCTCCTCGGGAATGGCCGAGAGACGTTCCCTAAGCGGCTGATCGATGGCCCGAATTTTCGCGGCGTAGGCTTCCGCATTGCTGCGGTAGACCTCCGCGTTCGCCGGATCAGCCTCGGTCAGTGCTTTGCGGATGTTCTCGATGTAGATCAGCGCGTTTGTCGGTGACATCCACGCATGAGGGTTGGGCTTGCCCGTGTACGGCCCCTCGGTGATGCCCATCGGCTCAATGCCTTCCGTAAGCACCGCGCTCCGAACACCTTGGACGTTCTCGAAGAAGCGCTCGAACCACTGTTCGAGGTTCAATCCATTCCAAAGGACAAGGTCGGCGGACTGAGCTTTCGCGACGTCCAATGGCGTCGGCTGATAGCCGTGAATTTCCGCCCCGGGTTTCGTGATACTTTCCACCACCGCGGCATCACCGGCAACATTCTGCGCCATGTCCTGAATGACGGTGAAGGTCGTCACGACGCGCAGCGGTTTGTCCCGCCTCTGCGCCGCAGCTTCTGGGCCCTTACCTAACAAAGTTAAGGTCGACAGTACGGCAAGGACTCCGCCGAAGAGCCATCCAAGACGGCTTGATCTCCGGCGCGCTCCGCTTCGTTTGCCCCTGCACTCCGCCCTGTCAGAACGCATCAAGTCGCCTCCAGTTGCAAATGATTTGCAATTGCAAATGAGATTAGGGAGGTCGCTTGCGAGTTGTCAACGACACAAGTCAAAGGATGTGGGAGGCTCGCAATCCGAATGACGGAACGCAGATCCGAAGGCTGCGATTGAGTGGCATGAAGCAAATGCCGACCGCAGGAACGCCCCGCGCCTCGCGGCGGGCGAAGGTGCACCAGCGCGCCGATAATGACCTTGCCAGCCAAGCAGCCCGTTTTTTAGCGAACGAGCGCAACTCCCGGCGTATCGATGCCCTACTCACAGGCGCGCTCGGGCTGAGGAAAGGCGACCTTGTCGTTCATGCCGATCACGGAATTGGTCGCTTCGAGGGGCTCACCACTTTCGATGCGGACGGCGTGCGCGATTTCTTCACCCTCGCCTACCAGGACGGCAAAATCCTTGTCCCCGCCGAAAACACCGACCTTCTCTCGCGCTACGGCTCTGCGGATACCCCCATTCGCCTCGACCGCCTCGGCGGCAAAGCATGGATCAAGCGCAAGGGCCGGCTGAAAAAGCGGATCGGCGCGATTGCGCTCCATCTCATCGGCATTGCTGCCAAGCGCGAGCTGGCCACCGCGCCCCCTCTCGCGGCCGACCCTGCAGACTATGCGCGTTTCTGCGAACGCTTTCCCTATAAGGAAACGCCCGATCAGGCGGCCGCCATCGAAGCCGTCAATCGCGACCTTGCGAGCGGAAAGCCGATGGACCGCCTCATCTGCGGCGATGTCGGCTCAGGGAAAACCGAGGTGGCTCTGCGCGCCGCGTTTCATGCGGCCATGTCTGGGTGGCAGGTCGCCGTCATCGCGCCCACCACCCTGCTCTGCCGCCAGCACACGGAGACGTTCCGCAAACGCTTCGCAGGCTTCCCGGTGACGATCGCTCAGGCTTCCCGCCTCTCCGGTGGAAAGGAGCTGGCCGAAGTGAAGGCCGGCCTGATCTCCGGCCACATCGACATCGTCATCGGCACCCACGCCCTGCTTTCGGAGTCCGTTAACTTCGCCAGGTTGGGCCTTCTCATCATCGACGAGGAGCAGCGCTTCGGCGTGCGCCACAAGGAGCGCCTGAAGCAGCTTCGAGAGGGAGTCCACGTGCTGACTCTCACCGCCACGCCAATTCCGCGCACGCTGCAGATGGCGCTGTCCCTCGTTCGCTCGCTTTCCCTCATCGCAACGCCACCTGCGGGGCGGCTGCCAATCAAAACCGTTGTTTGCGAGATGGACCCGGTCCGCATTGCCGAAGCGCTTAGAGCCGAGAAGAAGCGGGGTGGTCAGAGTTTTTATGTCTGCCCTCGTATTCAGGATCTTCCGATCATCGCCGAGATGCTGCGGCGCGAGGTGCCGGAACTGAGCTTCGTCCAGGCTCATGGGCGAATGTCGGCCTCAGAACTCGACCGCATCATGGTGGCGTTCCTCGACCGGCACACGGATGTGCTGCTCTCCACGACAATCATCGAGTCCGGGCTCGATATTCCTTCCGTCAACACCATGATCGTGCACGACGCCCACCGCCTTGGGCTGTCGCAGCTCTACCAGCTTCGCGGCCGTATTGGGCGGTCCGGCGTCGAGGCCTATGCATACCTCATCACTCCCCCCGGCGCAGAATTGACGGAAGCCGCCAGGCGCCGGCTGGACGTGCTCGCAAACCTGGAACCCGTGGGGGCGGGCTTCAGCGTTGCAAGCCATGACATGGATATTCGCGGCGCCGGAAACCTCCTCGGCGAGGAGCAGTCGGGTCACATCCGTGATGTCGGCTTCGACTTATTCCAAACCATGCTGAAGCGCGCCGTCGAAGCACTCCGCAAAGGCGAGAAGTTGGACCTGGATATCTGGGCGCCGCGGATTTCTCTCGGCCTGCCGGTTCGCATACCGGATACCTACGTCCGCGATCCTGTCGAGCGTGCGGAGCTCTACTGGAAGCTCGCAACCTTGGAGACAACGGATGAGCTCAAACAGCAAGCGCGCGAACTGCAGGCGAACTACGGACCGCTACCAGGGGAAGCGCAGCACTTTCTCGTCCTTCTCAGACTCAAACAGCTATGTCGGCAGGCCAAAGTCGCTGAGCTTGAAGCGGGCCCCAAAGGCGCCATTTTCACATTCCGCCCTGGAGTTGTAGCACCAAAAACTTTATCCCTGCCCCACGGTTTTGCTGGGCGGATCGTTCGTCGGAAAAGCGGCCAACTTGCTGTTTTCGCGCGCTGGGCGGAGCCGCGGCGCCGTGTCAAAGGCATTTACAGCCTGCTCCGCCACCTCGCCGCCGCAATGAACCCGCCAGCTGCAGGCGACACGTCCCCCCCTGCCCCACGCCGCTTAAGGCGCGTCAGGTCACAAGCGCATTGCAGCGGGAGCTGAGATCGGCCAGCCGCCGGCTCAGAACCTCGGACACGTTCAGCCGATCACGAAGGACCTGGAGCCGCGTCTCAGGGTCGACCTCCAATTGCGGGCGTGCCTCACGCGCATCGAGCAGCACTTTCGCCTGGGCAATGTAGCCCTCGCTCTGGCTGCGCAGAGCGTCGATGACGGCAACCGCGATGGCCGTGGCGCGATCCGCAAACTCTCCCGTCTCCCGCTGAAGCTCGGCGGTCGCCAGACGAATAACCTCGTCCATCGCCGGCATGAACTCGTCGATGAGCATGCGCTCGAGCTCCGCCGCGTGTTCTTCCGGCGTCCGCCCACGGGACCAGCTAACGAGCGAGCCGGGGGCTGCCAGATCGAACGCGATGGAATCCTCGACAGGCACCCGCACCGACGTGGGCCCGAGGTATGAAGACGGTGCCTCAGGGAGACTAAGGTTGGGCGCACGGCGCAACATCGTTTCCCGCAAGGCGGGGAACACGTTGTGCGGCGTTGCGGCCAAAGCCTCTTCCACGGCTCTCCGGGCTGCGTGCAGCTCTTCTTCGGCGCGTTGGCGCAAGATCTTCGTGTGGCATCGCCAGTGTCGCTTCGCGCGATTTTCAACGAAGGCGGTCAGGAGCTCATTACCTTGTTCGCGGGCAAACTCTTCGAGAATGCGCGCTAGTCCGGTGTAAAGCCGCGAGCGGTAATCCGCGACGGCATCGTTGAGAAGATTTTGATAGGCCGCGAGGTTGCGTTCCAGCTCACCCGCCACGGATTGGATCCGCGCCAGCTCACGCTTGACGCTCTTGAGCTCCTCAGTCTCACGGGACGCTGTGTTCGTCGCGCTTTCCGAAACGATGGCGAGTTTCACCATCTCTTCGCGTACCGAGCCTTCATTCACCTGCGCCAGCTCGGCGAAATAGGCCGCGATCTGGCGGATGAGGTGCGCGCTGTGGCTCGTCAGCAAAAGCTTCGTCAGCTCGCGGCGAAGCTCGGGGAAGCCAGAGCAGATCGTGAGGATTCGTCCGACCTGCCCACTTGGCAGCTCCTCTGTCGGCGAGCCGGACCCGTTGGATTTTACGTCAGCCGCGCGCAACGCGCCCTTGTGCTTGGCATACGCGCGCAACGCTGGCGTCAAGACCTCGCTGATCGTCAGCTTTTCGGCCTGCTGAGCCTCTGTGGCCCACTTCGAGCTGCCGGCTACAATCGGTATGTCCAGGGCGGGAAATTCCTTAGCAAGGGCCTGACGAACATTGGTGATGATTGCCCGCACTTCGTTGGCTGGATCGCGCAGCTCGTCAATGTGGTCGATGAAAACCAGAATACGTTCGCGGTGGAGCCCGCGCAGAACTCTCAGCGTCGCCAGTTCCGTCGTCGTCAACGGATGACGGGCGCTCATGAGGAATACGTAAAGTTCGGCCGGCTCCAGCGCGTGGCGCGTGATCTCATCCCGCACGAGGAACGGATCGTTGATGCCTGGCGTGGCGATAACGGTTACCGGAAACTTGAACGGCCCCTCCGAGAGCCACAAGTCGGCAGATTTCGTGAGATCGGCGAACTGTCCCGGGCCTTCAGAGGCGTCAGCGGCGCTGCTGCCGGGGCCGACGTAGCGTGCGAGCAAGTCTGACGAGATTTCGTCATAAGCGTGCTTTGCACCGAGCAGGCCGTCAAAGTTCTCGCCAAAGCGCTTTTCAGCCCGCTGCCGCATCGCATCGAGATGGCGGCGCAAAAGCTCGGGCTCGAAGCCCGGCACAAGCTGGTTCGTCAGTTCACGAATGCGGGCAGAACCGTTCGCCAGCTCATCCCAGTCTTTTCGCTCGAACAGCTGGAATTCTGCGACGGCGCCGGGGGCTTGCTTGCCGAAATGCAGCCGCAGCAAGGCGGTCGACCACGGGCTGAATTCCGTGGGCAGCAGATCGGGAGATCCAATCAGTGCTCCAATGAACGCGCTCTGACGCGACTTTACCTGTCCGACGACCGCGATCTGGCAAACCTGATGCTCGAGAACGCGCATGGCGTCCCGAACAAAGCTTGCGCCCGGATCGGTCAGCAGCTCTCCGAGTTTTGTGCCGTAGCTGATGAGCTCAGCACGGATGTCCTCAAGCGGCGCGCCAATTGGCTCCGCATCGGGCTGAGGGCTTGGAAATGGTACGGGCTCAAAGGCCTGTTCCGCCGCGGGTTCCGGAACCGGCGATCTTTGGTCGTCAGCAGGGTTCGGTTGAGGCAGTATGTGTACGTTCGACATGTTCGGTCCGCCTCTCCTAGGTTGCGTGGCTCACGCTCCCCGCTGCGCGCGGCCACGAGTGCGCCTCGACGGCTATGAACGGTGCGCTGCACTGCCGAAAGGCGTGCTGTATGTTGGGGAGGTCGAAGAGAAGCGCTTGATGCCGTAGTCCGCCTTCTGACGTTCTCGCATACTGACAGCGAGCCTGCCGCCTGCGATCGCGGAAGATCCGGACTCACACACACACGCCACCCCCGGCCGTGATCTGCGAACTTCGGTCAAACGAGCGTTGACCACTGTCCCTTATCGGGACCCGTTACGGTCCAGAGTGTTAATGAACCGTAAATTGTGGCGTGGGCATGAACATTCGCTGCAATTGAAGCCTCCATTCGCGACAGCCCATCGTTGTCGACTGATCATCGCACAACTGCTTATTTGCCGTGGAGCTGTGCCTTGAGCAGCTCACCGTAGCTCGCCCGTCGCGAAGCCGCTAAACTGCGGCAGTTCGTTCAAGCGTCATGGTCTGTGAGGCGGGGATGCGCACGCAGGTCGGAATCATCGGCGCGGGACCGGCTGGCCTCCTGCTCGGGCGACTGCTCTCGCTGAATGGCATCGAGAACGTTATTCTCGAGCGGCGAAGCGCAGCCTACGTCCTTAGCCGTGTGCGCGCAGGGGTGCTGGAACGCGGCACGGTCGAAGCGCTTGAAGAAGCCGATTGCGCCGAACGCCTGCGCCGCGAGGCGCTCGTCCATCACGGCCTGCAAATCGTTTTCGACAACCGCTATTTGCGCATCGACCTTCAAGCGCTCACGGGCAGCTCAGTTGTCGTTTATGGGCAAACGGAGATCACGCGTGATTTGATGGCGGCCCGCGAATCCGAAGGAAGCCCGACCTTCTACGAAGCCGAGGCAACGAAAATCGTCGATCCCGAAAGCGACCGACCAAAGATCATATTTCGCCACGCGGACCGAGATCAAACTCTCGAATGTGATTTCGTTGCCGGCTGCGATGGCTTTCACGGCATCAGCCGAACAGCAATTCCCCCATCGGTGTTACGTACCTACGAACGCGCCTACCCATTCGGCTGGCTGGGTGTGTTGGCGGACGTAAAACCTTGCTCGGATGAATTGATTTACGCGAGCCACCCACGCGGTTTCGCCCTTGCGAGCATGCGTTCACCGACGCGGAGCCGGTATTACATTCAATGCCCTCTCGATATTCAGCTCGATCAGTGGCCGGACGAGCGGTTCTGGGAAGAGCTGAAAGAGCGTTTGGGGCCTGACGTGGCGGCACACGTGACGACCGGCCCTTCCATCGAGAAAAGTTTAGCGCCGATCCGCAGTTTTGTTGCCGAGCCGATGCGCTATGGCCGGATGTTTCTCGCCGGCGACGCAGCACACATCGTTCCGCCCACGGGCGCGAAGGGTCTCAACCTCGCCGCTGGCGATGTCCGCATCCTGGCCCGGGCGCTCATCGCCTACTACAAGCAGGGGCTAACGGATCTTCTGGACGCCTACTCCACTCAATGCCTCACTCACGTCTGGCGGGCAGAGCGCTTCTCCTGGTGGATGACCTCGTTCCTCCACACTCTCCCGGAAGCCGACCCATTCGCGCGGAAGCTGCAGGAGGCAGAGTTCGCGTATCTCGCGCGATCGAAAGCGGCGCAAACGGCGCTGGCGGAGAACTATGTGGGAGTTAGACACTGAGGAATAACTACAAAAAAACGCTCTCACACGGGCGTGAGAGCGCTCAGTATTCCGCCAAATTAACTTTCTCGATCGTACTTACTCTGCTGTGGTAGAGTCCTGGTATGGGTACAGCGGACTGATATACTGGGCAGTAATGGCTGCCAGCTGCTCATGCTTGGTCAGCCGGGGCGCTTCATAGCTCCGCTTCATAGGTTGCCTCCTCTGGTTGAAACGAAACAATGCTGACTAATAAA
>Ga0181858_1001248_pt1 | contig 12437 bp, 8 predicted proteins | sample NewIslPassag4_SG_FD_130749 | JGI IMG/M metagenome (GOLD analysis project Ga0181858, IMG submission 130749) | Feedstock adapted compost microbial communities from Newby Island compost facility, Milpitas, CA, USA - Passage 4_SG | ecosystem: Engineered > Solid waste > Feedstock > Composting ...
ATGCGTTTAACACTCATGCCTTGGCGGCTGATGCGTACTGCCGTCGTCACCCAGTATTGGGCCGAACGCACCGGCTTTGTCGGCGCCAACGTTCGGACAAGGATAAGAAGAAAGGACTGGTGGTGGAGTCCTCACCAACGTCCAACCCGGATTCCGAACAGGATCGCAAGCCGCGGGGCTTCAGAGAAAGCACAGAGCGCTCATCAGCCCGATCCATCGCCACTCGGCGTCCAGCCGCTTCCGGCAAGCCAGGTCTGATGAAATGCAGCGCCATGCCGGAGCGCATCCAGCGGCAGCGATAGAAACCCACGCACGCCGGCAACGACCTCGGAAAGCGGAAGCCCGTCCAAGGCATTCTTCCTCAAGAATGCTTGCCACTGGGTCTGCTTCTGCCGATCCTGTGCGAATTCGTCGCTCAGGCCAAACGGGACGCCATCCGGCAGCGGCGTCCTGCGGCGCTCGAAGGTGGCGTGGATCGCCTTGCACAGGAGCGCGCCGTCGAAGTCGGTGTGGCGCGACAAGATCCAGAGATCGAAGTAGTCCTTCATGCGGCTGTTGGCGATGCCGAGCCACACCAGTGCCTCCAGCTTCTCGGCGACGACCGTATACCGGGGGTAGGCGCGCAGCTTCGGGGCTGGCATGTCCGGCAGCATCACCGGGTAGTCGACGACCTCGGGGCCGGGGGTCACGGCGTCGCCGAAACCCACATCGACCTGGACGTGACATCGGGCACCGTCCAACAGGCCGATCAGCGTGACCCGGACACCGGAGTAGTTGGCTTCCTTGCGGATCTCCTCCGCGTGTACCGAGTCAGGCTGGAAGCGTATGCCGTCGTCCAGTTCCACCGTGCAGATGTCCCGAAACGCCGCCTCGACATGCGGGATCTCGGCGATGCCTAAGCCCAGCAGGTCGGCGTCGCGTGTCGGGCGATGTGGGATGTCGAACCACAAGTCGAACAGCAGCGCGCCTTTCAGCAGGAAACGGTCGGCGTGGGGGGAGATGCTGAGCCGGTAAAGCAGGCGCTCGAGCGCATAGCGGGTCAAGATCAGATTGAAGTCTTGCCGGGTCTCGCGGGCGCGGTTGAGCAGGCGGGTGCGTACCGAGGCGGCGGTGTTGCGGCTGCTCACGTCAGGCTCTCCAAGTAGGGACGCATGACATTGGCCACCCGGCACAGCTGGGCAGACCGCCACAGCTCGTCCATGCCCACGCGTTTTCCTTTCCAGGCCTCACGCAGCGCCTCCAGCGCGACATCCAGGCCGATCTTGTTGCGGTACTTGAAGCAGTCGGCCACCGTGCGGGCGACGTTGGTCACGCGCACCGGCACGCCCTCGATGAGGTGCTCCTCGATCCCTTGCGTCAGCGCGGCGCCGGAGAAGCGCACGATGCGAAGCCGCGGATAGTCCATCTTTGGCGCGCGCGCCTTGTTGGGGATGGCCAGCCAGACCTCGAACGGCGACTGTGTGGTGAGTTCGTGCAGGCGCAGTGCCGACAGCAGGCAGATGATGGCTTGCGGGTGCTTGCGTGCCACCTCGGCGAGTGCACGGTGTTCCGAGACGGGCCGGTCCGGAATGGCGTACAGGCCCCGTCCCACGCGCTGGAGCAGCCCTTGCCGCACCAGCCGCGTGAGCGCGACCGTGGGCAGCCCGTGCTCATGGAGATCGAGCGGGCGAATCAGGCCGCGCTGGGCGGCAAGATCCAGAATGCGCTGGTGCGCACGGTCCATGTCGCCATGATGTTGCTATATGTCGGTAGATGTCAATAACTACCGACTAGACACAACTAACACACTTTCCTCGCGGGCAGTACCGCCCCCAGCCGTTCACACGGTCACGGTGGGTCCAGATCCCTTTGAGGTTCGCCCCGTCGCTGCGGCTTCACGATCTGCTTGACAAGCATAGAAAATATATCAAACATCGCAAACATGACACAACAAGCCGACTTCCCCGCAATCCTCCGTGCCACGCGCGCGGCCTTGAACCTGACCCAGGAACAGCTCGCCGAGCGCCTGGGCGTCTCCTTCGCCACGGTCAACCGCTGGGAAGGCGGCGGCCCCAAGCCGCAGCGCGCGGCGCAGGAGGCGATCCTCGCTCTGGCGCGGGAGGCTGGAGTCGAGGAAGCCGAAGCCCCCCCGCCCGCTGAAGCAGCCGCTCGGGTGACCCGACGTCGCACGGGCCGGGCAGCGGCCGCGACACCCACCACCAAGCCCATGGAGCAGATGCTCTGGGACGCGGCCTGCTCTATCCGCGGCGAGAAAGACGCGGCCAAGTTCAAGGACTACCTGCTGCCGCTGCTCTTCCTCAAGCGGCTATCCGACGTGTTCGACGACGAGATCGAGCGGCTGGCCGAGGAGTACGGCGACCGCGCCACCGCGCTGGAGATCGCCGAGTCGGACCACTCGCTGCTGCGCTTCTACCTGCCGCCGGAAGCCCGCTGGGCGGTGATCAGCGGGCGCGAGTCCTTCGACTGGCCGCTGGATGAGCGCGGTCGCCCGACCGCGCCCCGGGACATCGGCGAGCACCTGACTCGCGCCGTGCGCGCCGTGGTCAAGCAGAATCCCTCGCTCTCGGGCGTCATCGACATCGTAGATTTCGCCGCCGAGCGCAACGGCGAGCGCGACATCAACCCGGCCAAGCTGCGCGCCGTGGTGGAGACATTCTCCGATCCGCGCTACCGCCTGGGGCTCGCCGACGTGCAGCCGGACTTCCTCGGCCGCGCCTACGAATACCTGCTGCGCAAGTTCGCCGAAGGCTCGGGCCAAAGCGCCGGCGAGTTCTTCACGCCGACCGAGGTCGGCTTCCTGATGGCGCACATCCTGCGGCCCAAGCCCGGTGAGACCTGCCACGACTACGCCTGCGGCTCGGCGGGGCTGCTGATCAAGCTCCAGCTCGTCGCACGGGAGCTGGACCCGACGAGCCGCGTGCCGCTCAAGCTCAGCGGCCAGGAGTTGCAGGCCGAAAGCTACGCCGTGGCGCAGATGAACGCCATCATCCACGACATGGAGGTGGAGCTGGCGCGCGGCGACACGATGATCAATCCCAAGTTCCGCAACGCGGACGGTTCCATCAGGCAGCACGACATCGTCGTCGCCAATCCGATGTGGAACCAGTCCTTCGCGCCGGACATCTTCGCCAACGACCCCTTCGACCGCTTCCGCACCGCCGGCGGCATCACCAGCGGCAAAGGGGACTGGGCCTGGCTGCAGCACACGCTGGCCTGCATGAACGACCACGGCCGCGCCGCCGTGGTGCTGGACACCGGCGCCGTCACGCGCGGCTCCGGCTCCAAGAACGAGGACAAGGAGCGCAACATCCGCAAGTGGTTCGTCGAGCATGACCTGATCGACGGCGTGATCCTGCTGCCGGTGAACCTCTTCTACAACACCCCCGCCGCCGGTGTGATCGTGGTGCTCTCCAAGCGCAAGAGCGCCGCGCGCAAGGGCCGGATCGTGCTCCTCAACGCCAGCCGCCGCTTCAAGAAGGGCCGGCCCAAGAACTACCTGCCCGAGGAGGACATCCGGCCGCTGGCGGCGATGTATCTCAAGGGCGAGCCGGTGGAGGGGGAGCTGGCGGTCATCACCACCGAGCAGGCGCGGGAGGCGGATTACAACCTGAGTCCGAGCCGGTGGGTGGGGCAGAACGACACGGCTGAAGTGGGTTCCATCCAAGACCTTCTTTCCGATTTGGTCCAGCTCGACAAGCAGACCCATGGACTGACTGAAAGCCTTGCAAAACTGCTGGCGGGAGTGACCGATGGGGCTGCTTGATACTGCGCTTGCGGATGGCCGTTGTTGGAGTCGGGTGGGTGACTGTTTTGAAGTTACGCGCAAGCCGCCTGGGCTGAGGGTGGCTGATTACAAGGCGGTGCCCTTTGTGCCGATGGAAGCCATTCCCCAAGGTGGACAGTACGAGCCTCGGTATGATCAAAAGCCTGGCGCAGATATCACGAGCGGTACCTACTTCGAACGCGGCGATCTCCTGATCGCAAAGATCACCCCGTCTTTCGAAAACGGAAAACAGGCGTGGGTCAAAAGACTGCCGGCCCCGTTCGGATACGCAACGACCGAAGTCATTCCATTGCGCCCGACCGCAGCGGGCTATGACAGACGATTGCTGTTCTTCTATTTGCTGCACCCGGAAATTCGTTCTTACGTTTCCGAGCGAATGGAGGGCTCGACCGGGCGGCAGCGAGTGCCGGAACAGGTGCTGCTGGACCTGCCCTACCCGAAATTGCCTCCCGACGATCAGCAGGCAATCGCGGACACACTGGAACGCGTCACCCTGCAAGTTGATCTTGAGGAGCACAGTGCGCGAACAGCAGCCGAACTCAAGCGCGCCGCCATGCGCGAGCTGTTCACGCGCGGCCTGCGCGGCGAGCCGCAGAAGGAGACCGAGATCGGGCCGGTGCCTGAGAGTTGGCAGGTCACTTCACTTGAGGCGGTTGCTATCGTACGTGGTGGAACAAGTTTTCCGCCTGCGCTACAGGGCAAGCATCAGGGCGCGTTTCCGTTTTACAAGGTCAGCGACATGAACCTGCCGGGGAATGAGTTGGAAATGCGTTCGGCTGCGAATTGGATTGATCGGGCAGACCTCGAACAGCTGCGAGCCAAACCGTTTCCGCGTGAAACGATCATCTTTCCAAAGGTAGGGGGCGCACTCCATACGAACAAGAAGCGGCTACTGATCCGTGACGCCCTGGTAGACAACAACATCATGGGGGTCACAATAATTGAAAATGTGCCTTGTCGTCCTAAGTACCTGTTTGCTTGGTTTCAGACGATAAATCTATCTTCGATTGCCAATGCAGGCCCTTTGCCATCAATCAACAGCAGCCAGCTTTACGAGCTGAAACTGCCGCTTCCTGATCTAGCCGAGCAGGACGACATCATCGCCATCCTCGACGCCATCGACCGCAAGATCGAGCTGCACCGTAAGAAGCGGGCGGTACTGGAAGAACTGTTCAAGGCCCTGCTGCACAAGCTGATGACCGGCGAGGTCCGCGTCGATGCGCTGGACCTCTCCGCGCTGCAAGCCCACGCGGGGCCGGTTTCCCCTGCGGCGGAGCCGGCCGTATGATGCGCCTCTCCTCCGCCCCTGGCAGTAAGCCTTCCCACCCTCATCCGGGAAGCGCCGACCCCCGGGGCTTTTCCATTGGGCACAGCGGGGAGCATGCATGACCCGCTGTGCCTACCTTTTCCTGGACGAAGCCGGGAACTTCGATTTCACTTCCAAGGGTACCCGCTACTTTGTCCTGACCAGCGTGAGCACGCGACGCCCGTTTGCGGCGTACACCGCGCTCGACGACTACAAGCACGACTGCTTGGAATTCGGCCTCGACACTGAATATTTCCACTGCGTCGATGACAACCCGCGGGTACGCGGTCGCGTATTCGAGTTGATCGCCGGACATCTGGACGGCTTGCGCATCGACAGCCTGATCGTGGAAAAGCCCAAGACCGGCCCGGCATTGCGCGAGGACAGGCGCTTCTATCCGGAGATGCTGGGCTACCTGCTCAAATTCGTCCTACCCAAGGAGGTCGAGGCAGGGGCGGAAGAGGTCATCGTCATCACGGACACCATTCCGGTGCAGAAGAAGCGGCAGGCCATCGAAAAGGCCATTCAGCAGTCCTTGGCGAAGATGCTGCCAGCCGGGATGAGGTACCGAATCCTGCATCACGCTTCGCGCTCCCACTATGGGCTGCAGGTGGCCGATTACTGCTGCTGGGCAGTGTTCAGAAAGTGGCAGCGGGGAGAGACGGAGCACTACGACCGAATCAAGCCGGCCATCCGGAGCGAGTTCGACATTTTTCGTACCGGGACGAGGTACTACTACTGATGCCGCGCCTGAAGCCCAAAAAAATGACCCCCCCGACTACTCCGTTGCCGGAGAGAGCCCCTTGGGCTCTTGTCATCGGAGGGGGACCTTTGGTGCGAAGTCTAGCAGCTTCGCCTCTGAAGGGGAAGCCGAGCTTCCTCGGGCATGCGGCCCGGTTCAAGCCTGTTCACGCCCGGCTTGCTGAAGCCAGACGAATGAAAACGGCCGCCCCCGGTTTCACCAGGCGACGACCGCCGAACGGGCATTCCCGTTCCCGGTGGGAATGTAGCCCAACCCGTCCCCGTGCGGAAGCTTCCCGGAAGGGGGACCCCACATGAACACCCTCAAGATCAGCGAGGCCGGCAGCGTTCAGTTCCCGATGGTCGAGCACGCCGCCGAGATCGGCTGGGTGCCGCTCAGCCCCGTCGAGGCGCTGTTCAGGCGCGGGGACGAGTCCGCGAGCCTGTTCCGGGGCCTGCTGGGGCAGAAGCTTCTTGCCTTCAATCCGTGGCTCAAGTCCGAGCAGGCGCGCTCCATTGTCGAGACCTTCGACGCGCTGCCCGCCAGCATCGAGGGCAACCGCGAGCGGCTGGCCTGGCTGCGCGGCGAGCGCTCCTGGTTCGACGAGCAGGAAAAGCGCCATCGCCGCGTCCAACTCATCGACTTCGAGCATGTCGAGGCGAACGCCTTTCATGTCACCTGGGAGTGGAAGATCAAGCCCCCGGCACGCAAGGGCAACCGCGCGGACGTGATGTTCGTCGTCAACGGCGTGCCGGTGGTGATCGTCGAGCACAAGAATCCGAAGGACGGCGACGCCATCGAGCGCGCCATCAAGCAGCTGCGCCGCTACGAACTGGAAACGCCGGAGCTCTTGGCCAGCCCGCAGCTCTTCAACGTCACCCACCTGCTCGACTACTGGTACGGCGTGACCTGGAATGTGAACCGGCGCGACATGGCACGCTGGAAGCAGGCGCCGGAGGAGAGCTACCGCTCCGCGGTGCAGGCCTTTTTCGAGCCGACCGACTTCCTGCGCACCCTGCGGCACTGGATCTTGTTCTACGTGCAGGACGGCGAGACGCGCAAGTCGGTGCTGCGCCAGCACCAGCGGCGCGCCATCGACGCCATTCTGAACCGCTGCGCCGACCCGATGAAGACACGTGGCCTGGTCTGGCACACCCAGGGCTCGGGCAAGACCTTCACCCTGCTGACCGCCGCTCGCCTGATCCTGGAGGACAAGGCGCGCTTCGCCAACGCGACGGTGATTCTGGTGGTGGACCGCACCGAGCTGGAAGGTCAGTTGAAGGGCTGGGTCGAGCGCCTGCTCGGCGAGATGCAGAGCCAGGACATCGCGGTCCGGCGGGCCAACAACAAGGCCGAACTGCAGGCGCTGCTGGATGCCGATTTCCGGGGCCTGATCATCTCGATGATCCACAAGTTCGAGGCCGTCCGCAAAGACAGCTGCCTGCGCGACAACGTCTACGTGTTCATCGACGAAGCGCACCGGTCGGTGGCCAGGGACCTCGGCACCTATCTGATGGCGGCCGTGCCCAAGGCCACCATCATCGGTTTCACCGGTACGCCGATTGCGCGCACGTCGCAAGGCGAAGGCACGTTCAAGATCTTCGGCCGGGAGGACGAACAGGGCTATCTCGACAAGTATTCGATCAAGGAGTCCATCGAAGACGAGACGACCCTGCCGATCAAGCACGTGATGGCGCCGAGCGAAATGACGGTGCCTGCGGATCGCCTGGACAAAGAGTTTTTCGCCTTGGCCGAGAGCGAAGGCGTCACCGATGTCGAGGAGCTGAACAAGGTGCTCGACCGCGCCGTGGGGCTGCGCACCTTCCTGGCGGCGGACGACCGCATCGAAAAGGTGTCCGCCTTCATCGCCGAGCACTTCAAGGAGAACGTGCTGCCCCTGGGCTACAAGGCCTTCGTGGTGGCCGTGAACCGCGAGGCCTGCGCCAAGTACAAAAAGGCGCTGGACAAGCGGCTGCCGCCGGAGTGGACGGCGCCGGTCTATACCCAGAATGCGGCAGACGCCATCGATCGGCCGCTGGTGGCCGAGCTGCAGCTGTCGGACGAGCAGGAAGAACAAGTCCGCCTGCTGTTCAAGAAGCCCGCGGAAAACCCGAAGATCCTGATCGTTACCGACAAGCTGCTCACCGGCTACGACGCACCGCCGCTGTACTGCCTGTACCTCGACAAGCCGATGCGCGACCACGTGCTGCTGCAGTCGATTGCGCGCGTGAACCGGCCCTACGTGGACGCCAGCGGCGTGGCCAAGCGCGTCGGCCTGGTGGTCGACTTCGTGGGCGTGCTGCGCGAGCTTAAGAAGGCCCTGCAGTTCGACTCCTCGGACGTCAGCGGCGTGATCGAGGACCTCGACGTGCTGATGCAGGACTTTCTGCAACGCATCGAGCAGGCCAAGAAGGACTACCTGGAGTCAGATGCAGGCGGTACGCCCGACGAACGGCTCGAACGCCTGGTGTTCGGGAGGTTCCTTTCGCCCGAGGCGCGCAAGACCTTCTTCGAACACTACAAGGACATCGAGGCGCTGTGGGAGATCCTCTCGCCCGATGCACGGCTCCGTGACCACATCGCCACCTACAAGCAGCTTTCCCAGCTCTACGCGGCCGTGCGCAACGCCTACGCCGAGAAGGTCGGTTTCGTGGCCGATCTGGCCTACAAGACGCGCCGGCTCATCGAGGGGAGTGCCGAGCAGCACGGCCTGGGTCGGCTCACCAAGAGCGTGACCTTCGACGTGGCCACGCTCAACGCGCTGCGCAGCGAAAAGGGCTCCGATGAAGGCAAGGTGTTCAACCTCGTGCGCGGGTTGCAGCACGAAATCGACGAAGACCCCGCCGCGGCCCCGGTGCTGCAGCCACTGAAAGACCGCGCCGAACGCATCCTCAAAGACCTCGAAGACCGCAAGACGACCGGCCTGGCCGCGATGGACCAACTCGCAGCGCTGGCGGCCGAGAAGGAAGCGGCGATGAAGGCGGCGCGCGACAGCGGACTTTCCCCGCGCGCTTTCGCTGTCTACTGGGTCTTGCGCGACGACCCCGCCGTCAAGGCGGCATCGGTCGACGCCATGGCGCTTGCCAAGGATGCCGAAACGCTGCTGTCGCGCTTCCCGAATGCGTCGGTGAACCCCGACGAGCAACGCAGGCTGCGCGCCGCCATGTACAAACCCGTGCTGGCGCTCGGACAGGACGAGCGCGCCCGCGTGGTCGACCTGATCATCCGACTGCTGCTCGCGGGGGGCGAGGCGTGAAGTCGTCTCTCTATCCTGCACAAGAACTGCGACGACGGGCACTGGCCTGGGCGGTGAAGCTGCGTGTCAACCCGCGCGTCATTCGGGTCCAAGAGATGCGCAGGAAGTGGGGCTCCTGCTCGTCCGCGGGGACGGTCACCCTGGCCGCCGATCTGGTCGCGCAAGATGAGCGCTTCCAGGACTACGTCATCGTCCACGAACTGCTGCACCTGCGCTACGCCAGCCACGGGCGCATGTTCAAGGCGCTGATGAGCGCGCATGTGCCTGAATGGAGAAGGATAGCTGTGAGCAGAGATCGTCAACGCGGGGCTGTAGGGGGATGAGTTCATGCTGGAAACGACGCAACGGAAGATTTTGACGACTGACCAGAATCCTGATGGTGCGCTGTTTCTCAACGCAGCGTTCCTCCATTTGGTGATGTCGTTGTCCATGTTGACGTGCTTTCTCGACCAGAAAACCTTTCGGAACTTCGCCGCAAGCATCGGGCAACGCACGTATTTCGCGCAACTCGCGATTTGGTCTTTGCAGCTCCAATCATTGAAGGCGCGCCACGCCTCAGCGGCGAACAGACGAAGATCTCGCTTCGAGACGATCCGGAGATGGCCTGTCATCTGTGGCGTGAAGCATTATTGCGACGATTCTTCGAGCGCAAACGCGAGATCATCAGGGGTGTTCCCGTTCAGGTGCTGTCGCGAGCGGCTGGTGACGCGCTTGGGGCCGGCAAAGATTGGGAGAGCAAGAGCACACGTCCGAGCGTTCTGAGCGCGATCGATGCTCGCGTGGCGTATGGATTTTCTGCACAGGTGTTCCGTCCTCCAAGCCAGTCCGAGCATCAAATCGCGCTCCCTGTTGTCGTTCTCGATGTCTTTGTAGTCGAGCAGATTACTGCCTCGGTAGCGGAGCTTGTGGCGCAGGGTGTGGACTTGCGGCATGTCTACGTCGGCGAGCTGGAGCCTATTTCTGATGAGCGCGTACTTCCAGAGCTGAAACTTCGTGGGCTGCTGCGCGACGTAATTCAGGGCATCGCAACAGTCGAGGCAGATGATGGACGGATCGAGAAGATCGACGCGAGTAAGCTCCGAGTTGAAGCAACACGTAAGAATATTCGTCAGTTGCTTGAACACGCCTTAGGGCACGGTCGCTGGGTGCGTGCAAGCGAAGATATGAAAGCGCGCGCTGCTGCTGTCCACGAGGGGGCGTCTTGGGTGAAGCGTTTGCAGACGGCCCATGACCTTCTGCGAAAGGACCCTCTTGAGATTGTCCCGGGCATTCAGGTGACGGTAGGCGATCTCGTAAATCCCGCAAGATGGCCGAATGGAAACACCACCGTCCGACGAGCTGAACCCGCCATCTATGTATTTGACGCGGCAGGTCGGAAGGTCCACGAATCAGCCAGTCACGGGATCGCAGCACACGGTCCATACAGCCGATCAGCGCCAATCCCACGAGGTCCGCGAGTTTGCCTTATATGTCAAGCGTCGCAGCAGGGCGTGGCTGAGCAGTTAATGTACAAGTTCCTGCATGGAATTCAGGGCACTGTATTCAGTCGCGGATTTCTTCGAACGTATGGATTCGAGAACTGTCAGCCTGTCCCCTTTACCGCGCGCGATGGTTCAGCCCGCGCGTACCATGAGGCCGCACAGCGAGCTTTGCAGGCGGCGACTGAGAGCAAGCAGCCATGGGATCTCGCCTTCGTGCAGGTTGAAGACCGGACGCACCAACTGCGTGGTGATGACAATCCTTATCTCGTAACGAAGGCGTTTTTCCTGACGCAGCAGATTCCGATTCAGCAGTTCCGTTTCGAGACGGCCCAAACTCCGGATGCGCAGCTCGCCTTCACCCTGAGTAACATGGCGTTGGCCACCTATGCGAAGCTTGGTGGAATTCCCTGGCTACTTCGTGCTGACCCGACAACGACGCATGAACTGGTGGTCGGGATCTCCAGCACCTGGGTTCGTGAGAGCCGCCTCTCGCAAGGGGAGAGGCTCGTCGGCATAACTACCGTCTTCAGCGGCGATGGGTCGTATTTCCTGCATACCGTGTCGAAGGCTGTCTCCTACGAAAACTACTCGGAAGCGATGCTTGAGTCACTGCGCACATCTATTGACCGAGTGCGCAGGGAGCGCAATTGGCAGAACGGGGAGCGCGTTCGTCTGATATTCCATGCGTTCAAGCCCCTCAAGGATGCGGAGGCCATCGCCGTCAAGCGACTGGCGGAAGACCTCTCCGACTTCCAGTTGGAGTTCGCATTTCTTCATGTAGCTAGCGATACTAGCCTCCAGCTCTTCGATAGTAACTCGCAAGGGGTACCGATCGGAAAGACCGACAAGGTTAAGAGACGCTACGTGCCAGAACGTGGTCTGATGGTGGCACTTTCCGATCGGGACTTGCTGTTGTGTGCCACCGGGGCAAAAGAGCTCAAGCGCTCGACAGACGGCGCTCCTGTTCCGCTTCGGTTGTACTTGCATCGCGCCTCGACGTTCCGCGATCTCCAATATTTGGGGCAGCAGGTATTGATGTTCGCGAGCCACTCCTGGCGCGGCTTCCAACCAGCACCGATGCCTGTAACGGTTAGCTACTCTCAGCTCATCGCGCGGCATTTGGGTAGGCTTGGAAAGACGACTCGTTGGAACCCTGATGTTCTTTGTGGCCGTATCGGCACCACGAGGTGGTTCCTATGACCGGTCTGACTGAACTGCTCATCGGCGATGCTGAAAAGATACTGCGACGAGAGGCTGAAAAATTGCGCAGCGGCACTTCCCTCGACCGACTGCTTGCTGGCTGGCTATTGCCAAGCACGTATAGTTCCCAGGCGAATGCCGTCGCGCAGTCGATCGTCAGCCAGTGGCGTGCGGCCAAGCAAGGAGGCGCTCCTCGCTCATATCAGTTGGTAGGGGCTCTGGCGCTCGCGACATCATTGGACTCCGAAGACCTGGAACGCCGAGACGCGTTTAACGATGGACTCGACTGGGCATGCAGACACGCAGGCGAACCGCTCGCGGCGGCGCACGCACAAGCGGTTGAGGGACAAGGCTGCCTGCGTGCGCTTCCGCCAAGAAGTTGGCGCGGGTTTCGAGAGAAGAGAGGGCGGATCAGAGTCGAACCTGCCCCATTCAGTCGCCCCCGGACATGGGGCGCAGCACACGCAGAACCGGCCTGGACCCCGCGCCGCGGCGGGGGCTCGCAAACGAAAACGCCCAACCGGAGCCGGTTGGGCGTTGAAAAGTGGTGGCCAGGGGCGGAATCGAACCACCGACACGCGGATTTTCAGTCCGCTGCTCTACCAACTGAGCTACCTGGCCGCCGGTGGGAGGGGCGCGTATTAGACCGGTTTGCCTCCCGCTCCGTC
>Ga0181858_1001249_pt1 | contig 12413 bp, 10 predicted proteins | sample NewIslPassag4_SG_FD_130749 | JGI IMG/M metagenome (GOLD analysis project Ga0181858, IMG submission 130749) | Feedstock adapted compost microbial communities from Newby Island compost facility, Milpitas, CA, USA - Passage 4_SG | ecosystem: Engineered > Solid waste > Feedstock > Composting ...
CCGCGAGGAAGACGAAGTGGCCACCGTGGCCGTCGTCGAGCGGGAAACGGAGCAAGAGAACGGCAACGGCGCGAACGCCGGATCGGACGGCGGGGCGGCCGATGCGGCTGGGGGGGGGCCCCGGGGGGGGGGGGGGGCCCGGGGGCGCAGGGGGGGGCGGGGCCCGTCGGCAGGTGACCGGCCCCCGCCGGAAGGGTCAACGCCTGCGCCCCGCCGCTGCCGCGGCCTTGAAAGCTTCACGCGGCCGGTGCAGCTGGCCGAGCGAGAGCGTCTCCCGCTTGAAGAAGAGCGCGAGCGTCCAGTCCGCGACGACGCGGACCTTGCGGTTGAACGTCGGCACCCGGGACAGGTGGTAGGTGCGGTGCATGAACCACGCCGGGAAGCCGCGCAGCTTGATGCCGTAGACGTGGGCGACGCCGTCGTGCAGGCCGAGCGAGGCCACCGAGCCGACGTACCGGTGGCGGTACGGCACGAGCGGCTGCCCGCGCAGGTACCGGGCGATGTTGTCGCCGAGCAGCTTCGCCTGGCGCACCGCGTGCTGGGCGTTGGGCGCGCAGAACTCGCCGGGCCGGGTGAGGTCGGGCACGCTGGCCACGTCGCCCGCGGTGAACGCGTCCGGCACGCCGTCCACGGTCAGCTCGGGGGTCGCCTTAACCCGGCCGCGCTCGTCGAGCGGCAGGTCGCCGGAGTTCACCACCGGGCTGGGCTTCACGCCGGCGGTCCACACGAGGGTGCCGGCCGGGAACTCGTCGCCGTCGGAGGTCCTGATGATGTGGTTCTCCGCCGACTCCAGGCGGGTGTTCATCTTGATCTCGACGCCGCGCGAGCGCAGCTCGTTCGCGGTCCACCGGCCCATCTCCGGGCCGACCTCGGGCAGGATGCGGTCGGCCGCCTCGACGAGCACGAACCGCAGGTCCTTCGGGGAGATCCCGGGGTAGTACGCGATCGCGTCGCGGGCCATGTCCTCGACCTCGGCGAGCGCCTCGACGCCCGCGAAGCCGCCGCCGACGAAGACGAAGGTGAGGGCCTTGCGGCGGACGTCGGGGTCGTCGGTGGACTCGGCGATGTCGAGCTGGGCGAGCACGTGGTTGCGGAGCTGGATCGCCTCGCCGATGGTCTTGAAGCCGATGCCGACGTCGGCGAGTCCGGGGATCGGCAGGGTCCGGGAGATCGACCCGGCGGCCATGACGAGGATGTCGTACCCGATCTCCCGCACCGGGCCGGCGTTCGGCTGGAAGGTGACGGTCCGGGCCGCGTGGTGGACCTTGGTCACCGTGCCGTTGAGGATGCGGATCTTCGGCAGCACCCGCCGCAGCGGCACCACGACGTGCCGGGGCGAGAGGTTTCCGGCCGCGGCCTCGGGGAGAAACGGCTGGTAGGTCATGTAGGACTGCGGGTCGATCAGGGTGATGCGCACGCGCCCGTCGCGCAGCTCCCGCCGGAGCCTGCGCTGCAGCCGCAGGCCCGTGTAGAGGCCCACGTAGCCGCCGCCGACGATGAGGATGTGCTTCGACTCGCGATTCACCTTAGCGCCCCCGGGCTGCTTGTGAAAACATTCACAAGCAAGGATAGGGCATCGCCCCCTGAGATCACCAATCGATAAACGCGGCCGGAACGCGGCGACGATCGGCAGGCCGATCAATTGGCCCGTGCCGCCGCGGAAACGGGCCGGTCAGCGCGACCGCGGCGGCGCCGCGGGACCGCCGCGTGGCGTCGATCACACCCCGCTGAGCTGGCCGTACGGCACGGCGGCGGCGGTGTTACGAATGTTTCAGCCGGGTATGGCGAGGCGTTTGGGATGCCCTCCGGGCGATTATTTCGCGAGCTCGGTCGCCTGGCGGAAAATATCATCGAGCATGTCCGCGGTGAGCCGCCCGGTGAACGTGTTCTGCTGGCTCGGGTGATAACTGCCGAGCAATGTCACCGGCCGCCCGCCGGGGGCGCGCAGCCCGGCCCGCGCCCCGTGCCCGAACCGCGGCCGCCGCGCCGGCACCTCGAACCCGGCGCGCCGGAACGCCGGGAAGACCGCCTGCCAGGCGAAGCCGCCGAGCGCCACCACGACCCGCAGATACGGGGCGACGAGCTCGGCCTCCCGCACCAGCCACGGCAGGCAGGTGTCCCGCTCCTCGCTCGTCGGCTTGTTCTCCGGCGGCGCGCACCGCACCGCCGCGACCAGCCGCGCCCCCAGCAGCCGCTGGCCGTCCCCGGCGTGCACGCTCGTCTCCCGGACGGCGAGCCCGGTGCGGTACAGCGAGGCGAACAGCCAGTCCCCGCTGCGGTCCCCGGTGAAGATCCGGCCGGTGCGGTTGCCGCCGTGCGCGGCGGGGGCGAGCCCCACGACGAGGATGCGCGGCCGTTCGTCGCCCCAGCCGGGCACCGGCCGCCCCCAGTAGGTCTGGTCCGCGAACGCGCGGCGCCGTACCGCGGCGACCTCCTCCCGCCACTTCACCAGCCGGGGGCACGCCCGGCACACCGACTGCCGGGCGACGAGCTCGGCGAGATCGGGGCTGCCCGCGGCGAGCGCGCGCACCTCGTCCGCGTCGCGGGCGACCGGCGTGCCGGGGCGCGCGGGGTCGCCGGGCCAGCCGCTGCCCGGGGGTACGTGACTCACACGCCCGATCGTGCCAGCTTGCGCCGGCCCGGCCAAACCGGTGCCGCTTACCGGCGGGCGAGGCCGAACGCGATGCCGTCGAGGATGTCGTGCTCGCTCGCCACCACCTCGGCGAAGCCGAACCGGCGCATGATGCGGTCGAGGATGAGCGAGCCCGCGCAGATCACGTCGACCCGGCCCGGGTGCATCACCGGGATCGCCGCGCGCTCGTCGTGGGTCATGGCGAGCAGGCGGGACACGATCTCGCTCACCCGCCCGGCGGGCACCCGGGAGTGGTGGATGCGCGCCGAGTCGTAGGCGGGCAGGTCGAGCGCGATCCCGGTGACCGTGGTCACCGTACCGGCGAGGCCGATCAGCGTGCGCGCCTCCCGCACCGGCACCGCCCGCTCCACCCGGTCGAGCGCGGCCTCCACGTCGGCGACGACCGCCTGCACCGCCTCGGCCGCGGGCGGATCGCCGGCGTTCTTCAGGTGCCGCTCGGTGAGCCGGACGCACCCGATGTCCACCGAGATCGCCCCGCTGACCTCACCGGACGCGGCCCCCACGATGAACTCGGTCGAGCCGCCCCCGATGTCCACCACGAGGTACGGCTCGGCGAGGCCCGGCGGCAGGTCGCCGGTGGCGCCGGCGAAGGAGAGCCGGGCCTCCTCGTCGCCGCTCACCACCTCCGGGTCCACCCCGAAGATCTCCCGCACCCCGGCGGTGAACTCGTCCCGGTTGGCGGCGTCCCGGGTGGCGCTCGTCGCCACCACCCGCACCGGCGTCGGCCCGCCGTCGGCGTGCTCGGCGATCAGCTTGGCGTACCCGCGCATCGCGGTGAAGGTGCGGGCGAGCGCCTCCGGGGCGAGCCGCCCGGTGCGGTCGACGCCCTCGCCGAGGCGGACGATCTCCATGCGCCGCTCGACGTCGGTGAGCCCGCCCCCGGCGACGTCGGCGATGAGCAGCCGGACCGAGTTCGTGCCGCAGTCGACCGCCGCGACCCTCATTCGCCCTCCTTCTCCGGCTCGGGCACCTGCACGCAGGGGCCCTTCGCCCACCACTCGGGGAGCATGTCGAGCGCCTCCCGCCCGAACGGGTTGATCCCCGGTACGGCGAGCTCGTGCGCGACCAGCGCGTGCAGGCACTTCACCCGGGTCGGCATGCCGCCCGCGCTCTGCATGCCCTCCGGCAGCGGCTCCAGGCCCTCCTCCTCGCCGGCCTTGGCCCGCCGGGCGAGGTAGTCCTCGTGCGCGGCCCGGTAGCGGGCGGCGAGCTCGGGGTCCTCGGCGAGCCGTTCCCGCATCCTCCGCATCAGCCCCGAGCTCTCCAGGCCGCCGATCGCCGACGCCGCCCTCGGGCAGGTCAGGTAGAACAGCGTGGGGAACGGCGTGCCGTCGGGCAGCCGCGGCGCGGTCTCCACCACGTCCGGCAGTCCGCACGGGCACCGATGGGCGACCCGGCGCATCGCCCGCGGCTTGCGTCCGAGCTGCAGCTCGACCGCCGCCACATCCCTTGGATCGATCATGCCGCTCCCGTCTCCGTACCGGCGTCGCTTTGCCCCCATCCTGCCCGACGCCGCGGACCGCCCGGTCCGCCGGTTCCCCGGCGCGCGCTCACCGCGAGCCGCCGCCCGCATCGGCGCCGTCCGCGTCCGCGGCGCGGCCGGCCTGGCCGGTGCCGCCGGCGCGGCGTCCGGTGCCCGCGTCGGCGGCCTGCGTCGACTCCCACAGCGCCTGGTACCAGGGAACCTTGGGACCGGGCCGGGTCTCGGCCTTGCGGTCGGATCGGTCGTCGCGGGCGGGTTCGTCCGCCACGACGAAGCATTTCTCACCGGCGCCGCAGTAGTGCAGGCGGGCGCGCGCCTGCTGCCGGATGTAGTCGGGATCGGAGAGCCTGCGGTTCTGCTCGGTGAGCCGGCGCAGCTCCTCAAGGCCCCGGGCCCGCTGCTCCTCCAGCTCGGCGATCTGCCGCCGCTGGGCGATGTACTCGCGCACCGGGTAGGCGAGGCTCATCACGATCGCACAGACGACGACCGCGAGGATCGCCGCCCGCCCCGTCAACTGCGGACGCCGCATCGCCTCAGCCGGTGAAGCGCGGGAAGGCCTTGCGGCCGGCGTACTCGGCGGCGTCGTCGAGCAGCTCCTCGATGCGCAGGAGCTGGTTGTACTTCGCCACCCGGTCGGAGCGGGCCGGGGCGCCGGTCTTGATCTGGCCGCAGTTCACGGCGACCGCGAGGTCGGCGATGGTGACGTCCTCGGTCTCGCCGGAACGGTGGCTCATCATGCACTTGTAGCCGGCGCGGTGGGCGAGCTCGACCGCGTCGAGGGTCTCGGTCAGCGTGCCGATCTGGTTCACCTTGACCAGCAGCGCGTTCGCCACGCCCTCGGCGATGCCGCGGGCGAGCCGCTCGGGGTTGGTGACGAACAGGTCGTCGCCGACGAGCTGGACGCGGTTGCCGAGCGCCTGGGGGATCGCCTTCCAGCCGTCCCAGTCCTCCTCGTTGAGCGGGTCCTCGATGGAGACGAGCGGGTAGGCGTCGACCAGCTCCTGGTAGTAGGAGATCATCTCGTCGGCGCTGCGGCCCTTGCCCTCGATGGTGTAGACGCCGTTCTCGTAGAACTCGGACGCGGCGACGTCGAGCGCGAGGGCGATGTCGCCGCCGGGGGTGTACCCGGCCTTCTCGATCGCGGCGACGATGAGGTCGAGCGCGTCCCGGTTCGACGGCAGGTTCGGGGCGAAGCCGCCCTCGTCGCCGAGGCCGGTGGCGTACCCGCGCTCCTTGAGCACCGCCTTGAGCGCGTGGTAGGTCTCCGCGCCCCAGCGCAGGGCGTCGGAGAAGGTCTCCGCGCCGATCGGCGCGATCATGAACTCCTGGATGTCGACGTTGGTGTCCGCGTGCGCGCCGCCGTTGAGGATGTTCATCATCGGGACCGGCAGCACGTGCGCGTTCGGCCCGCCGACGTAGCGGAACAGCGGCAGGTCGGCGCTCTCCGCGGCGGCCTTCGCCACGGCGAGGGACACACCGAGGATCGCGTTGGCGCCGAGGCGGGACTTGTTCGGCGTGCCGTCGAGGTCGATCATCGTCTGGTCGATGATCCGCTGCTCCTCGGCCTCGATGCCGTGGATCTCGTCGGCGATCTCGTCGGTCACCGCGAGCACGGCCTTCTCCCCGCTCTTGCCGCCGTAGGCGGCCTCGCCGTCACGGAGCTCGACGGCCTCGAACCGCCCCGTGGACGCGCCGCTCGGTACCGCGGCGCGGCCGGTGCTGTAGTCGTCCAGGACGACCTCGACCTCCACGGTCGGGTTGCCCCGGGAGTCGAGGATCTGACGCGCGGTAACGGCCTCGATGGAAGCCACGAAGCACTCCTAGAGGTAGGGTCCCCAAGTTACGTCAAGAGCCTATCCGGCCCGGCCCGTACCGCCACGTCGGCCACACACGCCACATCCGCATCGGCGCACGAGGTCCGGAAGGTGGCCCGGACGGCGGCCCGGCCGCCGCGCCACAGGCCCCGTCACGGGGGGCCGGGCGCGGCTCGGAGCCACCGCCGGACCCGCCCAGGAGCACGCGATCCCGGCTCCCCGAGCGCCGGCGCCCAGCCTCCGGGCGCCCCCCCCCGCCCCCCCCGGGCCCGGGGGGGCGGGGGGGGCCGCGGCCACCCCCCCCCCGGGGGCGAGGCCCGCCTGCTGCGCCTCCCGTACCAGCGCGAACAGCCGGGCGCCGAGCCCCGAGCCGACGTCCTCGGCGAGCTCCGGCGGGGCGCCGGCCCGGGTGGCGCGGCCGAGCAGCTGTGCCGCGAGGGAGAGCGCGGGCTGGCCCATCGGCACCCCGGCGAGCACCGAGGCGCCCCCGCCCTTCGCCGCGCGTTCGGCCGCCTTGATCGCGTCCCAGTTGTCGCTCACCTCGTCGGCGCCGGAGACCGAGACCGAGCCGAACACGTGCGGGTGGCGGCGCACCAGCTTCGCCACGATCGCCTCGGCCACGTCGTCGATGTCGAAGCCGCCCGCGTCCGCGTCGCGCTCGGCGGCGATGCGGGCGTGGAACGCGATCTGGAGCAGCAGGTCGCCGAGCTCCTCGCGGAGCGCGCCGTGGTCGCCCTCCTCGATCGTCTCGGTGACCTCGTAGGCCTCCTCCAGCAGGTACGGCAGCAGCGACTCGTGGGTCTGCTTGGCGTCCCACGGGCAGTTCGAGCGCAGCCGGTCCATCACCCGGACCAGGTCGAGCAGCCGCGCGCCGGGCAGGTCGTGCGAGCCGGCGACCGTCTCGATCGCGGGCGGCTCGGGCAGCGCGCGGGCGGCCGCCGCGACGGCCGCGCGGAACTCCTCGCCCCCGTCCTGCGCGGCGAGCCAGACCACCGTCTCCGCGGCGGCGCGGCGGGCGACCGCCTCCGGGTCGGGCGCCACCGTCTCGGCGGTGATCCCGGCCTCGGCGAGGTGCGGCAGCAGCGGGTGGCCGGGCGAGCCGACGAGCACCGGGTGGGCGCGCAGCACCTCCCACGCCCGGTGGGTGAGCAGCCCCGGGGCGACCCGGGGCGAGCTGGTGACGATGATCAGCACCGGCCGTGCTCCGCGATCATTCCTCGTCGCCGCCGGTGTCCGCGGCGCCGAAGCGCTCCGGCATCTCGAACCGGCCCTCGAGCCCGACGCGCTTGCCGTACCGCGGGTTCCAGGTCACCGGCGCGGCGGCGTTGAGCGCCTCGTCCAGCTTCTGCATCGCCTCGTTCTCGGTGGTCTGCTCGTTGATGCCGAGCCGCGGCGCGACCTTGTTCTGGACGACCTGCGCGCGCATCCACTCGCGGATCCGGGCCCTGGGGATGCCCACCCGCGGCGCGAGCTGGTCGAACGGCATCTGGTAGGCGTCCTCGTACCGCTTGATCTGCTGGTCGATCTCGCTCTCGGTCACCGTGATGCCGTCGCGCCGGGCGAGCTGCTCGGACTGGCGGATCAGCACGAGGTGGTTGAGCACCACCTGGGGCAGCGCCGCCGGCAGGGCCTCCGGCGCGTCGATGTCGGCGTTGATCGCGGCCGCCTCCCGCTTCACGGCCGCGATGTTCTCGTTCAGCTCGGCGGAGGAGATGCGCTCGCCGCCCACCACGGCGGCGGTGCCGGTGGGGGTGCAGGCGGTCAGCGCCGCGGCGGTGGCGGCCACCGCCAGCAGGAAACGCACACGATTCGACTTCACCGTATCGACCTTCCGATATGCCCGGGACGCAGGCACGTTACCATCGGCGCCCGCCCCTCGATCCATCGTTCGCGGTTGCTGTGGAAAACCTGTTCGAAGCGAGCCGGCCATGGCTCAGCGCGCCGCCGGCGCCGCGGCCCGATCCGCCGCCCGGTCCGCGGCGGCCTGCGAGGGCGCGACGGGGAACATCGCCTCCACCAGGTCCCGGCACCATTTCAGCAGCTCCAGATCGCGCAGCGGCGTGCCCCCCACCGGCTTGGTGCGCGGCACCGGCACGAGCAGCACCTTCGTCGGCGCCTTGTACAGCGACTTGGGGTAGAGCCGCTGCAGCCGCACCTGCTGGGAGTCCTTCAGCTCCACCGGCGAGAACCGGATGTGCTGGCCCTGCAGCGCGATGTCGGTGAGCCCGGCCTTCGCCGCCCGCACCCGGAACCGCGCCACCTCGAGCAGGTTGTCCACCTCCTGCGGCGGCGGGCCGTACCGGTCGCGCAGCTCGTCCCGGATCGCGGCGACGTCGTCGTCGGAGGTGACGCCCGCGATGCGCTTGTACGCCTCCAGCCGCAGCCGCTCGGAGGTGACGTAGTCGTGCGGGATGTGCGCGTTCACCGGCAGCTCGACCTTGACCTCGGGCCGCTCCGGCTCGGGCTCGCCGCCGGCGAGCTTCGCCTTCTGCTCCTGGACCGCCTCGGCCATCATGCGCACGTACAGGTCGAAGCCGACCCCGGCGATGTGGCCGGACTGCTCGACGCCGAGGATGTTGCCGGCGCCGCGGATTTCCAGGTCCTTCATCGCCACGTACATGCCCGCGCCCATCTCGGTGTGCTGGGCGATCGTGGCGAGCCGCTCGTGCGCGGTCTCGGTGAGCGGGGTCTCCGGCGGATAGAGGAAGTAGGCGTAGCCGCGCTCCCGGCCCCGGCCGACCCGGCCACGCAGCTGGTGCAGCTGGGCGAGGCCGTAGTTGTCGGCCCGGTCCACGATGAGGGTGTTGGCGTTCGGCACGTCGAGGCCGGACTCGACGATCGTGGTGCACACGAGCACGTCGTACTCGCGCTCCCAGAACGCCACCATGATCTTCTCGAGCTGGTGCTCGTTCATCTGGCCGTGCGCGACCGCGACCCGCGCCTCCGGCACCAGCTCGCGGATCCGGGCGGCGGCCTTGTCGATCGTGCGCACCCGGTTGTGCACGTAGAACACCTGGCCGTCGCGCATCAGCTCGCGCCGGATCGCGGCGGCGATCTGCTTCTCGTCGTACGGCCCGACGAAGGTGAGGATCGGGTGGCGCTCCTCCGGCGGGGTGAGGATGGTGGACATCTCCCGGATGCCGGTGAGGCCCATCTCCAGCGTGCGCGGGATCGGGGTCGCCGACATCGCGAGCACGTCCACCTGGGTGCGCAGCCGCTTCATCGCCTCCTTGTGCTCGACGCCGAAGCGCTGCTCCTCGTCGATGATGATCAGCCCGAGGTTCTTGAACCGCACCTCCGGGGAGAGCAGCCGGTGGGTGCCGATCACCACGTCGACCGTGCCGTCGGCGAGGCCGCGCAGCGTCTCGGCCACCTCGGCGTCGCTCTGGAACCGGGACAGCGGGCGCACCACCACCGGGAACGAGGCGAACCGCTCGGCGAAGGTGGCCAGGTGCTGCTGCACCAGCAGCGTGGTCGGCACGAGCACCGCCACCTGGCGGTCGTCCTGCACCGCCTTGAACGCCGCGCGCACCGCGATCTCGGTCTTGCCGTAGCCGACGTCGCCGCAGATCAGCCGGTCCATCGGGACCGGCCGCTCCATGTCCCGCTTGACCTCCTCGATCGCGGCGAGCTGGTCGGGGGTCTCGGCGTACGGGAACGCGTCCTCCATCTCCCGCTGCCACGGGGTGTCCGGGGCGAACGCGTGGCCCGGGGAGGCCATCCGGGCGCTGTACAGCCGGATCAGCTCGCCCGCGATCTCCTTCACCGCCTTGCGCGCCCGGCTCTTCGCCTTCGCCCAGTCGGCGCCGCCCATCCGGTGCAGCGTCGGCGCCTCGCCGCCGACGTACCGGGTGACCTGGTCGAGCTGGTCGGTGGGCACGTACAGCCGGTCGCCCTTGGCGTACTCGATCACCAGGTACTCGCGGGTGGCGCCCTGCACCACGCGCTGCACCATCTCCACGTACCGGCCCACGCCGTGCTGCTCGTGCACCACGTAGTCGCCGGGGCGGAGCTGCAGCGGGTCGACCATGTTGCGCCGCCGGCTCGGCAGCTTGCGCATGTCCCGGGTGGACGCCTTCAGCCCCACCAGGTCGGTGTGGGTGACGAGCGCGAGCCGCGGCGTGACGAACCCGTGCTCGAGCCGGCCCGTGGTCACGTGCACCACGCCGGGCTCGGGCGGCCCGGGCAGCCCGGGCGCGAGGCGGGCGGGCACGTCCACGCCCTTGAGCAGCTCGACCATGCGCTCGGCGGTGCCGTGGCCCTCGCTCACCAGCACCACGGCGCGGCCCTCGCCGAGCCAGCCCTTGATGTCGTCGAGCGCCCGCCGGGTGTCGCCGCGGTACGCCTCGGCCTCCCGGACCTCGGGCTTGATCGCGTCGCCGGCGTCGTCGGTGCCCTCGAACGGGGCGATCGTCCACCACGGCTGGCCGAGCTCGCGGGCCCGGGCGCGCACCTCGTCGAGGGTGCGGAACGCCGACTCGCGCAGGTCGATCGGGGCCTCGCCGCCGGCCGCGGCGGTGATCCAGGACGCCTCGAGGAACTCCTGGCTGGTGCGCACCAGCTCGTCGGCCCGGCCGCGGATGCGCTCGGGGTCGCAGACGAACACCCCGGTGCCCGGCGGCATGTGGTCGAGCAGCAGGTCCATGCCGTCGGCGAGCACCGGCGCGAGGGCCTCCATGCCGTCCAGCGGGGTGCCCTCGGCGAGCTGGTCGAGGACGTCCTTGAGCTGCGGGTACTCGTCGGCGAGCCGCCGCGCCCGGTCCCGCGCCTGCGGGGTGAGCAGCAGCTCCCGGCACGGCGGGGCGAACAGGCCGTCCGGCGCCTCCTGCAGCGAGCGCTGGTCGGCGACCTTGAACCAGCGGATCTCCTCGACCGTGTCGCCCCAGAACTCCAGCCGCAGCGGGTGCTCCTCGGTGGGCGGGAACACGTCCAGCAGGCCGCCGCGCACCGCGACCTCGCCGCGCCGCTCCACCATGTCCACCCGGTGGTAGCCGTTCGCCACCAGGCGCTCGACGAGCTCGTCGAGGTCGGCCTCGTCGCCGGCGCGCAGCCGTACCGGCTCGAGGTCGCCGAGGCCGGAGACGATCGGCTGCAGCACCGCGCGCACCGGGGCGACCACCACCCGCAGCGGCCCGGCGGCCGGGTCGCCCTCGACCGGGTGGGCGAGCCGGCGCAGCACGGCGATGCGGCGGCCCACGGTGTCGCTGCGCGGCGACAGGCGCTCGTGGGGCAGCGTCTCCCACGCCGGGAAGACGGCGACGGCGGTCTCCTCGAGCAGACCGCTCAGCCCGTCCGCGAGGTCCTCGGCCTCCCGGTCGGTCGCGGTCACGGCGAGGACGGGCCGCTGCCGGGCGAGTGCGGCGACCCCGAACGGCCGCAGCGCGGGCGGCGCGACCAGGTTCACGTCGTCGCCGGACCGCTCAACGGCGGCGGCGAGACCGGGGTCGGAGATGACGAGATCGAGCAGACCGGAAAGCGACATGGTGATTGCCCACAGCCCCACGTTGGCAAAGAGCGGCCCCGGGGCGGCGCGTCACCGCCGGGGGCGATGCGTTCACGTACGTCAAGGCTACTTGGTGCCCGGGCGGGCGCGGCGCAGGTGCCGACCGGGCGGGCCGAGTGCGCTTCGCGGTCGATTCGCTACCATCGGTAACATGTCTGAGGTTCGCTGGTCACCCGTGGTCCAAAGCGACGTTTTCGCCCAACGCGTGCGCGAGCACGGGAACGAGCTCGGGCGGCGGCTCGACGTCCTGGTCGCGGGCTGCGGCCGGGGCGCCCCGCTCCGGCTCGACGGCGTCGACGCCCGGGTCACCGGCGTCGACGAGGACCTGCCGATCCTCCGCTCGGCCACCGCCGCCCGCACCGATCTCGACACCTGGCGCCTCGGCGACCTGCGCTCCACCCCGATGCCGCCGCGGTCGTTCGACGTGGTGTACGTGTCCTTCCTGCTGGAGCGCATCCGGCACGCCGAGCTCGTGCTCGACCGCATGGTCACCGCGCTGCGCCCCGGCGGGCTGCTGCTGGTGGAGATGCGCGACCGCTCCTCGGCGTACGGGTTCTACGACCGGATCCTGCCGGGCTGGCTGCGGCGGCGGCTATGGCACCGGTTCGTGCCGCCGGGCACGCCCGGCCCGCTGCCCGCGGTGTACGAGCCGGTCACCTCGCGCGAGGGCATCCGCTCCTTCTGCCTCATGCGCGGGCTGATGATCGCCGAGGACTCCCCCGGCTGCTCCGGGCCCGCGCTGCGCGGGCGGCACGCCCGGCTGGTGCGGGCGATGTGCGGGCTCGCCGAGCGGCTTTCGCGCGGCCGGCTCTCCGCCACCTGCGACGAGATCACCCTCGTCATCCGCAAACCGCAGAACCACTTCGCCCGGCTGCTCTGAGCCTCGGCCCGCCGGTACGGCCGGCGGCACACGCGGCGGCCCGCCGTACCCGCGGGGCCCCCCCGTCGGGGCGATCGCCC
>Ga0181858_1001250_pt1 | contig 12407 bp, 9 predicted proteins | sample NewIslPassag4_SG_FD_130749 | JGI IMG/M metagenome (GOLD analysis project Ga0181858, IMG submission 130749) | Feedstock adapted compost microbial communities from Newby Island compost facility, Milpitas, CA, USA - Passage 4_SG | ecosystem: Engineered > Solid waste > Feedstock > Composting ...
AATATGATGCGTGCGCACCGGCGGGGTGCCTCCGAGCGGGATGGATACGTCTTGGTGGAAGCCCCCGTATTCTAAGGCTCCAGAGGGGGGTGCGCATCCTCACCTCAGCTCACTCGTGCAGGATTCGGGATAATAACTGGATCAAGTTCCGGGAGGCACCTCAGGAGCGGTGTCACCGTCATCCGGGCCTGAATCGGACAGACCGTCAGCGTTTCGACTCTCAGTGTTATCTTCTACCGGCTCAACTTCCAGGGTTGCCAGCCATAGGATATGGTGCAGAATGACTCCGACTAGCGTTCCGCTGCACTCATGGCGCCGAGCGAAACCGTGGGCGAATTTGTTCCGCAGGTTGCAACCACTCACCGCCACCATGGTGCGGTTAATGAACTCCCATGCGTCCTCCCCAATCAGTTCGCGAACCGTTCGGCCATCGGGCGTCGACGAGTACATTAGCTCCCCTAGCGACGCCACATCGGTGCGAGTCGTACCATCCTGCTGGACCCGAAACCGTGTAGGCTCGACTCCTGCTTCCGCTAGCTTCTTGCGGAAAAGGTTCTCGAACTGCGCTGATAGGATGTGGCCAGCGCTAATATAGTCCTCGGCAAGGTATCGCTCGATACCGCGCCGCAGAACGTCTCGTTCCTCCTCATCCAACTGGAGTAGCTCCAGCTCCCGCACCACGTCATCTGCCGTAATCTGCCCCTCCCGAGCGGCGCGCGTGAGCGTCACTTCTATCTCAAGTCCGACGACCTGAGCATGCAAGTCGGTTAGAAGCTGTATCGCGCGGTCAAAATGGTGCTCCTCTGTCCTAGCCTCGCCAACTACCCTTTCGTCATCAATAATCACCGTGGAAAAAAGATGTTGGACAGGGTACTCTTTAATGATCTTCGCGGCCTGTGTCCGCAGATCCGCCTGCGACGGAATCCTGTGGTGACGAAGCGCCATTATTAGCCCGATCGTCTCCGCCCCCGTTGACTGCCGACGATCGAACTCATCAAGATTCACTGTTACCTCGGCGCTGCGGATCTCCTTGAACTCTCCGCCTTCCACAGCCGCTTGAAGTGCCTCTCTTTCCAGGCGCTGCAGCTTTTCTAACTCCGCTGCTTCAAAGTACTGGCGCTGCTGCTCCGCGAGCGTTCTCGCTTCTCGGAAGAAACTCTGAGCAACGAGGCCAGAGCCGTGTTTTCGGTGAAACTCGGCTGCCCGGCGCAAGGCCTCGAACTTTCGCCGTACCATGCGCTCATGGGTATCGCCCTCTCCGAAATGCTTGCGAACGGCAGCGTCAACCTCGGCCACAGCTGACGTAAACTGCTCTGCAAGCGGGTCACGACTGTAATGGTCATAAGCTTGCTGCAGTAGATCCAGTGCAGTAGCCTTGTCATCGTCGGCGATACAATCTTCTGGTATCACAACGAGATTACGTAATATCTCGAATGGCCACCGATGCTCCATGCTGATTCCGTTCTCGACCTTCCACTGGACCTCCTTCAGTCGTTTGGCGACCTCGGTGATCCAGTGAGCCATTTCCTTCAATTCCTCCGGACGGAGTATACCCGGAACGGAAATCAGGGAAGCCAGTCGTTCTATCCAATCGGATATGTGAACACCTATAGTCGCGTCAGCTCCAGATGGTAGCTGGCCGAGCACCTCATCAACGAGGACGCGATACGCCTGCGCCAACTTGCGTTGACTAATGAACCACTCTCGGCCGCGCTGAGGTCCCCGGGCTAGAACGTATTCCAGGTGATGGACGCGTAGGAGTGCGTTCCCCGTCTCTTCTGCGCGTAGCCGAGAATAATCAACTGTCTCGTCTGACAGCCCGTAAAATTCCGCATACCTCTCAAAATCCGCGCCGCGAAAAAGCGAGTAATCCGGGCGTGGAGGAACGTTCAGGTCAATGACAGCGCGCTCCCAAGCAAGCTCACGCGCTAGATCGGTGTCGCCCTCTTCCTTGGCCACCCCCTCGCGAGTGAGCACCGCTTCTCGCACGCCGTTGAGGTCCGTTTGGACCGTCGACGTTCGGTCGATCAAGCGCCCCAGTTCGCGTCCGGTTCTCGTCATCGGTAACTAATAAGCGAGGGTATTGTCCGTATCTCGTTTATTCACACGATTCGCGACTCGACGCGCGGCTTGTTGAATAACGCAACGATAACGCACTTCACCTATTGGGAACCCCTCTCATGTGGGGGGCGAGCCTCGGTCAGCTAAGGCGTTCAAACCCACTATCGGCATAATTCGGCGGCCAGGTCCCGCGAATGCGCTGACAGCGAGCCCTGCCGGAACGCTTCTCAGACGTCTGGCCCATTCCCTTCTGGTGCCGATCAAAGGGGCTCCACCGGCCCCAGCTCCGCCTGGATTTCCTCGAACTGCTGGAGAGCAGAACGAAGATCTTCGATGATCTCGGCAGCGATGACGTCCGGGTCGGGGAGGTTGGCGCTCTCCTCGAGGGCCTCGTCGCGTAGCCAGAAGATGTCGAGGGAGACCTTGTCCCGGGCGATCAGCTCCTCGTAATCGAAAGCGCGCCAGCGGCCGTCGGGGTTCTCTTCGCTCCAGGTCTCACGACGGTCAAGGCGGTTCTCGGGGTTGTAGCAGGCGACGAAGTCGTCCAAATCCGCCCGGGTGAGTGGGTTCTGCTTGAGGGTGAAGTGCTTGTTGGTGCGCAGGTCGTAGATCCAGAGCTTCTTCGTCCATGGCTCCTCGCGCCCTGGCTTCTTCTCGAAGAAAAGGACGTTCGCCTTCACGCCCTGGGCGTAGAAGATCCCCGTCGGGAGCCGGAGCAGAGTGTGCACGTCACAGTGCTGGAGGAGCTTGCGACGGATCGTCTCGCCCGCGCCACCCTCGAAGAGGACGTTGTCGGGGACGACGACGGCCGCCCGGCCGCCGACCTTCAACATCGTATAGACGTGCTGGAGGAAGTTCAGTTGCTTGTTCGATGTGCTCGCCCAGAAGTCGTCACGGACGACCGTGAGCGCCTGCCGATCCTCCTCGCCCTCTTCGTTGATTACCTTGATGCTGGACTTGCGGCCGAACGGCGGATTCGTGAGGACGACGTCGAAGCGCTCGCCGGTGTCCTGCCGGAGGGAGTCGTCCACCCGAATCGGCAGTTCGGACTCGCCGTCCATCGGCCCGATTCCGTGCAGGAGGAGGTTCATGGCACAGAGCCGGGCGACGCTGTCCACGATGTCGACCCCGCGCAGCGCCTCGTACTTGAGGTGGCGCTTCTCCTCAATGCTCATCTTGTCGGCGCAGTGCCGGACGATGTAGTCGTGCGCGGCGAGCAGGAACCCGCCCGTCCCGCAGGCGGGGTCGGCGATCCGCTCACCGGGTTTGGGCCGAATGACGTCGACGATCGCCTGGATGAGCGGGCGCGGCGTGAAGTACTGCCCTGCCCCGCCCTTGACGTCCTGGGCGTTCTTCTCGAGGAGCCCCTCGTAGGCGTCTCCCTTCACGTCGGCGTCGAGCGACGACCACTCCTCCTTGTCGATGAGGTCCACGATCAACCGACGCAGCTTGGCCGGGTCCTGGATCCGGTTCTGCGCCTTCCGGAAGATCAGCCCCAGCATCCCAGGCTTCTTCCCCAATTCGTCGAGGATCCGGCGGTAATGCTTGTCGAGCTCGTCGCCGTCGCGGGCGAGGAGCGAGGGCCAGTCGTAGCCCGGCGGGACGATCGGCCCTTCCCCCCACCGCGCCCGCTCGTCCGCCATCTTCAGGAAGAGGAGGTAGGTGAGCTGCTCCAGGTAGTCCTGGTAGCTCAAGCCATCGTCCCGCAGGACGTTGCAGTAGCTCCAGAGCTTGTCGACGATCTGCTTCGAGTGATTCTGCGACATGACAGCTCCGAATTCGATACATGTGGCTCGCCTCTCGTCGCTACCGATGAGCCTCGGTCGAAGGGCCACTGCTGGCGAGCGACGAGCGCGCAGCCGCAATTTCTTATCGAAGGATCAGGTCTGCGTCAGCTCTTCGTATTTCCCTTTGCGTCGAAGAATACTCGCTCGACGTACTCGGGGTGCAGCCGATCGAAATGCGAGTCCATCGTCAGCACCACCGCCCGTTTGGCCGCAGCGGTCGCCGCGATCCATATGTCGTTGTGCTGAATCCTCTGCCCGGTCGAGTCGAGATACGCCCCGATCTTCGCATACCGGTCCAAGATCGTCGCATCGCTGATGTCGACGATCAGGAGCTCCTCCAGCAGTTCCCGGATCATCCTCCTCTTCCCCTCCCCCCACCCCCGCCATTCCGCGAACTTCATGACCTCCCCAACCGTGACAATGGATATGAGCGGCCGCTCGGGCCGATTACGTAGACCGTAACGTTCGTCGATCGCCGCGCCGATGGCGTCGCCGCGAATGAGATGGATCAGAACGTTGGTGTCGAGGAGGATCAGGCGGTCGGGGGAGATCATGACAGTTCGGCGAGAAACCGTTCGATCTCTTCGTCGGTTTCCTCCCCCGGCCACCTCCCGAAGATCTTGGCAAGACCGCTTCGCGGCCCCTGCGGTCGCCACAACGAGCGCACGTCCTCGGCGGCCTCCAATGCGCCCGGCAACTTGGACCAGGCTGCGGCGTCCTCCTCGGTCGCCGGTGCCAAGTGCTCGGCCTCGATCCGCAGGACCGCGCCCGAGGGACGGTAACGAACGAGCCCCGACACCAGCGCACGGCGACCGAAGAAGGCAACGAGTGTTTCGGGAGAGCCTTCCGTCAGGACGCCACGCACCCTCGTGCGATCGTCGAGGACCAGGATGAAGCCTCTGTCGCTATAGGAGATGGCGTCGATCCGCCCCACCACCCGGGCACGACGCGGCTGGGGCATCGTTCGGCGGAGGCGATCGATCGTCTCCACGGATCCCGGTCGTACGCGAACCGCGGACTCCCTGCGCTCGTTCGTGAGCTCGACCTCCTCGACGCCCCGCTCGAACAGGAACGAGAACCTCTCGAAGATCTGGAGCAGCGAATCGTCGTACGCCTCGCTGTCCGCCTGGCCCGCGACGGCATCGCCGAGACTCTCCAGGAGCAGTGCGATCGCCGACTGATCCGGATCGACCTTCGGGAACAGGTCCGTCTGCTCGAAACGGTCGGGCAACGCCTGCCGCAGCGTCGGCGCCCGTAGTCTGAGCCCCGGCGTGGCCTCGACGAACCCGAGGACGTCGAACGCGGTGGCGGCCTCGAGCCACGATGGGGCCGCGCCCCGAGCGGTGCTCCTGCCTTCCAGCCGCAGCCGGACCGCCCCACGACTGCCATCGTCGATCGTGTCCAGGAGGTGACGCATGATCGGCCCCGGCATCCCTCCGTTCCGGGTACCGAGCCCCTTCAGACGAACCTCGTATTCGGGCATCGTACCACCTCCGTGTCGAGGACCGCGGCCAAATGATAGCAAACGCCACCGTCACTGCGGTACCGCAGCGACCTTTGTCGGACCCCGCCGCTTCCGACCGGATCTAGCAACAGAATCGCGTTCAGCCCGGATCCGTTCCAGCAAGACGCTCGCCGGCTCGTCGGACGGGTCCTGCGGAACCAACCGGCCTTCAAAGGCACGTTTGAGGATCGATTGGCGGAGGCGATGCGCACGATTGAACTGTACCTCTATAGATCCGGCAATCGAATCGAGCAGGCTAATTCTGCTTTCAACTTCATCAATAATACGGTGGCGCTCGGAAGTGGGAGGCAACGGCACGGGAACAGCCGCAACCTTCGACAAACTCAAAGTATAAAGTCCCGATGTCGAACTTGCGAGGTCTTCAATCACGCTACGGCCCAACGGAGACAATAGCCAATAAAGCACATAATGCGCAATATCTTTCTCGATCAAACGAATCTTGATCAGGTGATTCTGATGGGCGCACGGGTAGATAGATCCGTCCCAAAGCGCAACACGCCCGATTTGGTCGCGACTCCCGTTCCCCTCCACAATGAGGAGGTCCCCCGGACAAAGTAGCACCCGTTGGAGCTCAGTCTCTGTCACACCGATTTCTTCAATATCGTCTAACCTAAGTTCATTAGCATACACATTGGCAACTCGAAGATAGGGCACCTTTAACGGCAGCCGTCCTCGTTGCCGGTTCTTAGTAATCCCGCCGATGACCTGCCCCAGTTGCTCAATGCTCGCCCACACCCACCCCTCCGGCAGCTCAGGTAACCCGCTGGTGTCCGGCGGCTGCGGCTCCTTGTACCTCCGCTTCCATCGATCGTCCTTTGGCTCCTTCCCCTGTGCACGCAGCCGAGCCCACTCCTCAGCCTCCCACCGCGCTCGCCGCTCCTTCAGGATTCGATCGAGAAGGACGTCAGCGGGTTCGTAGTCGCGCCCCTCGCGTCGGGCGAGCTCCGCTTCGGTGGGTACGAGCCGGCCCTCGCAGGCCGCCTTGAGTACCGACGCACGGTAGCGCTTCAGGTTGGCCCGGACCCGCTCGAGAGCAGTAACGGCGGCGTCGAGCTTAGAAAAAAGTTCCTCAAGAGCCCCCACGATCCGATCCTGTTCTGCAAGTGGCGGGATGCATACGGGGATTTCCGCCGCCTTCTTACCGGAGATCTCAGCGAATGTCGTACCCCCTGCGAGCTCTAGAGCCAAGTGCTTGTTTCCGACTAGATAATAGTAGATATAATCCGGCAGGATCCTGCCATTCAATACAAAATTCTTGAATCCCTGGTTGGTCGCGAGAGGGTTCGCCGCGATGGCGACATAGCCAATCGGCGCGCGAGAAGAGAACAGCACGGTACCGGCGGGCAAAAGCCTTGCCCCTGACGTATTCAATCCCTTCTCGCTGATGAAACGCCTACCATGCGAAATCGTCTTCTTTGTGTAGCCGGACAAATCGGCAGGAGTGACCCAGGGAATCATTGCTGGTTCCCAGTTCGTGGGATCATCAGTGCGCGGGGTACTGCCGCCAACCACGTCGGCGATTACCCCCATTTTGGTCCAAACCCACGAATCCGGGATTTTCCAGATCGGCTCAATATCTTTAATGCTCACGCCGCCAACACCCCCATCAATTCATCCAGGATCTTCCTCAACTCACCACCGAAGGCCCGGTGTGCCGCTGCCATCCCGCCCTTCTGGACGAAGGGAGCGTAATCGAAGTCCTCGCGTCGGATCTCGAGGTTCGCAGCGATGTGGTCACGGATCATCTCGAGCCATCGCCGCTGCTCCTCGGTGAAGGTCCGGCCCCTCGTCTCCTGTTCGGCGATCCATAGCTCGAATCGCTCCCGCACGCGGTCGGGGAACGGGGTCAGCACGTCGTCCTGGCCGGCCGCGAATCGGACGAGTGAAACCAGGTTGGTGAGAACACGCTCGGGCCGGCCGCGAACCCGGGAGGCGTCCAGAGTCTCGTATGCGCGCCACAGCTCCTCGGTCGTCCACTGCCGGGGAGGCGCCTGGATCGCTTCGGCGAGCTGGCGGATGTCGTCGTGCGTGGGGCGCCGACCGTCGATAGTGCCGAGGAGGATCTGGAGCGCGACGATCTCGTCGCGATGCTCCTCAATGAACGCCTCGAAGGACTCGACGAGCGCCTTCGCCCGTTCCTTGGCATCGCCGTCGAATCCCGCCTCGAGGAGCTCGTCCACGCTGACCGTGTCGATCGTCTGTTCGACCGCCGTCCGAAGATCCTCGATCAGCCGGCGAAGCTCAGGGTTCGAGGCGAGGGGACGGACGGCTTCGCGGATCATCTCCTCGCCGACCGCGGCGACCTGCTGCTCCGTCGGCTCAGCGTCCGATGCGAGACCGAACCGGTCGCGAGCCCGCTCCTGCTGGGCGTCCGGATCGAGCGCGCCGATAATCCCGGCCGTGATCTCCTGGAGAGACATCCCGCCCGATACCTCCCGGACCCGATCCTTCGCTTTCGGATCGAGCCGAAGGTCGAGCCGTGCGAGGCGCCCGGCGAGGGTCGAGACGATATCTGGATCGGTACTGCCCATCGCCACCGCTTTGAGGAGCTTGTCGATTGGGACGCTCGGCTCCCGATTCAGAGGGGGCGAATCGTTGAATTCCGCCCGCTCGGTCACCCCGACGGCATCAACGATGACGAACCGCGTCTTGCCGGGTGCATCGGGGGTAACGACGCGGAGGTCGTCGGCCTTGATGACGCGCACGCCACGCCCCTTCATCTGCTCAAAGAGGACGCGGCTCTTCACGTCCCGCATGAAGAAAACGATCTCCAGCGGCTTGATGTCGGTGCCGGTCGCGATCATGTCGACCGTGACGGCGATCCGCGGGAGGAAATCGTTCCGGAAGTCACGGATCAGCTCCTCGGGCTTCCGCCCCGTCGTGCGATACGTGATCTTCTGACAGAAGTCGTTGCCCCTGCCGAACTCCTCCCGGACGATCTGGACGATGTCGTCCGCATGACTGTCGTTCTTGGCGAAGATCAGCGTCTTCGGCACCTCGGTGCGGCCCGGGAAGATCTCGGTAAAGAGCTTGTCCCGGAAAGTGCGGATGACCGTACGGATCTGATCCACGGCGACGACATCGCGATCTAGCGCCGAAGCGTCGTATTCCAGATCCTCGTCGAGCTTCTCCCACCGCCGCTCCCTCGTCTCCCGATTGCGCCGGTCGACGTAGTACCCCGCCTCGACCTTAGAGCCTTGCGCGGTGATCCGGGTCCGGATCCGGTAGACGTCGAAGTCGACGTTGACGTGGTCCGCCACCGCCTGGGCGTGGCCGTACTCCATGACCAGGTTCCGATTGAAAAACCCGAAGGTCTGCTTCGACGGCGTGGCCGTGAGACCGATCAGGAAGGCGTCGAAGTACTCGAGGACCTGCCTCCAAAGGGTGTAGATCGAGCGGTGGCACTCGTCGATGAAGATGACATCGAAGTACTCGATGGGGAGCTCCGCGCTGTAGGCGACCGGGACGGGTTCCTTGATCAGCGACTCGAGCGTCCCGAGCGAACTCTCGTCCACCTCTTCCTCCAGTGCCGGCTCCCCCTTCAGAATCGAGTACAGGCGCTGGATGGTTGCGATACAAACCCGAGCGACCGGGTCGAGCTTGTTCGAGGTCAGGAGCTGGACGTTGTAAAGCTCGGTGAAGGGTCGCCCCTCGTCCGGGGTGATGTACCCGTCGAACTCGGCCTTGGCTTGCCTTCCGAGGTTCGCCCGGTCCACGAGGAAGAGGACCCGCCGCGCGCCGGCGTACTTGATCAGCCGGTAGATCGAGGTGATCGCCGTGAATGTCTTGCCGCTCCCCGTCGCCATCTGGATCAACGAGCGAGGCCGATTCTCGGCGAGCGATCGCTCCAGGTTCCGGACGGCCTTGAGCTGCGCGGGCCAGAGGCCTTCCTCGTTGATCGGCGGCATGTTCTGGAGGCCACGGCGAAGATTGGCCGAACCGACGGTGTACCCCGTCACCGGACGGTCGGTCGTCAGCCGCAAGGCCCCACGTCCGGGCTGGCCGCCAATCGGCGCACCAGCCAGCCACTCCGCGAGCGTCCGGGGCTGGTGGAAGGCGAAGACCTGTCTACTACGGGAATCCGGATCGAGGAGGTTGGTGAATCGCGTCTCGATCCCCGTGCTCTGGTAAAGGAACGGGAGGGGTCGGCGGTGCGCCGGAACCGTGTCGGGGAGGCCGGTGCTGTATTTCTGCTTCTGCGGTTCGATGCCGGTGAGCGTACTGCCTTCCGCCTTCGCCTCGATGACGCCGGCCGCCTTACCGTCGACGTAGAGCAGGTAATCCGCGAACCCGTGGCCGGCCTTGAGCGGGAACTCGCGCACGGCGACGCCCCGGCCAGCGTGCAGGTTGAGCTCGGTGAAATCCTGCACGACCCAGCCGGCCTGCTCGAGTTGCTGATCGATGTTGCTGCGGGCCTTCGCTTCGGGCGTGGTCACGGTGCCACACCTCCCAGTGTTCAGTCCGGCGTCGGAACGGCGAATGTTAGCTTGGCCGATTCATGAACGTGAAGTTCGGCAGGCTGCCGATCGGTGTGTCTCATCCCATTTTCGGCATCTTCGTCGTTCGGCGCAAGAAAACTAAGTCAGGTCACCGACAACAAAACCTTCCAGGCCCGCCAATACAATCGCGTGGTCGCCGCTCGTCGTACTCCGCCACGCCGGAAAAGACGTTCCGGCTCAACGAAACGACAGGACCACGTGACCGGCCTCTGAGTCCATACAGCGAACTCTGGCCATGGGCGATCGGCGGCCCGGAACCTGCCGATCCTCGCCCCGCCCGAGAACCCTGCCGAGCGAGACGAATCAGATGCGCACGCAGGATCAGCCGTCCGTGAGCCGCGCGCTTCCAGCGGTGATCGTCGCCATTGTGATCGCGCTCGCAGCGCCGGCGCCCGCACCGCAGGACCCGCTGCTTTCGTGGAACGACGGTCCCGCCAAGCGGAGCATCGTGGCATTCGTCGCATCCGCGACGACACCGGGCGACCCCGGCTTCATCCCACCCGCCGAGCGCATCGCGGTCTTTGACAACGACGGCACGTTGTGGACGGAGCAGCCGCTGTACGTCCAATCCGCATTCATTCGGGATCGGCTGCGGGCGCTCGCACTCCAACATCCCGAACTGCTCGAGAACCCGGCCGTGAGGAGCGCGCTCGGCGACGAGGGTGGGAACCGTGGCGGGGGTGGGAACGGCGGCGGGGACGGCGAATCACCCCGATCCGAGCCCCCGGCCGAGCTGCTGAGCGCCCTCGCCGACGCACACGCCGGCTGGACCGTCGAGCAGTTCGAGCGGGCGGTGCTCGACTGGTTGGCGACGGCAAGGCATCCGCGATTCCACCGTCCGTACACCGATCTGGTTTACCAACCCATGCTCGAGCTCCTCCGATACCTCGAGGAGAACGGCTTCCAGACCTGGATCGTGTCCGGCGGTGGCGCGGACTTCATGCGCCCGTGGGTCGACTCGGTCTACGGGATCCCGCGCTCGCCGTCGTGGGACCGACGTCCGAAGACCTCCTCCGGGTGATTCAGGGGATCGCTTCGGCCGTCGGCTTCATCGGCGGCGCGGCGGTCCTGCGCGGCGACAAGGTCGTTCAGGGGATCAACACCGCCGCATCGATCTGGATCGCCGCGGCCGTCGGTATCGCCATCAGCTTCATCGCCTCACCGGCGCTGGGAATCCTGGCGGCGCTGGTCGCCACGGCCATCAACTGGGGACTCATGACGCTGGATCTGAGGATGGAGCACCGGATGCAGCAGGGTGCGGACAAGCCTGGGCGGACCGATGCGGCCGATTGAAAGGGTCCCGGGGCACTGTGGCTGGCATTGTAGGCGCATCCGTGCCCCGCGACTCGAGCCCGGCTTCACGGCTCAGCTCTTTGCCCCGGCCTTCGAAGAGTGCTGCACCATTAGACTCACCATGATCCCGACGACGAGCGGCGTGACGATACTCCCCGTCACGGATCCCGAGGAGGATCGCGACGAGCGGCTGGATGATGAACCGCAGCCGCCCAGGCCCCGAGCACCGCGTGCAGGTGTGGGTTTGTAGGTGCTCTCGTAATCTGTGAAACCCTCTCCCGCAATAATAAACAATCTAAGGCAAACCTCTCTCGCAATTAGCTACATGCCATTGCCTACAAATGTGTTGCCGTATCGTACCGCCTTGCGCATTCTTGATTTTTCTCTCTGAGTCGAAGTCGGTGCTCGAATTGGGGACGAGGAGGCCTGCTGCCGTTATTAGCAGGCAACGGGTTTCCCATGCTGGAGCTCAATTGAAGGAGCTTCCTGAAAAACCGCAGCGGCTCACTCTGGGCACCAGCACCTCGGTTGGGCAGAGATCACCCGGACCGCCGGGACCTCCAACCTGAACCCGCAGTGCTCGTGGTCGGTCCCCGTGGTGCTGTCGTAGTCGCCGGCCACACCGCCGATCGCGCGCGAGCGGATCAGCGCCACCGCTTCGTTGGGCCAGGGGGCATACCCGGCCAGGTCGCCGAGGTGGTAGACCGTGTCCACATCCGGGCGCGCATCGATGTCCGCCAGCACCGCCTCCAATGCGGGCGAATTGGCGTGGATGTCCGAGATCCGCCCGTAGCGCATGACTTTTCCTCGTCTCATGGTGCGACCGCCATGGATCGCACCATTACCGTCGACGACACCGGGCACAGATCGCGGAATTCCTCGGACGCCTTGACCGCCTCGGACGCGTCCTCGCGCCGGATCGGGCGAAACCCGAAACGGGCGAAGAAGTCCGCCGCGGTCTCGGTCAGGAGGTACAGGTCCGTGAGCCCGCGGCGCCGCGCGCCCTCGAGGATTGCGCGGGTGAGTTCGCCGCCAAGGCCGCGGCCGCGCCAGTCCTCCGCGACCGCGACGGAGCGAAGGAGCCCGTCGGTCCCATACGTCTCGAGGCCCGCGACACCCACGATTCGGCCTCCGTACTCGGCTACCACGAACTCGGCACTCCCGATCTCCACCCCGGACGTCGGCAGGGCCGCCGTGGGCCCCAGCCCCCCCAAGGCGGCCCGGGCCCCCCCGCGGGCGGGG
>Ga0181858_1001251_pt1 | contig 12400 bp, 12 predicted proteins | sample NewIslPassag4_SG_FD_130749 | JGI IMG/M metagenome (GOLD analysis project Ga0181858, IMG submission 130749) | Feedstock adapted compost microbial communities from Newby Island compost facility, Milpitas, CA, USA - Passage 4_SG | ecosystem: Engineered > Solid waste > Feedstock > Composting ...
AAGAGGGCGAGACCGAACGTCATCAGATGCTTGAGCCGGTACCGGTCCGCCAGCTTGCCGTAGACGACGGTGCCAACCGAGCAGATCAGCAAGTAAGCGGACGATACCCAGCTGACCTGGGCAAACGTCAGTTGAAGTCCCGGGCACCGGCTGGCTTCCCGCAAAAACGTCAAGCTCCGCGAGGTGGCCGACGAGCCGTTTATCGGGTACAAGGAAAGCTTCCCGTACCAGCGAATGAACGAATCGTTCCTGCGCGAGGCGGGCATCTCGCCGACATTCGTCTGCCGGGTGGATGAACCGTCCGCCATTTCGAGACTTGTCCGGGCCGGGCTCGGCGTCGCCCTGATCGGCGGCTGCAATCGGGACGGAAGCTTGCCGCTGCCGACCTTGACAATCGAATCGCCCGTCTGCCGGCGGCATTTTCGGATCGTATGGGACGAACGCCGTTATTTGTCGCTGGCTGCCCGGCGGTTTCGCGATTTTCTTGTGGAGTATTTCTCCGGAAAAGAAACGGAAGCGACAGACATCGAAAAAACGGGATGAAGAAGAGAAGTTCCGGCGCCTGTAACCGTCACAAGCCTTTTCGCTTGAGGAACATGACAAACCATACAAACTGCAAGGCGGCATACCCGGCTGCCGCCGACATCGCCGCCGCCGGGCTGGTTCCGTCCTCGCCGTTAAAAACGACCATGACCAGGCGAACCGGCGGGAGCAGCCAGAGCGAAGGCGGGCAGCGCGTTGCGGATCCCTTCCGCGCCGACGGAAGAAGCGATGACCAGCAACAACACAAGAAGTCTATAGGATTTTCCGGGAAACAACCGCTCGCCAAAGAATACGCCGGTGCCAATGCCGAGCCAGGAAAGCAGCAGATGGCCCGCCAGCGCAAGCCCCAGTTCCTCCGCCGTCGCCGCCCTGTCGAAGGCGCCGGCCAGCGGCGGATAGATGACGGCAACGAAAGCAAGCGGCCGTAAACAATGCCAGGTACACAAGTTTTGCTGCCGCGAACTTCGGCAAACTTTGCGCGTGCAGCGCCGTCACGATTTGCCGCGTTTCGGGATCGGCATCGATGTAACCGAAGGCCATCCAGGCGGAGACCACATAGAGCAAAGCGGAAGTAAAACCGTAGCTGGACATGACCGGGTTCGGCCCAACCATGTAAAGCCAGGCGATAGTGCCGAAATAAAGCAGCATCGGTGCGATGTAGCGGAATGAGCCCATATAACCGGTATGGAAATAGTGAAGCAACGCCAGAAATGAAGCCATGGGCGCCTCTGTCCCCCTCTTACACATCGGCGGTCACCGATTCAATGGACGCGCCTGCCATCAGCGCGGCCAACAGAAACCGGTCGGCCGCCTCCGCGCGAAGGAGATAACTCCCCCGCCCTTCCGCCAAATCGGCACGCTCCACGCCGTCCGCCGCCCTCAACTGTTCCAGAACCTTGTTCGACGCCGTACACACAATGCGCCGGCGGGACGATCGCGGCCGCTCCGTCTCGCCCAAATCCGTCGAGGCGAACTTCGGCGGCGGCAACAGGTCCGGCGCATAGCCGATGCGCGGCGGCCCGGGATGTCCCGGCCGCTCGATGCGGCCCCCGTCGATGGCGACAAGCCCCGTCGCCTGGCGCATCAACGTGCTCTTGCCGGATCCGTTCGGGCCGACGACGGCCACCGCTTCCCCCCGGCGGACGGACAGGCTGATGTTGCGAAGCACCGCGCGTCCGGCGTAACATTTCGTCACCCGGTCAAACCGAAGCAGCGGTCGATTCCCTTCCATACGAACGTTTTCCCTCGGACATGTACAACTGATAGAATCATAGACTATTTTTTGTCGTTCATGCGAATCACGGCGCAAACCACGCCCATGCATTTCCATGATTGGCGGCCTGATGGGCTGTGACGGGTGTGTGGTATATTGGAATCAAAGGAGGCCTCGAAGCGCGATGGCCCAAAAATGGATCGAAATCATTTCACTCCGGAACATCAAAATTTTTTACCGGTTGCTGATCATGTTCATTTTCGCGAGCCTTTTGCCCATCATGATTTACGGCATCCTTTCGTACAACAAGAGCAGCGAAGTGATCACGGAAGGCATCAGCCAATCGCTGGAATCCATGCTCATTCAGATCGGTTCCACCATTGGGGAGAAGATCGAAAAGGTTCGGACCGACAGCATCGAAATCAGCTACATGGACGAAATCCAGGATATCCTGATGAACTACGACGCGTACACGGACCGGATGAAAAACGCGACCAAAGAGATCATCACCGAACGGATGAGCACCAAATACGTGTTCGACAACATCGTGTCGGAAATCACGCTGTACACCTTAAGCGGCGATGCGGTGAACGTCTACGGGACCGACGCGTTCCGCCTGAATCTGGCGCCGGAATATTTGCGCCGATTTCTCGAGGAATGCCGCGAGGGCAACGGCCGCGTCATCCTGAAAGCGATGAACGAGAACTATGAACAGCGGATTGCTTCCGGCGTGCAACTGAAACGCGAGAGCCTCGTGCTGGGGAAGGCGATCAAGAAAAAAATCGAAGGCAGCATCATCGGCTATATGCAGATGACCATCGAGGAAGAGAAAATCCGGAGCATCTACCGGGAACTGTCCGAAAACTTGTCTGCCGACATGTTCATTCTGGACCGCAACAACATCGTGATTTCCTCCGTCAACGAATCCGTCCGGGTCGGAGAGCCTTTCACGGACACGCAAATCCTGGACCGGCTGGGGGAAGATCGCTACCTGCTCCGTTCGGCCAACGGCGTCAAAATGGTCTACAACAAGCCGATCGGTTACAACTGGACCATGGTCAGCGTCATCCCGTCCGCCTACCTGTACGCGGATTCGGAACCCGTCCTGCAGCATTTCATTTTGATCGGCATGATTGGAATCGCTTTCGGAATCCTGATTACGGCGATGGTATCCTACAGCATCATCTCCCCGATCAAGCGGACGATTGTGGGCATCCGGCAGTTCGAAAGCGGCAGGATGGATACGCGGCTGAAGGTGGACGGCAACGACGAAGTGACCATCCTGGCCCGGCAATTCAACCGGATGGCCAGGGAAATCGGCAGGCTGCTGGACAATATCCGGCAAGCGGAGCGGCAGAAAAGACGGTTGGAAATCCAGGCGCTGCAGGCGCAGATCAACCCCCATTTCCTGGCCAACACGCTGAACGTGATTTCGTTCATCGCCAGGATGAGAAATGAAAATTCCATCGTGACGCTGGTGAACGCCATCATCAATCTGCTGAGGGGCAGCATGAAAAACGACGAACACCTGCATACGGTAGCCGACGAAATGGATCTGCTGAAGAATTACGTCATCATCCAGGATTACCGGCTGATGGGCAAATTCGATGTCGTGTTCGACATTGACCCGGAAATCGAAAACAACCTGATTCCGCGGTTCGTGCTGCAGCCCATTGTGGAAAACGCCATCATCCACGGAATTGAGCCCTCCAGCCGCAGGGGGCGGATTGAAATCCGCGGGTACCAGCGGCAACGGGTCATGATGTTCGAAATCACAGACAACGGGGTCGGCATTGACCGGAAGGATTTCCCGAAAATCCTCCAGGACCAAAAGAACGAAGGGAAAGAGCGATTTACCGGCATTGGAATCGGCAATGTGAACAGCCGAATCCGGCTGTTGTTCGGGGAACAGTACGGGCTGCAGCTGCACAGCGAGGAAAACGCGTATACCAAGGTCGTCATCACCCTGCCCGTGATCAGAAAGGAGGATCAGCATGTATCAGATCATGTTGGTGGATGATGACCCGATCGCCCTGGTGGAACTGAAGTCGATGATCGAATGGGACGCACTCGGCTGCGCCCTGTTGGCCGAGGCCAGCAGCGGCAAGGCCGCCATCGAACTCATGAAGGAATGCAAACCGGACATCGTGTTCACCGACATCAGCATGCCCCACGTGTCGGGGGTGGAACTCATCGATTATATCCATGAGATGGACGGGAAGATCAAAGTGGTGGCGCTGAGCGCTTACGATGATTTCGATTACGTCAGGGGAAGCCTGAAAAACGGCGCGAAGGATTACCTCTTGAAACATCGGATGACGAAGGAAAGCATCAACGATTTGATCAGGTCCCTGATCGAGGAAATCGAGGCGGAGCAATCCCGCGGGGCCCCGTCCGCATCCGGGGAGAGCCGAAGCGACCTGCTGCTCGAAATCGTGGAAGGGTACGCGGACATCGGCCGCCTGGCCGGACGGTTGGAACGGGAGAAACTGGCCTGGCTGCGGGACGATCTGCTGGCGGCGGTCGGCGGCGTGGATGCCCTTTTCGGCGACGAAGGCGGACACCCGCCGGATGAACGGACGATGCGGATCGTCATCGACGAAGCCATCAAATATTATCGGGACTATTTTCTGGTGCCGCTCGAGCCGGGCGTCTTCCTCCTCGTGTTCGGCGCCGCCGGGAAACCCGAACGGGAAATCGAGGAAATTGTCAGGCAAATCCAGTCGACGGTGTTCCGGTTTTGCAACGTCGCGCTTTCCTTCGTCATCTCCGAACGGTTTCGCGGCGCGGAAACCGTCAAAAGCGAGAAGGATGCCCTCAAGAGCTGTCTGCTGGAACAATACTTTCGGGGGAACAAAAACTTCATCGCACGCAAAGAACGGCTGGAGCAGCCCGACGTGACGCTGAACGATGACCAGCTCATGCGGCTGGACGAGATCCTGTACGGGGATGAGCGAACCATCGTCGACTACTTTGACGGTCTGTTCGCGGAACTGGCGCAGAAGCGGTTGTCGAAAGAATGGTTCCAGCTGCTCTACATGGAGGTCGTCATGTTCCTGAAGCGAAAGGTCAAAGCGATGCAGCTGGACGAGAAAACCGTTTTCCGCAACGAGCAGCCGGTTGAAATCTGGACGTCTTTCAAAACCTGCGGGGACATGAAGTCGTATCTCGTCGGCAAATGCATCGGCATCCAGAAAGAATTGAAGAAATCGTTCGCCAAGCATTCCCTCGCGGAGCGGGCGATGAAGTATGTGGAAGAGCGGTACAGGGAAAAAATCACGCTGCGCCAGGTGGCGGACGCGCTGTACGTCAGCCCTTCATACCTCAGCCGAATGTTCAAGAAAAGCACGGGACTCAACCTGGTCACCTACATGAACCGGGTCAAGATGAAACATGCCCGGGAGCTCATTCTGCAGCGGAAGATGTCCTTGCAGGAAATCGCCTATGAAGTCGGCATCGCCAATTACAATTACTTTTACATCCTGTTCAAGGAAACCTACGGGATATCGCCCTCGGATTTTCTGAAACAAATTGAGGCAGAAGCGCAATAAGGAAGACAAAATAGTAAGAATACAGGTTTGTTCCTTTAATGTACTTGCGGCCGCCGCCGTTTGATAATGAATCATGAAAGCGAATTCAATCCATTGGGAGGTCTCCAGGATGAGAAAGACGCTGATCTTGCTGCTGCTGGGGGTATTGGCGGCGGCTGCGGTTCTCGCGGGGTGCCAATCCAAGTCTTCCGGAGGCACGGGCGGGAGCACATCTTCCGGAACGCAGCAGCAGTCGCCGAAAGGCGAAAAAACGACGCTGACGTTCTGGACGTACGTGGAGCAGCACGGCGAATTTTTCCGGGACGCGGCGGAAAGCTGGAACCGGAAGCACCCGGACGAGCAGATTGAAATCAAAGCGGAAACCTATCCCCTGGAAGACATGCACAGCAAATTGCTGATCACGCTGCAATCCGGCGACGGGGCGCCCGACCTGGTCGACGTCAACGTGGCCCGGTTCAGCGACTTCATGCTGGGCGGCGAAGAGGTCTTCGTGCCGCTCAACGACGTGATCGAGCCGGAGAAAAGCAGCTTCCTGGAAGCGGTACTCGATATTTACAAATACAACGGCAATTATTACGGCATCGAGTATCACGTCGGCGCGCCCATGATGTACTACAATACGGAAATCCTGGATCAGGCCGGCGTGAAGGTGGAAGACATCGTCACCTGGGACGATCTGCACGAGGCGGGCAAGAAGGTGCTGGCGGCCACGGGCAAGCCGATCATCACCTTTGAAGTGAAAGACTCCTGGAGCTACTACATCATGACAGGCGAACGGGGCGGCGACTACTTCGACAAGTCGGGCAATGTCATCATCGACAGCGAAGAGAACCGAAAGACGCTCGAATTCATGCTGGAAATGCTGGCGGACGGAACGGCCATCATCACGCCCGGCGGCTGGTTCCACTCGGAAGAATATTACGGATTTATGGCCAAGGGCGGAGCCGCTTCCATGCTGGAAGCGATGTGGTACATGGGCCGGTTCACCGACTACATGCCGGAACTGGCCGGCAAAATCCGGATGGCGGCTCCTCCGGTCTGGGACGAAAAAAGCGTGTACCCGGTGTTCGGCGGAACCGCGACCAGCGTGACGAAGCAGTCCAAGCACCAGGATCTGGCCGTGCGGTTTCTGGCGGATGCCAAGATCAGCGCGGAAGGCGCGGCGAAAATCTGGAACGTCCTCGGTTTCGACCCGCTCCGATGGGACATCTGGGAAACCGACGCCATGAAGCAGGACAACAAATTCACCCAATATTTCGGCAAGGACATCTTTGACATCGTGCTGGGCATGAAGGACAAGTTCCATCCTTCCAACATCACCGCTTCGCCGAAATTTTCGCAGGCCAATTCGCTGGTGGCAAATGACATCCTGTTCAAGGTGCTCGGCGAAAAGAGCGAAACGCCGGAGCAGGCGCTGAAGAGCGCCGCGGATCAACTCTCCAGGTAATCCGGGCATCATAAGGATCCCGATCGGACAGACTGCCGCGGTCTCGCGCCGCGGCGGTCTGTCCGATGGAATCCGGGAGGTGATGAAGAGCCCATGATGACCAAACGCACCGCACCCTATTTTTTTTGCCTGCCGTTTGTCATCTCTTTCGCGGTGTTCATGGTATACCCGATGATCGACATGGTGTACCGCAGCTTCTACAAGCTGGAAGGCGTCAGCACCTATCGGTTTGTGGGGTTGGACAATTACGAAAAGATCCTCTCCGATCCGCATATCGGAAACGCGGTCTGGAACACCGTCTGGTTCACCGTGGGCATCACCGTCGTCAATCTTGCGCTGCCGCTGTTTTTGGCGATCGCGCTGAACAACAGGCTGACCCCGCTGCGCAACCTTTTCCGGTCGGCGTTTTTTATTCCCGCCCTGACCTCCGTCGTCGTGGCGGGCATCTACTTCCGGCTGTTTTTTGCGGGAAACCCGGATACGCCGCTGAACTGGCTCGCGCGGGTGGTCGGCCTGGGGGCCAGGGACTGGCTTAACGCCAAAGAAACGGGCGTCATTGCCCTGGTGCTGACCTCCACCTGGCGCTGGCTCGGGCTGAACATCCTTTACTTCCTGGCGGCTTTGCAGACGATTCCCCGGGAGCTGTACGAAGCCGCCCACGTCGACGGCGCGAATGCGGTGCGGCGTTTCCTGTACGTCACCCTTCCCAGCATCAAACCGATTCTCATCTTTGTGACCACGGTGATGGTTTACGGCGGTCTGCGGATGTTCGGCGAAAGCTATGTGCTCTGGAACGGCAAATCGCCCGGCGACATCGGTCTGACCATCGTGCTCTACGTTTACCGCACGGCCTTCGGGTTTTTCGACATGGGATACGCTTCGGCCATCTCGGTGGTGTTCTTCATCTTCCTGATGGTGGTGAACCTGGTCTACATCAAATCCATGGGATTTCTCGGCGGGGGGAGAAAGGGATGAGCGTCCGGTCCCACAGCACGTTCCGCATCGGCATGTTCATCATTCTCTTCCTGATGGCCTCCGCGTCGCTCGCGCCGTTTGTCTACCTGGTGGTCACTTCCTTCGTCACCGATATGAGCCAGGTGTTCAAAAACGGACTTGCGCTCAAGATCAAGTGGGATATGTTGAGCTTGGAGAGCTACAGGCTGCTGGTCGAGGACGACGGGGGAAAATATTTCAACTGGTTCAAAAACAGCATTATCATCACGGCCCTGAGCACCGCCATCTCCATCGTCTTCTGCGCCATGGTGGGCTACGGCATCACCATGTACGAATTCCGGGGGAAAAAGCTTCTTTTCGTGCTGGTCATGAGCACGATGATGATTCCGGTCGAGATGCTGATGATTCCGCTGTTCAATATAGTGAAATTTTTCCATTTGACCAACAATTACTTCGGCGTCATCCTGCCGTTTGCGGTCGCGCCGTTCACGGTATTCTTTTTCATGCAATATGCCCGAAGCCTGTCGAAGGAGTTCATGGAAGCGGCCCGAATCGACGGCTGCGGCGAGTTCCGAATCTTCATCTCCATCATGGCGCCGCTCATGACACCGGCGTTCGCGGCGATGATGGTCCTTCAGGCCACCAACGCCTGGAATGATTTCCTGTGGCCGCTGATCGTGATGTCGAGCAGCCAGAAGTTCACCCTTACGGTCGGGATCCAGACCTACCTGTCCCCGTACGGCAACAACTACAATCTGCTGTTCGCCGGAGCGGTGCTGTCCGTCATTCCCGTGGTCATTTTGTTTCTGTTCTGCCAGCGCCTGTTCATGGAAGGTTTCATGCAGGGCGGAATCAAGGGCTGATGTGTTGACGGCAAAACTCCCACGCGCGATCCATCATGACAGGAAGCCGCTTATCGACCGGATCGCGGTGGGAGTTTTTCGTTCCGTCCCGCCGGCATGGAGCCGTTCTCCACCGTTTGCGTTTCAGGTTGGAAGGCCCAACCGGTTGACGGCGCGGAGAATTTCTTGCCATTCGCTCGTCATTTTTCGGAGATGTTGATTGCCCAGGGCGGTCAAGCGATAATATTTTCGTTGCGGTCCGCCTGAAGTCCGGCCTTGATAAACCTCCGTATGCCCTTCCGCGTGGGTTCGGCGCAAAATCGCGTAGATCGATGCATCGTAGACGTCCGGGAAAACGGACTTCACCGTTTTCATGAGCTCATAACCGTACATGTCTTTTTGGGACAAAAGATGGAGGATGCACAGTTCAAGCACTCCTTTTTTCAATTGCGTATCCATGAGTTTACCTCTTCGCCGGCGGACCGATGTTCTTCGATGACACGTGTGCCTGCGATCACATCGTGGATCGTTTTGTGTTCCTTGGTAAACAGGCTCCAAATCACGGAAACGAGGTAGCTGATGCCGAACGTGATGCTGTTGATGAACTGTCGTCCCAACAGTTCTCTTCCAAAGATTTGAAAGGCGTCGAGCCCATCCCCATCCTTGCTGACGACGCGCAGCCCCATCCACCGTTTGCCGGGCGTTTGTCCCTTGAACAGGATCAGGAACAAACTATGATAGAGCAAATAGTAACCGATGCAGATGCAAGCGGCCACCGACATGGCGGTCGACGGTGGAGGACTGACAGCGTAAAAAAAGGGGAAAGCCGGCCAAACGATCATGACCGGAATGACTCTGGCGACATTTCCGAAGAAAGCCAGCGGGAGAACGCTGAGCAGAAAATCGAGCAAGGCGGCGGCGATCCGCTTGTAGAGCGGGGCGTAGAGCCGCTCTTCGCCTTGTGCGGCAGCGGCCTGGCCGGAAGACGGCCTTTCCGCCAAAATCAGCTTGACCGTTTGGGCGGGAGAGCCCATTTCGGCGCAGATGGCTTCTTCCGTTTTTCCTTCCCGCAGTCCTTCATCGAACAGTTCCCTATAGTCGTTCAAAATATCTTCCAGCTCGGCCGGGCTGACACGCCCGTCAAGGCCGCTTCGCAATTCCGCCAAAAACTCGTTTTTCCGCATGGACCACCACTCCCAGCCTTGATTTTACTACACTATTGTTTAATAAACAATAGTTATGGCAAATGTGGGAAATCCATCGTGCCGGCGCAGGATCGGAGGATGTCGGTAAGCATGATGTAACGGCGGGCGAAACCTCCAACTCTTCAGCCTGTGCCGGCATCGTTTGACCGGAAACGCGCTGCGAATGGATGGATTCCGGGATCTTCTTCCAGTAAGGTATAATGATAGAGGTTTTTTGGCATTTCTCCCATTTCCTTTAACGAAAGGACGGTGGACCGATTGAATTTTGAGCAGTCATGGGCGGCTTTTCTGGAACGGGAAAGAAAAACGGCGAAGGGCAGACGGCTGGAGAGGTTGATGGCGGATCTGACCGGCGAGAAAAAAATGTTCGAGACCGTGCTTTGGCCGGTTTTTCGTTCCTTCGACGGATTCAGCCTGGAGTATGAGCTCAAGAGCACATCGGGAGTGAGCATATTTGTCGATGCCCTCTATCATCCGCTCAGGCTGGCGTTCGAAAGCGAGGGATTCGTCCCCCATGCGGAGAACATTACCCGGGACCGTTTCGCGTTTGAACGCATGAGGATCCGTACGCTGGCCTTGTATGGATACAAGTACATACCATTCAGCTGGGATGAGCTGGACCGAAAGGCCGAGTCCTGCCAGCGTTATTTATACGAATTTCTCGGCCGATACACAGGCTCGGACGATCCGTCACTGCAAGAATTGACGGTTTACGAGCGGGAAGTGCTGCGCTATGCCCTCCGGGTCAACCGGCCGATTCAAATGCGGGATGTCCTGTTTTGTCTGGGCGTGAAAAAAGACGCCGGCCGGCATGTGCTCAAACGGCTTATGGCCAAACGGATCATTCGGCCGTCCGGGCGCGGCAGGCAAAAAATCAGAGCCTATGTGCTGGATGACCGGGCGTACAATTATGTCCTGTGAAAGCAGTGTACAGGTCCCTCAGCCTTGCGTGGATGCTCCTGGCGTGTCTGCAGGCTTCTCATCTTTGTTCGAATGCGCACGGCGTACCCGTGAGAGGCGGTTTCTCCGTCTCTCAGCGTCGTTCCAACACCGCCGCGGCACCTGAGAGACGATTTTTCCGTCTCTCGGAGGCGTACTGATGCCCGCTGCATAGCTGAGAGGCGGTTTTTCCGTCTCTCAGCGTCGCACTGACACCACCGCGGCACCTGAGAGGCGGTTTTTCCGTCTCTTAGCGTCGCACCGACACCACCGCGGCACCCGAGAGGCGGTTTTTCCGTCTCTCAGCGTCGCACCAACACCACCGCAGCACCCGAGAGGCGGTTTTTCCGTCTCTCAGCGTCGCACTGACACCACCGCGGCACCTGAGAGACGGTTTTTCCGTCTCTTAGCGTCGCACCGACACCACCGCAGCACCTGAGAGGCGGTTTTTCCGTCTCTCAGCGTCGCACCGACACCGCCGCAGCACCCGAGAGACGATTTTTCCGCCTCTCGCGGGCGCGCTGATGCCCGCGGTACAGTCGAGAGGCGGATTTTTCATCTCTCAGCATCGTGCAATCGCGCCGTGCGGCATACAATTCCCTTCGCGTCAGGAACGATCCGTCGCGCCCGGGTCTGGATCCGGCCGCCAGTGCGGAGCGGATGAGACGGTCCAGCGCCTCCCCCTGCCACGAAACGGCATGCCGCCAATCAAAAAAAAGATGATACGTCTCGGAAAGTTCGTCGTAAAACCGGGTCACCTCGTCGCCCATGCCCGTCGCCACCAGCAGGAAACCTTTTGTTGCGCCTCGTCCCAGGATTTTCCATATTTTCGTCGATTTCGTCCGGGTCGTCAAACGAACGGCGCTTCGTCCTTCCATTCGGCCGGTTCTTTCACCTTCGTCGCCAGCGCTCCCGCCATAAGGTACAGTCCGCTTGCGATGAACAACGCCGCCGTTCCGAAGACTCCGAACACGCCGACAGTAAGGGGGGCGACGATCAAAACGGTCCGGTTCACCGCAAACCGCAATGCCTGCACGATGCCCTTCTGGTTCTCGGGAGCCAGATTGTACGTGATGGTCATGGTGAGCGGTTGCCCGAAACCGATTCCGAACCCGGCCAGCACGGCCAAAATCATGAAACCCGTCACGCTCGTCCAGAACGGAACCAGCAGAAACGACGCCCCGGAAATGAAAATGGCGGCGAACAGCAGCGTTCCCCGGTCCGCGTATTTCGTCATCAGCGGCAAAAAGAAACGGATCGCCAGAACGACAATGCTCTGCATCGTCAAAATCAGGCCGATCATCGTGGCCGAAAGCCCGTGTTCGGTGCCGACCAACGGAAAAAACATGACGAACAGATCCCGGGTGGTGAGCGATATGCCCGACGCAAAAATCACTTTGTTCAACGGAGGTCGTTTCAGAATGGCCCAGGAACTTTGCCGCCCGGCCGATGCATTCCCGGCGGATTCGGCAACGGCCGCCGGAACCAGCAGGGCCAGCGCCAGAGGGATCAGGCCCAGCCCCATGGAGCCGGCGAAAGACTGGGGATATCCGAAGGCGTCGGCAAACCAGCCCCCGAGCGGCGGACCGATCAGACCGCCCAGCGACATGGAGGTGCTGAGCCAGGCGAAATTCGTATCCCGCCTTGATTTCGGCGAAACGTACCCGACGACGTTTTGCAGCGACAAATGAATGAACACCTGCGAA
>Ga0181858_1001252_pt1 | contig 12395 bp, 8 predicted proteins | sample NewIslPassag4_SG_FD_130749 | JGI IMG/M metagenome (GOLD analysis project Ga0181858, IMG submission 130749) | Feedstock adapted compost microbial communities from Newby Island compost facility, Milpitas, CA, USA - Passage 4_SG | ecosystem: Engineered > Solid waste > Feedstock > Composting ...
CGGGGACGAGGCACGGAAGCAGCGTCGCTCCAGCGCATTGTGAAGATGGTGAAAACGGGCCGCCGATCCGCCCGGGTCACGCGTGCCGGGCGCGCTCGCCCGCGCCGGTTGTGGCCGATGTGTGGCGCCGACTTGGGCGTGGACGCGATTGGATAAAGTATCGTGCCGCAAGAACGTTAGCAATACACGTGCGCGACGTCACGACCCGCCCGCCGTGAAGGTCATGACATCGTCCTGGATGGCAGCCAGGTACTCCTCGTCGACTTCGACGCCGATCCCGGATCCGGTCGGGACCGCGAGAGTGCCGTCCGGCCCGAGCTCGAAGGCCGGGTGCACGATGTCCCGGTCCCAGTACCGGTTGCTGGCGGACGTGTCGCCCGGGAGACGGAAGTTCGGGAGCGACGCCAGGGCGACGTTGTGAGCCCGGCCGATTCCCGTTTCGAGCATTCCGCCGCACCAGACGGGGATCCCCGCCTCGGCGCACAGGTCGTGGACGCGGATGGAAGCGGTGTGGCCGCCGACGCGTCCGGGCTTGATGTTCACGATCCGCCCGCTCTCGAGCGCGATCGCGTCGGCGCAACGGCCCGGGCTCGATATGGACTCGTCCAGGCAGATGGGAGTGCGCATCTCCGCCTGCAGCTCGGCGTGCGCGAGGAGCTCGTCCGCGCCGAAGGGCTGCTCCATCATGGCGAGGTCGAAGCGGTCGAGGGCGAGGATGTGACGCATCTCCGCCGGGTCGTACGCGGCATTCGCATCGACCGTGAGCGGGATATCGGGAAACCTGGCGCGCACCCGGTCGAGGACCATCTCGTCCCATCCGTGGGTGATCTTGATCTTGATGCGCTGGTAGCCCTCCGACAGGTACCGCTCGATGCGCTCGATGAGTGTGTCGATGTCGGGTTGGATGCCGATACTCACTCCAGCGGCGACGGCATCCTTGGTCCCACCCAGGAGGCGAGAGAGGGAGACGCCGCGGCGCTTGGCTTCGAGGTCCCATGCGGCCATCTCGAGGGAGGCCTTGGCCATGTTGTGCCCTTTGGCCGCGCGGTCGAGGGCCGCGGCCACGTCCCTGGCCGAATCGAACTCCCGGCCGAGGATGGCAGGGATCAGGAACCGCTGCAGCACGAGGCGGGCGGTGTCGACGGTTTCATAGGAGAAGTTAGGCTCTTCGCCCGCGACGCATTCACCGTAGCCGCGTGTGCCGTCCTCATCCTCGAGCTTCGTGAGGAGGACGGTGCGTTCATGCGTGAGTCCGGAAGAGATCCGGAAGGGCTCCTTGAGGCGGAGCCGGACCTGTTGAATCGTGATTCGGCGAATTTGCATGCGAATGCAATCCTTGATCGTCGCGAGACGCGAAGATAATATCCCGATAGAGGCCTACCAACGCGCCGGAGCGGCCCAGCGCCCCCAGGTGTCGACGTCCGGCCGAAGCTCATCAAGCCGCACATGGACACTGGATCACCGACCCCAACGCCGGTCAAGATGTTCGCCGCCGCAGGAACGGGCAATGGCGTGACGCGGGTGCTCGCCACTCGTCTCCTTGCGGTCGGTTATGGGGTCGTGGCGGCGGTTTACCTGCTGGTGCCCATGGCCGATCCGGCCCGGGTGATCTTCGGACACTGCGTGCTGGTGGCCGCGGCGACGGCGGCCGCGGCGGCGTGCCTTGCCGCGGCGCGTCGAGACCGGTCCGCCTCGCGGCTGGCCTGGTACCTCTTCGCGGGCGCGGCCGGCGCGGGCGTCGTCGGTCACGGGTTGTGGGCGATCGAGCAGCTCCTCCTCGGAAAGGCTATCAGCTTCGCATCGCCGATTTTCTATTGCCTGCTCCTCTTCCACCCCCTGTTCGGCGCCGGCGCAGCCGTGGCCCTGCGCCCCGCGCGTGCTCGGGGAACGACGGACATCGTCATCGATGGCGCGCTGATCGTCACGGCCGCGTTCCTGCTGGTCGCACGCTTCGTCTTCGAGCCGCTGGTGACCCGACCGCCGGTCGACGGCGACGTCATGGTCGTCAACGTGATCGCCCAGCTCGGAGCGGTGAGCTCGTGCCTGTTCGGCGGGCTGCTGGTGCTGTGGGGCGACCCGGTCTTCCCCGGGCGGACGGTTCCGGCACTGGCGGGGACGGCCGCGGCGTTCCTGACCGTCACGGTGCTGACGGCGACGGGCGCCGATCCCTCGCCGCTCTCGCCGGGCGATGCGTTCGACCTCCTCTGGCTGTCCGGATGGTCGCTGCTCGCGGCGGCTGGACTCGCGGCGCACCGCGTGTCATCGGATCCTCTGGCCGAGGCGGCGGCCGACCGGATCCGGCGACGCCTGCGCCGGGCGGTCGCCCCGGGCGCCGCGTTGTTCCTGGGTCTCGCGGCGGTGGACGCCGCGCTGCAGCCCGGGCCCATGCATCACGTGGCCATCGCCTCCGTCGGCCTCGCGGTGCTCCTCGCGATCCGGATCCGTTTCGCGGCCGCGGATGCGGAGCGCCGGGTCGAGGAGGGTGTCCAGCTCGCGCACACCCGCGCCCTCATCGAGCTCAACCGCGCCCTCGCCGGAGCGACGGAGCTCAACCGCACGCTCGAGCTGGTCAGCCAGTGGGCTTGCAGGCTGCTCGACGCCCGCGCCGCCGGGATCGAGCTCCTGACGCCGGACGGGACGACGCTCGAGCTTCGCGCCGCCTACGGGCTGCCCGACCACGTGATCGGGATGCGATTCCCCGTCGAGAGCAGCTTCACCGGTTGGGTCGTGCGCCAGCGCCGCGCCCGCGCCACGCTCAAGCCTAGCACCGATCCCTACTTCCACCCGCAGAGCATCACCTTCCTCGAGGACAAGCCGACGGCCGCGGCGCTGCTCCAGTTCGGCGACAAGCCGCTGGGCGTGCTCTTCGCCGCCAACCGCGACCGCCCCTTCACCGCCCGCGACCTCGAGCTCCTCGCCTCGCTCGCGGACCAGGCCGCGCTGGCGATCGAGAACGCTCAGCTCTTCGAGCAGGTCCACGCCCTTTCGATGACCGACCCGTTGACGGGGCTCGCGAACCGTCGCCAGCTCGAGCGCGAGCTCGCCCGCGAGTTCGCCGCCGCGCGCCGGGGCCGCAAACTCGTGCTGGTGATCTTCGACCTGGACAACTTCAAGGTATACAACGACAAGCACGGGCACCTGGCGGGCGACGAGGTCCTGCGCGCCTTCGGCCAGGTCCTCGCCGTCGAGACCCGCGCCATGAACCTGGCGGTCCGGTACGGCGGCGACGAGTTCCTGGCGCTCCTGACCGACTCCGATCTGGAGGGCGCGGCGACCTTCGTCGAGCGCGTGCGGAAACGCTTCCAGGCGGTCCTCGCCGAGATGGGCGCCGGCGAGGTGAACGTGAGCGCAGGGATGGCGCCCTACAACCCCACGATGGGCACGCCGGAGGAGCTGATCGCGGAAGCCGACCGCGTGCTCTACGAGGTCAAGGCCGGCCGCTCCTCGCGCTCGAGGAGGTAACAGCTCCGCTCCCCTTCCCGTACGACCTCCACCGCCATGTAGCCGCGGCCGAAGTACGCCTCGAACGCCGCTCGCGTCTTCTCGCGCCAGTCGGCGGCGAGCTCCGGCGCCCGGGTCTTGAGCCCCTGGATGTCGGCCGGAACCGCGATGCGCACACGCGGAGCGTCGAGATCGAGCTGTGGCTCCAGGGATTCGATCCCGCACGGGCCCGATCGCGTCTCGTTGACGAGCAACGCGTCGGCGACGTCGTCCGCCGAAGGCGGCGGCTCCCCCTCCAGCCGCCGGCGCACCCGCTCGCTCGCGATCTCCCAGACCGCGATCAGCCGGTCCGTGCCGATCCCCTGATGCAACGGCGAGCCGGTCCTGCCGTAGAAGTCGCGGTGGTACTCACGGGCGATGATGCCCAGTCTCCCGAAGTTGAGGTACGCGTTCTTCGACTCGAGGGGGTCGAAGGTCCAGTAGACGGTCTGGACGCCAAGGGGGAGGAGAGCGTCGCGCTGGTATCGCTTCAGGCGAGCGCCGAGCCCACGGTTCCGCACGTCGGGTCGGACCGCGAGCATGTCGGACCAGTGGACGAGCCGGCCGTCCTCAAGACCCGTGATCCCAAACACGAAGCCGGCGAGATTCCCGTCGACGTCGTACGCGGCGGCCGTCACGCCGCCGAGCTTCTGGGCCGCCCACAGGATGGCCGGCGGGACGATCTCGGTGAAGCTCGGCCCCCAGATCTCCTTCTGCAGCGCGACGCAGCGCTGCGCCTCCCCGATCGTCCGGACCGGCCGGATCTCGAAATCGTCGCGGCTCACAGCGTTTCGAGAAGTCGTGCGTAGAGTGCTGCGCGGCGAACGAGGTCGTCGACCAGGACGTGCTCGTCCGCCGCATGGGCGCCGCCGCCCCGCGGCCCGAGGCCGTCGAGCGTCGGGACGCCGAGCGCGGCGGTGAAGTTCCCGTCGCTCGCCCCTCCCGCCGCCCCCTCGCCCAGCTCGAAGCCGAGCTCGGTTGCGAGGTCGCGGGCGTGGCGGTAGAGGCGGAGCACGGCCTCGCTCCGCTCCAGCGGCGGACGGTCGCGCCCGCCCTCGACGCGGACTTCCGCGCCGGGGAGCACCGGTCGGAGCGCGCGCATGGCCGCGTCGACCCGTCGCTGCTCGTCCAGCGTCGTGAAGCGCACGTCGAAGTCGGCCCAGGCGTCGGCGGGCACCACGTTCGTCGCCGTGCCGCCGCCCACGCGCCCAACGCTGATCGTGGTCCCCTTCTCAGGCGCGGCGAGCGCGGTGGCGCGAATGATCTGGTGCGAGAGCTCGAGGATCGCGTTGATCCCCTTCTCGGGCTCCAGCCCCGCGTGCGCGGCGCGGCCGCGGACGACGATGCGGTAGTCGGCGATCCCTTTGCGCGCCGTCTTGACCGAGCCGTCCTCCAGCGGCGGCTCGAGCACGAGCACGGCCGCGGCCCCACGAGCCGTCGCCTCGATCAGCGGACGCGACGTCGCCGAGCCGATCTCCTCGTCGCAGGTGACGAGCACGACGACCGGCCGGCGCGGGAGTGCGCCGGTTTCGCCAAAGAGAAGCAGCGTCTCGGCCAGGATCGCGAGCCCGCCCTTCATGTCGAACGTGCCCGGCCCTTCGGCGCGCCCGTCGACCACGCGGAACGGCCGCTCCTGGATCGTGCCTCGCGGATGCACGGTGTCGAGATGCCCCAGCACGACGACGGGCTCGAGGCCGGGCTCGCGGCCGGGGAACCGCGCCACCACGTGACGACCGCGCTCGGGCGCGTCCACCCACTGGACCTCGGCGCCGGCATCGGCGAAGGCGGCGCCGATGTCGTCGGCGAGGGCGGTGCAGGCGGAGACGTCGCCGGAGGGCGTCTCGTGCTCCACCCACCGCCGGAGTCGCTCCAGGATGCGGGCCTCCACGCGGGCCTGGTCCATCGGGATCATGGATGGAAAAGATTTGGTCCGAATGGCGTTCAGGCAACCGCCGCCCGCCTTTGTCGGTGGGTTGGATCGGGGAGAGGATACCGAGGCCGACAGGCGGATTGGGGTGCAGGATCCGCTGGATCGCTGGAGGCCAACCCCCGACGTCTCGGGAACGGGCGGAGATCGAGGGATTGGGACGGCGGAAGGGTGCGCACCGCCCGATGGCGACGGGGTCGTGGTCACCGAGGTGACCACGACCCCGTGCCGGAACGGGCGGATCACGCCCGCGACCGCGGCGTCACGGCCGCAGGCGGGATCACGGCCGCGGCCGCGGGCGCCACGCGAAGGCATGCACGTTGGTGTTAACGGGGAGCTCCGCAACCTTGGTCTGCTCGACGGCGATGATCTTGCCGTTCTCGCCGGTCGTCAGCTTCGCCACGATGAGGTCGTACGGCAGGGAGGTACGCTCGGTACCGCGCAAGTAGGCGATCTTGTCGCTCTCCGGCGCCGGCGCCCACTTGAGCATCGTCACGTCGGTGTTGAGGTCCCCGTCGATCTCGCTGAAATCATTCGGGCCCCCGCCGATGAGACGCAGGTAGATGTGCCACCTGGGGGCGCCCATGGTGGGGCTGAAGCCAAAGGTGCTGTGGGACAGCCAACGCCCGTCCGGCGATACGCTGGCGTGCTGGTTGTCGTCCCCCAAGGCACTCCCCCAGTTGTGATTCTGCACATCGGATCCGTCCGGGCGGACGCTGAAATATTGGCCGGCGCCGCCGGAAGAGTCCAGGCGTCTGTACAGCACCCTCGAACCGTCCGGGAACCACGCCGGATCGACCTCGGAAGCGCTGTTATTGGCCACGGTCGTCTCGCCGCCCCCGTTCGCGTCCACCACGATGATATCGTAGTTGCCGCTCACGTTGCGCTGCACCGCGATCAGGTTTCCGACCGGGGCCCAGACCGGGTTGATATCCTGATTGCTGTTGTTGGTCAAGCGCGTCACGCCCGAGCCGTCCGTGGCGTTCATGACGAAGAGCTCGGGTGTGATCAGCGGCTCCCGTCGGCTGATGAACGCGATCTTGGTGCCATCCGGCGACCACGTCGGCGCAGACTCGAGCCCGGTGTCCGTGAGCTGCCGGTCCAACCGGCTGCCCACATCGTACACGAAGATGTCCGTCTTCTCGGTCCCGCCGATGTTCCTCCGCTTGGCGTAGGCGATCTTGCTCCCGTCCGGAGACCAGGCCGGTTGCACGACCCGATTGTTGACATCGCCGCCGAAGCTCGAGCGGACCGTGCCATCCTCGTCGATGATGACGAGTCCGTCGTTCGGGGTGTGGTAGAAGAGCTGATCCATCACCTCCACCGGGATCGCGGTGGACGCCTCGCCCGCTCCGGCCACGATCTCCGTCTTGCCCCCGCGCCTCCTGCCCGTCACCACACCTTCATCCGTCACGGTCGCAATCGCCGGGTCGCGACTCGTCCACGTCACCTCCACGCCCGGGATCTCGTGGCCATGCGCGTTCTCCACCACCACCGTGAGCAGCACCGAGTCCTCGAGCGCAACCAGCGTGGCCGTGCCCGGCGTGATCGTCACCTTCGCCGGCGTCCCGCTCACGTCCACCTTCACCGTCGCCGTAGCGGACACCGAGCCCGCCTTCGCCACCACGTTCGTCGTCCCGTCCCCCTTCGCGATCACCCAGCCCGTCGGCCTCACAACGGCGACCGCCTCGTCCTCGCTCTCCCACGTCACCGTTGCCGAGACCGGCTGGCCGCTCGCGTTCTCCACCGTCGCCGTCAGCTGCACCGAATCGTCTATCGCAATGAACGTCAGCGACGTCGACGAGAGCCGAACCCGCGCCGGCGTGGAATCGCCGCCTCCCGACGGCGGCCCCGCAGGGTCGTCGTCATCGCCGCAGGCAAGGACGAGAAACAACGACAACGCCCAGATCCACACGATACGACCACGCATACGCCACCTCGATCGTTGGAATCGCAGAGAAGACGGCCCGGCAAGGCGGTCCCCATCGGGGAACCGCAGACAATGGCGAGAGGCCCGGCCGGTATGACCGACCGAGCCCGTCGCCGGGTCCGTGCACGCCAATCGCATGGCGTCGAGATCCAAGATCGAGGAATTGGGAGGGGCGCACTATGGCATGATGATACTATAGTAGGGAGCGCACCACACGTCGGGGGACTACCGTCGCCGGAAGGCGATCTCCCGCCGGCCCCGGTGGCAAGCCGGTCCCTTGGTGGCGAGCCGACCCCTTACCTCCCGCCCAGGGGCAACTGGATGCCCAACCCCGCGGTGAACAGAGGCTCATCGCCGAAGTACAGGTGGACCTCGGGTACCAACTGCACGCGTCTCCCGAGCCGGCTCCCGGCGAAAACGCCGAAGACGCTGCCGGTGAGGAACTCGTCCTCCGAAGTGCCGGACGCGATGAGGATGCCCTTCACGCCCCCGTGGAAGGCGCCGGCGCCGACGATGAGCGCCGGGTACAGGGCCGTGAAACTCCAATCCGAGCTGGACTCCGAATCCCCGGACGACACCGTGACCTCTCCGCCCGCGTGGGAGACGCCGAGGTCCGCCGCCAGCTTGAAATCGCCATCCACGAGGAGCCGCTTGATGTCGCCCTGCAGGAGGCAGGCCGGCGGAATGCCCACGAACTTCAGCCCGACGTCCCAGTTGGACGCCAGGCCGTAGCGGCCGTAGAGCTCGGGGACGAACCCGACCTCCCCATCCGCCACCATCGTCGTGGCGCCTACCCCGAGAACGAAGCGACCGGGGTCGACCGGCTCCGGCACCTGGAACGTACTGACGGAGACGCACGCGGATGGCATTAGTGCCACCAGGATGACGAGGGCGACACGTCGCATTCGAACCTCACGGGTTGGCGTGGAGTCAATGCGGAGCGACCACGGCCGCACGACGGTCGGCCGCGCGTCGTCCTCCGGTGACGTAAGTGCTATCGAGTACGGGGAGAGCAAGAGCGCGGGACGACAGGAGCCGGACGCATGTGGCCGGCGCCACGTGACGCGGGTCGACCCGGCGTCCGGCCGGGATCACGGAGTCCCTCCGTGGTCGGTGATGACCTGGTCGAAGCTCCGGCCCAATCTGTAGCGGGCGCCTCGCCGACGCAACGATATCGGGCGCCGCTCACCGCCCCTTCACCACCCGCGCGATCACCAGGTAGGGGACGTCGAGCTCGTCGGTCGTGATGCCGTAGAGCGTGTCGCCGCGCACGATCGGCGACGGCATCATCTGGAGCCGGAACGGCGCCTCGACCACGCCCAGGTACCGGCCCTCCGGGTCGAAGATGTCGAACCGGCTCCTCGTCTTCCCGTCGGCGTCCGCGCGATCGACCCAAACCTGGCCCGCGTCGTCGACGAAGAAGTCCCGGACCGGCGGCTTGGTGTCCGGGATCTTCGACCAGTCGATCCGGCCGCCCTGGTCGGTGAACCACTTCAGCTCTTCGCGCACCGTGTCGAGGTCCGTCTGGGTCACCCGCAGCGGCTCGAAAGGCCGCGTGATGGTCCGGAGCGTGTCGCCGTTCGGCGCGAGCTCGAAGAAACGGTACTGGTCGGTGAGCAGCGCGAGGATCGTTCCGGCCCGGGTCAGGCGGGAAATGAGGCCGCCCTGGAACGGTACACCGGCCATCATGCGGCCGCCCGAGCTGACCAGCTCGAAGTACTCGCGTCTGACCGGGTCGTTCGGCGACTCCAGCGTGTCGGTCGGCGAGAAGTCGCGGTCGTGGCGCACCACGACCGTCCGGAACCCGCTCGTCCCCACCGCCGGCGTGGGGACGTAGTAGCCGCCGCGTTCGTCGAAACCGCCCGGCCAGGGGAGGACGATGAAGCCGCCACGGATGTTATGACCGGTGAGATACGCCCCCGTGGAGTCGAAGACGGAAACCCGGGCGTTGAGCGGGTCGGCGACCCACGCGTTCCCGTCCGGGCCGAAGTCGATCCGGAGCGCGCGTGTGAACTCCCCGGGGCCGCCGCCCTTGCGCCCGATCGTGCGGACGTGCTCGCCGGTCGGCGCGAAGACGCGGATCTCCTGGGCCTGGTCCTCCACGACCCAGATCCGGCCAAAGGGATCGACCGCGAACGTGAGGATCGCGCCGAACACGTCCGGCCCGTCGCCCTCCATCCTCCCGATCCGCCGCACCTCCTCGACCCTCCATGCCTCGCCGGGCCTCCAGAGGGGCTCCGCCGGGTTCGTCACCACGATCTGGCCGGACGGCAGCGTGTCCATGGTCCCGGCCCAGCGGCCGACGCCGTCCTTCGGCCCGGCGCCGCACGCCGCGGCCAGTCCGATCCCGGCGGCGAAAGCCGCCACTTGCGCGATGGATTTCCTCGATCGTCGCAAGAGACACCTCCTTCGAAACGACGCCCTGGCCCGGCGCCGTTCCTCCGGCGCCGGCGCCGCCGTGGCGAGCGCGGTCGCGGCCATCGGCCGCAGCCGCCTCCACACGGCGCCGACGTCGAGCCATGGTACGCCGGGGCCAAGGAGTCCACAAGCCCAAGGGTAGCCCCGACAAACTCCTTGACGCCCGATCCGACCGCCTTTACCCTCGACCCGGTCCCCCCTCGGCGGAGGAGCCATGTCCTCGACGCCCTCGAATTTGCGCACCCGCTGGGAACGGATGCGCCAACACGGCGCGTTTCAGGCCGCCATCGTGTTCGCCAGCGGGTCGTGGCTCGTCGTCCAGGCGGCAGACATCTTCGGCTTGCCGAGCGGCGCGGTGCGCGCCCTCGGTGTCGTGTTGTTCTCCGTCTTCGCCGTCCTGACCGCGGTCGCGTGGATTGGAGCGGGCCGCGCCGAGGAGGGCGCCGGTCATCCACCGACGGATCCCGCCGAGGACGCCGAATCGCCGACTCCGGCTCCGCCTCGCCGGCTGCGGGGCCGGCTCGTCGCCGCCATCGCCGTGGTGCTGCTGCTGGCGGGCTTCGGCGCCTGGTGGGCGACGCCTCGGCTCTTCGGCAGCGTGCGGCCGGGCGCCGACGTGATCGCGGTGCTGCCGTTCACCACCTCCGGCCCGTCGGTGGAGCTGCTGGGGGAGGGGATGGTGGACCTCCTCTCGACGAACCTGGACGAGGTCGGCGCGATCCGTACGATCGACCCGCGCACGGTGCTGCACCGGTGGCGACAGGTCGCGGTCGACGGGTCGCTCGACCAGGAGGGCGCGTTGCGTTTGGGCCGCACCGTGGACGCGAGCTCGGTGCTGCTCGGGAGCGTGGTCGAGGCCGGAGGCCGCGTGCGGCTGAGCGCGGAGTTGATCGGCGTCGACGGCACGCGGCTGGCGCGCGCACAGGTTAGCGGAGCGGCCGAAAGCGTGCTGGCGCTGGTGGATGCGCTGAGCATCGCGCTCTTGCGCGAGATCTGGCGCGGACGCGAGCCCGTGCCGCAGCTGCGCCTCGCGGCGATCACGACGGAGTCGCCGGCCGCGCTGCGGGCGTTCCTGCGGGGTGAACGTTTCTACCGCGCATCGCAGTGGGACTCGGCGCGGGCGAGCTTCGAGGCCGCGATCGCGCTGGATTCCACCTTCGCGCTCGCCCACATGCGGCTGGGCGAGGTGTACGGGTGGAGCGAGCGGTTGGGATCGGAAAGTGCCCGGGGTCAATCGGCGACGGCCGAGCGATTCGCCGATCGCCTGCCCGCGCGGGAGCGTACGCTCGTCGTCGCGCACCGGCTGCACGAGGAAGGCGACGCATCGGCCGCGGATTCTCTGACGGCCTACGCGGCCCGGCACCCGGATGACGCGGTCGCGCTCCAGATGCTGGGCGACGTCCGGCTGCACGCGGCATGGGTGCTCGGCGTGCCGGTCTCCGAGATACTCGAGCCGTTCGAGGCGGCGCAAAGGCTGGACCCGACCTACGCGCCCGCGTACCAGCATCCGCTCGAGATCGCGCTTGCGATCGGCGACAGCACGCGTTTTCAACGCTACCGCACCGCCCGGGCGGCGATCGAGCCCGCGGGCGGCGTCGGGTACTACGACACTCTGGCCGCGTTGCGCTGGGGATCGCGGGAGTCCAGGCTGGAGCTGTTCGAGGCGGCGGTTCGCCGGCGGGGGCCGGAGGAGCGGCTCTACACGGTCTTCACCGTGTCGCTCTTCGACGACAACGCCCCCTCCCTCGGCGACGCCCTGGCCGCGCTCGATGTCTTCGCCGAGGCGCTGCCGGGCGGCCCCGATGCGATCGGGCTCGGCGCGCAGCGGGCCTGGTGGCACATGCTGTTCGGCCGGTTCCGGGATGCGGTGCCGTTGCTCGAGCCGGCGATCCGGGAGTACCCCGGCGTCGCCCTGTTCACTGCGCTGCCGGCGATGCTCGGCGGGCTCGCCCCGGCGGAGATCGTCGAGCCGCTGATCGCGTTCCTCGAGGGTAGGGCGAGTGACGGGTCGTCGGCCGTGCTGTTCTGGCGCGCCACCATTGCGCTGGCCGCAGGCGACACCGCCCGGGTTCGCGCCCTGCTCGACGGCGGGCCGAGCGACGAACGGGCGGGCGTCCTCGCGGAAGGGTTCGAGGTGCTGCGAGGACTTTATGCCGTCGCCCTGGGAGATACGACGAGGGGGGTGCGGACCGCGAGGAACGCGCTGCGGCGAATGCCGTACGGACCGCAGACCGCGAGCTTCGTCCTCGCCCTCGACGTGCTGGTGACGCTGGTCGAGGCCACCCGCCCGGAACTACGCGAGCGAACCGCGGGGCACCTCGACTTGATCGCCGCCCTGCGGCCCGACCTGGCCATCGTCATGCACGAGGCGTTCGCCCGGGCGTACGAGACGGCGGGCCGGCCGGACCGCGCCGCCGACATCTACGCGCGCTTCCTTCGGTTCTACGCGAACGCCGATCCCGAATTCCAGCCCTACGTCGACGCGGCGCGGCGCGAGCTCGAGCGGCTGGCCGCCGATGGGGCGGCCCGCCGCGCTTCGTGAAACCCGCCCGATGGCGCCCGTCGCAATGGCGCTGCACGGCCGGCCCTGTCGGCCCTCGGGGGTCGGCGCCCGGGCCGGCGCCGCCGTAGCGTAGCGAA
>Ga0181858_1001255_pt1 | contig 12374 bp, 11 predicted proteins | sample NewIslPassag4_SG_FD_130749 | JGI IMG/M metagenome (GOLD analysis project Ga0181858, IMG submission 130749) | Feedstock adapted compost microbial communities from Newby Island compost facility, Milpitas, CA, USA - Passage 4_SG | ecosystem: Engineered > Solid waste > Feedstock > Composting ...
CCCGCGAAATCGACACGATGTGCAGGTCGACGAAGGGAATCTCATGAAGAAGGACGTTGACGAAGGAGCGCTTCGTGATTTCCTCCCACCGGCTGTGCGCCGTCTGGCCGATGATGATCTGGGTGATGCCCTTCTCCCGCACCACCTGGCCGATGACCTTCGCCACCGGCCGCTTCTCGTTGTACCTGATGATGAACTCGGCACCGTGCTCTTCGGCCAGCTCCTTCCACCGGGCCACGTAGTGAATTTTTTCAATGTCCAGCTCGTCTTCCGGATTCGGATCGACGGTGAGAATGTAAAGCGGGCATTTGAGCATCGCGGCGATCTTGCAGCCGCGCCGGATCAGCCTTTCGCCGTTTGGACCGTAATAGACGCACACCAGAACCTTTTCGTCGATATTCGGATGGTTCAACTGGATCCGTCACCCCGGTATCGTGTGTACTTTCAATCCGGCATCAGGAGAGCTTTCCCGGACGCGATTGGTCCGCGGGGGCCGCGTTTGCCGGTTTGGGCAGGATTTGATATGATCCAAGGTACAATGATTGTTCGCCGCTGTCAAATCGGCGCGTTTTTGAACGGAACCCGACAAGATCCGATGAAGGGGGGCGCCAGGTGACCGCACTGCACGCTTCCGTACTGCTGCCGTTTCTCTTTGCCGCAGCCGTTCCCTTCCTGTACCGGGTCGCCCGTCCGGTGCACACCGGATGGTTCGTGCTGCCCGTTCCCCTCATCCTGTTCGGATTCTTTCTTCAGTATATACCAACCGTTTCCGCGGAAGCCACTTCGGCCTCCGTCCCCTGGATCGCCGCCCTCGGCATCCATTTCACGGTATACCTGGACGGACTCTCGCTCCTGTTCGCCCTCCTCATCACCGGCATCGGCTGCCTCGTCGTCCTGTACTCGATTTTTTACCTTTCCAGGGAACGGGAGGCGCTGCACAATTTCTACGTCTATCTGCTCCTGTTCATGGGCGCGATGCTCGGAGTCGTGCTGTCGGACCACCTGCTCGTGCTCTACACGTTCTGGGAAATCACCAGCTTCTCTTCCTTTTTCCTGATCGCCTACTGGTTCGAGCGCAGGAAGTCCCGGCAGGGGGCGATGAAATCGCTCCTGATCACCCTGACGGGCGGCTTCGCGATGCTCCTCGGCCTCCTCATGCTCGGGCACGCCGCCGGATCGTACAGCATCCGGGACATCATCGCGGCCGGTCCGTTCGGCGCGGGCGGGATCTACGGTTCCTCCGGAGCCGGTTCCGCAGCGGACGCCGCCGCGAATGCCGCCGCGGGCATGACCGCCGCGGGTGCCGCCGGCGCGGCGCTTGCGGATCATGCGCTGTTCCTGCCGGCGATGATCCTCATCCTCCTCGGCGCGTTCGCCAAATCCGCCCAGTTCCCGTTCCACATCTGGCTGCCGGACGCGATGGAGGCGCCGACGCCGATCAGCGCCTACCTGCACTCCGCCACGATGGTCAAGGCGGGCGTCTACCTCGTCGCGAGGCTCACGCCGGTGTTCGGCGGCGCCGCCGAATGGACCTGGATCATCCTGTCGGTCGGCCTCGCCACCCTGTTCTGGGGATCGTTCCTGGCGATCCGCCAGATCGACCTGAAGGCGATGCTCGCCTTTTCCACCGTCAGCCAGCTCGGGCTCATCATGTGCCTGCTCGGCATCGGCTCCGCGGCGCTCCGGCCGGGGATGCCCGCCGGGGAAACGATGCTGTTTTCCGCCGCCGTGCTGGCCGCCGTCTTCCACCTGCTCAACCACTCGGTTTTCAAGGGCTGCCTGTTCATGGTCGTCGGAATCCTCGACCACGAGCTCGGCACCCGGGACATCCGCAAGCTGGGCGGGCTCATCCGGTACATGCCGGTTTCCTTCACGCTCATGATGATCGGCGCCTTCTCCATGGCGGGGCTGCCGCCCTTCAGCGGCTACCTGAGCAAGGAGATGTTTTTCGCCGGCGTGCTCGGCGTGTTGGAGGGACGGGCCGCCCTGGACGCGGGCTGGTGGACCGCCATCGTTCCATTGCTCGCCTGGATCGCCAGCATCTTCACCTTCATCTACAGCCTGACGCTCATCTTCCGGACCTTCACCGGCCGGCTCCAGCCGGCGCTTTTGGACAAGCCGCCGCACGAGGCGCCGCCGGGCATGCTCATCCCGCCGGTGGTGCTGGGGGCGCTCGCGCTCGTCTTCTTCGCCGCGCCGAACGCGCTGGCGCAGGCGATCCTGGAGCCTTCCGTGCGCGCCGTCCTGCCCATCCTGCCGGTCGGGGAGGGAGAAGACGGCCTGCACATTTCGGCGTGGCACGGCTGGGCTTCCGCGGAGCTGTGGATGACCGTCGGCGTCGTCCTTTTCGGGATCTTCCTGTACCGGAACATGAACCGCTGGATCCTGATCTACAACTACCTGCCCGCGAAATGGTCCTTCAACCGGCTGTTCGAGCTCGGCCTGGCGGGCATGGAGCGGGTGTCCATGCGCGTCACCCGGATCTACATGACCGGATTCACCGGGCACTATTTCGGCTACATCTTCGTGTTTCTGGTGCTTCTTGCCGGCACGGCGCTGATCGCGCTCGACGCGGTGCGGTTCAACTTCTCCGGCCAGGCTCCGGTTCATTGGTTTGAGGCGGTGCTGGGCGCGGCCCTCGTGGCGTCGGCGGTCTACCTCGTGTACAGCCGCCAGCGCCTCGTTTCGATCATCGTCCTGAGCGCCGTCGGCTTTCTCGTTTCGCTCCTCTTCGTCAACTTCCGCGCGCCGGATCTGGCGCTGACCCAGTTCGCCGTGGAGACGATCTCCACCTGCCTGTTTTTGCTGTGCTTTTTCTTCCTGCCCAAAATGACGGAGAGAGGGGCGGCCGGAAAGTCGGCGACCGGAGCGGCGCCAACCGTCGCGTCCGCCCGCCCGGCCGAAGGAACGGCCTCCCGCCTCCGCCCGGCGAGGATCGACTGGCCCCGGCTTCTCATTTCCGCCGGGGTCGGGACGGTCCTTACGCTGATCGGGCTGTCCGCGATCGGGCACAGGCCGTTCGAAACGATCTCCCGCTATTACGAGAACGCCTTTGAGCTTGCCGGAGCGCGCAACATCGTCAACGCGATCATCGTCGACTTCCGCGGATTTGACACGATGCTGGAGATCGTCGTCCTGTTCATGGCGGGGCTCGGCGTGTACACGCTGATCAAACTGCGCGGCACGGGAAGCCGCGTTTCCGGCGGCGGGTCCGGCCAGAAAGCCTTGAAGCCGGAAGACAGGACCCTGGACATCCAGGAGTAGGGGGGAGAGGGACCATGAAGTTCACGGATGTCATCCTGCATACGGCGCTGAAAATGATCCTGTTCATCATTCTCGCCTTCTCGGTCTACCTGCTCTTTTCCGGCCATCACCATCCAGGGGGCGGATTCGTCGGCGGGCTCGTCACGTCCGCCGCCCTCGTGCTGCTCAGCATCGCCTTCGGAAGCCGGGCCGTGCGAGAAATCGTGCCGGTCGACTTCAAGCTCGTCGGAGCCGCCGGCATCCTCATCGCCATCCTGACCGGCTGCGCGTCGCTGGCGCTCGGGGTGCCGTTCCTGTCGCACGCGCACGCCGAGGTCCACGTTCCGCTCATCGGACGGATGGAGCTGGCGTCCGCCCTCCTGTTCGACATCGGCGTCTATTTTGCTGTCATCGGCACGACGATGACAATCATCCAGACCATCAGCGAGGATGAATGACCATGGAAACGTTCCTCATCATCGTGTGCGGAGTGCTGTTCGGCTGCGGCACCTACATGCTCCTGAGCAGGCAGGTGCTCAAGATCATTTTCGGCGCGGCGCTGTTCACCCACGCCGCCCATCTCCTGCTCCTCGCCATGGGCGGGCTGAAGAAGGGCGCCCCGCCCCTCCTTGGCGAAGAAGCGGGCGCTTATGCGGATCCGATCCCGCAGGCGCTGATCCTCACCTCCATCGTCATCAGCTTTGCCCTGACCGCCTTCATGCTCGTCCTGGCCTACCGTACCTACGCGGAAACCGGCATGAGCGATCTGGAGCAGATGAAAGGACTGGAATATGAGCCCTAATGCGCTGATTCTCCCGCTTCTGGTGCCGCTTTCGGCCGGAATTGCCATGGTGTTTGCGCGCCGGAGCCGCGTGGCGCAGCGGTGGATCGCGATGGCCGCCGCCGCCCTGCTCGTCTTCATCTCCTTCCGGCTCGCGGAAGCCGTCTACCAAAACGGCATCCTGAGCCTGAACCTGGGCGGCTGGCCGGCGCCCTTTGGCATCGTGCTCGTGGCGGACATGCTGAGCGCCCTTCTGGTGCTGGCGTCGTCCATCGTTCTGATCACCTGCCTGATCTACGCCTTCGGCGCGCTCGAAGAGCGGCACGAGCATCATTACGTGTACCCGTTCCTCCTGTTTCTCGTCTGCGGGGTGCACGGGTCTTTCCTGACCGGCGACGCCTTCAACCTGTTCGTCTTTTTCGAAGTGATGCTCATCTCTTCCTATGTCCTGCTCAGCCTCGGGGGGCGGCGCATTCAACTGCGCGAGTCGATCAAGTACGTTGCCATTAACATGGTGGCGTCCCCCCTGTTCGTCATCGCCATTGCCTACCTGTATGCTCTCACCGGGACGCTCAATATGGCGCACCTCGCCGAACGGGTGGCGGAAGCGGGACAGGACGGGCTGCTCACGACGGTGAGCCTGCTTTTTCTCATCGTGTTCGGGATCAAGGCCGCCCTGTTCCTCTTCGTCTGGCTGCCCGGCTCCTACTCGGCGGCGCCCGCCCCGATCGCCGCCATCTTTGCCGCGCTTCTGACGAAGGTGGGCATCTACGCGATCCTGAGGTTTTTCACGCTCATCTTCCCGCACGAGCCGCAGGTGACCCACACCGCGATGATCTGGCTGGGCGCCGCCACGATGATCCTGGGCGCCCTCGGCGCCGTCTCCCACTGGGGCATCCGCCGGATCCTCGCCTACAACGTCATCGTGTCCGTCGGCTTCATCGTGTTCGCCATCGGCATGGCCGGAGCCGACGCCCTGGCCGGAGCGCTCTATTACCTGCTGCATGACATGATCGCGAAGGCTCTCCTGTTCATCCTCGGCGGCGCGATCATCCAGATCGCCGGGACGGACCGGCTCCGGGACATCGCCGGCCTCATCCGCTACCGCCCCCTGCTCGGGTGGCTGTTCCTGCTCGCCGTCCTGTCGGTCGCCGGCATCCCTCCGCTCAGCGGGTTTGTCGGGAAGTTCATGATCCTCGAGGCCGGTGTCCGGCACGGGCAGTACGCCGTGGCGGCGGTGGGGCTTCTCACCAGCCTGCTCGTGCTCTATTCGCTCATGAAGGTGTTCGTCCAGAGCTTCTGGGGGGAAACCTTCCTGACCGAAAGCGAGGCGTTTTTCACCGGGAAGGGATTCCACGCGCCCGCCCTCATCCTCGCCTTCCTCACGGCGGCGATGGGGCTCGCGGCGAATGGAGTGCTGCCGTACATCAGCGCAGCGGTGGACGTGATGGCGAATCCGGAGCTGTACATTCGGGCGGTGCTGGGAGGAAGCTGAGGAAGTTGAGGCGGGAGGCACAGGCAGCGCAGGCGGAACCAGAGGCAAACTGCAAACGTGGAAAGGAGCGGGGAACATGACCCTGCAGGTGCTTCTGAACCTGCTGATCGGGCTCATCTGGATGCTGCTGAACGACGCGTGGAGCTTCGGCGCCTTTGCCGTCGGCTACCTGGTCGGCACGGGCATCATCTTTGCCATGCGGCGGTTTTTCCCCGCCCCGTTTTACGGGCGGAAGGCGCTGGCCGTGCTCCACCTGTTTCTCCTGTTCATCGTGGAGCTCGTCAAGTCGACCTTCGTCGTCATCCGCCAGGTTCTGCGCCCGCGGCTCAATATCCGTCCGGGCGTGTTCCGGATGGAGACGCCGCTTAGATCCGATTTTGAAATCACGCTGCTTGCGGCCCTCATCACCCTCACCCCCGGATCCGTCGTGATGGAGGTCGCCCCGCAGGAAGGCGTCATGTACGTCCACGCGATGGACGCCGACGAGTTCCACGGCAGCATTATGGAGAGCAAGCGGAAGTTCGAGCGGGCGATCCTGGAGGTGACCCGGTGATGTTCGCGGCCGTGTTCGAGACCGTCCTCCTGGCGTGCCTGTTCCTTCTGACCCTGTCGATCGGGGCCTCCCTTTATCTCATGTTCAAACGAACCACGACGATCCCGGAGCGCGTCCTGCTCATCGATTCCTTCAGCTACATCATCATCGGGCTGATCGCGATCCTGTCCATCCTGACGGACACCGATGCCTATGTGGAGCTGATCCTGCTGATCGGCATCCTCGCCTTCCTGGGCACGATCGCGCTGAGCCGGTTCATGGAGAGGGGGGTCATCATTGAGCGGGAGCGCGATGATCGCTGATCTCGTTGTCCTGTTGCTCGTCGTCTCCGGCACAGTCATGACCCTGATCAGCACGATCGGCATCCTTCGCCTGCCGGACGTCTACACGAAGGCCCACGCCGCGACCAAGAGCTCCACCCTCGGGATCCTGACGATCCTGCTCGGCGCATTCCTCTACTTCATCTTCCGCCACCAGATCGTCAGCATCCGCCTCCTGCTCGGCATCGCCTTCGTGTTTCTCACCGCGCCGGTCGCCGGCCACCTCATCATCCGTTCGGCCCACCGCCGCGGCGAACCGCTCGCGGACATCAGCGTGGGGGACGCGCTCGGGGAGCTGAAGACGCGGATGACGGACCCGAGCCGGGAAATGGAGGAGGGAGCTGAAAAAGCCGAAAGAGCAAACAGGGAGCAAAGCGAACAAACATAGAGGAACGAAGGCAATATCTCGCCTGACAAACGGCAAGGGGCAGTCCCTCCGCCTTGGTTGACTTGCGGAACAGCCCCTGTTTTGAAGTTGACGGCCCCGAGCCCCGATGTACGGGAACGCCTGGAACCTTACCGGGATAAAGCCTAATTCAATCTCATGCCCCCGCACACATTGATGGCCTGCCCGGTGACATAGCTTGCCTCATCGGAAACGAGAAACCGGATGACCTGTGCCACCTCGTCCGCGGAGCCCGCCCTGCCCAGCGGAATTTCAGGCAGTCTCGACCGGACATAGTTTCCCCTCTCCGTTCCCCTTTTCCGGGTTTCCTCCTCGTCGATCTGCACCCACATGTCCGTCCAAATGATGCCCGGACACAGGCAATTGACCCGGATTCCGTAAGGCGCAAAGGTGAGAGCGGCGGACTGTGTCAGGTTGATGACCGCCGCCTTCGTTGCGGCGTAATGAGGCGACCCGTTCCGGCCCTGGCGGCCGGCCACTGACGCAATGTTGATGATATTTCCGGACTTCTGACGCATCATGTACGGGGCGACCGCTTGAATGGCATAAAAAACGCTCGAAAGATTGACGGACAGCATCCGTTCCCAGTCCTCGCGGGTGATCTCCAGGAAATCCTTCGTCTGAAAAATTCCAGCGCAGTTCACTAGCACGTCCAGGCGGCCGAATCGAGCATGAACCTCCCGTATGTTGGTGCGCAGAAGATCCGTATCCGTCAGATCCTGGGCAAAGGCGAGCACCTGCATGCCCTGCGCCTCCAGTTCCCGTCTCAATTCTTCCAGCCGGCCCCCGCTCAGATCGAAAAGGGCAAACCGATCAATCTCTCCGGCGAGCCGAAGCACCGTGCTCCGGCCGATTCCCCGCGCGGCTCCGGTGACAATCGCGACCCTGCCGCTCAAGTCAGCCACCTCACACTTTCAGCTGCATTGAGATGAACTTCGTTTCCAGGAAATCATGCAGGCTGTGTGGTCCGCCTTCCCGTCCCAGCCCGCTCTCCTTGACTCCTCCGAAGGGCCCCTGCGCCGCCAGATTGGTAGGCCCCGGATCGTTGACCCCAATGATGCCGAATTCCAGCTGCTCGTACACACGAACGATCCGGCTGATGTCGTTGGAGTAGAAGTACGCCGCCAGGCCGTAATTCGTGTTGTTGGCTTTGGCGATGACCTCATCTTCGGTTTTGAACGTATAAATCGGAGCCACGGGCCCGAAGGTTTCCTCGCTGGAGATGAGCATGTCATCGGTCACCTTGCGCAGGACGGTGGGAGCAAGGAAAAAGCCGCGTTCAAAGATGTCTCCCGGGGGGGTGTCCCCGCCGCACACGAGCTCCGCCCCTTTGGCCAGCGCGTCCCGGATATGCTCCTTCGCCTTCTCCAGGCCGGATGCGTTCACGAGCGGTCCGATCTCGGTCGTCTCGTCCATGCTGTCGCCAATTTTCATCGCATTCACTTTCTGCACGAAAATTTTCAGGAATTCTTCCGCCACCGATTCCTGCACATAAATCCGATTGGCGCAGATGCAGGTTTGCCCCGTGTTGCGAAACTTGCACAGAAGCGCTCCCGTCGCGGCGGCCTCGAGATCCGCATCTTCAAACACGATGAACGGAGCGTGTCCTCCGAGTTCCATGGAGACCCGTTTCACCTGATCCGCCGCCCCCCGGATCAGCTGCTTGCCGATTTCCGTGGATCCGGTGAACGTAATTTTCCGGATCAGCGGATTTTTCAGAAACTCTTCGGCGATCCGGTTGGCGCTTCCAGTCACCAGGTTGACCACGCCCTTCGGCATGCCGACCTCCTCCACGAGTTGGAAAAACAGCACGGCGCTTCCGGGAGTCTGGCTTGCCGGCTTGAGCCCCACCGTGCAGCCCGCCGCAAGCGCCGGCGCAACTTTTCTCGTGATCATCGATAGGGGAAAGTTCCAGGGCGTGATGGCGGCGACCGGTCCGACAGGCTGACGCACCGTCATGAGCCGCTTGTTGCGAAATGACGCCGGAATGATCTCCCCATATACGCGCTTCGCTTCCTCGGCATTCCAGGCGATGAAATCGGCCGCGATGGCGACCTCGCTTCGCGCCTGCGCGATGGGCTTGCCCATTTCAAGGGCAATGGCCTGCGCGAATTCCTCCGTTCTTTCCAGCATCTTGTCTTGGATGTTCATCAGCAGCGCGGCCCGGTCCCGGGCGGGGGTGATCGACCATTCCCGGAATGCGGCTGCTGCCGCTTCCACGGCTTTCCGGGCATCCAGCTCGTCCCCGTAGGGGACGGATGCCACCGCTTCCCGGTTGACGGGATTGATGACCTCGTACCGCTTTCCCGATTCGGCTTCCATCCACTCTCCATTGATGTAGAGCTGGTACTGTTTCATGCCGTTTCACCTCTTCCAATCGGATCTTTCAGTTTTTGGGCGGCAGATAAATTTCCGGGAAACCGGCCAAAAATCCGCCGTCCACCGGCAGCACGACACCGTGGATAAAACTTGCCCTGTCCGACGCCAGAAACGCCACCGCGTTCGCCACTTCCTCCGGTTTCCCGAAACGGCCGAACGGTGTCTGACGTTCCACCTTGTCAATGAATTCCTTGTGATCCAGATATTCCTCCGTCATCTGCGTCAGGATGAACCCGGGGGATACCGCGTTCACGTTGATGTTGTACTTTCCCCATTCCACAGCGAGAAGCGCCGTATATTTCGCCACCCCGGCCTTGGAAGGTCCGTAGGCCGACTGGTTCGGCGCGATGGTATGGGAATGAAGAGACGTGATGTTGATGATTTTTCCGTACCTTTGCGGGATCATGTAACGGCCGACTTCCTGGCACATGCGGTAAACGCCGCCCAGGTTGATGTTCAGCACCCGGAGAAATTCTTCCTCCGGATAATTGTCCGCCGGCAGGCGCCGGTTGACTCCCGCGCAGTTGACGAGAATGTCCACCCGGCCGAAATCTTCGATGACCCTTCGGACAAAGGACTGCACGCTCCCGCGATCCGCCACGTCCAGCCGGTAGCCCCGGATGGTGCCCTCCGAGGACATCTCCTCTACCGCCCGCTCGATTTCCGGTTCGGTTCTGCTGCCGATCACTACCTTCGCTCCATCCCCGAGAAGCCTCCTGGCGATGGCGGCGCCGATCCCCCTGCTGCCGCCTGTCACGATCGCAATTCGGTTTTCCAGTTCCATCCGTCGGTTCCCCTCCCTTTTTCCGCATTGTCAGGCAAGAAAATTACATGTGGACTCCCTTGCCGGTCAGCGCGGCGGCCGCTTCAAACAGCCCCTCCGACAAAGTCGGATGCGGATGGATCATCCGGGCCATTTCTTCCACTGTCCCTTCGAGGAACAGGAAAGCGGACGCTTCGGAGATCATTTCCGTCGCGTGCGGGCCCACGATGACAGCCCCGAGGATTTCCCCATAGGCGCTGTCCGCTATCACCTTCACGAATCCCGTCCGTGCATCCATGGCCATCGCCTTGCCGGACGCATGCAGCGGGTAAACGGCCGTCCGGACCTTGTATCCCCGCTTCTCGGCCTCCTGTTCGCTCATCCCCACGCTGGCGATCTCGGGCGATGTGTAGATGCACCGCGGAACAACCCGGTAGTCCATCCTCGCCTTCGAGGACGTCACGGCGTTGACCGCCGCGACGATCCCCTCGGCGCTGGCAGCGTGGGCCAGCTGGTAGCCGCCGATCAGATCCCCCACCGCATACACGTTTGGAACGCTCGTTTCCAGGTACTCATTGACGGCGACGTGGTTGCCGTTCATCTTCAGATTCAGCGGTTCCAGTCCCTGCAGGTTCGGCTTCCTCCCGACGCAGACGATCACTTCGCCGTAAGCGGATGTGATTTCCCGGCCGTCCGGATACGTCATCGTCACTTCCGCTAATCCGTCGTCCTTCCTGCGGACCGACCGGACCCGATGCCCCGTGAGGATCGTGACTCCCTTCTCCCGGAGAGCCTGGTGCAGCACCCGGGATGCGTCGGCATCCTCGGAGGGGATCAGGCGGTCCGTGAGCTCCACGATGGTGACGTTCACGCAGAAACTCGCAAAGATTTGGGCGAATTCGACGCCTATGACCCCGCCGCCGATGATGCAGATGGATGAGGGAAGCTCCGGCAGATCAAAGATCGTGTCGCTCGTGTGCACCTTTGCGCGTTCCAGGCCTTCGATCGGGGGGAGAAACGGGGCCGAGCCCGTCGCCAGGATGATGCTCCTTCCCCGGATCGCGATCGTGCCGTCCGGCTGCCCGATTTCGACAACGCCATCCCCGCGCGCGGTTCCGATGCCCCGGAACAGCTCGATCTTCCGGGACCGGATCAGCGATTCGATTCCCGACCTTAGACGCCCGATCACCCGGTTTTTCCGGTCCAGCATCCGGCTCATGTTGACCCGGACCTCCCCGGTTTCAATGCCCCATTCCCGAGCCTGGTCCATGCGTTCGAGAACGTCCGCATACTGCAGGTACGTTTTGGAGGGGATGCACCCCCGGTTCAGGCAGGTGCCGCCCAGTTCCCTCGCCTCGACCAGCGCCACGCTTGCGCCTTCCGTCCGGGCTCTCAGGGCGGCCACATAGCCGCCGGGCCCCCCGCCCACTACAACCAAATCGTATTCCTTCATCATCACTGCCCCTTCATACCAGCAGTTCGTACGGATTTTCCAGAATGCGCTTGATCTCCGTGAGAAACGCTGCGGCGGGAGCCCCGTCGATGATCCGATGGTCAAAGGAAAGACTCAGGGTCACCATCGGACGGACAACAACGGCGCCGTCAACTGCCACAGGTTTTTCCTGAATTCGTCCCACACCGAGAATGGTGCTCTCCGGCGGATTGATGATCGGCGTGAAAGCGTCAACGGCATACATGCCCAGGTTGCTGATCGTGAACGATCCTCCGCCCATCTGATCCGGACCGAGTTTTCCTTCTCTCGCCAGAGCGGCCAGTTCCTTGCATTCCCGGGTAAGCTGGGCAAGCCCTTTCCGGGTCACATCCCGGACAACGGGGACGAACAGTCCGTTGGGCGCATCGACCGCAAGTCCGATATGGACGGATATGTGTCGGATGATACGGTCCTCCTGCAGGGAAACGTTGATGTTCGGATGACGCTCCATCGCCAGGGCCGCCGCCTTTAGGATGATTTCCGTGTAGGAGAGCCGGTATCCGGTTGCCTGTTCAATGCGTCCGAGAAGCGAACTGCGCAGCTCGACGCACCGGGTCATGTCCGCCTCGCTGACCAGCGTCACGTGGGGCGCGGTCGTCACGCTCTGCAACATTCGCTGCCCGATCGTTTTTCTCAGGCCGGTATACCGGATTTCCTCGACCGCATCCTGCCGGACGGCGGTAGTGGAGGAAGCGGAGGCGGCCAACTCGATGTCCCGCTTCATGATTTTTCCGCGGGGGCCGCTCCCCTGCACCTCGCGAAGGTCCACGTCCCGATCGGCGGCCATTTTTCTAGCCAGCGGCGTAGCCAGGGTCTCCTGCGCGCGCCGGTTCCGGATGAATTCCTCCACGTCCCGCAAGTGGATGCGTCCGTGGGGACCGCTGCCCCGGACCAGACGCAGGTCGACTCCTTCCTGCTCAGCCAGCCTCCGCGCGGCCCGCG
>Ga0181858_1001256_pt1 | contig 12365 bp, 29 predicted proteins | sample NewIslPassag4_SG_FD_130749 | JGI IMG/M metagenome (GOLD analysis project Ga0181858, IMG submission 130749) | Feedstock adapted compost microbial communities from Newby Island compost facility, Milpitas, CA, USA - Passage 4_SG | ecosystem: Engineered > Solid waste > Feedstock > Composting ...
CGCGAATCTCATTGATCACAAACTTTTCAAGATCGTCACGATGAACCGCATGGTGTTTGCATCCGTATCCCAGAACGTATGACGCGCAAATATATCGGTAGTAGGTATAATTTTTCCCGCCCCGCACGTGCCGGGCTGTAGACCCCTTCATGTTTCGGCCACAGTGGTGGCACTTCACCAATCCGGTCAAAAGGTACGTCTCGTTTTCAGCGTGTTTTCCAGCGATGGATCGCGATCGCATGATTTCCTGAACCTTCTCAAACCTTTCACGCGAGATAATAGCTGGGTGATTGTCTTCTTTGACGATCCATTCCGATTTATCGCGAAAAATTAAACGACCGTTTTTATTTTGTCGTTTGTTGTATATCATCACTCCTGCGATTCGCTCGTTTTGCATGAGACGCTTAACGTTGACTTGATCCCACGGTTTCCCCGCCTTTGTCTTCGCTCCCCGTTCATTAAGCATTTTGGCAATCATGCGATATCCATGCCCCTGCTCGGCCAGATCAAACATCAAGCGCACAAAACGCGCTTCATCTTCATTTATCACGAATTGCCCATTCACAATGTCGTAACCATAACACGGTTGGTAAATCGCTTTTGTTGTGTTCTTAGCCAACAAAATCATATTATCCCGGACGCGTTCACTGATTCGCTCCCGTTCAAATTCAGCGAACGTGCCGAGCAGTTGTAACGTCATGCGTCCGACCGCGGTGGATGTGTCGAAGCTTTCGGAAGCTGAGATGTAACTGCATCCATGTTCGTTGAAAAGTTCGACGACTTGTAACAAGTCAAGAAGATTGCGGCACAATCGGTCCAGCTTGGATGTTAGAACAACCTCTATTTTTCCGACCCGGACATCTTCAAGAAGTTGCTGGATAGCCGGCCGTTTCAAATCCTTCGCACTGTATCCGTCATCCACATAAAAAATGGGCTCTGGCCATCCCATCGCCCGACAGTAGGCGGAAAGTCGTTCTTGTTGTTCTTGCAAAGAATTTCCCCTTTCCGCCTGTTCATCTGTCGATACTCGGATATAAGCCGCAATATGTTTCACTTTTAAACATCCCTTTCAGGTTTAAAATGGCCCATGTATACGCCACAGATTGTGACTTCGTTCGGCATGACTTCGATCGGCGGATATTCATCGTTTTCGGAAAGAAGCTTAATTATCGGCGAGTCTGCCGTCCACTTGATGCGCTTCAGGACTCCGTCCTGACGGTCACGAATAAGGGCCGCCACAATCTGTCCGTTGTAGTCGGCCCAGGATGCATGTCTCATATATACGATATCTCCGTCTTCGATTCCAACACCGATCATGCTGTTGCCTTCTACGCGCAAGGCATAATCTGGTTTTCTCCCGGACCGAAACGGATAATATACGTAATCTTCTATATTTTGTTCCGCCAGAAGTCCGTCTCCGGCGCATATCGTTCCAATTAGGGGGATTAACTCGCCGGGTTTTTCTTTTTCAATTCCCAATAAGTATTCAACTGTTGTGCCAAGAACTTCAGCATATTGTCCCAAATCATTAATCGGAAATTCGCGTTGTCCATTCTCATATCTTGATAAAGTTGATTTTGCCACGCCAACCCTGCGGGCCAATTCCTCCAAAGACCAGCCTTTTCTTTCCCTCAATTTTTTAATTAGACTAATTACCTCTTTCGACGACCTCACCCAAATCACCTCGGGAACAAAGAATATCACAAGTGTTCCAAATAGGCAACAAAAATATTTATAAAAAATTAATCGTTGACGAACGGGAACAAATGGTGTAATATTGGAAGTGAACGGGAGGGGGAAAAAAGATGCAGTTTAATTTACAACGTCTTCGTTTCGAAAGAATGTCCCGCTTGATTCCTCAAGAGAAAGTTGCTGAAGCATTAGGCATTTCCCGTTCCTATTATCACAGGAAGGAGACGGGAAAGGCGAAAATGACGATTGAGGAGTTTGGTATTATCATCGACGTTCTGGGCATTCCAAAAAACGAAATCATAAATTTTTTTACAACCGAAGTTCCCGAACGGGAACAAAACACCGCCTGATTCATTGGGCCGTCCATGCCTGACTTCTGAATAACAATAACTCGGAGGTGATACCATGCGGCGACGACAACGCCCGCAACTTCAAATTCGGCATCACTACATGCGAATCAACGGGGAGAAGGTGCGGATCGATCCGATGAAAACCGATCTCCCTGACCGCTGCAAAAAAGTTTGGGCTGAAGCGATACTTGGGTGCAAGTGTGAACTGGTGGAACGTGTTGCCCCGTAACGGGGCGCTTGTGGTGGACAAGCCTTAAGAAAGGAGCGTGGAACTAAGTGTCAGATATTCGCACCGAAGTCTGGAACGGCCACACGATCCGCTTCCTGGAGAAGAAACCCGGCGACTGGTGGGCGGTGGCCGCTGATGTTGCAAAAGCGCTGGGATACCGCATGGCATCCGACATGACCAGGTTCCTCGAACCTGAGGAAAAGGATACGCACAATGTGCGTACCCCCGGCGGAAACCAAGAGATGGCGGTCATTTCGGAGACTGGAATATACGAAGCGATTTTCAACAGCCGCCGGAAAGAGGCTAGGGAGTTCAAGAAGTGGATCAAGCAGGTTATCCGCGAACTTCGCCAAGCATCCGGCCTCGAAGGCTTCCAAATCTTCCGGATGCTCGACAAGGAGCACCAAAGAGAAGCTATGGCGAAACTGCGTGCTGGGCTTAGGAATCCGGTCCGCGTGGATTTCATCAAAGCAAACACCATTGCAAACAAGGCGGTTTCCACAAAGTTCGGGTGTCGGAAGATGCTCAAAAAGTCGCAGATGACGCCGGAAATGCTGGTTCATCGCCAGCCGATCCTGGAAGATACGGTCGAGTTGATGAGTGTCGTTGACCGCTTCGATCTTCCGATCAGCGTCAGCAAGACGATTTACAAGAAGCACGCATGACGACTTTGGGAAGGGGGTGAACGGAATTTTCTACGTCAAAGTAAAGCTTCCGAATGGCAAAACCATCAAGCACCAACTGTACGACGACGAAATTTACACGGACTGCGGTGGATGCGGCAAGGAAATGCGGGTTGATATCGTGGAGTTGGCCGATTCCATCTTAAATCACGGCACCGATCTTATCGGGACTATTTGGTACTGCTCGAAGGAATGCTTGCATCGAACGTCCGGGCATCTGCAAGTGATCGCTGGCGCGAAACCTTCCGACTGATGATCGGGCGGGCGTCGTGAGTGGACAAGCCCACAGAAAGGGGGGAAACGGAAATGGAACGCGCAGAAGTGATTCGGCTGAACAAATGGCAACACCTTGTTTTGCATGAACAAGACGTATTGCATCCGATGGCTGTTGCTGAAGGTCCGGCAACGGTGGTGGTCATCAAAGAAGAAACCGCCGATGATACGGCGGATAGCAAGCAACAACCTTGTAAAAATCCATACTTTAAAGTTGCCGGAGACAACGGGTTGTACGAAGTCAAGGAAGTTCGAGAAGTCTGGTCTGCGGAGGAAACGAACGTCCTGCTTAATCAAGGATGGGATTTGCAAGCGGTCGGAAATCGATTTAACACGACGTTCTACGTACTCGTTCGTCGTTAAAGGCTCAGGCTGTCATAGTCCGGCAATTCTCTTCTCAGCTTTTCCATTCTTGGTAATCCAAGAACATAAACCACGCAATCTGATTCGCCTTCTTTTCTCTTAAAGACTTCGAGAAGAACCCAGTTGTCAGCTAGTAAAGCATTCGCTTCATCGACGTTAGAAGTTTCTTTCACTTCGGCAATACCCATTGACATTTCAATCAACCCTTCCGTTAGAAGATGCAAATTTCGCTAACATCCAATATTCGACGGAAGGGAACAAAAATCCTGTCAAAGGAGGCCGAGATATGACCACGCGCAAGTCAAGAGCCGCCAAACACCTTCGGGAAGCCGTCTTTCACTCACTCATGGCTCAGCTTCTTTTGGCTCCCGAGGAAGCCGATGCAGCCAAGACGCTGGCGAGTCTGAGGAAGGAACTGCTGTTGATTCGAAACCGACTTGAGACGAAGGGGGAAAGCGCGTGAACCGCTATGTACAAGTTGATGTTCTGAAGGGCAAAACCCTTACAAAAATTGATGTTTCGAGTGATGAAATCATTTTCCACGCAGACGATGGTTCTGTGTACCGGATGTACCATGAACAGGACTGCTGCGAGTCGGTCTACATCGAGGATATCAACGGCGACATTAACGACCTAATCGGAACCCCAATCATCATGGCTGAGGAAGTAGCATCATATGAAGCACCGCCACTTGATCCAGACGATGCTACCTATGGCAGTTACACTTGGACGTTTTACAAATTCGCCACGATCAAGGGTTATGTCACGATCCGCTGGTACGGCACATCAAACGGTTATTATTCGGAATCTGTTGATTTTTTCCAGATTGTATGAATGGAGGAAAGCGCGTGAACCGCGTCCAAAAAGCCGCAGAACAAATCGAACGGGCGCTGGAACTGCTGAACCGTGCGAAAGAGAACCTTCGCTACGCCCGCAACGGTCAGCACATTCCGGTTGCGGTCCAGATCGCAGCGCTGGAAGAAACGCTGGACATTCTCAAAGACCCGGAATGCACACCGGAATATTACGAGGAGGACGAAGATGAAAACGCCAGTGACGGGTAACGTGATCCGCATTGACTCCGACCGCATCGTCATCGACGAAGGCGACGCGATCTGCACGTACAGCAGGGAGTATTACAGTCTGTCGCTTGAACCCGCAACGAAACTTGTTTACGGCCTTCACGCGGTGGCTGCACCGGTCTATACGGTCCGCGCAAAAAGAAAACAGCCGCACGAGACGGCCGCAAACAAAAACCTATCTATCTAATTCTATCACGGAAGGAGCAACGCTGGCAATGGATAAGGTGATTCTGCCCCGCAAAGTGGCGGAGGCGTTGGACGAGGCCCGGAAATGGGCTGATATCCACGGTATTAGCGCCAATTTTGTGGCGTGGTGCATTCCCAACAAAAATATGGCGGAAAAAAACGGCGAATACTGGAAAACTCTTTATGACTTCGGTAACAATGGTGGATTTCTTAAACTCATCGACGCTATCCGCTATGGGTATGAGGTTGAACCCGAACCGATCACGGTGACGGTGACGGCGGAGATGCAGGACGAGTTGCGCAAAGTGTACAACGATTGCCCGTTCAACGAAAAAGTGGGTTTCAGGTGCGCTTTGACCGTGCTTGATCTCAAAATCCCTGGGGTGAACGCCTGATGGACCGCGTATCGCTCGACCGCTTTGCTGTGGGGCTTCCTGACCCGCAGGACAAGCCCAACCGATTCGTCTGCATGTGCGCCTGCGGGTGCCGTGAACCCATCTATGAATGGGATGTCGTCATCGAGTGCATGCTCACACGCGACCTTTACGCATCGGAACGGTGCTTTGTACGGGCGTCGGATGCACGGAGGGTGCTGGCAGGAACGCGGGAAGTGGTCGGATGGTGACTATCGAATTCAGCGAAAACCAATTTGACCAGTGGAGGCTTACCGAGGTTGGCGGTGTCATCGTGATTGACGCCACCGGCAACCCGAAGTTCCGGTTCCGCACTCGTAAGCAATACCAAGATTACCTTTCATTGAATTCTTTCCGCGAGGAATGGGAGAGGAGGAAACGGGCATGAACGCACTTTTGGAGCATGAACTGGAAGAACTCCCGGAAGAAAAGGAGCGCGAACGCTTCCGTATCGAGACGGTCGATCAGGTGAACTGGGCGCTACGCAAACTTTCCGCCATCGTGGCGAAGCGGAAGGAAGTCGAAGAACTTGCGCAAGCGGAAATCGACCGCATCCAAGCGTGGAAGGATCGTGAACTAAAAAAGCTCCAAGACAACGCTGAATTCTTCGGTAACCTTCTGCAGGACTACGCACTACGCCAGCGCGCCGCAGACCCGAATTGGAAGCGGGTATCTACTCCGTATGGTGTCGTCCGGCTGCGGAAACAACCGCCGAAGTGGATTTACGACGACGCCAAACTGCTGGAGAGCCTGAAAAGCCAAGGACTTACCAATTTTATCCGCGTGAAAGAAGAACCGGATAAAGCTGCAATCAAAAAAGCGGAAGGCATGCAGTACATCAACGGAAAACTGTGCGACCTGGAATCCGGCGCAATCATCGAAGGCGTCGTGATCGAGGAACAACCCGAAAAGGTGGAGATTGATCTGTGAACGACCGCAGAGACATCAGCCGGGAAGACCGGCTCAAGGATTATGTCGAAGTCAACGTTCGGATCGAAAAGTTTTACGAGAAGTACCCGAACGGCAGAATTATCACGGAAATTCTTTCGTGGGAAAACGGCGTGGTTGTCATGAAGGCTTCCGTGTATCGGGACATGAACGATGAGGTTCCTTCAGCAACCGGACACGCCTACGAGAAAGAAGGAAGCACGTTCATCAACAAGACATCCGCCTTGGAAAACTGCGAAACGTCTGCCGTCGGACGGGCGCTGGCTATGCTCGGGTTTGAGATTCGCAAATCCGTCGCCAGCAGAGAAGAAGTGGCAAACGCAATGCTGAACCAAGAGCAGGAAGAACCGCCTGAACCGCCCGCCACTCTTAAAGCCAAATACGAAGCCGGAAAGGGAAGCATGGAAGGCTTCGACGAGTGGGTGGCTCGGCAGAAGGAAAAGGGCATGACATACCGCCAGATGGAGGAAATACTCGCCAAAGCGCTGTTAGAAAAAACGAGAGGAGCGAAACGGAATGAACAACGTGGTGCTGATCGGGCGACTGGTACGTGATCCTGATATGAGGTACACGCCTAACGGCGTGGCCGTAACAACCTTCACGCTGGCGGTTGATCGCCCGTTCCAAAACGGCGGAAAGAAAGAAACGGACTTTATTCCCATCGTAACATGGCGGCAATTGGCCGAAAACTGCGCGAATTACTTGGGTAAGGGGCGTCTGGTGGCAGTTCAAGGACGCATCCAAACGCGGCAATACGAGAATAACGAGGGTCGCCGCATCTACGTGACAGAGGTTGTTGCGGATACGGTTCGGTTCTTGGAACGTTCCGAGAAACAGCAACCAGACAACAGCGATCCGTTTGCCGGCGAGGGAAGAGAAATTGAAATTGATCCCGGTGAACTTCCCTTCTGAGGTGCGCCGGCATGGAGCTTCAGCAAATCACCAGCGAAATTTATGCGATCTCGCAACGTCTGGACAAAGCAACAAAGGCGCTTTACAAGTTGGGGCTTGAGAAAGCCGAGACGGAGCGTGTCTATCGCATGAAATTGGCACAAGAGATGCTTGCGCTCCGGGCGGAGGGAATGCCCGCCGCGATGATCTCAGACGTTGCACGAGGAAACCTGTCGGATCTTCTCTTTCAGCGCGACGCGGCGGAGGCGAAGTTCAAGGCCGCAATCGAATCATTGGAAGCATTGAAAAGCCAGCTTTCCGCCTTGCAATCAATTCTCAAGTATCAAGAGCAAATCTGAACGGAGGCGAAGACAATGCAGGTTCCCGAATCTGTTCAAGACAAAATCTTCGGCTACATCGACGCTATTGCTGAAAAACTCGGTGTCGCGGCGGAGTTTGTGTTCGCTGCACTCGTCAAGCAACAGATCGTCAAAGGGATTTCTGATTTAGTAATATGGATCGCATTCATTATCATCTTTTTCATCTTCCTGAGACTTACAATCAAATATTCCAAAGGGGCTGATTTGGACGATGATGAACCAAACGCGAGTGCTGTATTCATGACTGTGTTTGGGTTTCTTTCCATCATTCTTTTTCTCATTCTGACCATATCGTTAGCAAAACACGGACCAGATTACATCGGAAGAATCATCAACCCCGAATATTACGCCCTTAAAGAAATTATCGAAGCGGTCAAGTGATACACCATGCCGATCGGAGAGTATCGCCCGGCACCTAAACCGCGACACAAGCGACATAAGAAGACCGCCAAGCAGCGCGGGGCGGTATCAAAGGAAGTCTACCAGAAGGCGTGGGAACGGGCCGGTGGTCGCTGCGAACGGTGCAGAAGAGGTCTTGGTCAGGTGGGGACGCTTGAGGCGGCGCACGTTGAGAGGCGGTGGAAATTCGGCCAGGAGGGCGTCAGCGAATACGACATCGTGATCCTGTGCGGCCCTCCGACCGATTCCCGGACGTGTCATTACTGGGCAGATCACACGCGCGAAGGGAGGGAGTGGCTCCTGAAAAAGCGCGAAGAGTTAAGGAGCAGAAAATCATGGCGTGGATAGAGAGTCACCAAGGGCTTGCAAAGCATCCTAAAACACTCAAGTTGTCCCGCTTGTTAAAGGTTCATATTGCGCAAGCCGTCGGGCATCTTCACTTCTTCTGGTGGTGGGCGCTTGATTACGCGCAGGCCGGCGACTTGAGCAAGTGTGACGTTGAGGACATCGCAGTAGCCGCTAATTGGCCTGGTGATGCAGAAGAGTTTGTTTCCGCCATGTGCGACGCTGGTTTTTTGGATAGAGACGAGTCCGGAAAACTCTCAATCCATGATTGGTACGAGTACGCCGGACGTCTCATCGAAAAACGGGCGGAGGACGCAGAACGAAAACGGGCTGAACGCGAGAGAAAAAAACAAAAGAAAAAGGACGTCCAGCAGACGTCCAAGGACCGTCCAGAGGATGTCCAACGGACGTCCAATGGACATCCGAAGGACGTCCAGGGGACGTCCAGCGTAACCGTACCTAAACCTAATTATATAGATGATGATGATATATATGCCAGCCAACGCGACGAAAAATTCGCGGCAGCCTACCGCACGTTTGAACAGCACTTCGGCCTTTTGAACCCGACGCAGACAGAAACGTTGGGAAGCTACATCGACGCCGGTATGGAACCGGAGATGATCGAAGACGCGGCGGTCGAAACGCGGCGGCGCGGATTTGGTGCAGACTACTTCTGGGGCATCCTCAAAAACTGTTCAGAACGCGGAATCCTGACGCGGCAGGCGTTCCGCGAAGATCAGGCCCGTTTCGAGCAAAAGAAGGCGAACCGAACACGTGCTGGTCCGGCTAACCGGTTGCAGGTGGCGAACGAAAGTCTAATCCGCTCGATCATGGAGGCTGAGGAACGTGACCGAAACCGAAGTGCGGAAGTTGTTCCTTATCATCCAGAACACATATAGCAACTTCGTTTGGGACGATGTGAAGGTGAAAATCTGGGCCGACCTCCTCCGTGACACGCCCTTCGACATGGCGCAGCGTAACCTTCGGGAATACATCATGAACCCGGACGAAAAGTTCCCGCCCCATCCCGGTGTGCTTGCGCGTCGTCCGGAGACGCAGGGAAGGTACGTCCCGAACGCTGAGGAAACGCGTCGGATGCTGGATGAGATGGACAGACAACGTGAGAGAGCCGTGCCGATGCCGGAAGAGTTTCGAAGGAGGCTGAAACTGCTTGCGCGGAACACTTGAACTGCCACAAAACATTGAAGCTGAACGCGCAATCATCGGTGCGATCTTGCTGGAGCCGTCGGCGCTGGACATTGTAGACGAAATGCTGCGCGGGGACGAGTTTTACGACCAAGCGCACGCGAAAATCCTGAAAGCCATGCGCGAGATCGTGGACGAAGGGCACAGAATCGACCTTGTGACGTTGGTCGCCGCGCTGAAAGATTCGGGGTCGCTAGAGGAAGTCGGCGGGATCTCATACTTGACAAAGCTGGCGCAGTCGGTTCCAACAGCCGCGAACGTTGCCCAATACTGCCAGATCGTAAAAGACGCGTTTCTCCACCGCCAAGCGATCATCACAACCACGAATTTGAGCCAGGAATTGCGGAAAGTAGACCCAGCAGAAGCATTGGCAAAGCTTCAGATGGCGGCGGCGGAGATTAGCGAAAGACAGAATCAGGGTAAAGGTTTCCGACCGATCAGCGCACTCCTATCCTCTCACAACGACGTGATGGAGCGGAGGTACCGCAACCCGAACAAGGGGCTGACGGGAACAAAAACGGCGCTGGCGGCGCTGGACAGGCTTACGGGCGGACGGCAGAAGCAAGACTTGATCATCGTCGCGGCAAGGCCGTCGGTGGGAAAAACTGCATTCGTGATAAACGAGGCGGGGGCGGCAGCGAAAAGCGGAACAACGGTCGGATTTTTCAGCCTGGAGATGGGCGATACGTCGATCATGGATCGTTTCGTGTCGATGGTAGGGCATATCGACGGCATGAAAATACGCACAGGTCGATTCGATGACGGCGATTGGGAACGGTACACACACGCGGTTTCAGAACTTTCGGAATTGCCGATCTATATCGACTCCGATCCCGGAATGACGATCCACCAGATTCGCGGGAAGGCGCGGGGGTTGCGGCGGAAACATGAAAACCTGCTCATCATCGTCGATTATCTCCAGCTTATCCACGCGGGCAGAAAGTTCCAGAACCGTGACACGGAAATCGGGTTTGTGGCGCAGCAACTGAAAGAGATGGCAAAGGAACTAGATTGTCCGGTCATCGCGATCAGCTCGCTGAGCCGTAGCGTGGAGAGCAGGCAAGACAAGCGCCCGATGCTGTCAGACCTTCGGGAATCCGGCCAAATCGAGTTCCACGCCGACGAGGTTGATTTCCTCTACCGCGAGGACTACTACAAGGCGGACACGGAGAAGCAGAACATCGTTGAAGTCATCGTCGCCAAGGGGAGAAATACCGGCGTCGGCACCGTGGAGTGCGTTTATCTGCGGAATTTAAACAAGTTTCTCGATCTTGACACTAAACATGAGGCACCGCCGAGACGAGAACCAGATCAACGGAGGCAATGGGCATGAACGATATTCGTCGCAGATGGATGCAAAACGAGTTCGACCGCATTTTTGACAGCCTGGAACCAGAGATACGGGAGGACATGGACCGGCTGGACTACCGTTTGCGCAGGATTTGGGACGAGGCGCGGGCGTGCGGTGTGTCGGCGGAGATCGCGGAAAAAAGGATGGCGGAACGGTTGTGGCGGCTCATTCGGGAATACGAAAACGCCGTGTGAGCCTCTAGAAGGCGCGTACAGGCGTTCGCATTTGTGGGGCAGTATCATCTACCCCCGACATTGTAACGCGGCTCTACGTGGCGCAGAGAAGGCGAGAGGAGGATTTGAATGATTCCGGTTGAGGCTATCGAGCGCGTGATCGACGATTTTGAAACGCGGATTGAGGAACTGAAAAAAGAAGCGTCCTTTATGTCCTCTATTTTGATGATCGAGGTTTACAAGTCGGTAATCCGAGAATTGCAGAAGGTGGTAGACGACTATGGGGCGAGCAAGTCGTGACAAAGGACTTCGAGGTGAACGCGAATTCGCGGAACTTGTATCCGGGCACAGGGTTCCACTCTCAGGCGCACAGAATGGCTTCGAGAACGACGTTTTGGTGCCTACCCCTATAGGAACCCTTCGGGCGGAGGTAAAGCGGCGGAAAGGCGGGTTTTCGACGCTGTATGGCTGGCTGGAGGATGAAAGGGAGCGCCCGGACATCGTGGCGTTTCGGGCGGATCGGAAACCGTGGCTGGTGTGCATGGAGTTGGATGTTTTCCTGAAACTGATCGGGAGGAGAGCCGAAGATGCCCAGAATTGATCGCCCCATACCGAAGCGTGCAAACGAGCTTGCGGCTACCTACCGCAGCAAGGTTGTGACGCGGCCCATGACGCCCGAAGAGTACCGGAGATATTTCGGAACCGAGCCGCCGATCAGAAAATCTCGCAGAAAGGCAGGCGGGAAAAGGTGAACTGGCATCTTGCAACAGACACAGAACTGCTGACGGTGATATTTCACGAACCGAACATTCCGCTGTCGTGGGTTCTGGAGGCGGCGGAAGAGTATCGGAGACGGCATCCCGGTAATACGCTCAAATGGTACCGCTACGAGGGGAAAGATGCGGGATGAAAAGACTCACCCCCGACCAAATCAAACCCGGCCGCTCATACCGGTTGATGCCGCGATACTCGTACATCCCAGGGTTACGCCTGATCCGCCGCGTCGAGGTGATCGACAACGGCAACGTGGTGGTGCTGGTGAACGGGAAAGAGGTGCGGATGCCCGTGCGAGACTTCGCGGCGCTGGCGGTGGAGGAAGTGGAGTAATAAGGGGTGACATCATGAAAATCGCAAATGTTCTTTCAATCAGCGGCGGAAAAGACAGCACGGCCATGTGGATATACGCCGTGAAAGAAATGGGCGTCGAAGTAATCCCGGTTTTCGCGGACACGGGGAACGAACCCCCGCTGACCTACGAATACATCGACTACCTCGAATCGAAGTTGGGTCCGGTCAGGCGGGTGAAGGCGGACTTCTCGGAGCAGATCGCAAAGAAACGGGAATACGTTGCGAACGAGTGGCCAGCGAAACTTCTGCAAGCTGGGAAAACGCAAGAAGAAG
>Ga0181858_1001257_pt1 | contig 12360 bp, 13 predicted proteins | sample NewIslPassag4_SG_FD_130749 | JGI IMG/M metagenome (GOLD analysis project Ga0181858, IMG submission 130749) | Feedstock adapted compost microbial communities from Newby Island compost facility, Milpitas, CA, USA - Passage 4_SG | ecosystem: Engineered > Solid waste > Feedstock > Composting ...
CGCGCGGCGGCTGCTCCACCCCGCGCGGGCCCCCCCGCCCCCCTGCCGCGTGAGGGGGTAGACCCCCCGCTGGTTGTGCAGCCGATGGCGCCCCGCGACGTCGGCCGCCTCCTCCGGGCTCTTCCCCGCCCGCAACATCGCCGCGAACTCGTCCACCAGCCCTTGCCACTCCGCACGGATCGTGGCCCAGTCCTCCTTCGTGTACCGCCGCACGCGGCGCATCGACTCCTTGTACGCCTCCGTGTGGCCCCAGCGCTCCCGCGCCTCGTCTTCGTACTGGGCGTGGTCGAAGTCCTCGAACCCTTCGAAGAGCCGCTCCGGTTCCATCTCCGTCCCCCTTTCGAGCGCGTCCAGCGCGCGGTCGATCGCGCGCACCACCGATTCGGTCCGCTGGATGCGCTCAACGAGCGCCTCCCGCTGCTCTCGCAGGGCGGTCGCCCGGTCGTACGACGGGTCGTCCAGGACCCTGCGGATCGTTTCCAGCGGGAAGCCGAGCTCCCTGAGCAGCAGGATCTGGTGCAGCCGCCGCAGATCGGCGTCCGTGTAGAGGCGGTAGCCGCTCGGGCTCCGCGTCGACGGGACCAGCAGCCCGATCGCGTCGTAGTGGTGCAGCGTGCGCACCGTCACGTGCGCCAGCCGCGCCGCCTCGCTCACCGTGTACGTCCGCGCATCCGTGTCCATGGCGGGACGATACACCCTGACGCAACGTGAGGGTCAACCCCCGTCACAACGAGTCCGCGATCGCGGCGATCTCCTCGGCGTGCTTCCACGCGGCGAGGAGCGCGGCCAGCTCCCCCTCGAGCGCGCGGCGCTCCGCCTCCTCGTGCAGCGCCATCTCCAGCGCGAGCGCCTCGATGCGGCGGAGTCGCTGCCTTTTCTCCATCCGCTCGTCGCGGGCGCGGGTCTGCGCCCTGATGGATCGCTTGAAGGCGGGCGTGCGCGGGACGCCGACGGGCACGCCGCGCGCGGCGATCCGGGCGAGGTACTCGTGGGCGCCGCCAGCGTCCTCGAGGAGCCGCAGCGCGTCGCGGAGGCGGCCGCGCGTCGCGCCTTCGTCGTTGACGAACGGCATCGCGCGCGCGAGGACGAGGCGGGCGACGTCGCCTTCGAGCACGAGCCGCGGCGACTTCAGCACCGTAGCCCCGAACCGGCTCTTCTCGGGGACTGGCTCCAGGGCGTTGGGCAGGTCCAGAGCCAGACCCCCGCCCTCACTCGTCGTCAGCCGCACGCCGTTGAGCTGGAATCGACGCAGCTCCAGCGGCTCCCCCGTGGGCGAGCCGTCCGCGGGGATACGACAGAGCAGGTGCTGCCCTTTCCTGTACTCCCACGCGAGCGTGGCGAGATGCAGCAACCCGCCGGCCCCACCGAGAACGCCCGCGAACGCGAGCCCCGCCCAAACCACGCCGAACACGCCGAGGACGCCGGCGCCGACCATGAACTTCTGTCGCCGCGCCAGCAGCGCGTTCCCGTAGCGCCACGCCGCGATCTCGCCCGGCAGCGCTTCGCCGATCCGGATCAGCCTCGTTCCGTCCTCGAGCTTCGCCAACCCGATGTTCTCGCGCTGGACGCGCATCCGCGTATCGCGGAAGAGCCGCTCGCACGCCTCCACCGCCTCCCACCTCTCCTCGAGCGGGGCGAGGTTCCAGCGTCCACACTTCGGGCACACCACCCAGAGACGCCCCCGCCAGGCATCGAACGCCAGACGCGCCCCGATCTGGAAGGCCTCGATCGATTCGTTCCGTCCGAGATCCCCTGAGCAGAAGATGCAGTTCCGGTACATGGACTCCGCCTCACGACCCTTTCGTCGACAGGCGACGCCGGCGCCCCTCGTCCCCCGGCGCGGGCCCCGGTCCCAGGCACTGGCCTCCGCACCGACTCCGGCGCCGGCCGGCGCCGAGCTTCACACTGACTCCGGCGACGAGATCGCAACTCCGGTTCGCTGACCGGCCGTCACGCGTCGTCGCCTGACCGGCCGTCACGCGTCGTCCCCTGACTCGGCGAGCGGGAGCGTCAGCGTGAACGTCGACCCTACCCTCAACTTGCTCTTCACCGTGATATCGCCGCCCATGGCCCGCGCCAGCTCGCGGCTGATCGCCAGGCCGAGCCCCACCCCCTCGTGCGGGCTCGTCAGCGACCGGCCGACCTGGAGGAACGGCTCGAAGATCGCCTCCGTCATCTCGGCCGGGATGCCGATCCCGTTGTCGATCACATCGAGCGCCGCCCACCCGTCCCGGGCGTAGTACCGCACGCGGACATGACCGCCCGGGTTCGTGTACTTCACCGCGTTCGTCAGGAGATTCAACAGGATCTGCTCGACCTTCGCACCGTCGGCCAGGGCGACGACGTCGTCGGCCGGATCCGGCCACTCCAGCGTGATTTCCTTCTCCGCGGCCCGGGGCTCGATCATCGGCCGCACCGACTGCGCGCTCGCGCCCCGCCCGCCCCGCCCCCCCCGGCTGTTTTCCCCCCCCCCCGCCCGGGGCCCCGACCCCCGCCCCCCCCGCCGGCGCGACCGCCCCCAGCCGCACCGGCTCGCGGCGGTACGTGATGCGACCCGCCTCGATCCGGCTGAAGTTCAGCAAATCCGTGATCAACCCCAGGAGGTGCTGCTGGCTCCTCCGGATCCGCTCCAGCGCATCGCGCTGCCGGTCCGTGAGCGGGTCGTGGATCCCGAGCAGCAAGAGATCCGTGTAGCCGCTGATCGCGTTCAACGGCGTGCGCAGCTCGTGGGACATCGCCGCCAGGAACTCGCTCTTCGCCCGGCTCCCCATTTCCGCAGCAGCGACGCGCTTCGCATCCTCGATGGCACGGAGCTCGGCCTTGCGCCGCTCCGTCAGGTCCCGCGTCACCTTCGCGAACCCGATCGGCTCGCCCGCCTCGTTCCTGAGCGCGGTGATCACCACGTTCGCCCAGAAGAGCGAGCCGTCCTTGCGGACCCTCCAGCCCTGGTCCTCGTACCGGCCTTCCCGCGAGGCCACGCTCAGCTCGTACGCCGGCTTCCCCGCAGCCACGTCTTCGGGCGGGTAGAAGATGGAGAACGGCTTCCCCAGGATCTCCTCCGCTCTGTACCCTTTGATCCGCTCCGCACCCTCGTTCCAGCTCGCGACGCGGCCTTCGGGGTCGAGCATGAAGATCCCGTAGTCGGTGACGCTCTGGACCAGCAGCCGGAAACGCCGCTCGCTCTGTCGAAGCGCTTCCTCCAGCCGCTTCCGCTTCGACAGGTCTCTCGTGACCTTCGCAAAGCCGATCAGCTCGCCCGTTTCGTCCCGTAGCGCCGTGATGATCACGTTCGCCCAGAAGCGCGAGCCGTCCCGCCGCACGCGCCACCCCTCATCCTCGTAGACGCCCTCGGTGGCGGCGATCTGCAGCTCCTGCTGCGGATAGCCCGATTCGGCGACTTCCCTGGGATAGAAGATGGAGAAATGGCGTCCGATGACCTCGTCCGCCGTGTAGCCCTTGCAGTGTTCCGCGCCCTTGTTCCACGTGAGGATGTGGCCCGTGCGGTCCAGGACGATGATCGCGTAGTCGCGCACGCTATCCACCAGCAGCCGGTGGATGTCCGCCGTGTCCTGGATCGTCGCGCCGAAGATGGGCTCCGGTCGATACCCGGCTTCGTCGCCGGCGTAGGGGTGAGGAGGGCCCTGGGGGTCCTGCGCCGCCATCGGATCGCCTCACGACCGTCCCGTTGTGCGATCGGTTGAGCGGGTCGAGCGTCGTGGAGCCATCTCGCGAAGTGATCGTCGCTCCACCGACCCGTGCTGCCACCCGGCGCCTTCGTCGAATGGTCTATCTTACAACCGCCGGTTGCATCGGGCCACCGCTCGCGCGGTACCCTTGCAGCCGCACCCGCGTAGCCGCGCGCGCGTGGGCGCGGACCCGCGGGGCCGCGCCCGCATAGCCGGGCCCACACAGCCGCCCCCACAGCCCTACCCTCGTGGCCGTGCCCGTACAACCGTGACGGCACTGGCGCACCCGCACCGCCCTACCCGCGCGACCCGGGCAGACGCCGTGGCGCCACCCGGCGGAAGCCCATGACCAGCACGCTGACCGTCACCGTCGCCCGCCCGAACGCCTCCACTTCCGCACGCAGATCCTCGCCCACGTGCCACGCGCTCGGCGACATCCCGACGAGATCGAGCACCTCCTCCGGCTCCAGCGCCCGTTGGTATTCGACCGCCTCCTCCGATTCCGGCCGGAACGCACCGGCGAACTGCTCCACCGTCCTCTCCCGCTTCCCGGGCTCGATCCCGATCAGCGGCAGCCGCTCGCGGAGCTCGCGCAGATGGTCGTCCTGCGGGATCGCCACCAGTAGCAGCCCGCCCTCACGCACCACACGCGCGAACTCGCCCGGATTGCGCGGCGCGAACACGTCCAGCAGCACGTCCACGCTGCCGTCCGCAACCGTGATCCGGTGCTTGACGTCGTTCACCAGGAAACAGACCTCGCGGTGGGCGCGCGCTGCGAGCCGGACCGCGTCCTTCGAGACGTCGACGCCGATGAAGCAGCACGGCGCGCCGATGGCCCGCGCCAGGCCGCCGATGTAGTACCCCTCGCCGCATCCGGCTTCCAGGATCGTGGGGACCCGCCCGCGCGACTCCGCCGCCTGGATCTCGGGGGACACGGGCTCCGGGATTTCGCCGGACACGCGGCCGTCCATCTCGCCCGACACGCGCCCGTCGACCCCGCGCATGGCTCGACCCTGGACCTCCCGCGACACCCGCTCCTGGATCGCCCGCAGGAGCGGTCCGTAGTGCCCGCGCTCCAGGAAGCGACGCCGCGCGCGCACCATCTCCCGCGTGTCTCCCCGGATCCTCGATCGCCCGTGACCCGCGGGGAGAAGGTGGTAGTAGCCTTCGCGCGCCCGGTCGAACGAGTGCCCGCGCGGGCAGCGTAGCGTCCGGCCGTCTCCGGCAAGCGGGTCGCCGCAGACCGGGCAGATCAACACACCCGCGCACGGTTCAGGGATGCCGTCCATACGTTTGGATCTCGTCCCAGCCCGGCGCGCCGCTCTCCGGACCGGGCTCCCGACCGGGTTGCGAACCACCCTCCGAGCTGCGCTCCCTCAACCACGTCCGGCTCGATCCCGCCGCCGAGCCCGGTAGATCAAACCGTAGATCGCCCCGTTCACGGCCAGGACGCCGAGCCCCAGGACCATGAATCCGGTCCGGCTCAGTCCGCCCGGATAGATGGCGGACACGAGGTATCGTTCGATGAAGCTCTCGGAGTATCCGGCTTCCCCGCCGAGCCTCCGGAAGTGATTCTCGAGGGGCGTGAGCGGGCACGTCCAGCCGAAGAACGAGATCAGCGCGCCGTACAGGAAGGCAGGCACGTGCACCCAGGCGACGCGCCGGCGCCACAGCACCAGCAGCCCGCCCAGCGCGACGAACACGATGAAGGCGAAGTGCACGACCAGCGTGAGGTCGGCGAGAAGGCGGTAGATCATCGGGCGTCGCCTGGTTTTGGGGTGCGCGCCGGCGCCACGCGGCCCCGGCGTACATCCACGCCACGCGGCCGGCGTGCATCCGCGCCACTCGGCTCCGGGTACGCACCCGCGACTCGGGGTTCCGGCTGCGCACCCGTTGCACCGCGAGCGCTAGAGCCGCTCCACCCGCAGACAGACGACCTGCCGGATCCACCGCGAGTGGCGTCGCTCCCCCTCCATCACCACCCGGAACGGTCCCTCCTCGGCGGAGAGCGGAGCGCCGTTCTTTCGGTCCACGAGCAGGACGCGGCGGTCGCTGAATGCGGCATCGAGCTCGGCCAGCGCGAAGGCCGCCCGGTAGCCGTCCAGCGCTTCCGCCACCACGACCGTCGACGCCTGCGGACCCCTGAGCGATTCCGTGGGCACGCCGGCGCGGGCGAGGATGGCCGCGAGCAAAACGCCCTCGTACTCGGCCACGCCGCCGTCCCGTTCCTCCACCCGCACCCGCTCCCGTGGCAACCGGTCCAGTTCCGGCGCACTCAGCGTCAGTGGCTCCTGTACCGCCCCGCGGAGGTGAAGGACGGCCCCGCTCCCTTGCCCCGGCGTCGGACACGACGACGGCTGCTGCGCCGACGCGCCGCCCGGTGCAGACAGCACCAGACCAACCAGCACCCCCACCGACAGCACGACTCGGGGCCCCATGCCCGCTCCCCGCTTCAATAGATCTTCTCGCCCCGCGCCAGCATGTCCACGAAGTTCTCGATCCGCCGCGCCCGCGTCTCCGGCTTCTTCGCATCGTGGATCCGGTACAGAATCGCATAGCGGTTCCGCGAATCCAGCTCGCGGAACGCCTCCTCCGCCGCCGGGTTCCGCCGCAGGGCCGCCTGGAGGTCCCCGGGTACCTCCATCCGGCTCGGCGACGCATAGGCGGCATCCCAGCGACCGTCCGCTTTGGCCGCCTCCACGGCCGCGAGCCCGGCCGGCTTCATCCGCCCGGCCCGGATCAGGGCCTCCGCCGCTTCGCGATTGATCTGCGACCACTTGCTCCGCCGCGTCCGCGGCGTGAAACGAAGCAGCCAGTATACCTCATCCTGCGTCCGGGCCTGCCCGTCGATCCAGCCGTAGCACAGGGCGATCTCCACCGCCTCCTCGCGCGTGATTATCGCCACGCCGCTCCCCTTCTTCGCCAGACGCAGCCAGACCGCCGACTCCGTCGCGTGATGCTCTTCCAGCCACGCTTCCCAGTCGGCCGGCCCTGCGCACTCGACCACGTGCTCTTCCGCAGCTCGCGGCATGGGACCTCGCTTTCCCAGAGGTGATGGATGCCGTGAACGTGACGCCGTGCGCCCACCCCCACGCCCGGCCCCCAACGACGATTGGACGGGTCGCGCCGGGTGGTCTACGCGAAATGAAATGGAAAGTCGAACGAATGATGAAGGGTGGTCCCGCGCCCCGCCACTCGGGCGATCACACGGCCACCGCCCGCCGCTGCAGCTTCCGATAGCGATCCAGCAGCATCCTGCGCTTGAGCGGCGAGAGGTGATCGATGTAGAGAATGCCGTCCAGATGATCGATCTCGTGCTGCAGGCAGCGGGACAGGTCGCCGTCGGCTTCGATGCGGATCGGTTGCCCCTCCAGGTCCAGGGCCTCGACCACCACGCGCGCCGGGCGCTCGACGATCTCCGAAACGCCCGGAATGCTCAGGCAGGCCTCCTCCCCCCGCACCCGCTCCACACTTCGCTCCACCACGCGCGGGTTGATCAGGGCGTACGCCGGCGACGCGCCGTTGGGCAGCTCGACCACGATGATCCGCTTCGATACACCCACCTGCGGCGCGGCCAGCCCCTGGCCGTCCGCCTTGTGCATCGTCACGAACATCGCCCGCACCAGCTCGCGCACTTCGTCGTCGATGCGATCGACCTCCTGCGCACGCTGGCGCAGCACCGGCGCTCCCAACAGCTCGATCTTCAGCTCCCGCATCGGCTGCGGCCTCCGACAACGCGGATCAGCGGCGCTTCCGCTGGGCACGCAGCGCGCGCCGCCGCGCTTCCGCCGCCTTCCGCTTCCGCTGCTCGCTCGGCTTCTCGTAGAAGCGCTTCCGCTTCATGTCCCGGAAGAGCCCCGAGCGCAGCATCTTCCGGCGAAACTGCTTCAGACCCCAATCCAGTCTGTCGTTCTCGTCAAGAATAACCTCAACCATCGACGCTCCTTTCTTCCGGTGAAACGAATACGGGATCCGGACACGCGCCCAGATCCCTGCCCCTCTGGTTCACGCACCGGCGTACATCGCCGGGGAACTCCCGCGAAACATGTAAAATAATGTAACACTTCAACGTTCATTCGTCCACCCGCAATTTCCGGGCGCAGACGACGATCGCCGGGCGTCTCTGGCTGCCGGACGTCTCCGGTCACCGGGCGTCTCCGACCGCCGGGCGCGGGAGTTTCGATCGACACTCCCCCTCGTGGCCCGCACGATGCTGTGGTAGATTTCGCGCGGGAACGCTGTATCTTGGAAAGTGTAGTCCTCTGGTAGTAACCTTTTCGGCCTCGGGAGGCCGTCTGTCATCGGAAGCGATCCGCGGCGCGCAGGAGGCCAGACCGGCCCGAGGTGTCGGGCGAACACTCCGCGCGCTGCGTCACAGGAATTTTCGGCTCTTCTTCTTCGGACAGGGGATCTCGCTGATCGGCACCTGGATGCAGCAGGTGGCGATGAGCTGGCTCGTCTATCGCCTGACGGGCTCGCCCCTCGTCCTCGGGATGGTCACTTTCGTGGGGAACATCCCCTCGCTCGTGATCTCGCCGTTCGCCGGCGTGCTGGCGGACCGGTGGGACCGACGCCGCATCGTGCTGATCACCCAGACCCTGTCCATGCTGGAAGCCACGACGGTGGCGACGCTCACCATCACGGGCGTCGTCCAGGTCTGGCACATCCTGGCGCTGGCCGGCTTCCTCGGCATCGTGAACGGGATCGACGTCCCGGCGCGCCAGTCCCTCCTGGTCCGTCTCGTCGACGGCCCGTCGGACCTCGCGAACGCGATCGCGCTGAACTCGTCGATGTTCAACGGCGCGCGCCTCGTCGGCCCGGCGATCGCCGGAATGCTGATCGGCGTGGTGGGCGAGGGGCCCGTGATGGCGATCAACGCACTGAGCTACGTGGCCGTGATCGCCTCGCTCCTCGCCATCGACATCGGCCCCCAGGCGACGCCGTCCGCCGCGCGCCCGTCGGTGCTCCAGACCCTCGGCGAGGGGTTCCGGTACGCGCTCGGATTCGCGCCGATCCGCTCGATCCTCTTCCTCCTCGCGCTCCTCAACCTGGTCGGGATGCCGTACCTCGTGCTCATGCCCATCTTCGCCAGCGACGTCCTCGCCGGCGGACCGCGCATGCTCGGCTTCCTCATGGGCTCGGCGGGGTGCGGCGCCCTCACGGGCGCCCTCTACCTCGCCTCGCGCACGAGCGTCCGCGGGCTCGGGCGGATGATCGGGATCTGCTCGACCGTGTTCGGCGTCGGCCTCGTCGCCTTCTCTCGCTCCACGATCGCCTGGATCTCCATCCCGCTCCTGGTCGTGACGGGCTTCGGGATGATGGTGACGACGGCCTCGATGAACACGGTGCTCCAGACCATCGTCGACGAGGACAAGCGAGGCCGCGTCATGAGCCTCTACGCCATGGCCTTCATGGGGATGGCCCCGTTCGGCGCGCTCCTCGCCGGCTCCGTCGCCAGCCGGATCGGCGCGCCGAACACGGTGCTCCTCGGCGGGATCGCCGTCATCCTGGCCGCCCAGTGGTTCCGCCCCCGCCTCCCCGCCCTCGCCGAGGACGTGCGCCCGATCTACGAGCGGCTCGGCATCCTCCCCGAAGTCGCGACCGGACTGCAGCAGGCGACGGAGCTGAGACCGAAGGGGTGACACGGGCGCGGCAGGTCGGGGCCAACGGCCGTCCGGCCGTCAGCCGGCGCTCACGCATGCCGCCATGCGCCGGCCCGCCGCACCGGCCGGCAGCCCGGCGCCTCCGCGCGCCGCAGGCGCGCTCCCAGGCTGCCGCCCCCGCCCACCCAGGCCGACTACTCGCGCCACCGGCCTGACGCCGCCTCACCTCCCGTACACCCCCACCATCTCCGCCTCCGCCACGACGTGCCCCTCCATCGCCCTCTCCACCCGGTCCCGCGTCGCGCCGGGGCTCAGGTTCAACGTGGTGTCCAGGGCGTACACGTGGAAACGGTATCGGTGCTCCTTCCCGGGCGGTGGGCAGGGGCCGTCGTAGCCGATGCGGCCGAAGTCGTTCTCGCCCTGCACGGCCGCGCCCAGCCCCTCCACGGTCGGATCGTCCGGGATCGCCGCCGGCAACGTTCGCATGTCCGCCGGCAGGTTCCAGATGATCCAGTGGTCGAACGTCCCCCGGGGCGCATCGGGGTCATCCATGATCAGGGCGAGGCTGACCGCTCCGCTGGGAACGTCCTCCACCACGAGCGGCGGCGAGATCCCCTCGCCCTCGCACGTGAACGCCGTGGGGATCCGGCCGCCGTCCTTGAACTCCGGTGAGCTGATCCGCATGCGCGCCTCCTTGCCTCCCCCGCCGGCCGCCGCAAACCCGGGACCACACGCGGCTCTCTGAGCTGCACCGTCCGATCACCCGTGATCAGACGTACGCCGCGCTGGTACATGAGGTACGCCCACGCCCACTGCACCATGACGACCAGCCGGTTCCGGAAGCCGATCAGGTAGAGGATGTGGACGAAGACCCAGACCAGCCACGCGACGAGACCGCTCAACTTCAAACCTGCGATCTCGGCGACGGCGGCGGCGCGGCCGATCGTCGCCAGGCTCCCCTTGTCGAAGTACCGGAACACGGGCCGCGGCCGCCCCTCGAGGTCGGCGCGGATCGCGCGGGCGACGTGGCGGCCCATCTGCATCGCGGCAGGCGCCACGCCGGGGACCGGCCGCCCACCCTGCTCCACCGCCGCCAGGTCTCCGGCCACGAAGACCTCCGGGTGCCCCGGCACCGACAGGTCCGGCGCGACCTTGACCCGCCCGGCCCGGTCGACCTCCGCGCCCAGCCGCGCGCCCAGAGGCGAGGCGGCGACGCCGGCGGCCCAGAAGACGTTCCCCGCTTCGATCCGCTCGTCGCCGATCCAGACGGCGCCCTCCTCGATCTCGGTGACCCGCGCGCCGGTCCGGACCTCGACGCCGAGCCGCTCGAGCTGGCGCCGCGCCTTCGCCGACAGCGACGGCGCATAGCCTGGGAGCACCCGGTCCGCGCCCTCGACCAGGAGGATCCGCGCCGTCGTCGTGTCGATCGACCGGAACTCCCGCGGCATGACCTGCCGCGCGATCTCCGCCATCGCGCCCGCCAGCTCCACCCCCGTCGGGCCCGCGCCCACGATCACGAAGGTCAGCAGGCGCCGTCGCGCCGCCTCGTCCGCCTCCCGCTCCGCCGTCTCGAACGCCAGCAGGAAGCGACGCCGGATCTCCAGCGCATCATCGACGGTCTTCAGCCCGGGCGCATGCGGCGCCCAGTCGTCGCGGCCGAAGTACGCATGGGTGACGCCCGTCGCGACCACCAGATAGTCGTACGGGACCTCGCCGTCCCGGAGCAGCACGACACGCCGCTCCACATCCACGTCCACCGCCTCCCCCATCCACACCTCGAGGTTCTTCTGGCGCTTCAGGATCGATCGGATCGGGCTGGCGATGTCCGATGGCGAGAGCGACGCGGTCGCGACCTGATAGAGCAGCGGCTGGAAGAGATGATGATTGCTGCGATCGATCAGAGTGATCCGGACCGGCACCCCGCGCAGCGCCCGCGCGCAACGCAGACCCGCGAAGCCGCCGCCCAGGATCACGACGTGGGGAATATTCTTCTCGGGCATTTCAGCACCCGCTCGCGTTCAGGGTGACGGGCGGGCCGCGCCGCCCGTCCTACTGTCCTCCGGGGATCCGGAGGACCTGCCCTGCTACTACCCGCGAGCTCCTCAGCCCGTTCTCCGCCTTGATCGCTTCGACCGTCGTCCCGAAGCGCCGCGCGATCTCCCAGAGACTGTCGCCTCGCTTGACCGTGTACTCGGACACCTTCGGCAAGTCGTACGGGGCCGGTGGACTCGCCCGGAGCTGCGCGGGGTCCACGCCGACGTACCGCAGGTACGGCCGCGGGAACACGGCGATGTGGTAGTGCGGAGGCTTGCTCTCGTACGTCGCGTCCAGCACGCCCCGCGCCTCGAGGTGCAGCAGCGTGCTCTCCAGCCAGTTCCTGCACGCCCGGTTCGTCGTGCGACGCACGTCCACCGCCATCCCCGTCGGGTGGACCGACCGGTCAGATGCGTTCCGCGGCTGCGCCGCGCTCGGCCGGACCAGACTCGTCACGATCAACGGCTCGCCGCATGCTTCGAAGTACTGCTGCGCCAGCCGCTCCAGGAACAGCTTCACCTCGGGCCGCGTGTACGGATACGAGACCTGCCGGAGCTTCAGCACCGCGCTCTCCTGCACGGGGACCAACAGACCCGCGGCCACGAAGCGGCGGACTTCGTCCGGGCTGTCGAGATAGGAGTAGTCGTGCAGCTCCGCCTGGCGGTTCTGACGCGTGAGCGACGCCGACGAGCCCTTCAGGCTCTGGGCCTCGGCCACGCCCGCGGCCGCCAGCACGGACGCGACGACGATCGCCAAGATGCTCCGGTCCATCATCCTGCGACGGCTATGAACCTCAGGCCCCGGCCCTGCGGCCGCCTCTCGCAGGGTCGAGCCAAGAAAACGCAGAGGATACGGTCGCGCAACCTTGCACGGATCAGGCCGGAAATCCCCCGAGCTGAGGACCGGCAGGATCGGGCGAGCGCAGCGCACGGCGCACCCTGCGGAACGCCGCGGTCCGCGGGGTGCGCCGCGCGGCCTACGCAAGATGCGTCAGGTCGCGTCGCCCCCCCCGCCCGGCGTCGCGCCCCCTCCCTTCC
>Ga0181858_1001258_pt1 | contig 12353 bp, 10 predicted proteins | sample NewIslPassag4_SG_FD_130749 | JGI IMG/M metagenome (GOLD analysis project Ga0181858, IMG submission 130749) | Feedstock adapted compost microbial communities from Newby Island compost facility, Milpitas, CA, USA - Passage 4_SG | ecosystem: Engineered > Solid waste > Feedstock > Composting ...
ATGCCAGATCGTGAGCGGCAGCCAGTCCAGCGGGACCGCCGCCGACGATGGCCACGGGTTGACCGGCGACCTTCTCGACCCGGCCCGCCGCCTCCGCTTTGATCCACGCGGCCAGTTCCTCGGCATCCATCGCAATCGGTGGGGCTGCCTGACGAAGATTCTTCCAGTAATCCACTGGATCTCGCTTTTCCCAACCGCCCGACTCACAGGCAAATCGTTTGAGCGCACGAATTGCAATGGGGCGGTCCTCGGCCACAAAATGACCATCGGCGTCTACTCGCGGAACACGTCCGCGTCGACAGGCCGCCTCGCACGGCGCCCCGCAGATCCGCCCGCAAATCGAAGCGAGCGGATTCGGACCTCGAGCGATGAGATATGCCTCTTCATAACGTCCCTCGGCAATGGCGCGGACATATCCCCGGGCATCGGTATGGACCGGGCAGGCCACCTGACACGCGATGAGCTGCCGGTGGTAGTCGGTACCCGGTACGGAAACGGCGAGTGTTGGCTGCAAGGCTACACCTCCTGTCCCCGCACTTCTCCAGCCTTCGTCATCCGACCGGGACGAGATCGCGAAGGCGTCGACGGCCGCTCTTTCTTTTCCGGTGGCACGAGCTCCACTATCTCGATGCCAGGCCATAACCAGCATATCTCCCTCTCGGGGAGCGACGGGTCGGGGCAGGGCCGTTTGATCATGTCGGCCAGCGTCCATCGCGCAAGAACGCCCACAATGGCCCGGTGGAGTTCGGCTGCCGCTTGATGAAACGCGCATGTACGTGAGAGGTCGTCGGTTTCCCGGCAAAAGTCGCCAAGAATCACGCCCTGACAGGCCTCAACGATGCTGAGAAGCGAGATCTGTTCTGGCGAACGATTCAAGGAAACTCCCCCGGCCACTCCTCGTTGGGCCTTGAGTATCCCCGCTTTGACCAACTGGCGGAGCACCTTCGCCAGATAGGTGGGAGACTCGTTGAAAGCCTGGGCAATCACCCGCGGAGAGGCAGGCTGGTGATCTGGGTGCAGTCCCAGAAACACCAGTGCTTTCAAACCGGAAATGGTGGTTTTCGTCAGCATGGCCAAATCCCGGATAAATCGGATAAGCGATGTCCAAAATATCTCTAATTCACATTTCTGTCAAGATTCGAGAAGCCCCAGTTGTTCACCTATTTGCTGACCTATCCGCTCCACCAATCTTCCGGCGCCCGACAAGCACGGAGAGGCACGCCCGTCGGACCCGCTGAAAGCAAATGGAGGACCGAGCGTTGATAAGCGGACCTGACAAGCAGATCCCTCCGAAAAATCGTTCGGAGGGGCACGCTTGTCGTGCCCGATGAAAGACAATGGATCATCGAACGTCGAACCAGGAATTGATGATCCAACGTCGAACGACGGACCTGACAAGCAGGTTCCTCCATATAACGTAGGGGCAATTCATGAATTGCCCCTACCAGCCGCCGAAAGGTAATGCGTGGTCTGGTGTTGAAAAGCGGACCTGACAAGCAGGTCCCTCCGAAAAATCGTTCGGAGGGGCACGCTTGTCGTGCCCAAAGAAGCGCCACGGTTCATCCAATGCCGGAAAAGCGCACCGTGGATCGCGTTCTTCCATTGCAGGGATTGGAGAGTCGGGTTCCAGCCCGATCGGTCACCTGCGTTCCAGCCGAGCTAACGGGAAGGTGGTGAACACTAAAACCTTCGCCGAAAAGCGTCGATGAATCGCCGCACGCCATGGAGTGCAGGGCTTTCGCCCCGCTTTCGGCGCGGAACTTCAGTCCCCGGTGAAAGGCAATGGATCATCGAACGTTGAACCCTTCCAAAAGCCGCAGGCACCCGCCGGGTGGCTGCCACTGAAAAGACAGTTTCTTTGGAAACCGCGGGCCTGTCCACGACCGGCCAGGAAAGAGGAGTTAAACCACAGGAAACGACCGCGAGCAAGCAAACCCTGGACCTGAACCTTGTCTCACAAGCCCCAGGGGAGTTCGCTATGGAAAGGGCAATCCCCACAGACAAGCCATTCACACTCAGCAGAGACGAGAGAGAGAAAGCCGCGAATGGGAAAGCTACCTTTTCGCAATCTGACGCGGAGCTTGCCATGGAAAGGGCAATCCCCACAGACAAGCCATTCACACTCAGCAGAGACGAGAGAGCAAAAGCGGCGAATATGAACGCTTCCTTTTCGCAATCTGACGCAGAGCTTGCCATCGAAAAGACAATCCCCGCAAACAACCCAACCTTGTGCGACACATCCACCGAGGGACGTTCCCGAGCGCAGACGCCTAGAAAAAGTGGTGGCTCCAAATCCGGCTCCACGGTGGCTCCAAATCTGGCTCCGCAACCGACCGCAATAGAGCGCAATGAAGCGAAGACAGCGACGCAACTGCTGGAAAATAGGCAACTTATGCCTCCACTTGCGCCGCACGACTTCTCTTGGCCCACTTCCCCATTGGGCGATGGCCGACTCGAACGGCCGACTTCCACCTTGTAAGGGTGGCGCTCTAACCAACTGAGCTAATCGCCCTCAATATCCTTCAGTCGCGATGAATTTCCTGCGTCAGCCACTCGCCCTGAGCGAGCAAACCACCAATCTTGCCCAGCCCAGGGAAGCACCTAAATCTTCCCCAATCAAGGGCAACACCTAAGTCTTGCCCGACCCGGCGAAGCACCGAATAACCCACCCCGAGGTCTTCAGCCCGTGGACGAACCGCTAAAACCTGCCCTCCGATGACCTGCCACACACACCGGGTGCCTCACATGAGGTACATACAGGGCGTATCAACTGACGTCCACCACGGGGCCCGCCTCGGGCATTTCAGCAAGCCTCTAAAATTAATTTTGGCCGTCGATTTGTTCGGGGTCAACTGAGGCCGCGGCTGACTCATTCCCAGTTTTGCAGAACCGGCGAGAGGTCCCATCGACAAGATTGTTGGCGGAAGTGCACCGGGACGTCGTAGCTCCAACTGCGGAGGTAAGGGAGAATCGATGCGGCACCGCACAATATCAAGAAATCGGACACCTGAGCTATGCCCAAACAGCGTCTTTTTTACTCCGATCGAGCCCTCAAACTGCTACCCGTGGATCTGGCGGTGGATGCCCGATTTCGTCAGGCCCGCGCATTTGTCTCGCACGCTCATGCCGATCACATTGCCCGACATGAATATGTCCTTTGCACGGAAGAGACGGCAGCTTTTTTGAACCATCGACTCGGCCCGCGGGCCGTCCGCACGCTCCGCTATGGTGAGTCCATAAATTGGGCGGGAGTGCAGTTGACTGTCTATCCCGCGGGTCACTGTCTCGGTTCGGCAATGCTTTTGGTGGAACACGCAGGGGAGCGACTCCTGTACACCGGAGATTTTAAACTGCGGAAGTCATTGACGGTGCCTCCGGCCCAGCCTGTTGCCGCCGATATCCTGATTATGGAAAGTACCTACGGCCACCCGATGTACCGCTTCCCACCGGAGGAAGTGGTTTTTCGTGACCTCGTGGACACGATTGCGAGGCTTTTGGAACAGGGGAAGGTGCCCGTCATTCTTGCCTACGCATTGGGCAAAGCGCAGGAGGTATCCCGCCGCCTCAGCGATGCCGGGTTACAACTCGTCCTTCATCGGCACGTGGCCGACATCAGCCGGATCTACGAGTCATTTGGCGTCAATGTGGGCCGATACCGAGTGTTCGATGGGACGCTGCAACCGGGCGAAGTGCTGGTTGTATCGCCTGGCACGAAGCTGGACCTCGTCCACGACCGCACATGCCGCATTGCGGTGACAGGATGGGCCGTGGACCCTTCGGCACGTTACCGGCTGGGAGTGGATATGGCGTTTCCTTTCTCCGATCACGCAGACTACGATGGACTACTGAAACTGATCGAGTTGGTTCGCCCGCGTGTCGTTTACGCCACCCACGGCCCAGAGTGTTTTGTACGGGACCTTCAAGCGCGTGGATGGGAGGCATACCTGCTCGATCGTCCCACACAAAAGACCTTACTGTGATGACCGGGACGGCTCACCGTCCTGGGTTGGGATTTTTTGGTACACGATCACGATTGCGCTGGGAGCTTCCTTTGCCATCAGTGAAACCCCCCGCTCCATCAGCGCTTGGCCTGTTTCCGTCACGCTCCAGTCTGAATCGAACGCCTTCAGGTGGTACCTTGCATGAGGTTGGAGGCCACCGAGTCGGAATACCGGCGACTCTTCAGGGGCTTCGTCACGCCGGAATGCCTGGATCATGCCGATGCCTTTCTCGGGCAGATCGAATTGCCAGGCGATCCACACGTTTTTCTCCAGACTATAAGGAGTAAGCGGGTAATAATCCCCGTAATAACAGGGCGATATTTCACGGAACTGTTGATAAAGGCGGCGAAGAGTTTCATAGTCCAATTCTTTGACGCGGATGTCGATTCCGCACCCCAAACTGGGGGCAGCGTTGCTCCAGAAGGCATAGGGTTGCACCGGGGTTGGCCCAGACCCATAGTACGGTGCGCCGGTATAGGCCACGGTGCCTGTTCCATGGTAGGGAAGCCAGAAGCTGAGAGCGTACGTCATGCACTGATGTCCGATCGGTTCAAAGGCGTAGTCGCTTCTCCAGAGAGGCACCGCCCGCCGCATCGTTTCCAGGTCGTTTCGACGGCCACCACTGGCGCATGAGTCAATGAGCATATTGGGGTGGCGACGACGCAATTCATCCCAGTAGGCGAGATGTCCGGTAACGTGGTGATTCTCGGTGATGCCCCGGCGGTCGAGTGTGTCAGCGGCTCGCCAGAAGGGAAGCGGATCGATATTGAAATCCTCCCGATAGAGATCGATTCCCTGTTCGGTGATCAGCCGATCGATGTGGTTTGTCAGCCATTCCCGGGCTTGACGGTTTCCCAGGTCAAGCAAGCGTGGGCCATCCATCTCGGGTCGGGCGGGCAAATCGTAGAGGGTAAAGGTTCCTGGATCGGGCCGGGGACCAGCCGGCATCCATCCGTAGCACCACACGCCCGCCGGGTTTTTCTGGGGATTGAAATCCCTGGCTGCATCGAAGATTTGGCCATCAGGAGCGTCGATGACAACTTCCAGGCCGGTGGAATCGCAGATGTAGCTACCATTACCAAAACCCACAGCGAAGTCGAGCGTTTCCCCTTCCTGTAACACAACAGTTCCCTGATAGGACGCTTCAGGTCCGGCAGCATCCAAGCGAATTCTGCCGTCAAAGAGGGATTCGTGGTCCCGCACGATATGAACCGAGGTGGTGGTCTGCTGGTCGATAGCGAGAAAGCGAGCCAATACTCGGTATTCTCCCGACCGTGGGGCGGTGAATCGGACGACACTGAATTCGCCCTTGGGGCCCGGATGAAACGAAAGACGTCCCGGTGTCCACTCGATTCCGGCGACGCGGCACACCTGATCCCCGAGATTGCAACTTACGTTGGGGTCGGGAGTGGTGAAAGATCTGCTGCGCCATGCCCTCATCCCAGCGAGTGCATGATTTCGGCCCCCCGGTGAAAGCAGCCATTCGGGATGATTCTGGTACAGCCAGGTTCCGGGCATCACACGCTCCGGCTCGAACCAGACGAGGATTCTTACACCATGAGCATGGGCGAAATCGCTGATCGGCTTAAAACCGCGTGGAAAGCGGCGAGGATCGATCTCCCATGTTCCCACCTGGGGCCAGCCCTGCTCCTGCACGTACCAGCCTGCATCCATCCACCAGTAATCGGGCTTGAGTCCTTCTTCCAGGTACCTGCGGATATGCATGATCTGGTTTTCCTCATTGGCGTGGATCATCTCCTCGTATGCCCGGGACGAAGAGGCCACAAATTGAGGTGGCGGAAGCTGGCCGCCGGGTTTGGGCATGTTGTGTTTCATCACCCAGCGCCGCCAAAGATTGTGCGCCCGAACCCGATCCCCGTGCCAGAACTGAATGACAATGCGGGGTGTGCGGATAGATTCCCCGGCAAGAAGACGCAGATGGCAGTCTTCCTGCCCGATTTGCAATTGCAGGCGGCGTTCGCCCTCACGGCTGAAGTTGGCCACCCATTGTCCGGGCCAGCCGACGGCAATTGTTCGCCCTCCATCATCATAAACGACGTCGAAGTATGGCCAGTCGGTGTTGCTTGGTCGCCCACCGGCTCCGCTCAGTCGCTTGGTTTGACCGGGGGCAAGCACAGTCGTTAGAGGTTCGTAATCGCTTTGTGAAGCCTGAGAACCGCGATGGTGATGAAGTACAAATTCGGCCTGGCCCTGTCGCACCCACGATTCGTCCATCGCCAGAACATTTTCCAAGATCGGGCTGGTCTCCCGACCATTATTCTTGAACTCCAGAACCCACTCGACGATGGGAAAATCGTGATAGATGACGAGGTCGCAACGGACAGCGAGATCGGTAATGGGATCGCGCCAGGTATAGACGTGTTGCTCGCGGCCATCCTCCACGGAAATAGTTTCCTCCTGGAGGTTCCAATGCGGCAACAAGTCCTCGGAAGATCGGCCCGCATAACGGAACGAAAAGGGTGGGCGAGTGCCTGAACCGGGGCGATGTTCTGTAAGCCATTGGTCGCGCAATTTGAATTCCTCAGGAGCAGGTACAGGTTGCGCGGGAACCCGTGGTCCTAGAAAAGCGAAGGCACCGACCATGCCGATCACGGCGAGTGAACATGATAAGCGCACAAGCATCCTCCTTCGCCAGTGGGGCGCGCTTGGTGGATAGTCACGTCAGTAAGCCAGATTGCGAATCGGCAGAAGCGATCTTTTTTCCGAACCCTGTCGTCAGGCGACCGATTCTTCGGTTTGACTCCATTTTGTGATCTATTTCTCAGGTTCGAGAATTTCAATGTCTTTGAACATCACGAGCATGTCGTTACCGCCGTGGAGCTGGAGGGCAAAATGTCCTTCGCGGCGGCCGGGATCGTTTTTCACCTCGGCGGTCTTCACTCCATTCACCCAAACGGTGATGTCCCCACCTTTTGCCGCCACAATCATCTCATTCCATTCGTTGGGCTTGAACGCTTTTTTAACGACTTCCGGCGGGGGCTGAACCACCCACGCCCGGCCATTCGTTTCATAGAGGCCACCGGTGTTGGCGTCGGCTGCGATTTCCGCCTGGAACCCGGAAACACCGTTGAAGCCTTTTTCTTCCACACGGAAATAGAATCCGCTGTTCCCCTGAAGGACCTTGAACTTGAGCCGCACCACGAAGTCTTTGAAGACGCCATCACTGACGAGATGGCCGAACTCTTTTTCTTGTGCCTTCTTGCGCCCGACGATCGCGCCATCTTCGATCGTCCAGGTGCCAACCCCAATAGTGTGCCACCCTTTAAAGGTTTTTCCGTCCCAGAGAGGTTTCCATTTTCCGCGGAATTCCTCCGCCCGAACACACGTGACATAAAGCAAATTGAGGGAAACAGCCAGCACAAACATTCCAGTTACTGTGGCAAGTAGCTTTTTCATGGGGCATCCTCCTCCTGCTGCTTTTTCTAGAGCGAACCAAGCGTTTGAGAAATTCACATTCGGGCACCATCGTGACCGTTCGGCCAATATCACAGTAATCCCGGCGTGGCGCGGGGTCAATCGTTCGGTGCTGAGGGGAACCCCATTGGCGTTTGGCATCCGGGGTCGGTCGTGAGGAAAAAATGGCGAAAGTCTCGCCCCGACGTACCGGGAGGTCGAGGCTTTTCCCAGTGAACTTTGCGCGCAAATTCCTGCGAAGAACGGAGAGGTAACGTTTGTCGTGCCCGGCGGAGCAGGGCGAAAAGTTCGGCCCGTGCGGTGGCACCTTACCGCGCTATAGATATCATTGGGAGGTTCTGGGTGCACAATGGTGTCACAGGTTGACAGAAAGAAGGGGAGTTTTGAAAGGGTGCCGGGTCGGTCGCTGAATTGACCTTTTCGGAGGAGTATCGCAATGAAGAAATGCTTGAGGATGTCCGGCCTTTTCCTGGGTGGAGTAGCATTAGCACTGGCCTGCGTGTGCCATGGTGTTGGGGGAACATATGCTTCGGAGACGGAAAACAAGCCGTCCGACAAATACAACGTTTTGATGATCGCGGTGGACGATCTGCGACCGGAAGCGGGATGTTATGGGGTGCCTATCATCAAGACGCCTCACATCGACGCGCTCGCCTCTCAGGGTTTGCTTTTCAACCGAGCATATTGCCAGCAGGCGGTGTGCAGTCCTTCGCGAACGTCGCTCCTCCTGGGGCGCCGACCGGACACGACCCGGGTGTACGACCTGCAAACGCATTTCCGGAAAAGGCTCCCGGACGTGATTACGCTCCCGCAGTACTTCAAAAACCATGGCTACCATACACAGGGCCTGAGCAAGATTTATCACGGTGGGCTGGACGACCCTGCGAGTTGGAGCGTTCCTCACTGGTCCCCGAGTAAGCCGATGTATGGGAAGCCAGAGACGCTGGCAGACTTGAATCGGCGTCGGGAAGAGATGCGAAAGAAAGAGGGACCAGCCACGCGGGTGTTGGAGAAGGATCCAAAAACGGGAATACCACTCCGAGTATCGGCACCCCGGTATCGGGTGTATGGCCCGGCGTGGGAAGACCCCGATGTGCCCGATGATGCGCTTCCAGACGGCGAGACGACCAACCGTGCCATCGAACTCTTGAGGGAACTCAAAGATCGCAGGTTCTTTCTGGCAGTCGGCTATTTAAAGCCGCATCTTCCGTTTGTGGCGCCCAAAAAATACTATGATCTTTATCGAAAAGACGAAATTCCCCTGGCGCCGAATCCCTTTCCGCCCGAGGATTGCCCTCCTATCGCCCTGACTAATTGGGGGGAACTTCGCGCTTATCAGGGGATTCCTCCCACCGGCCCTCTTCCGGAGTCGATGGCACGCGACCTGGTACACGGGTATTATGCGGCGACCAGCTACGTCGATGCCCAAATCGGTCGTCTGCTGGCCGAAGTGGATCGCCTCGGGTTGCGGGATTCAACCATTATCGTGTTGTGGGGCGATCACGGGTGGCACCTCGGTGATCACGGGCTGTGGTGTAAACACACGAATTTCGAAAGCGCGACACGCAGCCTCCTGATTTTCCGGGTGCCCGGCCAGCCTCATCCCGGGGCCAAGACCGATGCGCTCGTCGAATTCGTCGATATTTATCCGACCTTGTGCGAACTCTGCGGCCTGCCGATTCCAGAGGGACTGGAAGGAACCAGCCTCGTTCCGCTCTTCGAGAATCCTGTCCGTCCCTGGAAAAAGGCTGCTTTCAGCCAGTATCCGCGGGGGAAGGTGATGGGCTACTCCATGCGGACAGACCGCTACCGCTACACCGAGTGGCGACCGTCGGCCGGAGGACAGCCTGTGGCGGTCGAACTGTACGACCACGTCACGGACCCACAGGAAAACGTTAACCTGGCAGGGCGACCGGAATACAAAGAACTGGTCGCTCAGCTCCACCAGCAGCTTGAAGCCGGCTGGCAAGCAGCAAAGCCCGAACAGTGAAGTCGCGTCCTGGGCCCGAGATTGCCGATCGGCCGCATAACGCAACGCGACCGTGACGGCTGGGCTGCCCGTCTGACAAGGCCAGCACAGGGAGTTTCTTTACGGAAGCTGAACCGGGTTGCCGTCCCGGATATCGCCCAGCCGGGCGTAAAGCGTTGTGTCGATCGTTTCGGAAATAAATTTCACGGACCCGTCACCGAAGAGGAAGTTGGCTCCGCCGGGATGCTTACTTCCAAAACTGTAATCGGAAGGGCTCAGGTTGTTGATGATGTTATTCACTTCCTTGTTATTCAGATAGGCGAAAGGACCGACCAGTCGGGCCCAGGAGGGAATCCGCCACTGACCATTCCAATTATTGTTGCCACCGGCCCAAAGGGGAACACCCGATCGATCATTGTCCGAGTGACGTTGGCAGTTTCCGAGACCTCACCCACAGCGATGACGTTGCTTGATCCGTCGGTGATGTCGGCGAAGGTCATGACATAGTGGAAATTGTTGGTTTGGGCGAGCGAAACATTCCGTTTTGCTCCGTGGCACCGGAGGGACGGCTCCAGCTCGTTGAACCGTTGGCCATGAAGTAGTTCGCCCAAGGCTCGTCGCTCCCCAGGCAGCAGCAGTAGTTTGACTTCCCGTAGCCATCGTTATCTTGTTTGGGAAGAACGTCACTGGGACAGATGTAGGTGGGAAGAATGGTCTTGGCTGCCACGCCCCGCTGATTGCTCGGATTACCGTGGTTATTTCGGACCTGGCACCACCAGTTGTACTGGTCAGTGTTTTGAACGGGATGGCCAGAAGGCAGGGCCGGGGAGACCCCTGGGATTTCCCGGATGGCACCATGCACCAGGCGATTGTCTCCGCCGGGGATATAGACCAGGGCGGCTCCGCCACTGACCAGCGTGTCGTACATTTGCTTCTGTTCGATAAAGGGCAGGATGTAGGCCCCCCATGCGTAGTTGTCGTTGTCGTCGTCAGGTTGCCCGATGGGAAACACCTTATTGACATCATGAAAGTTGTGGATGGCTAGTCCGATCTGCTTGAGATTGTTCGAACACTGGCTTCTCCGGGCGGCCTCTCGTGCAGCTTGGACGGCAGGTAACAGAAGAGCGATCAAAATCCCAATGATCGCGATAACCACAAGGAGTTCCACCAGCGTGAACGCATTCCGACGAGCACGATCACCAATCCGCATGAGTCACCTCCAGCTAGAGTAGAGCCAAGATGGCGGCCAAAGCCGTAACACCCTCAGCCAATTGCTTGGTCCCGTGTACGATAGCTTAGCCGGGGATAAGTGAAATGTCAACGACTTTGCTGATGCAATTGTATGATATTTTATTCAGTGTGCGATAGGATGGTGATCAATTTGTCCCTGTGCAAATATTCTGGTTTGGTAATCCACGCGAATTTTCTGACTGTCGGTTTCGTGCCGGGAGCGAAAGGAGTCTTTTGTGCGGTAGCTTCGGATCCCCTAAAAGATCTGCCGGCAAAGGTCGTAGCCCACGGCAAAGATGGCGGCATCAATGCAGGCATGACTGATCCACGGGGCGTACAGCGTCCGCCAGCGGTAAAACATGAGGCACCAGATGATACCACCGATCGTCACGCCGATCGAAAAAAGAATCTGATAGACCGAGCCCCAATCGAAGTACTTGCCGAGGATGACGATGTGATGCCCCGTGAATGCGAGCGACGAAAGGAGACCGCTCATTTCGGCGGACACAAAAAGCCGTAATTTTTCAAAAATAAATCCTCTCCAGTAGTATTCTTCCAAAAAAGAATGTGCCACCGAGATGACGGCCGCGAAACATAAAAATCGAATGGGCGTGTCTATTCCAAAACCGATCATTTTTTTCTCAATGGCTGTGGCAGCTTCGCTGAATACGGCCGTGGACCTGAAAAGAAAGGCATAGAGCAGCCCCATTCCCACAGCCACGAAAACTCCAAAGCCCAAGCCGGTGAAAACCTCGGTGCGTGTTGGAACAGGAATCCGAAAAGAAATCCGGTCGATGCAGAGGAGCCAGACGGCAGGGAAGAGCATCACCAGCTTCGCCAGGGCATAAAGGGTTTGCTGGACCCAGGGAGGTAGTGCTTCGGCCAAAACAAAATACCCCACGGCCGATACCGTGGGGGTTATCATCAACAACAACAGCACCAGGGCGAGTGCCCAGCGTTTGAGCCCGCTTTCGGAGGCGGCTTCCATGGATCAACCCTGGAGCACGGGCACCGCCGAAGGCTGGATCGTCCGGGTTGGGGTGATCAACGGGTATTTAGGTCCTGGGGGAGCGTCATGATATTCCAGCGGACCCACGGCCAACTGGTAGAGCCAGTGTCGGGCGTTCCACACAGACTTCACGACGCCAATCATGCCGTGGATTTGGGTGAAAACTCTCTCAGTCCAAAGGGGATCGAACCGCCCCAGGGCCCGCAGCAGGTTGAGCGGATTGTAGAATGCGATGTACCCGGCAATCATGTTGAGTTGCCTTTGCAGCGGGCTGGAATGCCCCGTCGCAATGGCACGATTGCCGTCGTAGTGATAGTCCTCAATGGGTTTCCCCGCCACTCGCTTTAGGACGATGCCATCCTGGTAGGGCTTTTCGTAGCCTTTGCTTCCTACGGAAGGAGTCAGCAAAGTGATTTGGCATGTGATGGCGCCCACTTTCCGGAGAAATCCCACCTGATTGATCAACCCGCGGAGACTTCGCCAGGTCCACAGCGGTTGATTATCGTGGTGCATCATCATAGGCATAGGGGCGATCCCGTGCTTGATGAGCTCACGGAAGACCGTGATGGTCTTTTCCGGGGACTGACCTTTCTTGACGAGGTCAGCGGTCAGATCCTCGATTCCAAACCAGATGCTCCGCAGGCCTGCCTTTCGGGCGAGGGGGATCAGATCCAGGTTCTTGTGGACGTCGAATTCCGTGGCCTCTGTC
>Ga0181858_1001264_pt1 | contig 12323 bp, 8 predicted proteins | sample NewIslPassag4_SG_FD_130749 | JGI IMG/M metagenome (GOLD analysis project Ga0181858, IMG submission 130749) | Feedstock adapted compost microbial communities from Newby Island compost facility, Milpitas, CA, USA - Passage 4_SG | ecosystem: Engineered > Solid waste > Feedstock > Composting ...
CGGGGTGGAAGCGCAGCAATGCGTGGAGCTGACGGGTACTAATCGGTCGAGGGCTTAACCTGAGGCAAGACGCAAGGGAAGGCGCGAGTGACGTTTCGCATCCGGTTTTCAGGGCGCAAGGCCTTGCCATTTTGCATATTCCCCGATAGCTCAGCTGGTAGAGCACTCGGCTGTTAACCGAGTTGTCACAGGTTCGAGTCCTGTTCGGGGAGCCATATCGCGGAGAGATGTCCGAGCTGGTCGAAGGAGCACGATTGGAAATCGTGTAGGCGTGTAAAAGCGTCTCGAGGGTTCGAATCCCTCTCTCTCCGCCAGTATTCAAGCGAACGATTCCGCTGTGCAAGCAAGAAGCACGGCGGATTTTTTTGTTTTGTTCGCACTGCCGGAATTTACCTGTCAGTAATCTCTTACGTTTCGTTTAGATTGTGTTTAGACTCAAGATGTATGCTGATATTCGACAGGAACTTTCAAGAGCGTTAGGAGGATTGGGGATGAGAATCATCTTGCTTTCCGGTGGCTCCGGCCATCGTCTGTGGCCGTTGTCCAATGACGCTCGGGCGAAACAGTTCCTGAAGGTGCTTCGCGGCAAAAACGGCGTGCAAGAGTCCATGCTGCAGCATTTGCTGAGAATGCTGGAAGAAGCCGGTTTATACGGCCGCGTCATGATTGCGGCGAACCGGACTCAGCTTGATTACATTCGGCAGCAAGCCGGTCAAGGCATTCCTGTGATTGCCGAGCCGGAGCGCCGGGACACGTTCCCGTCTATTTCCCTGGCATCTTCCTATCTGTTTTCCGTGCAAAAAATCGATCCGGGCGAAACGGTCGCCGTCTTGCCGGTGGACCTGATCGTGGAGGGCGACTTTTTTGGCGCCCTCAAGGAACTGGATCGAATCATCGCGGCATCGGATGAAGCGGAGATCGGTCTCATCGGCATAAAGCCGGATCACCCTTCGCTCAATTACGGGTATATTCTGCCGGACTTAAACGGCGAAAAGATCGGTTCCGCATACAAGATCAGGAAATTTGCCGAAAAGCCGGACCCGGAGACGGCCAAAGCGCTGCTGGAGCAGCAGGCGCTTTGGAACAGCGGCGTTTTCGTTTTTCGCCTTGCGTCGATGATCCGCCTTCTGGAAGCCCGGAATTTCCCCATTCAGTATGATGAGCTTTACAAGGCGTATGAGTCGCTGCCACGCATCAGCTTTGACTACGAAGTGGCCGAAAAGGCGTCAAACCTGATCGTCGTGCCTTACGGCGGCACTTGGAAAGATATCGGGAACTGGAAGTCGCTGACCGAGGTTATGGACACGGATATCCTGGGCCAAGGCATCAAATGCGAATCCAGCCATAACACCCATATCATCAATGAACTGGGCATCCCCGTTGCCGTCGTGGGATTGTCCGACGCCATCGTGGCGGCCAGCCGTGAAGGCATTCTGGTGGCGGACAAGACCGCCAGCGTCAAAATCAAAAACTTGATGCCGGCGATCCGGGATCTCGCGGCAGGGGAACATCATTCCTGGGGGTGGGCCAGAGTGCTGGAGCATTACTGCCCGCATGATGAACTTGAGGTGCTGATCCGCAGAGTGTTCATCCGCGCCGGTGAGCAAATGGACTATACGCAGGCTGGCCTGAAAACTGTCACTTGGAACATCATGTCCGGAGAAGGTGACGTGGTTTCCGGAGGACTCGTGAGGAAAGTCCATGCCGGTGACACGATCAAGCTTCCGGGTTATGCGGTACAGTCCATATGTGCGGGCACGGACCTGATGCTGATCGAAATTCAGCAAGGCTCCGGACTGACGGAAGAAAAGGCCCCGCTTGCCGCCCGAAATCAGGCGGTAAGCCCTTAGCGGGCTTTTCATCATGTTATGGGAGGCAGTCATGAATCGTATTGCGCAACTGTTAGCCATCGTGTTTATTGTGCTTTATACTTATCTGACCCAGCCCGTTTATCGAGAAAATGTGATCTGGTGCGTGCTGGCGATCTTGCTGCTTTTAGTCGGATGGGCATTTCAGCCGAAGCACGGCATTTTGGCGGCCATCGGAGCGGTGCTGGGATATAGCGCCTTTCAATATTACGTGACGCATGCGTCCGATTCCGCCGCGGAATACGGCTGGAATTCGCTCATCTGGCTGCTTGTGTTTCCGTTTGCGGCGCTGATGGGCGCCATGGGCAAAATGGCGCGGCCGGCACCTGCCGAAGGTTCCCAGGCATCGCTGTATACCTTGTTTCGCGCCGACACCCAAGCCGATCCTGAAGAAGTCATTTACATCGACGAAAAGCTGGATTTTCTAAACGGATCCGCCTTTGTGTACAAGCTGGAAGAAGAAGTGATCACATCGCTGCGCGAAAAAAGGGAATTCATGCTGATGCTCGTGTCGGTGTATCGTTTCGCGGAATACAAGCAGGTGGCGGGGTATGAGCAGGCCCAGCTTCTGGTGCACCAGATTGCGGAATGGATGGCGGGCAAACAGGAAGAAGGCGCCATCTTGCACAAAGGCCATCTTGGGGAAGGCAGCTTTGCGCTGATTTTGTCCATCACATCCGACAACCGGGCGGCGGAATACGAATTGCAGGCGGCGCTGAACCATCATTTCACGGATCTGATGATGCATCGGCCGCGGCGGGAAGCGCAAGTGAAAGCAAGGCTGCTTTTTGGCTCCGCCATTTGCCCGGCGGACGGCATTGAGGCCCGGGCGCTCATGGATCACGCGCAAAACATCCTGGAAGGGAACGTGAGTCAAGTTTGAGAGCATTGAAAAAATGGGTTGCGCTGGCGCTGCTGATTGCTTTGCTCCCGGGCGGCGCCGGCATCGCATTTGCCGAGGAACTTGCGGACGGACATGCGCTTGCGGCAGCAGATAACGGAAAAAGAACGCTGTTTTACGGCGATGCGCTGCTCAAAGGGATGTCGGCGCGGCATGATGCGTACATCGAAATCGGAAAAGGACTTCGGGCCGCTGAAGGCTCCTATATTCATTTGGAATACACGATTTCGCCGGATCTGATAACGGAGCGCTCGTCGCTGACCGTGCTGGTTGACGACATCCCCGTTCAGTCGGTGTCGCTGAATCCCGAAGGCGAGCCGGTCAAAACGCTGCGCATTGACCTTTCCCGGCTCGAACTGGGTCAGGGGTTTCACAAAATATCGCTGGCGGCCCTGATGCGAACCAGCGAGTTCATTTGCGAAGATCCGCACAATGAGAAGCTTTGGCTGACCGCCTCAGGCAAAAGCCATGTGATGCTGAATCTCGTTCAGGCGTTTCAGGAAGCGGATTTTTCCTGGTACCCCGCGCCCTTCTACGACAAAGGAAGCAACGCTCCCCTGCATGCGGTCATTGCCGTGCCGGATGAGCCCAGTTCCGCAGCGTTTGCGGCGGCGGCGCGCCTTGCCCAATACTTCGCCGCCGGAGCGCCGGAAAGACGCCTGGCCATCCCGGTTTATCCGGAATCCGAGCTGACGGAAACCATGCTGCGGCAGGAGCATGTGATCTGGGTCGGAGAATACGGCGCATGGAAACATGCCGGCGCCCGGGCGGAAGCGGCGGCCAGGGAGGCGCACGGCGAGGGCGCGCTGGCGCAGGGCGCCGCAACGCTTCTGGCATCCCCCTGGAATCCCGGCAAGACCCATCTGCTGCTGACAGGGCCAGGGGAGAAGCTGGAAAGCGGCGCCAAAATGCTGAGCGATGATATGCTGATCGGGCAGATGCGGGGGAAATGGCTTCCCGTCATCGATCCGCCGGATACGCTGCCGGATCTTTCGGCGGGCCGGGATGAGAAGACAATCTTCACGACGCTGAAGCAGATGGGCATCGACCGGCTTGCGGTGCAGAACGTCCAGCAGGGAACGATCCAATTCTCCTACACGCTTCCCCCGGACCGGGTGCCGGGCGGCCTTGCCGTCCTGAAGCTGGCCTATTCCCATTCGGACGTCATCCTGTTTGACAAATCGGTCATGACGGTGTCGGTCAACGGAACGCCGGTCAAGAGCGTGCGCCTTGCGAAGCAGACGGCCCAGGGCGGGATGCTGGAAGTCCCGATCGGTCCGGCGGCCATCGGTTCGTCGCGGAATGTGAACGTGTCCGTTTCGTTCCAGTTCGCCGATCCGGCGACGGGGCAGGAGATGGAGCGAGATTTTTATTGCGAGGACATGCTGATTGACGACTGGGCGGTCATTGACGGCAGCTCGAGCCTGCATCTTGAACTGGCCGATCGGCAGGCGGTGGATTTTGCCGCGCTCCCGTTCCCATTTGCCGCTGAGGATGCCTGGAATCACACCTGGGTCCTTGCTCCCCGCTGGACGCACGCCACGCTGCAGGCGGCGCTGACCATCGCGGGCCATGTGGGCGCTTTTGGCCCAGACACGGCGAACCTGAAGCTGGCGGCGGCGCATGCGCCGGATTGGAGGGCGGACGCGCCGCATGCCAACCTCATTTATGTCGGGCCTTTGGACGGATTGCCTGCCGAGCTGAACGGTTTTGCCGGCAGCTTTTTCCGCGCGGAAGGCAAACGCATTGCGGAGCTGTCGGAGCATGTGGCAATCCTGGGGCCGCTGCTTGAAAATTACGCGTTCATCCAGCTCACGGAATCGCCGCTTTCTCCCGGAAGAGGGCTTCTGATCGCCGCGGCGGCATCCGATGCGCGGCTTGGGGATTTGGCCGCCGCATACGCGGATCCGCAGCAAGCCTTCGAATGGACAGGGCGTTTTGTATTCGTGACGTCTGATCGCAAGGTTGTCAATTACCCCGGGACGAGGATGGCGGAACCGGCGCCTGTCATACCAGGCGCGCCGGCAAATGGCCGCTGGATGCAGTTTTCCCTTGGCGAGACCGGCTTTCTGTACGCTGCCGCCGCCATCGTCGCCGCGCTGGCGCTGATGTACTGGAATTTGCGGAGAAGATCGCGGCGCGGCAAACCGAGCGGAGGTGCATCATGAAGCGCGATTTGGAAGAACGGGAACTGAAAATGGCCATCGATCGGCTGAAGCGGACGATCTGGCTGGAGCGGAAAGCGTATCTGGAGCTCCATCGGGCCAAAAGGCAGCAGCTGGATGACCTGCAAAAGGTGCTCCAGGAGCTTTTGGAGACGGAAGCGGCTTATTACCGCAGGACGGATCTGGCATGACGGCGCTGAAGCGGCAACTGGAGGCGCTGGAGCGGCAGCTGGAAAACCAGCGAAAACAGCAGGAAGCGCGCCTCCGCGAGCTGGATGACGCCATTGAGGAAACCAAAAGGCGCATTTCCGCGGCCCGTTTGCGCATCCACCTGCTGGAGCGGGGAGAGCTCACGCCTTGGGAAGCGGCCCGTCAGGCCGTGCAGCGGATGATGTCGCAAGAGGCGGCCGCTTTGGCCGAGGCGGCAGAGCGCGCGCCCCAGGATCCGCCTGACCACCCGACGGTGCGGCAGCTTCCGCCCAAAAAAACATTGGGCGAACAGCTTCTGGAAGCGGGCCTGATCAGCGAATTCCAGCTGACTTCAGCCCTCGAGCGGCAACAGCAATACGGCGGCCGGCTCGGCGACATTCTCATCGAGCTCGGATACATTACCGCGGAAAAGCTGGAGCCTTTCGTCAGCAAAGCGCCGGCCAAGCTGCGTCTGGGCGAAATGCTGGTGCGGGACGGCTACATTACGCAGATCCAGCTGGAAAAAGCGCTGGCTTTCCAGCGCAAAAGCGGCGGGAAACTCGGCGATATTTTGATGTCGCTGCGTTTTATCGAACCGGAAAAATTGTACAGGGCCATCGCGACGCAATACAGCATCGGGCGCATCGGCAACTACGTCAACCTGCAGCCGCAGCAGAAACTGCCCGAATCGCTGTCCCGCAAATGGGGAGCGGCGCTCATTCACCAGTATCCGAACCGTTATCTCGTGGCGGTCAATGAACCGCTCAGCGAAGAAGCCAAAAGCGAGCTGGAGCGGTATCTGGATTTTCCGGTGGAGCAGGTGCTGGCCACCAACGAAGAGATGGAAATGTTCCGCAACCAGATCTACGGCGAAGAAATGCTGGAAGAAAGCACCAACAAGCTTGCCGAGGAGCAGCCCGAAAATTCCGCCAGCCGGACGTTTACGCGGAAGCAGCTTTTTGCGCTGGCGGTCATCATCCTGTTTATGCTGCTGAGCTTCTTTCAGGCGCCGATGGGCACACTGATCGCGCTGAACGTCGCGATTCAGATTTTTTATTTTCTGATGACGTTCCTGAAGTTTGTCATCATCATGTACGGTTCCCGAACCGGCGCCCAGTACCGTTTCAGCGACGAGGACGTGCAAAATCTGGACGAGCGGGAGCTGCCGATTTACACGATTCTGGTGCCGATGTACAAGGAGAGCGAAGTCATCCCGCAGCTTCTCGTCAACCTGGAAAAGCTGGACTATCCGAAGGCGAAGCTGGATGTGCGCCTCCTGATCGAGGAAGACGACAAGGAAGCCCTGGAGCTTCTGAAGCATATGCGGCTGCCTTCTTACTACACCGTGATCGTCGTGCCCGACAGCAAGCCGAAAACGAAGCCGAAAGCCTGCAATTACGGGCTGATCCATGCGCGGGGCGAATATGTGGTCATATACGACGCGGAGGACCGCCCCGATCCCGATCAGCTGAAGAAAGTGCATCTTACGTTCAAGGCTTGTCCGGAAAACACCGTCTGCGTGCAGGCCAAGCTGAACTACTTCAACAGCGAGCAAAACCTGCTGACCCGCTGGTTCACCCAGGAATACAGCATGTGGTTTGAGCTTCTTTTGCCCGGTATCATGCGGCTTGACATTCCGATCCCGCTGGGCGGCACCTCGAATCATTTCAAGACGTCGATCCTGAAGGAACTGAACGCCTGGGACCCGTACAATGTAACGGAAGATGCGGACCTGGGCATCCGCCTGTACAAATCCGGCTACAAGACGGCCATCGTCGACTCGCGCACGTGGGAGGAAGCCAACAGCCGCTTCGGCAACTGGATCCGCCAGCGCTCCCGCTGGTTCAAGGGCTACATGCAGACGTGGCTGGTGCATATGCGCAATCCGCTGAAGCTGTGGCGGGAAATCGGCACGAGGGGCTTTTTGGGTTTCCAGGTCATGGTGCTGGCAACTCCGGTGATTCCGCTGCTCAACCCGGTCTTCTGGATGATGATTTTCCTGTGGTACATCTGGAAGCTCGGCTTCATACCCGAGCTGTTTCCGGGCTTCATCTATTACCTGGCGGCGGCGGAGCTGTATTTGGGGAACTTCTTCTTTATTTACTCCAACATCGCGGGCGTATACTGGGTCATCAACGACATGGAGCGCAAAAAACAGACGTACGTCTCCCATTGCCTCGTCAAATACGCGCTCTTGACGCCGCTTTACTGGATCATGATGAGCATGGCGGCCTACAAGGCGCTGTGGCAGCTCATCACCAAGCCGTTCTACTGGGAGAAAACGATCCACGGGCTCGACAGCAAGAAACGCGTTTCCCCGCCGGCGGCGTAAACCGGCCAATGGTGCCACTTTTCGCAGTTAAGGAAGATCAGCCATGGAATTCAGCATTGTGATTCCGTGCCGCAACGAAGGGGCCAATGTGGAGATGATGGTCCGGCGCATTGTGGCGGCGCTCGGCGCAAAATACGCATACGAAATCTGGTTTGTCGACGACTCCGGCGACGACACGCCGGATATCCTGGCGCGCCTCAGCCGGAAATACCGCCAGGTCAGGTATGTCCACCGGGATAAAGGCACAGGCCTCAGCTCCGCCGTCATGGAAGGTTTCCGGCGGGCAACCGGCGACTGGTACATCGTCATGGACGCCGACCTGCAGCATCCGCCCGAAGTGCTGCCGGACGTGATCCGGGAAATCCGCCGCGATGCGGCGGACATCGTCATCCCGTCGCGCTTTTTGCCCGGCGCCGGCGACGGCGGCCTGAACCTGTGGCGCAAAGCCGTATCCTGGACGGCGCGCATGATGGCGCGGGCGCTGTTTGGGAAGGTGCGCCGCATCACTGATCCGACCAGCGGTTTTTTTGCGGTGCGGCGGAAGGTGGTGGACGGCGTCCGGCTGGAACCGTTGGGATGGAAAATTTTGCTGGAGCTTCTGGTCCGCTGCCGCCATGCGGCGGTCATCGAGCTGCCTTATCGGTTTGAGGCGCGGGATCTGGGCCAATCGAAATTCAATCTGAAACAGCAATGGCTGTACGCGCTGCACCTTATGCGCCTCCTCCGTTCCAGCGAAGAGGATCTGAAGTTCTGGAAGTTTTGCCTGGCAGGTCTTAGCGGCGTCATCGTCAACATGCTGGTGTACATTCCGCTGGTGAACACGGGCATGCACGTCGGCCTGGCCTATACGCTGGCGACCGTGACGGCGATCCTGAACAACTTCACCTGGAACAATCTGTTTACCTGGACGCATTTGAAACATGACCGGCTCTGGCAGCGGATGCTGAAGTTTTTTGCCGTCAGCCTGTCCGGCCTTGTTCTGTCCGGCGCGGTTGTCATCGCCTGCAATCAATGGCTTGGGCTGCACGAGATCGTGTCCGGATTCATCGGCATCGGCGTTTCCGTCGCATGGAATTTTCTTTTGAACAACCGCTGGACCTTTGCCCGTCGGGGAGGATGAAACGGTTGACCAAAACGGCGCTGTTGGTCATATGCGCTTTGCTTGTCGCGGCGGAACTGGCGCTGGGCGCCTATATGGCGATCGGGCAAGGATTTGTTTATCTGGACTCGATCAGCCGGCTGGCCAACGCGTTCTATGTGCTGTACAGCCGCGATCCCCACCTGGCCGCCGTCGGCCTGGTGTGGAATCCGCTGCCGAGCCTGCTGGCGCTGCCGCCGCTCCTCCTGTATCCGGCCTTTCCCTGGCTGGCTTCAACCGGCATGTTCATCATCGCGCTGACCGCCCTCTTTGCCGGACTGACGGTTCTGGCCGTCGGAGAAGCCTTTCGCCGTTTTTCAGGCAAACCGGGCGCCGCCGCGCTTGGCGCGATCCTCGTTTTTGCGCTGAACCCGTTTCAGTTCTGGTACGGGGCCAACGGCATGAGCGAGGCCATTTTCGGCTGCTTTCTGGCGCTCGCCGTCGTCTGTTGGACGCGCTGGCTGAAAAGCGAGAAAGTCAAGGATCTCCTGGTCGTTTCCGTCGCTTTGGCGCTGGCTTTTTTGACCCGCTATGAGGCGGTGCCTTTTGCGTTTTTCGTGATGGCGGGCACGCTCGTCGTGCTCTGGAACCGGCGGACGGCGCGGCACAAGCTGGAAAGCACCTTGCTGATGCTCGCGACGCCCATTGCCTTTGCCGGCTGCGTTTGGATCTGGCTGAACTTTACGATCATGGGTGATCCGCTTTATTTTCTGACTTCGTCGTACTCCAACGAGGGACAGTCGGAACTTTTGGCGCAAAACGACAAGTTCGCCGGCATCATCGGAGACCCTGCGGAAAGCTTCTTATATGTGATGCGGCGCGTGGGAATTTTCCTGCTGCCTTATTTCGCCATTGTGGCCGCCCGATACCGGATTACGGGTACGTTGCGCCATGCGGACCTGGCGGCGCTGACGCTGATGGTTTGGTCCGTACCGCTGTTTCAGTGGTTCATGGTCATGAACGGATCTTCCTACGGCTGGCTGCGTTTTTTTTACTATCCGCTTCTCGTGGCCTTTGCCTGGCTGCCTTACGAGTGGTCGGTCACGCCCGCCTTCGGTCTGAAACGGATGAAAAGTTACACCATCGGCGCCCTGGCGCTGTCCGCGGTTCTGGTCGCGCCCGTCATGGCAAACCCGGATCTGGCGCCCGAAGAGCACGCGGCCATCCGTCACCGGGACAGCGAAATGTATCTGTCCGCCGTCCGGGAAAAAAACGTGGCGGAAACGCTGGACCGGGGGATTTTTGCGCGGGATGCCGAAGCCCTCGTGCTGACGGATTCGTTCAACGCCAACCGCATCATCATCGGCAGCCAGTATCCGGACCGGTTCGTCAACACGACGGACCGGGATTTCGAGGAGATTTTGGAGGATCCGTACGCCTATGGCGTGACCCACATCCTTGTTCCCCTGCCCGGCGGGGTCAGCGATTTGAACGCGGTTTACGCGAAATATCCGGGTTTTTATGAAGGGCAATATCCGTGGGCCGAACTGGTCAGGACGCTGGATGCGGGCTGGAGGCTGTTTCGGGTGGTCAGCCATTCCCATGCGGAGCAGGCATCGTGATCACAGAAGGGCCGTTTTTGCGCCAAATCCGGATCATCTCGTGCTGACCGACAAATTCAACGCCTTTGAAATCATCATCAACAGTCAGATGGCAGGCATATGCGACAGAAAGCAGGCGAAAGCATGGGGACATCAATGAAACATCGGTTTCTGTGGGGGTTGCTGATTTTTGCGGTGGTATTCGCCGCGGAACTCGCTTTTGGCATATACGTGACGGTCGTGAAGCAATTTGCACATAACGATGCGCTCAGCCGGGTGGCAAACGCCTTTTATGCGCTGTACAGCAGGGATCCGCACCTGGGGATGATCGGCTTTGACCGGAACCCGCTGCCGAGCCTGCTGGAACTGGGGCCGCTGCTTTTTTGGCCGTACATTCCCGAAATGGCCACCGCAGGGCTGGCATCCAATATCGTAACGGCTGTCTTTGCCGCGGGCGCTGCCGTGCTTCTTTTTCAGCATGCCCGAAAAAGCCTGGAGCATACGGGACTGTCGCTGACGCTCGTTGGCCTGTACACGTTTCACCCGTTCATTTTTGTGTACGGGGCCAACGGCATGAGCGAGGCCATGTTTTTCTTTTTCATCATGTGGATCGTGATCATGTTTGTCAAATGGCTGAAAGAAGATCATTCCATTTACCCGATTGGCATCGGGCTGGCGTTGGCTGCCGCTTTCTGGATCCGCTACGAGTCGGTGGCGTTCGGCGTCGGGCTTGCATTGGCGGTTATGGCCGTGATGCTGGAACACAAGGTGAGGAACAGCGATTTGTCATTGCCGGATCCGGTGCCGGAAAGGGTCCGGAAACTGGAGGCCACGCTGATTGTCATGATCACGCCCGTCATTTTCTCGGGCATGGCCTGGATCATTCTGAACGCCGTCATCATGGGCGATCCGTTGTATTTTTTCCGCTCGGGTTATTCCAACCTGGCTTTCTCAGGCAACATCACCGAAGAATTCCGCAGGCAGCTGGAAACGCCGCTTGGCGCTTTGTGGATTGTGCTGCGAAAGTCGTTTTTTTTCGGTCTGCCGCTTGCCGTGATCCTCTTGATCCGGCTGCTGAACGGGCGCTGGCGGCGTTGGGATACGCTGGCCCTGCTGGCCTTCTGCGTCAGCATTCCGGCCATGCAGTTTGTCATGCTGCTGAACGGATCGTCTTTTGGCTGGCTGCGCTTTTTTGTGTATCCCTTCGTTATAGCCGTGGCCTGGATTCCCTATGAATTGTCCATGCTAGGCCGCGAACGTTATTTTTATCCCGCTGCCGCCGCCTTATGCCTGTCCATCCTGATGTCGGCTTTGGTTGTGCTGGATATGAACAACCGCGAGTTTTCGCCGGATGAATATGAACTTTTCCATATCCGGGAGAGCGACACCTACAGGGATGTGAGCATCGCCAGGGAAGTGGCGGCCTATACGAACGACCTTGTCCGCAAAGCGGCGCCCGGGAAGGAACCTCTTTTTCTGACGGATTCGCACAGGGCATATGCCGTGCTGCTCAACAGCCATTTTCCGCGGCAATGGGTGATCACCAACGACCGCGATTTTGCTGACATTTTGGAGGATCCGTACGCATATGGGGTGGATTATATTCTGGTGAACAAGAAAATCGAAGCGACGCTCCAGGTGATTCACGGCACCTATCCGGAACTTTTCGACCATGGGACTTTCTGGACGGAGCTGGAAAAAGATTTTTACGGGGAATGGAAGCTGTATCGGGTGACGGGCAGCACAACGGCGCTTCCGTCATGAGCGCGGCGGCCGGACGGCGGCGCCGGCGCGGGCAATGATTAACATAAATTACCACATAAATTTTCATATAAGACCCTTGCATTCTTGCCGGTCAGCCGGTATAATTATCTTTGCTGTTTCTCCTTAAGACCGCCTGCCAAGAGGCGGCATGGATGATGGGCGTGGCCCGTTGGTCAAGTGGTTAAGACACCGCCCTTTCACGGCGGTAACAGGGGTTCGAATCCCCTACGGGTCACCATCCCCCCACAAAAAATTCCGATTCCGGCTTGCATTCGGGACGGCGAATTTGGTATTATAACAACTGCCGCCTCTTTGCAGGGAATCTGATCGACGCGGGGTGGAGCAGTCCGGTAGCTCGTCGGGCTCATAACCCGAAGGCCGCAGGTTCAAATCCTGCCCCCGCAACCAGTTCTTCATACGGAACC
>Ga0181858_1001267_pt1 | contig 12310 bp, 22 predicted proteins | sample NewIslPassag4_SG_FD_130749 | JGI IMG/M metagenome (GOLD analysis project Ga0181858, IMG submission 130749) | Feedstock adapted compost microbial communities from Newby Island compost facility, Milpitas, CA, USA - Passage 4_SG | ecosystem: Engineered > Solid waste > Feedstock > Composting ...
GCCTGAGAAGCCGGTTCCAGTGCTGCGCGTGGACCAGCTGCAAGCGCTGCTGCGCTCCTGTCAGGGGCGTGATTTCGTGAGCCGCCGGGACCTGGCCATCATCTACGTCCTCATGGACACGGGAATCCGCCGCGCCGAGCTCGTCGGGCTCACCGTGGATAACGTCGACCTGGACCTGCGGGAGATCCAAGTGCTCGGCAAGGGGCGCCGCCCGCGGATCGTGACGATCGGCCGGCGCGCTGCGGTAGCGCTGGACCGGTACTTGCGCGTGCGGGCGCAACAGAAGTGGGCGGACCGGCCGGAGCTGTGGCTCGCGGAGAAAGGCCGGGGGGTGCTCACCGAGTCGGGGGTGCGGCTGATGCTGCGGCGCCGTGGTGAGGCGGTGGGCATCCCGGGACTGCACCCGCACATGCTGCGGCACACCTGGGCGCACTACGCCAAGATGCACCTCAGCGAGGAGGAGATCATGCGTCTGGCTGGCTGGCGTTCCAGGCAGGTGCTGGGCCGGTATGCTGCGTCGTTAGGGGATGAGAGAGCCCGGGAGGCGGGGAAGCGCCGTCCGCTTGGGGATGAGCTGTGATTGCCGGGTTTACCGGTAGAGTCCCCTTTTATCTGATTGCAATAGGCGTATTACATGACCGTTATGTACCGATCCAAGGTATATATGGTCAGCAAAAATCCTTTGTCCTATGGTGATAGCTACCCGCTCAGAGGCGCCACACGAGTAACGCCTAATTGGAGACCATACACATGGGCTATTTCGCACGTTGCGGCTGTTACCTCGGCACAGGAGTGGCGTGGGCAGCCGCCATCACATGCGCCATCGCTCGAGTGGAAATCAGGTACTACCTGCTCGTCCTGCTGGCAACCCTCGTGCTCAGCGTGACGACAATTTTGATCATCCTTGCGCGTCCGGATCACGGTCTCCTGGCCGATGCCAGGATTCAGCTGCGCGCCATGCAGGCCGAGGCCGCGCTCGCCGAACTCGAGCGTGACCTCGAACGCGAGAAGGCGCGGTTGCATAACCCCGGAGAGGACAGGGTCAGCTAAGGGGCTAGCTGCCGAAACGTCGCTCCAGGTCAGCGATAACCTGCCGCGCCCGACGCTCAGCATCACGTCGCTGACCTGGAGACAGACGCGGGTCGTTAACGATCTGCTGCAGCTGCTGGCGCAGCTTGTCTAGCTGATCTTTAGTAGATCGCGCAGACGTGGTCACCTCGGCCTGGTCAGCCATCCCGGACTCCACCAGCAGCTCATCCAGGCTGTACCCCCAATGCCTGGCCAAATCCATCAGGGAGGTGACCACCGTCACAACCGTGTCAACGGCCAGCCCTCGCCGTTCGAGTTCGGCAGTGAACCATTTGGCGAGACGCTGTGGCTCCTTGGTTACGACGGCGGTGGTGGTCTCAGGCTGTCGCCTGGCGATGATCTCCCGGAGCAGGTCCGCGGCGTCCTGCCGGCCGATGGCAACCAGCTCCTCCGGGCGGACCCCCACGACGTGGGCCATGTGGGCCAGCGTGTCTGCTGGCGGAATGATGATGCGGGACTGGCCGCCCCCTTGCGATTGGTGCCCCCGCTCGATGTTGCCCCAGTGCTCAGGGGAGATGCAGGCGTGCTGTGCTGCCTGAGCAATGGATAGGCGTGGAGACATGCGCCTACGGGCCCTCCGGATGAGGGCACCCTCAGCAGTCTGAGGTCTGATGGTTCGGGGCCCCCGTGGCCTCGCTTTGGTATCTCTCGCCTTGGTGTTTGGGTGTCACGTGTCCATGACTCATCATGCGGGCCTGTTGCATAGGCGTCCAACCATGGGTGATGTGAGGGGATCAAAGTGCGGGAAAGTGCCCGTGATACTTGATGATTTTCTGCACTTTCCTGTACTTTGGTGCCATGGCTGTTGTGACAAGGCGGCGGCAAAAGCCGCGTTATGTGAACCCGCACGCGCTCCTGCAGTGGCGCGTGCGCGCGGGATTCTCCCAGGCTGAGCTGGCCAAACGCGCCAAGCTCGGCCAGTCGACCATTAGCCACCTGGAGACCGGAAGGAGCGGGGGAACCGTCGAGGTTCTGCACCGGCTCGCCGAGGCGCTCGGTCGCCCCGTGGATGACCTCATGGGTGACGTGCGGCGGGATGTGGCATGAGCCGGCACGCCATCAACGGGCGCATTGGGGCGCTGGAGTCGTGGGCCCGCACCACGGATCGCGCCGCCCGCACCCGCCCCGGTTACCGCAGGTCCCCCGCGTCCATCGAGTACTGGCTCGACCGGGTGGACCCGGAGGGGCGAATGGGCCGGGAGAACCGCCTAAAGGCTGCCGAGGCGGCGCGGCGGGCGTACATGCTGCGCCTGGCCGAGGCGTCGGCGCGGGCACGGGCCGCCCGGAAGAGGGCGGCGTGAAGACCACTGTGGGCCCAGCCGAGGGCACCGGCCAGGCCCACCTACCCGTGAAGGGAAACAGGTTGACCACCATCATCGCAGATTCTCCCCGCTTCTTGCCTACCGCAGAGGCGATGCGCTTCGTCGATTCACTCACCCGTGACGAGGCCCGGTCGATGCTGATGTACCTGCTCGGCCGGGACCCGGATGGGTGGGCCGCCGCGATGGGCGAGATCCAGCGGCGGCGGGCTGCGGGCCGCGCCGAGGGGGTGACCCGGTGACCCGAACGCGCACCAAGACCTTCAGGGAACTCGCTCCCGGGGATGTGGTGACGATCCCCTACGCCATCCGATCCCGGCTGGTAGCGCGGGTTACGCCTGTGGAGGTGCTGACCAGCCCGGAGCCGTGCCCAGACCCCGGTTGCCGGGCGTGGCAGGTGCGCGCTCGTGAGCGTGGCACCGGGCGCATCCACGTGGTCCACCGGTTGCCGGACCGCCCAGTCATCCCTCTGACCCCTCCCACCACCACTGGAAAGGACGTGGCGTGATGTCCCGCAGCTTTGACCCCGCCGAGGCCGGTTACATCGACGTCGCCGCTCGGATCGTAGAGTTCCGCAACCGCTACCCGGAGGGCTCCCTGCAGCCTGTGGACCCGGCCAACCCGTACCGGGTCGAGACGATCGGCGATCGCACGTTCATCGTGTACGTGGCCGCCGCGTACCGGCACCCGGACGACAAGCGACCCGGCATCGGGGTCGCTTGGGAGCCTTTCCCCGGTCTGACCCCCTACACCCGCAACAGCGAGCTGATGAACGCCGAGACTTCGGCGTGGGGGCGGGCAATTATCGCGGTCCTGGCCGCGGATGCCAAGCGGGGCATCGCCTCGCTGGAGGAGGTGCGTAACCGGCAGGCGGAGCGGGAGCAGCCAGCGCAGATCCAGAGGAACGGCCGGTCGCAGGCGGCCCGACCGCTGCTCCCCAAGGAGATGCTGTCCCGGCTCGGTCAGCAGTTCGCGGCGCTCGGGGTGACGGACCCGGCCACGGGCCTGGAGGCGATCCGGCTGCTGATCGGCGCCCAGGTTTCCAGCACGCGGGAGCTGACGGGTGAGCAGGCCAAGCGTCTGATCGAGGTGCTGGATCGGTTCCTGAAGCAGCCGCAGCCGGCGGCGGCGTTCGCCGCGGCGTTGGCTGAGGCGCGCGGCCGGGTTGCGGGGGGTGAGGCGGCGTGAACGTTCGCGAACTCGCCCTCCGCCTGGCCGTCCACAAGGCCCTCACCGACCAGCTCAAGAACATGCGCAGCCAGCTGGATGAGGAGGCCCGGCGGGAGATGGAGCCGGGGGACCGGATTACCGCGAAACTCCCCTCGGGGGAGAAGGTCGGCTCGGTCACCCTCACTCATGGTCGGGTGTCGGCCCGGGTCGTGGATAAGGACGCGTTCACCCGGTGGGTAGCCGAGCGCTTCCCGGCCGAGGTAGTCCAGGTCGTCCGGGAATCCTTCGCCAAAACCGTGCTTGACGCGGTCAAGCGGGACGGCGGCTGGGTGGACAAGGCCACAGGTGAGATCGTCCAGGTGCCCGGGGTGGCCGTGACTGAGGATGACCCGTACCCGTCCGTGCGGCTCACCCGGGACGCCCCCCAGCTCATCGCCGAGGCGTGGCAGCGCGGCGAGCTCGCCGAGCTGGTTGGGGGCGCGCTCCAGCCACGCGAGCTCGAGGCGGGGGAGGGGTCGTGAGCGTCGTTTTCGACCGCGGCCCTTCCGGGGCACTCGAGTTCATCAACGAGGACACCGTCCTTACCCCCGAGGAGACCGAGCGGTACCTCAAGCGGCTGAACAACGAGCTGGTGCTGGCCCAGCTCGCCGTCCGCAAGGCGCGGGAGCGCGAACTGAAGGCCTACCGGGCGTTCCTGGAGGCGCGTGCCCCGTACCTGCTGGACGAGGAGTGCCCGAAGGTGGGTCGCCGAGCTGGTGAGGTGACCCAGCGGCAGCAGGACGAGTGGCTGGCTCAGCGGATCCCCAACGAGTACTGGGGGGGGAAGACGGCTGAGCTGGAGCGGCGTAACGCGGTGGATTACGCGGAGCAGGTGCGCCGCCAGGTGGAGATCATGCGGTCGCTGAACGCGAACGCGAAGGCGATCTACGAGTCGTATCGGGGAAGCCCATGAGGCGCTCCCCGTTGCGCCGCCGGTCGCCCCTGAAGAGGGGCGGCCGGCCCCTCCTCCGCCGGACCCCGCTTCGGGCGCGCTCCAAGAAGCAGGAGGCCGTGTACCGGGTTCGCCGGCGCCTGGTCGCCGAGCTGCTGGCTGAGCGGCCCGTGTGCGAGCGGTGCCGGTCTGCCCGGTCCACGGATGTGCACGAGCCGCGGATGCGGTCCCGCCGCCCGGATATGGACATCACGGACCCGCGCGAGTGCGTGTGCCTGTGCCGGGCGTGCCACACGTGGGTGCATACCCACCCTGCGGAGGCGACCCGGGAGGGGTGGCTGATCCCGTCGTGGGCTGAGCTCGCCGAGTGCGGCGTCCACCCAACTACGGCCGCATGCGAGACGTGTACGGCCTGCCGGAAGTGCGGGCCATGCGAGTGCGAGCTCTCCACCGAGGGGGCGCGGGAGGCGGCATGGCCTGGGTGACCGCCGTGGAGTGGTGCCACTGGTGCCGCGCGACCGTCCCATCCCCTCATGCATGCCCATTCGGGGCGCCCTGCTGCGGGGTGGCCCCGTCGAACGCTGGAGGCGCCAATGAACCAGCAGATGGCGACGTACTCGCCTGAAATAGCCGCCCGGCTGCGCCGCGCCGTGGAGGCGGTGATCGCGCAGATGGAGCGGGAGCGCGAGGCCGCGAAGCGGGAGCTGCTGGCCCTGGTCGAGGGAATCGAAGCTCGCGCCGGGCAGCCGATCCCGGTCACTGGTCCGGTGGGGCGTGACCCGTACGCGAATGCCCCGGCGTGGGCGGACCAGGCCGACCAGCGGGTCGAGCGCCTGATGAGCCTGCCCGACGAGGGGAACGGCGGCGTGGGGGGTGGGGAGTGCTGAGGATCTTCGCTCCGCACACCGGCCGGCATGTGCGCCCGCGCCGGCGCAAGAGGTGCACCGCCGTCGAGCCCGAGGGCCGCCCGGGTGTATGGCCGGGGGGCGAGCCAGAAAGCGTACGGCGGGCGTACGACGCCATGCTCGCCGCCCAGCGCCGGGACGATGCGCCGACGACCCCGTTCCCCCGACCCAACGACACCACCAGGAGTGCGGGATGACGGTCCAGGAGCTGCTCACCCACCTGCGGGAGGACGGCCGTCCTCTCACCGGTGCTATCGCCGCCCTCACCGTCGTCGGGACGGTGCTAGTCATCTCCGCGGTGGTGCACCTGTGGGAGCAGTACAAGGACCGCCGGGAGGCCCGCGCGCGGGAAGCGGCCCGGGTGATCGGCGCCCTGCGCCGGGAGGGGTACCGCCTGGTCGGCGTCGACGACGCCGAATGGGACGAGTTCACCCGCGCCCACGGGCTCCGCACGCCGGACCTGGCGGACGACGACACGGACGGCCTGACCCGCGACTGGTCGTGGCCGTGACCAACAGCTCCACGGGCTCGCCGGTGAGACCACGACCGCCCCGTGCCGGCGGGCCCGTGACCCCCTTCTCCACCTCTTGGAAGGAAACATGGCGAAAAGTAGGCTGCCTCAGCAGTACAGCCCGGAGGAGTTCGACGCCGCAGTCAAGCTGATCCAGTCGAACACTGATCTCCGCGCGGACATTGAGGCGATCACCGGGCAGAAGATTGCTGATCTCACCCCTCGGCAGATTTTCGACTGGTACCGGGCGATCGAGCGGGCCACGGACATTCAGCTTGCGGTCGCCAAGTACGGTCGCGCCCGGCAGGTGGTGCGGGAGACCCGCGCCGCACTGGAGGGCACCGCCAACGCGGAGCGCGGGCTGGAGGTGGCCCGCGCCCGGATCGCGGAGCTGGAGCGCCGCTGCGCGGAGCTGAAGGCCCAGCGTGACCAGCTTAAGGCCGCCAACGTCGCCCTCGCCGGCGGCAAGGGGACGCCGCTGACCCGCCCGGTCATCCGGGGGGAGGTGGCCTCCTGATGGGCGCGAGAGACATCTTCGGCGGGGCCGACGTGTACACCACCTACCGGGTTCGTCTGCGGGTGATCGACAAGCTCATCGGCGGCATCCCCAGCTCCCCCAGCGTGATCAAGGGCTGGCTGAAGGCCCGTATGGAGGTCGGGGACCGGGAGTTGCAGGAGCTGGTCGAGCAGACGCTTGCGGAGCGGTTCCCCGACCGTCAGCCGACCGCGGACGAGCTCGCGGACGCCCTGATGAGCACGGAGGCCGCACCGTCGATCAACGGTTTCAAGCGCCACCCCGATACGGGGGAGCTGGTCTACGAGGGCCGCTGTATGAAAGCCGCGATCAAGGAATGGGCCAACAGCGCCTACCCCGGCACTGAATGGCCCGGCAAGGAGAAGGTCGCCAAAGGCTTCCGTAAGGGCCTGATGTCCACGCTCGCCGAACGGGTGTTCGTGCGGGAGATCTATATCGGCCTCGGCGTGAAAGAGCCCACGGGGGTCGAGGAGCGGATCAAGCACGTGATGACCCCCCAGGGCCCCAGGTCGAGCATCAGCCGGGTCGAGTACGTGCAGCAGCCCACCCTCGAATTCCCCCTGCGTGTGCGGGACGACTTCCTCCCGTGGGAGGCGTGGGCCCGCATCTGGCAGGTGGGCGAGGAGATCGGCATCGGCGCCGACCGCGGCCGGTCGGACGGCCGTTTCGAGCTGCTGGCCTTCGAGCGCCTCTGAACGACGACGGGCCCCAGCCGCCCGGCTGGGGCCCCTCACCCGCTGATCACTGTACCCCGGTGGGAGGTCCCGATGGCCCACGCGACGCCGCGACCTATGCGGCTAGCCACCCCGACACGCCGTGCCTTACTCGATCCTCCACGACAAGCCAAGCCGCACCGTGGCCTGCCGAGCTCGACATGCCATTCCTATCCCGTTCTTCCCTTCCCGTGCCAAACCGATCCTTATCGACAAGCCGAGCCGCCCCATCGTACCGGCCCGTACTAGGCGACTAACCGCACCTTGCCTCGCCTGCAGGTGACATGCCTTCCCTGTCCCACCCAGACCACGTCACCCATGACGGGCCTGACCCACCAAGGCGACTTACCCGACCTACCCAGTTCACCTCACGTGCGACGTCCCAAGGCGAGCCGTGTGCAGGACGACATGCCTTCCCTGTCCCACCCAGACCACGCCATCCATGACGACAAGCCGCGACATCCCGATCCCAACCATCCCGTCCCCGCACAGGGCGACATGCCAATCCCGTCCCCGTCAAAGGCCGACAACCCCCACCACGCCCCGCCTACCCGACACGACAACCCACAACGAGAGGAGCCAGCGTGACCGACTGGAGCGACCGGGCCGCATGCCGCGGCATGCCACTAGCCCTCTTTTTCGGGCCGGAAGGTGAGCGCCAGCAGCAGCGCGAGCGGCGGGAACACGCGGCGAAGGCCGTCTGCGCCCGCTGCCCGGCCCGCGTCGAGTGCCTGGATTACGCCTTGACCACCCCCGAGAAGTACGGCGTCTGGGGCGGGATGGGCGAGGACGAGCGGGTCACGGAGCGGCGGCGTCGCCTGCGCCGCGCCGCCCGGGAGAGAGCCGCGTGATGATGCGGGATCACCTCGCCCTGGCCCTGGCGGCCGCCGTGCCACTGGAAATCGCCCGCTTGCGGTCGCTACCGAAGGAGGAGCGCGCCCGGGAGATCAAGGCTCACACCGGTCATGCCGTGGCCGTGCTGCTCGGCGAGCACGGTGACGATCTCCTGTTCGGCGGGCGGCACTGCGCTGAGGCGTTCGCCGCCTTGGCCACCGGTCTCGCGTGCCTCGCATGGCAACCGGGTGGCGTCACCGTCTTCGGTCAGCATTTCTGCGCTGACCATGCCCAGTGTCGGGCCGCCGAGCTGCGGGAGGCGGCGTCGTGAGGCGTACAGCGTTGTGGGGGCGGTCCCCCGCCCCCACACTCCCAAACGGGCCAGCATCACCCGGACGCCGTCTCCTGACGCTTCGTTCTAGCGATACGAGCACGGCGTACCCACTCGCGATCAAACCCGATCTCACGCGCGATCTCCCCAACTGGCTCATTGGCTTCAAGAGCGGCGACAACTTCGGCAGCCAGTGCCTCGCGCGCGGCCTTCTCCGCTTCCATAGCGCGCCGGTAGGCGCGGCCGAGAGAACGCAGTCGCTTCCGGCGCTCATCGTCCATGCCCACATGGTGCCACATGGCCGCTGGCATCACTCGGTGGCTTACGTTCATGGCAACAGTCTGCCACACATTTAGGCCTCACACTAAGACGCATCCTGTGCCACACTATGTGGCATAGACTATGGCACAGACAGGGGGACGACATGACAGGCCGAGAACCAACATCACCTCGACAACCGCCCCATCCCAACTAGCAAACCATTGGAGACAACGCCGTGGCTTGGGCACGGATAGACGACGGCTTCGACGACCACCCGAAGGTGCTCGCGCTGCTCGACATGGAAGACGGCGCGGCCGCCATCGGCCTGTGGACGCTGTGCCTCACCTGGGCACACCGCAACACCCGCCGGAAGGGAAAGGTGCCTGGGCTGATCCCGTCCACCCTCCCGCGCCGCTTCGTCGGTGCCGAGGGCCGCCGGCTGGCGGACCTGCTGGTCAACGTCGGGCTGTGGGAGCAGGTCGACGACGGCTGGTTGATCCACGACTTCGCGGAGTACCTCCCGAGTGCGGAGGTCAGCGCGGCCCGGTCTGCCGCCGGGAAGAAGGGGGCGGCGAAGCGATGGGGCAAGCAGACCGATGGCAATTTGCCATCCGGTAGCCACACCGCTGATGGCAAAGTGCCATCGTCTGAGCATGGCAATTTGCCATCGGTTAGCTATCCCGAAGATGGCAACGTGCCATCGGTTTGCCATCCGGTCGATGGCAAACGGGATGGCAAAACGATGGCTCACGATGGCAGGTCAGCCCCGGGAGCAGCCAAGAATCTCGACGTCGAGACAACCGATGGCATGGAGCCATCCCCGGATAGCAAGTTGCCATCCGGGAGCCATGGCGGCGATGGCAAACCGATGGCAAAGCCCCGGGGATATATAGAGGTAAGTAGTAATCCTTTAATCCCCGTACCCAATCCCGTATCTATTCCGCCTTCGGCGGGCACGGCTTCGCCGCGCCGGGCCAAGCAGTCAACCGACCCCAACGCGGGCGCTATCGTCGCCGCCTGGGTAGAGGCAGTCACAGCGGCGACCGGCGAACGCCCCGCCAACCGGCTCATCAACCAGGTCGGCCGCCAAGCCAAAGAACTCCTCGCCGAAGGCAAGAACCCCCCCCGCTTGATCGAGGCAGCGCGCGCCGCCGGAAGCAAGGGCTTCACCGACCTCGGGCGTGAACTCCTCCGCGCCTCGGCACGGCACCCAGCACCACTGACCACATCCCCTCGTAACCGCTGGTTGGAGCGCGAATGAACGACGACACGCTGCTGGAGCCGCACGACATTACCGCCGAGCAGTGCGTCCTCGGCGCCATGCTCATCTCCCACGCCGCCGTCGAAACGGCCATGTCCCGGGTCACGGCCGGAGACTTCTACCGGCCCGCCCACCAGATCCTGTTCGAGACCATCACCAACCTCGTCCGCGCCGGGGAACCGGTGGACGCGGCGATCGTCCTCGCACGCCTGCAAGCCGACGGCAACCTGGCGCGGGTCGGCGGCGCCCTCTACCTGCACACGCTGATCGAGACCTGCCCAACCCCGGCGAATATCCGGCACTACACCGCCATCGTCCGGGAGCGTGCCGTGCGCCGGCGGCTCATCCGCGCCGCCCAGTCCATCGCCCACCGCGCCTACACCGCCGACGGCGAGGACGCTATCGGCCTGGCTGAGCACGCGGTCCGCGAGTTTGAGGCGGTCCGCGACTTCGAGCTCAGCGAGGACGACGCCTCAACCCCGACCATCAAAGAATTCCTCGAGGTCAAGGACGAGGAGTACGACTGGATCGTCCCCGGCCTGCTCGAACGCGGCGACCGGATGATCCTCACGGGAACCGAGGGCCTGGGGAAGTCGACCCTGTTCCGGCAGCTCGCGGTGACCATCGCCGCCGGCATCCACCCATTCGACCACACTCCGATCACCCCGCGCCGGGTGCTGATCGTGGACGCGGAGAACACCCCGACCCATGTGCGCCGGAAGATCCGCCCCCTCGTCGCTCAGGCTGAGCTGCAAGGCCACCCGATCAACGAGACGAACCTGTGGCTGGAGATCCGCCCCGAGGGCCTGGACCTGGCTAACGACAGGGACGTGTCGTGGCTGCTGCGGCGTGTCTCGCTCATCCGCCCCGATGTGGTGTGCCTGGGTCCGCTGTACCGGCTGGCACCGCGGGCGCTCAACAGCGACGACGAGGTGGCCCCGATCCTCGCCGTGCTGAACATGATCCGCGCCAAGGGTGCGTGCGTGCTGTTGGAAGCGCACGCCGGCCACGCGATCGGCGTGGGCGGGCGCCGTGACCTTCGCCCGCGCGGGTCGTCGGCCCTGCTGGGTTGGCCGGAGTTCGGTTACGGCATCCGCCGCGCCGACACCGAAGAAGCCAAGTACCGCCGGGTCGTGGACCTGGAGTCGTGGCGTGGCGACCGGGATGAGCGGGAGTGGCCGGAGCGGCTGGCGGCTGGTGGCACGTGGCCGTGGACGGCTGTGCAGATCGGATTTGACCCTTCGGCGTCCTGGCCCCAGAGCACGGGCCTGCGCAGCGTTTCGTGACCACCGAAAGGATTCCTATGACTCGACTCCCATCGCCGATGTCGTCAGCGAGCACGGCGTCAACCTCGGTGACGCCGGAAGCAGTGCAGCATCTCGCCGCCCGCGCCGGCCTGGAGCTGACGTGCGAGGTGGCGTCATGAGCGAGACCGCCAAGTGGCTGAAGTCCCGGGAAGACTGGCTGCGCGTCATCGCCATACCTGGCGCTCATGGCGGGTTCGACATCGCGCTCGTGATTGACGGCACCTACGCGGTCGACTCCGGTGTGCAGCGCTTGGCGCGCTCCCATGCCGAGCGGTTAATGGCTGCGCTCAAGGCCGATGGGACGCCTCTGAGCCGCCCCATCCCGGTGGGGGTCCGCCCCAGCATCGACGCCGCCGCTGACTACGCGCGGCGCCGCGAAGCGGCATGCCAGGCGATCCGGAAGGCGTGCGAGATGAGAGACCTGGATGGCCTTTTCGAGGCGATGAGTGAAGCTGTCCGGCCTCCTCTGGATGAGTTCGTCGATCTTGAAGACGCCTTCCACGGCGATGAGTAAGCCCATCGAGACGCACTACGCCGGGTGCCGCTTCCGTTCCCGCCTCGAAACCGGTCTGTAACCAACGGAAAGGAGAAATCCAATGTCAGCGCAGATCACCCTGGTCGGACGCTTGACCGCCGACCCCGAGTTGCGGTTCACCCAGAACGGGCTCGCGGTGGTCCGGTTCACGGTGGCCCCCTCCCGCCGCCGCCGCAACCAGGCGGGCGAGTGGGAAGACACCGATGTCACCTTCTGGCCCGTCGTCGCCTGGGACCAGCTCGCCGAGCACATCGCCGAAACCCTCACCAAGGGCGCCGCGGTGATCGTCGTCGGGCAGGCGTACCAGAACTCGTGGACCACTGAGGACGGGCAGAAGCACTCGCGGATCGAGGTCCGCGCTGAGGCGGTCGGCCCACACTTGCGGTGGCCGCCCAAGCCGGCACAGCGGATCCAGCCCCAGGCTCAGCCCCAGGCCGCGCCGGCCACGGCCCCCGCTGCCGATGACCCGTGGGCCACCACCCAGCCGCAGGAGGTGCAGGATGAGCCCCCGTTCTGACCTCGTCCACGCCATCGCCCGCCGCGACCTCGACGCGGTGATCACCCACCTCGCCGACCGGTTCGCCCTCCCCGCGGATGTGGCCTGCCCC
>Ga0181858_1001270_pt1 | contig 12288 bp, 9 predicted proteins | sample NewIslPassag4_SG_FD_130749 | JGI IMG/M metagenome (GOLD analysis project Ga0181858, IMG submission 130749) | Feedstock adapted compost microbial communities from Newby Island compost facility, Milpitas, CA, USA - Passage 4_SG | ecosystem: Engineered > Solid waste > Feedstock > Composting ...
CCCCCCCCGCCCGCCCCCCGCCAGGGCGGGGGGGGCGCCGGGGGCCGAGAAACCCGGGTGTCACCCTCTCGCCTGCCGCGGCGGTGCCCCGGACCCCCGCCGGGACCTCGACGCCGGAGCCGACGGCGGCGATGTAGCCGTCACGGATGACGACGGTGCCGCGCTCGATGACCGGCCCCGCCATCGTGTGGATGCGGGCGTTGGTGATGGCGATCGTCTGGGCCGGGGCAGTGCCCGCGCCCGCGAGCAGGACCGTCGCGGCGGCTGCAACGGCAAGGCGCCTCATGACACCACCTCCTTCCGCTCGTTGCCCAGCATGAAATCGCTCTTCGGCTGGAGATTCGGGTCGTTCCGATCGTAGACGAGCGCGCCGTCGATGAAGACCTTCTCCGCGCGCGTGTAGACGCTGAACGGATCGCCCGACCAGATCACCACGTCGGCCATCTTCCCGGGCTCGAGCGACCCGGTGCGGTCGTCGATCCCGAGGGCCTTGGCCGGGTTGATCGTGAGCCAGCGGATCGCGTCCTCGTAGGGAATCGTAATCCCCGCCGCGCGGGCCGCGCCGATCACCTTTGCGGCCTCCTGGTTGAGGCGCTGGATCCCGGCCGCGTCGTCGGAGTGGACAATGGCGCAGCCGCCGGCCTCGTGCACGAGCGCGATGTTCTCGAGGATCCCGTCGTACGCCTCCATCTTGAACCCCCACCAGTCGGCCCACATGCTGGCGCAGATCCCCTCACGGGCCAGGAGGTCGCGGATCTTGTACGCCTCTACGGCGTGATGGAAGGACGAGATCCGGTAGCCGAACTCCTTGGCCAGGTCGATCATGACGGCCATCTCGTCGGCGCGGTAGCAGTGGTTGTGGACGAGGATCTCGCCCTCGAGGACGCCGGCGAGCGTCTCGAGCTGCAAGTTGCGCTGGGGCATGCGGGCGGGATCGGCGCCGTTCTGCGCCCAGCGCTTCCACTCGTCGCGGTAGCGCGCCGCCCGGATCCACGCCTCGCGGTAACCGGCCACGTTCCCCATCCCGGTCATGGGCGACCGGCCGCGGCCGCCATAGACCCGCGACGGATTCTCGCCGCACGCCATCTTCAGCCCGTGCGGCGCGCCGGGGAACTTCATCGCCTGGTACGTCCGGGCGGGGACGTTCTTGACGGTGACGCCCCGGCCGCCGAAGAGGTTGGCCGAGCCGGGGAGGATCTGCATGGTGGTGACGCCGCCGGCGAGGGCGAGGGCGAACTGCGGGTCCTGGGGCCAGATCGAGTGCTCGGCCCAGACCTCGGCGGTGTTGGGCGCCGTCATCTCGTTCCCGTCGGCGAGCGCGTCGACCTCGGGCGACGGGTAGACGCCCAGGTGTGAGTGCGTGTCGATGATCCCCGGCGTCACCCACTTCCCGGTCGCGTCGATCACGACCGCGTCGGCCGGGGCCTCGATGTTCGTTCCGACCTCCACGATCCGCCCGTCGCTCATGAGGAGCGACGCGTTGCGCAGGATCGGCCCGGCGGCCGTCAGGATCGTGGCGTTGCGGATCAGCGTGGGCCGCGAAGGGAGCGGCTCGTAGGTGGAGACGAAGGGGTCGGCCGCGAAGACGGACGCCTTCTCGGCCGTGCCGGCCGCCTCGGCGCGAGGCTTCGGGGCCGACGAAGCGCCCTGCGGCGACGCGGTCGCGCACCCGGCCGTCGCCGCCGCGGCGAGCACCCACAGGCAAGCGCGTAGATGCATGGAACGACTCCCTGATGAACTGGACTCGAACCCACGCAAACTACGGCCTGACGTGAGGGCGGAGCAAGCGACGGCCGGGTCGGTGGCAAGCGGCCTGCAACCGCTGCGGCGCATGGCGTGCGGACGCGGTGGGAGGGACAGCCCTGCGACCGCGGCGACGGCAGCCGGCGCTCGCTCAGCGAACCTCCGCCGCCGTCCCCGCCTGCGTCACCCAACCCCGCACGACCGCTTCCGGCACGGCGCCGCGGTAGACGATCTGCGCCGGCCCCTCGAGCCGGACGAGCCCGCCGGCTTCGAGCGTCACGCCCAGCGATCCGCCGGGCATGCGCACGGTGACGCGCGGTCCCTCGACGAGCCCCAGGCGTGCCGCGGCGGAGGCCGCCGCGCACGCGCTCGACCCGGAGGCGAGCGTCTCGCCCGCGCCGCGCTCCCAGACCCACGCCTCGATCGCGTCCGGCGCGATCACACGAACGAACTGGACGTTCGTCCCCGCCGCGAAGGCGGGGTGCGTGGTCAGCCGCGGCGCGCGGCGCAGGAAGTCCTCGCGCTCGAGAGCGTCCACGAAGACCACGCAGTGCGGATTGCCGAGGGAGACCGGGTTCACCCGCGCCGTCAGGCCGTCGCCCAGGTCGAGGACGTGGCCGAACGCGTCCCCCCGCTCCGGCCGGAAGCCGACGTCCTCGCCCCTGAACGAGGCGCGCCCCATGTCGACCACGATCGAGACCACGCCGCCGGGCTCGGCACCCACCACCTGCATGCGAACGGTCTCGCCGGGCAGCCGGACGTCGAAAGGTTCACGCCCGACTCGCCCGAGCAGGTGCAGATAGGCCCCGAAGATGCGAAGCCCGTTGCCGCTCTTCTCGGCCTCGGTGCCGTCCGGGTTGAAGATGCGCAGGCCGAAAACGGCGTCCGCCGCGTCCGGGGTGGCGCGGCTAAGATCGCCAAGGAGCACGCCGTCCGAGCCGACGCCGAAATGGCGGTCGCATAGGGCGCGGACGAGGCTCGCGCTCGGCTCGCCGGCGAGGTCGGCCGCATCGAGAACGATGTAGTCGTTGCCGAGGGCCTGGCCCTTGGTGAAGGGAAGATCGGACATACCCGGAGGATGGTAACGCACGACGTCGTTGACCGGTAGAGCACGGACCGCGAGGTTGAGCGAGTGGCCCCCTGACCGATCGACGAGGAGCGCATGAAGCTTCGCAACCTGCACCGCTGGGACGTCTCGACCGAGGAGGCGCGGGAGATCCAGCGCCAGCTCCGCGAGCGGATCGTGCTGAAGCCGCCGGCGGGGTTCAAACCGCGCCGCGTCGCCGGGGCGGACCTCTCGATCCGCTGGAAGCATGACCGCGGCTACGCAGCGATCGTCACGCTGGACGCCGAGTCCCTCGAGACGGTCGAGGAGGCGACGGCGGTCGTCGACGTGACGTTCCCCTACGTGCCGGGCCTCCTCTCGTTCCGGGAGCTGCCGCCCCTCGCCGCCGCGTGGAAGCGGCTCCGCCGCAAGCCGGACGTCATCATCTTCGACGGCCACGGGATCGCCCACCCGCGCCGCTTCGGCATCGCCTGCCACGGCGGGCTCCTCTTCGACGTCCCGTCCATCGGGTGCGCGAAGTCGCTCCTGGTCGGCACCCACGGGCCCCTCGGCGAAAAGCGCGGCGCGACGGCCGAGATCGAGATCGACGGCGAGGTCGTCGGGATGGCCGTGCGCACCCGCGACGGCGTGAAGCCGGTCTACGTCTCCCCGGGACACCTCATGGACCTTCCCACCGCCGTGGAGCTGGTGCTCTCCATGGGCGCCGGCTACCGGGAGCCGGAGACGACGCGCCGGAGCCACGCTCTGGTGAATCGCATGCGACGGGAGGGCGAGGCCGCCGAATGAAGTGCGGAACGGGGCGGACGGCCCATCGCGAACCGAGCGCCCGCGGCCGTGAGGACCCGTCCGGGCGACGTCGCGCACGGCGTCACCCTCAAGCGGCCGGCTCCTCCTCCGCCACGTCCGGATCGATCCCCTCGATGTCGCGGAAGACCTGCAACGCGAAGGGGACCCGCCCGAAGGGCGCACTCACCTGGATCCCCTGCACGTACGGCCGGACCCGCGCGAAGATCTCGCGGGCGATCGCGATCCCCTCCTCCAACGCGTGCTCCTTCCCCTTCTCGCTGGCGCGACGCATTCGCTCGAGGACCGGTTCGGGGACACGGACGCCCGGCACCTCGTTGGCCAGGAACTCGGCGTTGCGCGCGGAGACGAGCGGCCAGATCCCGGCGACGATCGGGATGCGGATCCCGCGTCGATCGAGCTCCTCCAGGAAGGCCAGGAGCTGGTCGGGGTCGAAGATGGGCTGAGTGATCGCGTACTCGGCGCCGGCCTCGACCTTCCAATAGAAGCGGCGCAGCTCGTGTTCGAGGTCGACCGCGCCGGGGTTCGCGCCCACTCCGATGACGAAGCGGGTGGGCTCGCCGATCCGGTTCCCGCCGGGATCGAGCCCCTTGTTCAGCCGGGAGACGAGGTTTACGAGGCCGATGGAGTCGATGTCGAAGACGGCCGTCGCCTCGGGGTACGGCCCCATCTTCGGCGGGTCGCCGGTGATGAGGAGCAGGTTGCGCAGCCCGAGCGCGTGCGCGCCCAACAGGTCCGAGAGCATGCCGAGCAGGTTGCGGTCCCGGCAGCAGTAGTGGACGACGGCCTCGATCCCGACCTGCTGCTCGATGAGCACCGCCGTCGCGAGGGCGCTCATCCGCATCTGCGCCCGGGGGCCGTCCGGCACGTTGACGCCATCCACGCCCGCCTTCTTCAGGAGCCGCACGCCGTCCAGCATCTTCGAGGCGTCGGCGCCTCGGGGCGGGACGATCTCGACGGTCGTGAGCAGCTCGCCCGCCGCGAGCTTGCGGCCCCACCGCGAGCGTTCCTGGAGCGGTGTCGTCTGGGCGGCCTGCGTCGGCGCCTGGGTCACCGCGACCTGCACGCGGCCTCGCCCCGGCGCGAGGGAGTGCACCGCGTCCGCGATGCGCTTGATGTGCTCCGGCGTCGTCCCGCAGCATCCGCCCACGAACTTCGCGCCCGCCCGGATCAGTCGCCTGGCGTACTCGGCCATGTACTCGGGCGAGGCCATGTAGATCTTCCGGCCGTCGACGTCGCGGGGGAGCCCCGCGTTCGGCTGCGCCGAGAGCCGCGCTCGTGGGCGGGGACCGATCCGCTCCAGCGCTTCGAGGATCCCGTGGGGCCCGACGGAGCAGTTGAAGCCGATGACGTCGGCGCCCCATTCCTCGAGGCGCGCCACGCACGTCTCCGGCGCCGTGCCGTACGCCGTGTCGCCCTGGTCCTGGACGGTCATCTGCGCGACGATCGGCACGTCGCCCAGCTCGCGCACCGCCAGGATCGCCTGGTGGATCTCCTCCAGGTCGCTGAACGTCTCCAGGACGAAGAAATCGATGCCGCCCGCGAGCAGCGCCTCCGCCTGCTCCCGGAAGAACGCGCGCGCCTCGTCGACCGACGTCGGGCCGAACGGCTCGATCCGGATCCCCAGCGGCCCGATCGCCCCGCCGACCAGCGCCCGATCACCCGCCGCCTCCCGCGCCAGCCGCGCCGCGCGCTCGTTCAGCTCCGCGACCCGGTCCTCCAGCCCGTACCGCGTGAGCTTGACCCGGTTCGCGCCGAAGCTGTTCGTCTCGATCAGCTCAGCGCCGGCCGCGACGTATGCCCGATGAATCTCCTTGACGAGCTCCGGCTCGCTGACGTTCAGCTCGTCGTAGCAGCGATTGATGAAGACCCCCTTCTGGTACAGCATCGTCCCCATCGCGCCGTCGAAGACGTGCGGGCGGGAATCGGTGAGGAGGTCGTGGAATCGAGACATCTGGACCTTCTGCCGTTCACGTGCTGAAGTACTTCGCCTCCGGGTGGTGCACCACCAGCGCCGCCGTGGACAGCTCGGGCACCAGGGCGCCCGCTTCGGTCAGATCCATGCCGAGCTTTTCGCGCGCCGGGAGCAGGCGGAACACCAGCTCGTGCTGGCGGTGGTCCGGGCAGGCGGGGTACCCCCAGGAGTAGCGCAGCCCGCGGTCGGCGGGGATGCCGAGCTCGCGGCGCATGATCCCGTGGACGTACTCGGCCGCCGCTTCGGCCAGACGCACGCCGAAGCCGTGCAGGTAGTAGCCCTCCCCGTAGTCGCCGCCAGTCATGAGCGCGTTGGAGCGCTCCAGCAGCTCGTCCCCGACGGACACGATGGCGAAGCCAGCCACGTCCTTGCGCCCGGACTCGACCGGCGCGAAATAGTCGGCAAGGCACAGCCTGTCGCGATCCTGCTGCCGCGGGAACTCGAAACGGACCAGCTCCGAGTCCGGCGCCTCGGGGTCGTAGACAACGAGCGCGTCGCCCTCGGCCGCCGCGGGGAAGAAGCCGTACGCGGCGCGGACACGCACCTTGCCGCCGGCGAGCGTCTCCTGCTGGTAGCGCTTGAGGCGCGGCTCGAACTCCTCCCTCACCAGCCGCTCCCACCGTTCGCCCTTCGCGTTCTTCGCGCCCCAGTGCAGACGATAGAGCGTGTTCAGGTCGATGAGCGGGAACAGCTCGGCCAGCGGGAGGCGGTCCAGGACCTTGACTCCGAAGAAGGGGGCAGTCGGGATGTCGACGTCGCGCGACGGGCCGCGGACCGTCCGCCCGGCGTGCAGCGCCCGCGCCTGCGCCTTCAGCGCCTCCCGCTTCGCGACGCCCTCGAGGACCTCTTGGTGGCGACGCCGCACGAACTCCTCGCGGCGCGCCGGGTCGACCAGCGCCTCGACCGTCGCCAGCCCCTCGAACGCGTCCTTGCAGTAGAAGACGCCGGGGGCGTAGAGATGCTCGGCGCCGACGAACGCCGCCGACCGCACGAACGACGGGTTGATCGCCGCGCCGCCGCACAGCACCGGGAACGAGAGCCCACGCGCATGCAGCTCCTGCACGACGAGGGGCATCTGCTTCGACGTCGAGACCAGGAGCGCGCTCAGCCCGATCGCGTCCGCCCCCACCTCGACCGCCTTCTCGATGATGTCGTTGACCGGGACCTGCTTCCCCAGGTCGTAGACGGTGAAGCCGTTGTTCTCGAGGATCGTGCGGACCAGGTTCTTCCCGATGTCGTGCACGTCGCCGAACACGGTGGCCAGCACGACCTTCCCCTTGCTCTGCCCCTCGACCTTCTCGAGGTACGTCTCCACCCGGGCGACGGCGCGCTTCATGACCTCGGCGGATTGGAGCACGAACGGCAGGATCAGCTCTCCGGCCCCGAACCGGTCGCCGACCTCCTTCATCGCCGGGAGGAGGACGTTGTTCAGGACCCAGACGCCGGCCTCGTGGGTCGGGGACTGCGCGCCCGGTGCGGCCGTAGCGTCGGGCGTCCCGCCGGCGCCGTCGTCGGCGGACCTCGCCGTCTCCCACAGCTCCACCCGCCGCCGCACGGCCTCGTCCACCAACTCTTCGATCCCATCCTTCTTCCGGTGGACGATCTTCCAGTGGATCGCTTCCTCCGGCGTCATCCCCGCCGTCGGGTCCGCGACCTCCTCCTCCTCGGCCGCGTTCTCCTCGAAGTAGGCGATGAAGCGCGCGAGTGCGTCCTCGCGGCGGGCGAAGATCAGGTCGTCGGCCAGTTGCCGCTGCTCCTCGGGGATCTCCGCGTACGGCGTGATGTGCGCCGGGTTGACGATCGCCAGGTCCAGCCCGGCTTCGACGCAGTGGTGCAGGAAGACGGAGTTGAGAACGGCCCGCGCGTGCTTCGCCAGCCCGAAAGAGACGTTGGAGACGCCGAGGCTCGTGAGCACGCCCGGAAGGTCCGCCTTGATCCGGCGGATCGCCTCGATCGTCTCGATCGCGCTGCGCCGGTACTCCTCCTCCCCCGTCGCGAGCGTGAAGGTGAGGGCGTCGATGATCAATGCATCGGGCGGGAGCCCGTATTCGCCGCAGACGATGTCGGCGATCCTTCGCGCCACGGCGACCTTGCGCTCCGCCGTCTTCGCCATCCCCTCCTCGTCGATGGTGAGGGCGACGACGGCGGCGCCGTGCTCCACGGCGAGGGGGAGGACGGCGTCGATGCGGGCCCGGCCGTTCTCCAGGTGGACCGAGTTGATGATGGCGCGCCCGGGGTACTGCTCGAGCGCGGCCCTGACGACGTTGGCCTCGGTGGTATCGATCTGGAGCGGCGCCTCGACGCCCTGGGCGAGGAGCTTGACGAGGCGCCGCATCTGCTCGGCTTCGTCCTGGCGCTCGGTGAGCGCGACGCATACGTCGAGGAGGTGCGCGCCGCCCTCGACCTGCTCGCGGGCGACGTCGACCACGCCCTCGTAGTCCTCCGCCAGGAGGAGGCGCTTCACCACCCGCGAGCCCTGGGTGTTGACCCGTTCGCCGATCAGCGTGGGGCGCGGCTCCTGGACCAGGTCGACGGCCGTCATCGCGCTCGCGGCGCGCGGGACGCGAGGGGCGCCCGGCCAGTGAAGGCGCGGGCCACGACGCGTGAGGGCGACGTCGCCTGCGGCGCCTCCGGGCTCATCCTCCCGCCAGACCAACCGACGCGCCGGCGTCCGCCCCCACACCCGCTCCACCACGGCCCGGATGTGCTCCGGCGTCGTACCGCAGCACCCGCCCACGATGTTCACGCCGTACCGCGTCACGAATTCTTCGTGCGCCTCGGCGAGCTCCTCCGGCCCGAGCGGGTAGACTGCGACGCCGCCCTCGTTGTGCGGGATCCCCGCGTTCGGGATCACGCTGATCGGGAGCGGGGAGTTCTCGCACAGCCAGCGCACCGCCTGGCGCATGTGCTCCGGGCCCGTCGAGCAGTTGAGCCCGATCACGTCGACGCCCAGCGCCTCGAGCACCGTCGCCGCGGCGGAGATGTCCGTGCCGAGCAGCATGCGCCCCGAGGTGTCCAGCGTGACCTGCGCCTGGATCGGCACCCACCGGCCGGATTCGGCGAAGTACCGCCGGATCCCCGCGATCTGCGCCTTCACCTCCAGCAGGTCCTGGCTGGTCTCGATGAGCAGCACATCGACCCCGCCCTCGACCAGCCCACGCGCCTGCTCCCGGAAGACCTCCGCCAGCTCGTCGTACGTGATGTTGCCGAGCGTCGGGTCCGACGTGCTCGGCAGGAACCCGCTCGGGCCCATGCTCCCGGCCACGAAGCGCGGCCGCTCCGGCGTTGAGAACCCGTCCGCCACCCGCCTCGCGAGCGACGCCGCGGCCCGGTTCAGCTCCACGATCCGGTCCTCGAGCCCGTACTCCCGCATCGTGAGCCGGTTCGCCCGGAACGTGTTCGTCTCCACGACGTCGCACCCCACCTCAAGGTACGAGGCGTGGATCTCCTCGATAATGTCCGGCCGTGAGAGTACGAGGTGGTCGTTGCACCCCACCAGCGCGGGCCCGCCGAAGTCTTCGGCCCCGAGCCCCCGCGCCTGGATGCTCGTGCCCATTGCGCCGTCGAAGACGAGTACGCGGTCCTTCAGGACCTCGAGGTACGCACTGCGCGCCATGTCACTCACGCTCCATCCGATCCCACCCATTCGGACGCCGCCTGCACCTCGAGTCGACTCGCTCCGCCGGGCTGGCGACCCGGAAAACACAGAACCCCCGCAGCCACTTGTCGGGTGCGGGGGTAGTCTGGATTTCGATGCAATAGACTGCCCGGCACTTTAGACCTTTGTTTCGGCAGTTGGCGTCTTCGACCGACACCTCTGCCCGGCGGTGGCAAGCGGCCCCAAATCCGTCCGCCGATCTCGGAATTTCTCGCCGATTCTACTGTACGCAAACGCCGTGCGCAACGTCCTGCACCACGACGCCGCCCGAGGACCAGCCGGCCTAATCCCTCACCAGGTCGTAACCCCGGAACGAGAGCCAGCTCTGCGCATCCCGGATCCGCTCCTCGATCAGCGGGAGGTTCTCCGGATCATCCTGGTGCTCCCGGGCGAGCCGGTGCAACTCGTCGATCCAGCGCCGGATGTCGTCGACGTTCGAGAACGGGTGTACGGGTGGATCGAACGGAATCTCCACGACTTCCCTCCGTTGCGTTGGACGGCGCCTGAACGATGTCTCTCTTCCATACCATTATAGATGCCGCACGCTCCCGAAACTTCGCACGAGGCGGAAAAACCGCTGAATTCTGCGGAAAAACTTCGGCGCCCCCCGCAAGAACCCGAACGTTGTGCGGAGAAGCCGCGGGGTGCTGCCGAAGGACCGCGGCATCCCGCAGAAAGACCGCGACAATCCGCGGATGCGGCGCCCGCCTCGGCGCAATCCGGGCTCCTGGCTCGGGGATTGCCGCCCTGCGTCGTCGTTCGAAGGAGGCAGAATGGACGACGCGACCGGGGAACTCCTCATCAGGTACGGCCCGCCCCACCGCGGCCGGGAGCGGCGCGTGATCGCGACGGGCAAGCCCGGGTTCAGGCTCCGGTTCTACCCCGGCGTCCGCGACGACGCCCGCGCGCTCCTTAAACGATTTGCACGCTGGATTCGTGACCGGGTGCAGTTTCGTCATCCGGTCCGGGTGATCGTGGTCCCCCACGCGACGGTCATGGGGCACGAAGAGCCGCCAGGTTGGGCGGTTTTCGTGATCCCGCCGCCCGAGTACACCCCCGGCGATGTGGTGCGGATCTATCTCGGGGCGGGAAAGGTCGACGTGCTCGAGCGCGACTTCGGCCTCGCCAGCCCGGACTCCGTCCTACGGGTCATGCACGACCTCGCCCACGAGATCGTGCACTACGAACAGTGGCGGGATGGGCGGGAGGTGACGGAACGAGGGGTGAACAGGCGCGCGGCGGCCTGGGTCAACCGCTTCTGCGAAGAAGTTCTTCGATACGATCGGCCTGCACCGGAATTCCCGCCGTGAGGATCTCATGGCCGGCCTCGGTCACGACGACGTCGTCCTCGATCCGGATCCCGAGCCCGCGCAGCTCCGGCGGCGCGTCCTCGGCGTCCTCCGGCACGTAGATCCCGGGCTCGACGGTGAGGACCATCCCGGGCTCCAGAGGGCGCGGCTTGCCGCGGATCGCGTACTCGCCCACGTCGTGCACGTCCAGGCCGAGCCAGTGCGACGTCTGGTGCGGGTAGAACTTCCGGTACTCTTCGGACTCGATCAGTCCATCCACCTCGCCCTTCAGCAGCCCGAAGGAGACCATGGCCTCGACCAGGACGCGGAGCGCGGCCTGGTGCACGTCCCCCGGCGTGGCACCGGGCCGAACCGCCGCGATCGCGCGGTCGTGCGCCTCCAGGACCGCATCGTACAGCTCGCGCTGGAGCGGGGAGAAGCGGCCGGAGACGGGAAAGGTGCGCGAGATGTCGCCGTTGTAGCCACGGTAGTGCGCACCCGCATCGATGACGACGAGCTCGCCGGCGGCCATCCGCCGCCGGTTGTCGATATAGTGCAATACGGTGGCGTTCGCCCCTGAGGCGACGATGGTGCCGAAGCCGACGCCCTCGGCGCCGCGCCTGCGGAACGCGGCCTCGAGCGCCGCCTCGACCTCCCACTCCCCCGCACGGGGCGCGATCGAGGGCGCGGCCTCGATGAGCCCTTCCGCGGTGATGAGCGCCGCCTCCCGGATCAGCGTCAGCTCGTGCGGGTCCTTGATCAGACGGAGGTCGTCGAGGATAACGCCCGGGTCGGAGAGGCGCCGCGGGCCGATCCCCCGGCGCTGCCGCGTGGCGCGCGCACGTTCGAAGACCTGGCGCACGATCCTCTCCACGGGCTCCGGGCCGGCGCCGAGCGGGTAGTAGATCGCTTCCCGGCCGCGCAGCAGCGCGGGGAGCCGTTCCTCCAGCTCGGTGAGCGGAGCGGCGACGTCGGCGCCGTAGACCTCCCGGGCCGCCTCGGGCCCGCCGCGCACGCCGGTCCACCGTTCCCGATCGGGGTCCCGGGGCCGCACGAAGAGCCAGAACTCGCCCTCGTCGTGGCCCGGCGCCAGGACCAGCACCGCCGACGGCTCGGTGTAGCCGGTCAGGTAGTACAAGTCGGGGTCCGGCCGGTACCGCAGCTCGAGGTCCCGCCCCACCACCACCACCTCCGGTCCCGCGGGCAGGACGAGGACGCCGTCCGGTCCCAGGAGCTCCGCCACCCGCGCCCGGCGCGCGGCGTAACGCTCGAGATCCTCCGGCGTCGGCCGGCCCAAAGGCGCCCGCTCCATTCCGTCACCCGATCCCCTGTGCCGATCCACCCCGCTCCGCTATCGACCGGTGTCTCAAAGGCTGCGACGGATCGCGTCCTCGACCCGCGGGATCAGGTCGCCCCAGTCCGCCGCGGGGTCCTTCGTGACCGTCACGAAGTCCTCGACCATGAACACGCTCGCGACGCCCTCCAGCTCCAGCAACGCCAGGGCGAGCGGATCGCCCGCCGCCTCCTCGCGCGTGGAATAGCTCCGGGGCCGGTCGCCCGAAACGATCTCGCGGTCGACGATGAACTTCCCCGCGTTGGGGTTCGGCGTCGGCTGGAACCTGATCGTCACTGCCACCGCTACGGACCTCCGATCATGACCGTGCTGGTTGGGACTCGTTATCTTGCTTCGGGCCGCCGGCCGGCGCAAGCGCGCGCCCGCCCCCCTCGGGCCGAGCCTGACGCGGGGCTGCCC
>Ga0181858_1001273_pt1 | contig 12267 bp, 9 predicted proteins | sample NewIslPassag4_SG_FD_130749 | JGI IMG/M metagenome (GOLD analysis project Ga0181858, IMG submission 130749) | Feedstock adapted compost microbial communities from Newby Island compost facility, Milpitas, CA, USA - Passage 4_SG | ecosystem: Engineered > Solid waste > Feedstock > Composting ...
AAGGAGATCATCCTGACCCTGGTCAAGGAGGACATCCTCGATCCCGTGATGGAAGCCATCGTCAAGGAAGGCAAGCTGCGCAAGCCCGGATCGGGCGTCGGATTCGTCATCGACGCATCCGGGGTGGCGGGCATCTCCCATTTGGCCGGGCTGCCGATTTTGAACGGCACGAACGGGAACGGAGCGCGCGACGAGGACGGGCCTGCGGACGGTCCGCAGGCGGACGATTCCCAGACGGAGGAGAATGATGGAACCATGGAGCAATCGGTGAAATACGACCTGATCGTCACGATCGTGAACAAGGGCATGTCGGACATCGTGGTGGACGCGTCCAAGAAAGCCGGCGCCGAAGGCGGCACCATCGTGTACGGGCGGGGCACGGGCATCCACGAGCAGGCGAGGCTCTTTTCCATCCAGATCGAGCCGGAGAAGGAACCCGTGCTCACGCTGATCGTGCGCGAAAAAACCGAACAGGTGCTCAACGCGATCCTGCAAGCCGCCGAACTGGACAAACCGAGCAAGGGCATCGCCTTCGTCCTGCCGGTGGAGCGGACGGTCGGCATCAACCACCCGGTCCGCCGCGCGGAGAACGGGGGCTGACGGGCAGAGCGGCTGCGACAACAGCAGAAGCGGAAAGAGCAGTAACGGCAAGAGCTATAGCGGCAGAGCGGCGGCAAAAGAAAGAAGCAAGGCGGCAAGAGAAAGAAGCGGCGAAAAAAGAGCCTCGTCTCCGAACCCCCCGGTTCGGAAACGAGGCTTATCATTTGAAGTCGGAGCCGTCCCATTCGCGGGCACGTCAGGTCGCGCCTTCCCGGCCGGCCTTTACTGCCGCTCGAAGGTGATGACGTAGTTTCCGCTTCCGGACGATTGGGCGAACCCGAAATAGCCGGTCTTGTAGGTGTCGCTGCCCAGCGCGCCGAGCAGGGACGCGAGATGGCGCCCGCCGGACTCGACGCCGGCGCTGCGGGAGAACTGCGGCGTCATTTCCCAGGCGGACTTGAAGTCGTTGTTCATCACGAAATTGAAGAACTTTTCGTTCATCGCCATTTCCGCGTGGGTCGGCATGTTTTCGCGGCCGCGCACCAGGTTGTGGGACAGGGCGCCGCTCGCGACAAACACGACCTTCTTGCCGCTCTTGTCCACCACCTCGCGGATGATTTGGCCCCACTTGTAGTGTTCATCGAGGGTCGCGCAGAGCACCACCGGCAGGCTGATGATCGGATACTGGGACTTCGGCGTCAGGTAGCGGAGCGGAACGACGGTGCCGTAGTCCAGCTCGTAGTCGGTGTGATCGACGGAAATGACCGGCAGTCCGGCCTTCGTGCCCGCTTCCACGAGCTGGTTGGCCAGTTCGGGATCGCCGGGGTATTTGTAGGGCACCTTCGTGATCAGGAACGGGTTTTCCGGCGAGGTGCAGGTTCCGTCATAGTAAGGAGCCGAAGTGACAAAGTGGTCAAAGGTCGTCATCCAGTGGCAGGAGATGACGATGACGCAGTCCGGTTTGATGGAATCGATCATTTCGGAAACCTTGTACATCCCGTCGATGATGCTGCGCTGGTACGGCGGAGCCTTTTCCTCGAAACAGATGCTCGGCACGTGCGGAGCGATGACGCCCATTTCCAGAGCCATGCCAACAACCTCCCTGAACGATATTGGTTTTGGGTTGTACCTTTATAGTACCCTCACGGCAGGCCGGATCAAATAGTGTTGTACCGGATTCCGGAACAAACGAAAATTTTTTCACGGTCCATTTTTCATGATGGCGATTTCAACGGTTTATTTCTGCGCGTTTTCTGCTAAAATGAATTGTACCGCCATTCGGTATCCGGATTCCGGCATCTTGGCCGTTCGGCCGGAAGAAACCGCCGGAGGAACAGAAGATGGAGGGAACCGCTTCATGACCCAATCGGACCATTATTCCCTGCTGTCCGTGAAAAAGGCGATCCGCCTGCTCCGCTCCTTCACGGTGGATGAGCCCGAGAAGGGGATCACGGAACTGGCGAGGGATCTCGATCTTCCGAAAAGCACCGTGCAGCGGCTCGTCATGACTCTGGCAAACGAGGGGTTCTTGAAAAAAAATCCGGAAACCCAGCGCTACCGGCTGGGAGAATCGATTCTGGGGCTCAGCGGGGTCATCACATCCAGCAGCGAGCTGTACAATGAGGCGATGCCGGTTCTGCGCAGGCTCGTGGACAGCGTGGGCGAAACGAGCCACATCGCCATCCTGGACGGGCTCGAGGTCGTCTACCTGCAGAAGGTGGACTGCCACCACCCGGTGCGGCTCATCACCCATCTGGGCAGCCGCAATCCGCTGTACTGCACCAGTTCCGGCAAGGCCATCCTGGCCCACAAGGAGGAGGAATTGTTCGATCAGGTGGTCAAAAACGGCCTGAAGCCGTTCACGCCCAACACGATCACCGACCCGCGGCAGCTTCGGGAGGAGCTCGAGAAGGTGCGCCGGCTCGGGTACGCTTCCGATGTCAACGAGATCGACGAGGGAACGGTCTCGGTGGCCGCGCCGGTCCGGGACTATACGGGAGAGGTCGTCGCCGCGATCAACGTCGTCGGGCCGATCCAGCGGTTCGCGCCGCACAAGATCCCGCAGTACGCGTCGAAAGTCGTGCAGGCCGCCCAGGAAGTGTCCCGCCAGCTGGGCTATTACCGCTGAAACGGCCCGACATCCCGGTCACGGAACGGGGCGGTCACACCAAGCACGGAATTTCCCCGCGAAAGTCCAGGGTGCGGTCCGTCGCCGCGCAATCGCAGGCCATGACGCGAACCCCCCGTTCCGCCGCCCGCTTCAGGGCGGCCGCGAACGGGGGATCCATTTCCGCGTGGGGGCGGAAGGCCGAGCATCCCTCCATCTGCACCACGAACAGGACGATGCCCCCGTACCCGTGCCGCACCGCCTCCTCCAGTTCCCGCAGATGCTTCGCTCCCCTCGCCGTCGGAGCGTCCGGGAACAGCGCGATACCGCCGAGTTCCAGGGTCACGCCCTTGACCTCGATGAAGCCCCGCTCTCCTTCCCGTTCATAGTACAGGTCAAAACGGGAATTCCCCCACGCCGCCTCCTTTTTGAGCAGCCGGACCGATTCCAGGCCGCGGATCCGCCCCTCCAGGATGGCGTCGTGCGCCACCCGGTTGGGCGCCTGGGAGTCGACGTTCACCCACCGGTCCGCCTTGCGCACCGCGATGAGGGAATGCGGGTACTTGCGCTCCGGGCTGTCCGCCAGTTCCAGGCACACCTCGGCGCCCGGCACGAGCAGTTCCTTCAGCCTTCCCGTGTTTTTGACATGCGTCCGCACCGTCCGGCCTTCCCGCTCCACTTCGGCCACGAACCGGTTCAGCCTCCGGACGAACCGGCCGTGCGCCACCCGCCCGTATTCCACCATGCCCTTTGTCCTCTCCCTTGAAAACGCCCGCAAGGCGCCCGCCGGACGTTCAGTCCCGCGGGTTGGCGCGCTGCAGGCGAAGCGCGTTGAGCACGACGGAGACGGAACTCAACGCCATCGCCGCGCCGGCCACCCAGGGCGCGAGCCATCCGGAGGCGGCGACCGGGATGCCGATCGCGTTGTAGACGAGCGCCCAGAACAGATTCTGCCGGATGTTCGCCATCGTCTTCCGGCTCAACCGGATCGCGTCCGCGACGCCGGTGAGCTCGCCGCGCATGAGGGCGACATCCGCCGTCTCCAGCGCCACGTCCGTCCCGGACCCCATGGCGATGCCGATGTCCGCCACCGCGAGCGCCGGCGCGTCGTTGATGCCGTCCCCCACCATGGCGACGGTTTTGCCCTCCGCCCGGAGCGCGCGGATCCGTTCCGCCTTGTCCTCGGGGGCAAGTTCCGCGTGCACCCGGCCGATGCCCGCCCGGGCGGCGATCGCCCGCGCAGTCCGCCCGTTGTCCCCGGTCATCATGATGATTTCCAGGCCCATCGCCTTGAGCCGCTCCACGGCGCTTCGGGACGTTTCCCGGATCGTGTCCGCCGCGGCCGCCACGCCCGCGATCCGTCCGTCAACCGCCACCAGCACGGCCGTCTTGCCCTCGTTCTCCAGGCGATCCATGACCGTGAGCGCTCCGAGGGCATATGCCTCGGACAAATCCACCCCGTGCGCCTCCATCAGCCGCCGTTTGCCGACCAGGACGTTCCGGCCCTCCACCCGGGCCCGCACGCCCTGCCCGGGAATCGCTTCGAACGTTTCCGGCTCCGGGATGTCCGCGCCCCGCCGGCGAAACCCGCTCACAAACGCTTCCGCCAGCGGGTGCTCGGAGTTGCGCTCCGCCGCCCCGGCAAGGCGCATCAGTTCCGTTTCGTCCATGTACGCGACGAAGTCGGTGAGCTCCGGCGTTCCCTTGGTGATCGTCCCGGTTTTGTCCAGCACGACCGTGTCGATCCGGTGGGCGCGCTCCAGCTGTTCGCCGCCCTTGAACAGGACGCCGAACTCGGCGGCGCGCCCCGACCCCGCCATGATGGAGGTCGGCGTGGCCAGGCCGAGGGCGCACGGGCAGGCGATGACGAGGACGGCGATCGCCTTCTCCAGCGCCCCTCCCACTTCGCCCGGTTCCAGGAAGGCGATCCACAGGATGAAAGTCGCGGCGGCGAGGGCCATGACGACCGGCACAAACACCCCGGAAATCCGGTCGGCGATCCGCTGGATCGGCGCCTTCGACGCCTGCGCCTCCTTGACCGTCCGCACGATCTGGGCGAGCACGGTATCCTGGCCGACCCGCTCCGCCCGGATGCGGAGCACGCCGTTCAGGTTGACGGTGCCGCCGGTGGCCCTGTCCCCCGCCCGCTTTTCCACCGGAACGCTTTCCCCGGTCAGCATCGACTCATCCACCGCCGAGCCGCCTTCCAGCACGACGCCGTCCACCGGCACCCGCTCGCCCGGCCGGACGATGACGATGTCCCCGACCCGGACCCGCTCGGCAGGAATCCGCTCTTCCCGCCCGTCCCGCACGACCGCGGCCGTCTTCGCCTGGAGGCCCATGAGCGACCGGATCGCGCCGGCGGTCCTTCCCCTGGCCCTCGCTTCCAGCAGCTTGCCGAGCATGACGAGGGTGATGAGCACGGCGCCCGTCTCGAAGTACAGATCCGGATGCGGCGCCGGGCCGCCGTGGACGCCCCCGGGAACGCCGGCATGCGCTTCGCCGGGCAGGCTCCCGGGCGCTTCGATCCCCGCGAGCGGCCAGCCGAACTGCCAGGCCAGGGTCAGATAAAGGCTGTAGAAGTAGGCGGCGGAGGTGCCGAGGGCGACGAGCACGTCCATGTTGGCGCTCCTTGCGCGCAGCGCCCGGAAGGCGCCCGCGTAGAACCGGCCGCCGACGGCGAACTGTACCGGCGTGGCGAGCGCGAACTGGAACCACGGGTTCCGGAACAGCTCCGGAACCGGAATCCACGCCGTGAAGGAGAAATGGCCGGCCATGCTCCAGAGAAGCGGCAGGGACAAAATCGCCGCGATGAGGAGCATCCGCCGCTCGCGGACCGCTTCCCGGTTTTTCGCCTCTTCCCTTTCCGCGGCGTCCCGCGGGAGATGCGCCCGGTAACCGAGCTCGCTCACCTTGCCCACCAGATCCCCGAGGCTCACCCGGTCCGGCGCGTACTCGACCGTGGCCGTCTCCATCGCCAGGTTGACGGAGGCGCGGGCGACGCCCGGCATCCGGCCCAGTCCCCTCTCGATCCGGTTGGCGCAGGCCGCGCAGGTCATCCCCGTGATGTGCAGCGTCGCCCGTTCCATCTCCCTATCGGACATCCCGCATGACCTCGTAGCCCTCGTCCTCGATCGCCGCCTTCACCTGGTCCAGGCTCACCCGGCTCTCGTCGTATTCCACCTCTACGGTTCGGTTCGCCAAATCCGCCCTGCCCTTCGCGCCGAGGGCCGCAACCGCCCGCTCGATTGCGTTCACGCAGTGCTGGCAGGACATGCCCCCGACCTCAAGCGTGATTTTTGCCATGCAGCTTCCCTCCCATCCGTTTATGGATCCATTCGGCTTCTCCCGTGCGGCCCCCGCATCATCGCCTCGCGGCCAAAAATGGCGGATGCCTACCGGAAAATGCCGGCCCGCGCCGCTCAAGCGCCTGGATGGCGGCTCCAATATACCACACCCTGCCGGGGCGCGCAATCCGGGACGCTCGGACCCCGATCCCGCGGCCGGGAACGAAACCGGGAGCGCCTGACGTCATTTGACAAAACTTGATGTTTTTTTCCCATTGCATGATACCGTCAATCAATCTATAGTCTTAATTATGTAGTATAGCATTGCACGAAAATGCCCCGATCATCCTGCAACCAAAGGTGGATTCCATGCGCATCATTCTTCTTTCGGGCGGCTCCGGCAAACGGTTGTGGCCGCTGTCCAGCCTGTCCCAATACGAGCAGTTTCTGAAGCTCCTCCCCTCCCCGGAGCCGGGAGGAGAGCCGATCTCCATGGTGCAGAGGGTGTGGCGCCAGCTCGGGGCGGAAGGCCTCAGGCAGTCGGCGGTGATCTCCACCGGCCGCGGCTCGGCGGAAATCCTGGCAAGCCAGCTGGGCGAGGACGTGCCGCTCATCGTGGAGCCGGAAAGCCGGGACACGTTTCCCGCGATTGCGCTCGCGAGCTCCTGGCTGTCGGACGAAGCGGACGCGTCTCCCGACGAAACGGTCGTCGTGTTTCCGGTCGATTGCTTCGCCGACAGCGGCTTTTTCACGCTTGCCCGAGACCTGCCGAAGACGAAGCCGAAGGCGTGCAATTACGGGCTGATCCGGGCGAAGGGCGAATTCGTCGTCATTTACGACGCGGAGGACCAGCCGGATCCGGATCAGCTCAAAAAGGTGCACCTGACGTTCAAGTCGCTGCCCGACGACTACGTCTGCGTCCAGGCAAAGCTGAACTATTTCGACAGCACCCAGAATCTGTTGACCCGCTGGTTCACGCACGAGTACAGCATGTGGTTTGAGCTGCTCCTGCCGGGCATCATGCGGCTCGACGTGCCGATTCCGCTCGGAGGCACGTCCAACCATTTCAAAACGAGCGTGCTCCGGGCTGTCGACGCCTGGGATCCGTACAACGTGACGGAGGACGCGGATCTCGGGATCCGCCTGTACAAGCACGGGTACAAGACGGCGATCGTCGATTCCCGCACCTGGGAGGAAGCGAACAGCCGGGTCGGCAACTGGATCCGCCAGCGCTCGCGCTGGATCAAGGGGTACATGCAGACCTGGCTCGTCCACATGCGCCATCCGGTCCGGTTCTACCGGGAACTGGGCTGGAGGGGGTTCTGGGGGTTCCAGGTCATGGTGCTCGCCACGCCCATGCTTCCGCTTCTGAACCCGTTCTACTGGGTGCTGCTCGCCCTCTGGTACGGATGGCATATGGACTTCATTCCGCCTCTGTTTCCCGGCATCATTTATTATTTCGCGTCGTTCGAATTCCTACTCGGCAATTTTCTGTTCGTGTACAGCCACGTCGCCGGCATGTACTGGGTCATCCGCGACCTGGAAGCCAAGCGGGACCCGAAGTTCTCCTACGGGATGGTGAAGTACGGTCTGCTCGTCCCGATCTACTGGGTGCTGATGAGCAACGCTGCCATGAAGGCCGCCTGGCAGCTCATGACGCGGCCGTTTTACTGGGAAAAGACGATCCATGGATTGGACGCCCAGGAAGGTGCGGAGGCTGATTCGCTTGGAAATCATGCGGCCTAGACGGAAAGCGGGTGAATAACGATGGGTGGTTTCGGCAAACGGTTGATACGGCGGCTCGCATCGCCCGCTTTTCTCCTGTTCCTGGTCTTTTTCGGACTGGAGGTGTCGATCGGCGCATGGTACGCCCTCCACCATCATTTTTTGTTCGAGGATGCCATCAGCCGGGTCGTCAACTCCTATCTCGTCCTGTACAGCCGGGATCCGCATCTGGCCGCGATCGGGCTGATCTGGCCGCCGCTGCCGAGCCTCCTCGTCCTCCCGATTCTGCTCCTGAAGGACCGGTTTCCGGAGCTTGCGGCCTTCGGTTTTTCCGGCATCCTCGTGACGGCCGCCTTTTCCGCCGCCACGGTTTCCGCCGTCTACACGGAATTTCGGCGCCGGCAGGCTTCCCGCTTCACCGGTCTCCTGTTCGCCGCGCTCCTGGGCCTACACCCGATGGTGCTGCTTTATGGCGCCAACGGGATGAGCGAGATGATGTTCTGCTGGTTTTTGGTCTGGACGGTCATCTGCCTCAACCGCTGGGCGGAGACGCAGGAGGCAAGCCCGCTCATCCTGGCCGCCTTCGCCCTCGCGCTCGCCTTTTTCGTCCGCTACGAAGCGGCGGTGGTGGCGGTCGCGGCCGCCTTCGCCGTGGCGATCCGCGCGGCGGAACAGCACCGGAACGGGCTCCTGGCGTTCCGACGCGAGACCGCGGCCCGGGACGGCGGCGGAGACGGGCCGGATGGCGGCCGGCCGAATCCCGCCTCCGGCCAGCCGAACCCTGAAGCCGCCCGGCCGGATCCCGGCCGAACGGATCGCGGCCGAACGGATCGCGGCCGGCCGGACCGCTTGTGGAAACGCCTGGAGGGGACGCTCATCGTCGCCCTCACCCCGTTCGCCTATTCGGCGCTGGCCTGGATCCTGCTCAATTTCATGATCATGGGAGATCCGCTCTACTTCCTGCGCTCGACCTATTCCAACGCGAGCCAGACGGCCTTGGCCCAGGATCCGTCCCTCGCCGCGGGGATGGACATCCCCGGTCTGATGGAGCTCGTCTGGGCCAAGTCGCTTCCCTTTCTTCCCCCGGTGCTCTTCATCCTGGCGCTCAGGCTGGTGAGCGGCCGGTGGAAACGGACCGACACCTTCGGACTTCTCGCGCTCGTCGCCGCCATTCCCGCGCTGCAGCTCCTCATGCTCATGACCGGCAGCTCGTTCGCATGGCTGCGTTTTTTCCTGTACCCGCTCGTCATCGCGGCGGCCTGGCTGCCGCACGAATACGGGCTGTACCGTTCGAGCCGCCTGAAGCCGGTGCTGCTCGCCGGCGCGGCGGCCGCCTTCCTCGCGTCCGCCGCGCTGACCTGGAACGCGATGAACAACCCGGATCTGGCTCCGGACGAATACACCGCGCTCCATTTCGAGGGAAGCGCCGTGCATGAGCGGACCCTGTCCGCGATCGAGGTGGCGGAGTTTCTGGACAGGCTCATCGGGGGCGAACCGGACGCCCTCATCCTGACCGATTCCTTCAGTTCCTATGAAATTCTGGTCAAAACCCGCCATCCGAAGCGGTTCGTCAACTCGACGGACCGGGACTTCGCGTCCATGCTGGACGCCTCGTGGGAAGGCGTCCGCTATATCCTCGTGCCCAACCCGCAGGGACAGGCGTCGCTGGACGCCATTTCGGCCGCCTTTCCGGGACTGTATGAAGAAGGGTACGAATGGACCCGCCTCGTGGGCCAGGTGAGGGACAGGTGGAAAATTTACGAGGTCATCGGACCTCCCGGGGGCGGCTAGTAGTTCAGCTTGCAGAAAAGAGCTTCCGGGATGAGCCGGACGGCCAGCATGACGTATTTCCAGTAAAACGGGGTGTACAGCACCTTCCGGCGCCGGCGGATCGCCCGGACAATGTCCCGGGCCGCCCGCTCGGGCGAACCCATGATGCGCCTGGCCGGCCCTTCCATGTGCGCGGTCATCGCCGTGTCGACAAGGCCCGGCTTGATCGTCAGCACGTGCACGCCTTGCGGCGCAAGGCGGCCGCGAAGCCCCTGCAGGTAGACGTCGAGCGCGCCCTTCGTGGAACCGTACAGGTAGTTGCTCTTCCGGCCGCGGTCGCCCGCGACGGAGCCGGCCACGGCGATCCAGCCCCTTTTTCTCTCTTCAAAAAAATTGGCAAAGGGAATGACGAGCTCGACGACGGACAGGTAATTCACCCCCACGCATCGGCGCGCCGCCGCCGGATCCCGGTTGACCTCCGCCGGGTCCGGGAGCACGCCGTGCATGACGAGGAGGCCCTCCGGATCGCACAGGCCGGCGACCCGCTCATAAAGACGGACGCCGGCGCCCTCCTCCAGGGCGTCATAGGCCAGGCATTCGGTGCGCACGCCGAACCGGATGGCCAGATCCGATCCGAGGCGGGTGAGCCGCTCCATGTTCCGGCCGGCCAGCACCAGGTCGAAGCCGGCGCGGGCCAATTCCCCCGCGGCCGCGGAGCCGATTCCGGACGTGGCTCCCACGATGACGATCGTTCCCATGCGTCCCGCTCCTCCTCTCTCGTTTTCTTCATCCACCCGCGTTCTGAAATCTCCTCATGGGGCCGTGAGGCCCAGCCTGCGCGACATCGAGGACGAAAAGCGCCGATTCGGGTCCAGCCGGCGGAGCACCTCCCGAAACCGTTCGTGCGCCGGGTACATCGCGCGAAAACTTTCGGGGGTGAGGACCGCGTCCTTGCCGAGATAGACGCGGCCGCCGCAGGCGATGACGAGCTCGTCCAGTTCCCGCAGCATCCCAAACAGCCCGTCGTCCCGGACCGGAAGGTCGAGCGCCAGCGTGTAGCCCTTCAGGGGGAAGGAGATGAGCCCCGCGTTGGCCGGTCCCATGCGTTTCAGCACCGCCAGGAACGACGCCCGTCGCGAGGCGCTGATCCGCTCCAGGAGCCCCACGATGCCGTCAAACGCCCGACCGTCCGGCAGCACCGCCTGGTACTGGACGAACCCGCGGCGGCCGTACGCCCGGTTCCAATGCTCAACGGCGTCCAGCGGGTAGAAAAACCGCTCGCAGTCGACCGTTTCCTCCTTCTTGCGGGCGTGCACGGCGTAATACAGGTCGTTGAACAGCCGGACCGCGAGCGGGTTCAGCGCGAAACCGGGCAGGTCGAAGGGCACCCGCCATCCGGCCTTCGGACGGACCGCAAGCGGCTCCGGAACCGGCGGCGGCAGTTCTTCCCTTGCGAGATGGTTGCCGCGCATGAGGATCGACCGGCCGAGCGACCGCCCGCGCGCCAGGCAGTCGATCCACGCCACCGAGTACCGGTAATGGCCGTCCTCCCGATCCTGAAACAGGCGGAAAGCCTCCTCCACGCTGGCCGCCGTCTCGTACCGGACGCGCAGGTACGCCGTCTCCACCGGCAGGAGTTTGAGCTCGACGGACAGGATCACGCCGGTGAGGCCGATTCCGCCGACGGTCGCCCAGAACACGTCCGCGTTTTCCCCCCGCGAGCAGCGCAGGATGGACCCGTCCGCGGCAAGCAGACGGAAAGATCGGACATGTTCCGAGAAGCAGCCGTCGACATGGTGGTTTTTCCCGTGCACGTCGTTGGCGACGGCTCCCCCGACGGTGACGGATTTCGTCCCCGGTGTCACCGGCAGGAAATAGCCCCGCGGCAGAAACACCCGCAGGATCTCGTCCAGCGTCACGCCCGCCTCGCATTCCAGAAACCCGGTCTCCCCGTCGAACTTCAGAAACCGGTTCATCCGGGTCGTCCGGACGACCCGCCGCCCCCCGTTGAGCGGCGCATCCCCGTAGCTTCGGCCCATGCCGAAGGTGATGAGCGAGGGCGCGGAGAGCTCCGCGAGGAGCTTCCGGATGTCCTCCGCTCCCTCCGGCCGGAACACGAGGCATTCCTGCACCGGGTACTTCCCCCAGCCCGACAGCTTCATCCATTCCCCCTTCAAGGCAGTCCCCCCGTTCCGTTCATGCCGGAGCGCTTCAAGGCGCCGCGCGGGAGAGCCCCCGGCTGCCCGGCTCAATGCGCGCAGGTCAGAATGCAGACGGTCATCACGGCGTACACGATCACCGTCGCCATTAGCGGCCGGTCCTCGAGGAGCACCACCTCGGGACGGCCGCCCTTCCCCGCCATATGGATCAGGTACAGATAGCGGAAGATGCCGTAGATGACGAGCGGGATCGTCCACATGAGATGGATCGTCTTGCCGGACGTGAACGTATATAGAGCGTAGCACATGATCGTGCAGGTCGTCACGATGCTGTTGAGCTGGTCGAGGAGCGGCGCGGAGTAGAAGTCGAGCACCCGGCGGTGCTGGCCCTTCCCGTCCTGCAGCAGGATGAGCTCGTGCCGGCGCTTGCTGACCGCGAGAAACAGCGCGAGCAGCATGGAGCAGAGCAGGAACCAGGGCGTGAGCGGGACACCGGCGGCCACGCCCCCGGAAATCGCGCGGATGACGAATCCCGAGGCGATGATCATGATGTCGATGATGACGACGTGTTTGAGCCACAGGGAATAGGCGAGGTTGGTGAGCGCGTAGAGCAGGAGGAGAAGCGCAAGCCGCGGTCCGATGCCGGCCGCCAGGGCGACCGCGAGCGAGGGCCGCCAGC
>Ga0181858_1001281_pt1 | contig 12233 bp, 13 predicted proteins | sample NewIslPassag4_SG_FD_130749 | JGI IMG/M metagenome (GOLD analysis project Ga0181858, IMG submission 130749) | Feedstock adapted compost microbial communities from Newby Island compost facility, Milpitas, CA, USA - Passage 4_SG | ecosystem: Engineered > Solid waste > Feedstock > Composting ...
AAAAACAAAGACTGGAACATCTTTGAGATCCATGATTACCATACGGCGCTGCGTGCGGCGGACCAAAGCGGCGGGCTTGTCGTGTTTGATGAGGCCCAGCGGATTCACGAGCGGCAGATCATGGACATTTTCGACCGAATGCCGCCGATGAACGCCAAATTCATTTTCTCGTACGACCCGAAGCAGTACATTTCAAATGCGGAAAACAAGGGCGCCCTGTTCAAACAGCTGAAAGTGCCCTACATCTCCCACACGCTCAAAACCACGATCCGGACCAACAAGGAAATCGCGTCCTTCATCAACAAACTGCTGGATCTGCGAAGGCTTCGCTATGATCCGCACATCCAGTACAAAAACATCTATCTGCAGTACTTTGACGACGTGGCGTCGCTGCGGAATTTCCTGGATCACCTCAAATACAAGGAAGGCTGGGAAGTGCTCAATTACACGGACCGGTCGGATCCTGCGGAGTTTGCGTTCTATGAATACGAGGACCGGACGAACAAAAGCGTGCACGACATCATCGGCCTGGAGTTTGACAAAGTGGCCGTGGTCATCAACGAATATTTCTATTACCACAACGGCCGCCTGTACAGCAAAGGCCACCCGACGGAATATCAGATGAGCCAGATGCTGTTTCAGCAAATGACGCGGACCCGCGATCAGCTGTTCATTGTCATTTACAAAAATCTCGAAGTGTTGCGGTGGTGCCTGGAAATCTTGCGAAAATAACCCGCCTTACTCCGGATCCGTCCAGCGGAACGGCGTTGTGCCGAAAAACACGTCGGGATTCGCCGGCGTGTTATGGACCCAAAACGTAAAGTGCAGGTGCGGGCCGGTGGAAAAACCGGTGGAGCCGACGAGGCCGATGACATCGCCTTTCTTCACGGTGTCGCCCGCTTGCACGAACATTTCGGACATGTGCGCGTACTGCGAGAACAATCCCATGCCATGGTCAATGTAAATCGTCAGCCCTGTCAAATACAGTTCATCCGCCAGCGCCACGACGCCGTCGTTCGTCGCGAGGATGGGCGTGCCTTGCGGCGCGGCGATGTCCATGGCGTTGTGCGTGCTGGAGAGCTTGCCGTTGATATACCGCGTGTAGCCGTACGGGGTGGAGAGGCGGCCTTCCAGCGGCTTGATGAATTCCGAATCAAACCGAAATGCCGGCGCGGTCCTGGATCTGGCTTCGTTGACTTTTTTCTGGTCGGCTTCGATGCGCTCCGTGTTTCTCCGCATGCTCTCCATCTGCTCCGAAACGGTCAAATATTGCGTGCGGAACGTTTTTTTCAGCACCGTCAGCTGCTCACCGCCGAGGGGGTGATTTCCCGGTGCCAGGTGCTGCCGCCGTCAACGGAAACGAAAAGCTGATCGCCGTTTTCGCCGTCTTCGGCCAGCGCCCATCCGATGCGGCCCGATATCGGCTGCACGCGCTTGGCCTTGAGCGGCTTGCCGTTCCGGAGGATTTAATCGGATGCGGCAAAGTCGAGATGCGACGCTTCGATTTGCGCGAGCGCCGCCGCAAAAGCCTGCTCTTCGCCCAATGGTGGACAATACCTTGGGAGACGAAAGCGCGAACGAAGGGGGATTACGGAAGTGGAAATCACATACCGATGCAACGCGCCGGTCACGGCCGAAGAGGTCATGGAAGTGTTTGTCAGGAGCGGCATCCGGCGCCCGGTGGACCAGAAAGAACGGATCCGGAAAATGCTGGCGCACGCCAACCTCGTCATCACCGCATGGGACGGTTCGCGCCTTGTGGGCATCGCCCGCGCGCTGACCGACTTCAGCTATTGCTGCTACCTGTCGGACCTGGCGGTGGACCGGGACTATCAGAAGCGAGGCATCGGCAGAACGCTGATCGAAAAAGTCAAAGAGGCGATCGGCGAGGAAGCGGCCCTCATCCTGCTGTCCGCGCCAAACGCGATGGACTATTACCCGAAAGTGGGTTTTGAAAAAATTGACAACGGGTTCATCATCCGTCGCAAGCGATAAGATGCGCTTGTCGAAAAATAAAAGAAATAATCCATGATTGTCAGAATTAGGTTTTCATAATATGATGGACATAGGCGCATTTTTCCATCCGGGGAAAGCGGGTGACGATGTTGAACCTGGAGAACGGCAAGGCGGATTCGCAAAGCCTGAAAGAGTTGCTGCAAGTGCTTTTCCACGACCTACCGGACCTCCTGATATTTAAAGACGGAGAAAACCGCTGGATGGCCGCCAGCAAATTTGCCCAGCAACTGTTTGGTTTAGAGAATATTCAGTATATTGGGAAAACATCGCAGGAACTGGCGGAAGTGGCGGAAGTGGAGCCGTACAGGGAAATCTTGCTTTCCCGCCAGGAGGCGGATGAAAAAGTCTGGCGGGCGAAGAAAACGATCCGCAGCGAAATGGTGTTTCCCCAGGTGAACGGACGGTCCGTGGTGCTCGACGTGATCTCCACTCCCCTGTTTTTCCCCGACGGAAGCAGAAAAGCGCTGGTCATCATCGGACGCGATATCACGGAACAAAAACTGGCGGAAAAGAAAAACTATCAGCTGGCCTTCTACGACCGGCTGACCCAGCTGCCGAACCGGTTCAAGTTCGAGCAGGAACTGGAGAACATGATCGAACGCGCCAGGGCTGACGGGCAAAGCTTTGTGATGATGAGCCTGGACATCGACAGGTACAAGCATGTGTACGATTCCCTCGGCCCCGTGGCGGGCAACAGGCTGATCGTCGAAATCTCGCAAAGGCTGAAAGAATGCCTGGAGCAAGACTGGCTGCTGGCCTACATGGGAGAGGATCAGTTTTCCATTCTGATCCCCGAAGCCGACGTGGAGGAAACCGCCGTTCCCGTCGCGCGGAAGCTGAACGAAAACATGCGCCGGGCGTATTATGTCAACGAATTTGAGCTATTCATCAGCGTCAGCATCGGGATTTGCAGCTTCCCCCGGGACGGGGAAGATGCCCAGACGCTCATGAAGCATGCGGACATCGCGCTGAACCTGGCCAAGGAGAAAGGCCGAAACCGGTACCAGGTGTACGGCACCGACATGGACGTGGCGACGTTCAAAGCTTTCACCATCGAAAACGATTTGAAGAAAGCGCTGTTATTTAACCAATTTGAAGTTTATTACCAGCCCAAAATCGATGTGGAAACCGGCCGCATTGTCGGCGGGGAAGCGCTGCTGCGCTGGAACCATCCCGAATGGGGCCTGATTTCGCCGCGGGAATTTATCCCGATTGCCGAGGAGACGCAGCTGATGGATTTCATCGGCCGCTGGGTCAAGGAAACGGTCTGCAGGCAAATCCGAAAGTGGCTCGACGACGGCATCCCGATTGTTCCTGTCTCGGTCAACATCTCGGCGAAGCGTTTCCTCAAAAAAAGCTTCATCTCCAACGTGAAGCGGCTCCTTCAGGAGACGGGGCTCGACCCGTCCTTATTGGAAATTGAAATTACGGAATCGACCCTGATGGAAAATGAAGAGCTGGCGGCGGAAGTGATCCGCGAACTCAGGGAATTCGGGGTCAAAGTGTCGCTGGACGACTTCGGCACCGGCTACTCCGCCCTTTCCTATCTGACCCATTACAAGGTGGATGCCATCAAGATTGACCGCTCTTTTATCAAAGAGATCAGAGTCAACAAACAGAACGAACTGGTCATCAAGGGCATCATTCAGCTTGTGCAAAGTCTGAAAATCGACGTGATCGCCGAAGGGGTCGAGACGCCGGAACAGTTAAGTTTCCTGCGAAATCTGAAGTGCAGGTACGTTCAAGGGTATATTTTCAGCAAACCGGTTCCCGCGGACGAGTTTACGGAGCTTCTGAAAAAAGGCCGCATCGAAACGGATGCGCAGCAAAACCGGCAGAAAAGCGAAAGAATTGATCGCCGCCAGCATTACCGCGTGCATTTCGCCCATCCGCTGCTGGGGGAGATGACGATTCTGAAATTCATGGGCCGGGAAATCCGCCTTGGCAAAACGGAAGTGCATATCGAGAATATCGGCCTGGGCGGCATCAGCTTTACTTCGAACGTGAAGCTGGCCGTCCGTCCGGACATGGTCCTGGGCGTGGAAACCGTCATTACGGGGCAGCCTGTCCGCTTTGTCGGCAGCATCGTCTGGCATGAGGAAAAAGACATGGATCTCCATCTGTACGGCATGGAATTTGCGCAGGACGAGGAGATTCGGGAAACCGTCGCCCAACTGCTGGAACCGCTGGTCAACTCATTGGGAGAGAATACATAGCCTTTGCCAGATGCGGCGATCAAATGCGAACGGACGTCACATGGGGGCGTCCTTTTTTTGTTCCCCTATTGGGTGTTTGCGCCGGACAATGAATTTGCGATGCTGGTTGTGGCCTACAACGAGGATGGCAAAATCATAGGTTCCAAACGCTATGACGGCGCCGGAGATATTTTATGATGCGGTTGTGGATTTTGATGGCTTGCTGTTCGATTATGTCGTGGTGTTGAAAGGGCAAAAAAACGGTTCGGCACGGACGTGCCTTTGCAGGATATCAAGGTGCGGATTGAGATCCTCATGCCTTCGGAGGAAGAAATCCGGTTCGCGGAAGATGACGCCGCCGGCCAGGGGGTTGCCATCGTCGTGCCGCCGGTCAGCTTCGGCATCCAGGCGGTTAACGACGATCAGGCGGCGGAAATTTCCGGCTTGCGGATAAGCGCAAAACAACGGAAAAAAGAAGGTTGCGCAAAGCTCCTTCTTTTTTTATTTATTGGGTCTTGAAAGATCTTTGATTAGTTTTATTGCCAAATGGCGCGGGAAATATTAAAACAATAAAGAAATTGCCACACCCTTTTCGTTTTTTTCGCAGCATCAAGACGTCAGAAAGGGGGTATGTAATGATGCAAATAAAACCCGAATGGCTGAAACCGGCGTTTGACCAGAGGTTTCTGGAAATGGCTCGGCAGGCAGGCGAGCTGGAGGAAGTGAAGGAACTGAAAGTCAGGCAGATGGAACTGAGCCACAGCCTGAAAGAAGCGCTGCCGGAATCCCAGTACAAGCTGGTGCTTGAACTGCAGGACACGCTGAACAATCTGAGCAGCATCGAAAAGGAGAGGCTGTTTTACGCCGGTCTGAAGGACGGCATGCAGCTCGTAAAGGAGATTTGTTTCCGAACGTGACGGAATTGACAGAATAATTTGAAGAAATAAAGCACAGTGACCGGCATTTTCCCTTCTCACTGTGCTTTAATCCGCATTCTGCTGTTCCTGTTCATCCCATCCGATATCCGCTTCTATTCTCCTGATTAGTTCTGATGGCCTAATCTGCAGGGCTCTGGATAGTGCGAATAGCGTGGTAATCGTCGGTTTATGTATGGCCCGTTCCAGCATAGAGATGTAGGTTCGATCCAGTTTGCTCCTAAAAGCCAATTCTTCCTGACTCATTTTCTTGTCTTTTCGCAACGATCTCAGGATTTTGGCAAAGGACAGATCGACGATCGTGGACACCCCCTAAATATCCCATGATGTTTTATAATGGGAACAATGTCCACGGAGTATACTCTACAAACCCTTTATTTTGATGATAAATTGTTGTAATATTGGACTATATCATTTATTTTGTCGATTATTACCATGTATTCGGTAGGATTTTACACTGCCAAAATCCCGCTTAGTAACGGTTGGCCGGGACCGTGGTCGCAGATGAAGACCAGGCGTCGGATGAGCGCGCATCAACATTTTGGGGGTTTACAGGATGCTGACGGACATAACGGCACAGCTTCTCGACAAAGTCATGACGGAAAAAAAATTTCACCACGTTTGCCAGCCCCTTTATGATTTGAATAATTGGCAGGTATTCGGGTACGAGGTTTTGATCCGCTCCGAGCTTTTTGATAGCCCGGAAGAATTATTCAGATGCGCCATAAGTCACAATCGTCTGTTTGAACTGGACACATTCTCCATCCTACAGGCCACTTCAATGAACGAATGTCTCAGCAGCATGCGGCATATAAAGTGGTTTTTGAACGTGTTTCCATCTACCCTGATTCATCCCGAGTTCCAAATGGTGCTGGATAAACTGAGCGAGAAAATATTTCCCGAAAAAAACCTCGTGTTTGAACTGAATGAAATGGGGACGGAAACGGATCTGGAACTGCTCAAAAGGGCGGTAAAATGTCTGAAGACCAGGTACGCCATCGCCCTGGATGACGTCGGTAAAGGGGACGCAGCGCTCCGGGCGATCGTGGAACTGGAGCCCGATTACATAAAATTGGACCGATATTTTTCGAGCGGATTGTCCGCTTCCGAAGCCAAACAGAAACTGATTCAAAAGCTGGTGGAATTTTGCCGGGACAGCGATATCCGCCTGGTGCTCGAGGGAATCGAAGCGCCCGAAGATTTGGCGGTCGCCAAGTCGCTGGGCATTCATTTGGGACAAGGTTTCCTGCTGGGAAAACCGGCGCCCATGAGCCGCGTTCGGAATCAGACCTAGTGAAAACGTTAACAGGGGATCTAGTCATTATATCATTTTTCAGATACGAATACAAGGAAATAGAAAGAAAATGCTAGAGAAAAGAGCAGGCCGGGTGTCATCGAAAAGCTGCCCGTTTTGGGATGACGCCGAAGCAGGCTCTTTTTATATGAAATTTGAAAGTTGATTTTTCGCGCCGGAAATTCAAGCATGCATTTAAAAATCGGGATTATGATGGAAAGGGGAAGGTTGTGCCGCGGCGGAAAGCGGTAATGCGGCCTAAGGGGGCCAGAAGGGATGCGTATTGCGGTGGTGCCCGCCTACAAGCCGGACGAGCGTATGCTTCAAGTGCTCAAGGAGGCCCATGAAGCGGGTTTCCGGATTGTGGTTGTGGATGACGGCAGCGGAACGGAATTTTCCGAGGCATTCGCCCAGGCCCGAAAATACGGCCACGTGATCAGCTATCCCGTCAACAAAGGCAAGGGACATGCCCTGAAAACCGCTTTTGTGCACATAATCAACGAATTCGGGGACAAAGGCTTTACCGTCGTGACGCTGGACAGCGACGGGCAGCACAAAATCCGGGATGCAATCCGCGTGTGCGAAACGGCCGAGAAGCATCCCCGCGCGTTGGTGCTCGGGAGCCGCAAACAGTCGAAGGCGTCCCCCTGGAAAAGCCGTTTCGGAAACGGGGTGACGCGGGTGGTGTTTCGCTGGCTCACCGGGGTTGGCATTCGGGACACGCAAACCGGGCTGAGGGCTTTCAACGCCTCGTTCCTGCGAAGGCTGCTGTTGGTTCCCGGCGCCCGCTATGAGTATGAGATGAACGTGCTGCTCTATCTGGCCAAAACATCCTGCAAGATGATCGAGGTGCCGATCGAGACGGTATACATCCGCAACAATGCGGGCTCGCATTTTCGGGCGGTGCGGGACTCGATTTCAATTTATAAAGAGATTTTGAAGTTTTCGGTATCGTCGCTGGCGGGATTTCTGACGGATTATCTGCTGTACAGCCTGATTGTCTTGCTGGCCGGTCCCAGGGGCATCCTGCTGGCCAACGTGGCGGCGCGGCTTGTCAGCGCATCGGTCAATTTCGCCTTCAACTACCGGTACGTGTTCCATTCGCGGGAAACGCTGGCAAACAGCGCGCTCAAATATTTCACGCTCGCCTGCGCCATTTTGATATGCAATTCGGCCTTGCTGTATTTGTTTTCCGCCGTCGGCGGGTGGAACCCGTTTTTGGCCAAGATCGTCGTGGAACTTTTGCTGTTTGTCGGAAGCTGGCTTGTGCAGCGCGCGTTTGTGTTCGCCGTCCGATAGCCCGCCGGAGGGGAAGGTGTTGATTTTCCGGGCAATATGGGCCCAGTCAGCGTGAAAATCGGCCCAATAAGGTCATCCGGTTCTGTTGTTGCCGGTCAAGTCAAGTTTGGTGCGTCGCTGCTGGCGGCGAAACCGCAGATGATTCATCGCGGCAGAAACTGTATAATAATTATTGTAAGCCGTTACTTTTCTTTGGAGGGGAAAACGATGAGAAAATTCGCGGCATGTTTGAAAGAAAGGGACAATCAGTTGTGGTTGTATGTCGGCGGAGCGGCGGCGGCCCTGATCCTGATCATCTAAGCCCTTCGCCTTTGGCGGGCATTTTGCCGGACAACTTCTGCAAATTCCTTGAAAAACCGTTGCCAGATCTCGCCTTTCATCATCTCGGGGTGAAATTGCAGCCCCATCACGAACCGGTCATCCCGGGCCTCGATCGCTTCGATGTTTCCGTCGTCTGACGTGGCGCTGACCATATACCCTTCCGGCACCTGATGGACAGCCTGCCGATGAAAGCTGTTGACATTCACCTGATCCGCTTGCAGCATGCGATGAAGCCGGGTGCCCGGACGGATGTCGATGCGATGTACGCCTTTGTCGGGCGGGTAAAGGGTCCCTTGCTGATGCGTCACCGAATTGCCGGCCGTAATGTCGTGATCCTTGAGCGACCCGCCTTCGACGACAGACAATACCTGATGGCCCCTGCATATTCCGAGAACAGGGATATTTCTTTTCAGAGCTGCGCGGATTGCAGCTTTTTCGTTTTTGTACCGCAGCGGATTCAATCGCTCCAGAATGTCGTTGCCGCTCAGATTTTCGTGCCGGTCTTCACCCAGCACATTGGTGATGATGCTCAGCACCTCTCCGGCAATCACGATGCCGTCGATCATTTCAACATAATGCTCAAACCCTCTTTCATCTTCCAGCACCGGAAGCAAAACAGGGATGGCGCCGGCAGCCTCGATGCTCCGCACCAAATCCCTGTTTACGTAGATGAGCGGCCAGCCTTGCACGATGGACCCGTCTTCGCATCCGCAGGTGATGCCAATGACAACCTTCATCATAGCTCCTCTCACGTCAGTTGCCTTGTCAGGAAGAACTTGTACTTGTCCCCTCGATAGTATGCCGTCCGATATTCAAGAGGCCGCTGTCCGGCATACAAAACGGATGTGACCAGAAGGACCGCAAATTTCGGCTCCACATGCAAGATGGCGGCGATGTCCTCGCTGACGGCCACCGCCTCGAAGGTCTGCTCCACATGGGTGGGGGTGATGTTCAAATACTGATACAGGTCCAGCGTGGAAAAAGGCGCGTTTTTCTTGATCTCATGCTGGGCCGCTTCAACCATTTGCGGGCCGATTTCCGGGCCGAAGTAGCTGTCATAATAGACGACGGGCGAATCGTTTCCGAGACCGACGAGCTGGAGATTGGTGATTTGGTCCACCATGTTTACGTTCAGCACGCGGGACAGAAAGAAATCGTTCGGGATCTGCTCCGCCTTCAGCATTCTGGTGGAAGCCACAAAACCTTGTTTCATCAACGTTTGCTGGAAGTTGATCATGCTGCTCAGTTTCACTTCGATTTTCGGATTGGAAACGTAGGTGCCTTTGCCGTGGGCGCGATAAAGAAGCCCGCTGTTCACCAGGTCATTGATGGCCTGTCGAACGGTGATGCGGCTGACGCCGTATTTCTCGCACAGTTCCCGCTCGGAAGGGATTTGCTGATCCGGGCGAAACACCCCTTCCTTGATGTGCTTGGCAATAAGGTTCTTTAATTGCTCGTGTAGCGGCACGGATGTTCCACGTTCCAGCATGGGCCAGACCATCTCCTAAGGTTATAAGATGTTATATAACCACGTGCCAGTAAAACACATTTCGCCGAATATGGCAAGTATGCAACGTTTTCGACACCCATCATAACACTCGCAATAACAAGAAGCAACCGGCAAATTTCATTATTGACATTACATGATATAACCAGTATATTGAAATTGCACGGCTGCCAGGCTGCCCGTATTTGTGATGTGAAGGGGGATACCGATGAAAAGAGTATTGCTGCTGCTCGTATCGTGCATCCTTTTGTTCGGCATCATGTCAGCTTGTACGAAGGGAAATGAAAGCGCTTCAAACAAAAATGACGGCCAGACGGCCCCGACGGCGACGGGAAGTCCGTCCGCCGGGTCACAACCGGACCCTGACGCTACTGTCATTGTCGCGATCAGAAGTTAGGTGCTGACCATTGACCCGGCCAATCACCGCGACCGCACGACCGAATCGGTGCTGCGCAACCTGTACGATCCTCTGGTAATACTCGCTCCCGACGGTACGATCATCCCCAAAATTGCCGAGTCGTGGGAGAACACGTCTCCGACCGAATGGATTTTCCACATCCGCAAAGGCATAAAATTCCATGACGGCAGCGATCTGACGGCGAAGGACGTGAAGTTCACCTTTGACCGGATTTTGAACGAAAACGCGATGGCCGGCGAAACTTCTCCGCGCAAAGGTTTGATGGGCCCGGTTGAAAGCGTTGACATGCTGGATGACTACACCGTGAAATTCAATCTGTCCGAACCTTGGCCGATCATGCTGAGGATGCTCCCGCACCAGCAAATCCTGCCCAAAGACTACATCGAACGGGTGGGAGATCCCGAGTGGCGGGAAAAGCCCGTCGGTTCCGGTCCTTACAAATTCGTCAGCGCCAAGCTGGATGAACGCATCGTGCTCGAGAGATTTGACGACTACTACGAGGGCGCGCCCAAAATCAAAACCCTCGTGTTTGACGTGATCCCGGAAGCGTCCTCGCGGATCGCCGCGCTGCAAGCGGGCGAGGTGCACAGAATTACCGGCGTTTCGCCGGATATGGTCCCGCTGCTGGAGAAAGACCCCAACATCGTCGTCAAGACGTCCGAAGGCACCAGGGTCACGATGATCGAAATGAATGTGACCAAACCGCCGTTCAATGACGTGCGCGTGCGCCGCGCCATGAACCATGCGATCAACATGGACCTGATCGTCGAAACGATACTGGGCGGATATGCGACGAGAACGAACGGGCCGATGCTGGATTCGTTCTTTGCGGCCAACAAGGATTTGAAGCCGTACGAATACAATCCGGAGAAGGCAAAACAACTGCTGGCGGAAGCCGGTTACCCGAACGGATTCCAGGTGGTCATTGACACCCATGCCACGTTCAAGGATGTGGCCGAGGCGGTCGCCGCCCAATTGCGGGAAATCGGCATCGACGCCTCCGCGCGGGTGTGGGATGTCGGCGTGCTCAGACCGATGCTGCTCAACGGCGAACGCATGATGTCCATTGACGACTGGGGCGCTTCCGCGCGCGATCCGTTCGGATTCCTCGATCCGAAGCTCATCACCAAAGACCGCGGCAATTTCAGCCAATACAGCAACCCGCGGGTGGATGAGCTGCTGATGGCGGGCATGTCGGAGACGGACGTTAAGAAGCGGGAACAAATCTACTATGAAGCCCAGCAAATTGTGTACGACGAAGCGCCGTGGGTATTTGGCTACGTGATGCAGGAAATTGAAGCCGGCGTGAAAGTCCTTGAAAATTGGGGCCCGAGCCCGGACGGCATGCTGTATATGCCTGACGTGACCTTGACCAAATAAGGTTAGTCCAAACCTGTTCCGTATGAAGAATAGAGAGGCTTGCTCTCTATTCTTCATACGCTGAAGGGGAGATATACCGCACTTATGAGATCCATCAAGGTATTGGAACGCATTCTGGTTGCGATCCCCATCATGCTCGGTGTGGCGCTGATCGTGTTTTTTTTATGAGGCTGACGCCGGGCGACCCTGTGGACATGATGATGGGCAATGCCGGCAACGTCACCCAGGAGGAGATTAACAAGATCCGATCCGAACTGGGGCTGGATCAGCCGCTGCACATTCAGTTGGCCGACTATGTCCAAGGGTTGCTGCGCGGGGATCTGGGCACTTCGTACAAGAAAAAAGAGGCGGTTTCCACGCTGATTGCGGAAACGATCGGGGCCACGGTGGAACTGGCGCTGGCAGCCGCGCTGTTCGCCCTTCTTGTCGGCATCCCGATTGGCGTGTATTCCGCCGTGAAGCAAAACAGTTGGATTGACCGCCTGGGCATGGGCGGCGCCTTCTTTGGCATCTCGGTTCCGCCCTTCTGGCTCGGAATCGTGCTGATCCTGATCTTCTCCGTGAACCTGGGATGGTTCCCGGTGAAAGGCCGGCTGGATTTTGACGTTCATATCCAGATGATCACCGGGCTATATCTCGTGGACAGCCTGATCACGCTGAATTGGAAAGGATTCACCAATGCGCTGAGCCACCTGGTGCTTCCGGCCATCACGCTCGGCGCGGCCATGGCGGCCATCATCGCGCGCGTGGTGCGGTCGAGCATTCTGGAGGCGCTGAGCATGGACTACATCTCGCTGGCCAGGGCGAAGGGCCTGAGCGAGTGGCGGGTCGTGATCCAGCATGCGCTGCGGAATGCGCTGATTCCGAC
>Ga0181858_1001285_pt1 | contig 12229 bp, 10 predicted proteins | sample NewIslPassag4_SG_FD_130749 | JGI IMG/M metagenome (GOLD analysis project Ga0181858, IMG submission 130749) | Feedstock adapted compost microbial communities from Newby Island compost facility, Milpitas, CA, USA - Passage 4_SG | ecosystem: Engineered > Solid waste > Feedstock > Composting ...
CCCGGCTTGAGCTGCGGATCCCGGCCCAGGCCCGCCGCGCCGCCCGCAAGGCCCTCAAGGAGGGCGGCAAGGTGCGCGCCAAGCTGCGCGTGCGCGCGACCGCTCCACCAGGCCAGGAGCGCGTGCGGGTGCGCGTCGTGCGGATCGTGCGTCGGTGATCTGCGGGAGATCGGGCCGGCCCGCCGCTCAGCTCAGAGATCACGCTCGTAGTAGAGGAGCGGCTCGCCGGCGTCGAGGTTCGTGAAGCCCGCGCTCTCGTACAGTCGACGCGCCGCGGTGTCCTGGGTGCCGGTCGCGACCACGATGTAGATGGCGCCGCGCTCGCGCGCCCGCTCGCACGCGGCGTCGAGCAGCGCCCGGCCGATCCCGCGGCCGCGCCGGTCGGGCCTCACGTAGAGCTCCTCGAGGTAGGCGTCGAGCCCCTCGGCCCACAGCGCGGGGCGGAAGCGCAGCACGGCGATGCCCACGGGCGGCTCGCCGGCGAGCAGGACCATGGCCTCGCCGGCCGGGATCAGCTCGCGCAGGCGGGCCGCGAACGCGTCGGCGGTCGTCTCATCCTCGCCGAACTCGAGGTTGAAGTCGTAGAGCAGGCGGCCTGCGACGTCCGCCTCGGCGGCCGTCGCCTCGCGGATCTCCGCCGTGTCGGCCATCACGGCAGATGATCGCGGGTCGCGGCCTGGCGTGCGGAGCGCCGCCCTTGACTTCAAGTGCGGTTGAAGATGCAAGATGGGTTTCGGCATCCCAACCCATCCCCGAAAGGAGGTCCCGATGGCCCTCACCCAGACCCCGCCGGCGCTCGAGTTCTCCCACGTGCGCGCGAGCAGGCCGCAGACGCTGCCGTTCGGCCCGAACCTCGAGGCGCGCGCGTTCCTGCTCGAGCGCGACGCCGGCAACCTGCTCATCTACAGCAACGGCGCGCTCGCGGGCGACGCGGAGTGGCTTGAGAGCGCGGGCGTCGAGCGCCAGTACCTGAACCACTGGCACGAGTCGATGTTCGGCCTCGCCCCCGAGGAGCTGGGCGCGCGCCCGGTCGTGCACCGGGCGGACGCCCAGCAGGTGATCGAGCACGGCGGCAGGCCGCTCACGTTCGCCCGCAGGTTCCACCTCGACGACGACTTCGAGGCGATCCCGATCCCGGGGCACACGCCCGGCGCGACCGCCTACCTCTGGGATTCCGGCGAGCGGCGCTTCTTGTTCACCGGCGACAGCGTGTACCTGCACCGCGGGCGCTGGCGCGTGGGCCTGCTTGCTTCCAGCGACCCCCGGAGCTTCATCGAGAGCCTCGAGCTCATGCGCGAGCTGGACTTCGACGTGCTGGTCCCGTGGGTTACCGGCGTGGGGGAAGCGTGGGCGCATCCGGTGAGCCCGGAGGAACGCCACGAGCGCTTCGGCCGGCTGATCGATTTCATCCGCCGAGCCCGGTGAGGACGTGACGGGCGGCTGGCACGCGCACGCGCTAGGGTGCGCGCGCTATGCCGACACTCAGCAACGGGCGCATCCGCCACACCGTCGTCTTCAAGCTCAAGCACGCCGAGGGATCGGCCGAGGAGCGGGACTTCCTCGCCGAGGCGCAGCGGGTCCTGCCCGCGATCCCGGGCGTCGAGAACTTCGAGGCCCTTCGCGAGGTCAGTCCGAAGAACGGCTACCGATTCGGGTTCTCGATGGAGTTCGCCGACGACGCCGCCTACCAGGCGTACAACGAGCACCCCGACCACACGAACTTCGTGGAGTCGCGCTGGGTGCCCGAGGTCGAGGACTTCCTCGAGATCGACTACCGCGCGCTCGACGACTAGCGCGGCCCTCCGCCGTCGAGCCGCCGCCCCATGAGGATCGAGCGGCCCGGCGGCTTCCACTCGAGCTCGAATCCGCTCGCCTGATACAGGCCGAGCGCGGGCTCGTTCTGCTCGTTCACGTCAAGCTCGATGCGCCCACAGCCGTGCTCGCGGGCGCGTTCGAGCGCGGCGTCGACGAGCGCGCGCCCGAGGCCCGTGCCGCGTTGCTCCTCGACGACGAAGAGGTCCTCGAGCCAGCAGTCGGGCGAGGACGTCCACACGCTCCAGCGGTAGCGCAGCTGGCACACGCCCACCGGCCGTTGCCCGAGGAGGGCGAGCAGGTACTCGCCGTCCCCGTCGCTCATGATCCGCTCGACGCTCGCGCGGATCTCGTCGTTCGTGGGCTGCGACTTGCCGAACCAGTCGCGGAAAGCCCCGAGCAGCTCGGCTACGGCGCCCACGTCTTCGGGGTTGGCGAGGCGGATTTCGGGGGTAGAGGCTGCTTGCACGCGGACTCATTCAAGCGGACGCGGTCACGAATGAGGGTCCTGCCCCGTCTGGATGGGTGGAACGCTGTCCACCGATCCCCCGAAGGGAGAACGTGATGAAGGTTTTCGTAGCGGGTGCCACCGGGGCGCTGGGCCGCAGGCTCGTCCCGATGCTCGTCGACTCCGGCCACGAGGTGGTCGGGCTCGCGCGCACGGAGGGCAAGGCCGCGCTCGTCCGCGAGCTCGGCGCGGAGCCGGCGATCGGTGACGTGCTCGACCCGGAGTCGATCGGCGAGGCGGTGAGCGCCGCGGAGCCGGAGGTCGTGATCCACCAGGCCACGGCGCTCTCGCGCGGAGCGATGGAGGACATGCGCAAGCTCGACCGCGCCTTCGCCGAGACCAACCTGCTGCGCACGAAGGGCACCGACAACCTGCTCTCGGCCGCGCGGGCCGCGGGCGCGCGCCGCTTCATCGCCCAGAGCTTCGCGGGCTGGCCATTCCAGCGCACCGGCGGGCTGCTCAAGCGCGAGGAGGACCCGCTCGATCCGGACCCGCCGCCCACGATGCGCGAGACCATCGCGGCCATCCGCCATCTCGAGGCGGCGGTCACCGGCGCGAGCGGGATCGAGGGCATCGCCCTGCGCTACGGGCTGTTGTACGGCCCCGGGACGTCGATCAGCCTCGAGCCGGTCGGCGAGCACGTCGAGGCGGTGCGGGCGCGCAAGTTCCCCATCGTCGGCGGAGGCGGGGGCATGTTCTCGCCGATCCACGTGGACGACGCCGCGGCCGCGACGGTGGCGGCCCTCACCAGGGGCGAGCCGGGCGTCTACAACATCGTCGATGACGACCCCGCGCCCGTGGCCGAGGTGATCCCGGTGCTCGCGGAGGCCGTGGGCGCGAAGCCGGCGTTCCGCGTGCCCCGCTGGCTCGCGCGGCTGATCGCCGGCGAGGCCACGGTCGTGATGATGACCGAGGCGCGCGGCGCCAAGAACGACAAGGCCAAGCGCGAGCTCGGCTGGCAGCCGCGGTACGCGAGCTGGCGCGAAGGGCTGCGCGTCGGGCTCACCGACCGCCCCCCGGCCCGGGTCGGAGCGCACACATGACCACCGCGGAGCTTGAGGATCTGCGCAGGCGCGGCTTCGGGATCGCCTACCGGATGCTCGGCAGCGTGAGCGAGGCGGAGGACGTCGTCCAGGAGGCGCTTTTGCGGATGCATCGCGCTCGGGAGCAGGGCGAGGAGATCCGTTCCCCGCGCGCCTACATCTCCACGCTCGTCACCCGCATCGCGATCGACGAGCTGCGCTCGGCTCGGGCCCGCCGCGAGACCTACGTGGGGGAGTGGCTGCCCGAGCCGATCGTGGGCCCCGCGCCCGACGACCCCGCCGCGGAGGCCGAGCTCGCCGACTCGCTCTCGATGGCGTTCCTGCAGATGCTCGAGCGCCTCACGCCCGAGCAGCGCGCGGCGTTCCTCCTGCACGACGTATTCGGTTACTCGTTCGACGAGGTCGCGCGGGTGCTGGAGCGCAGCGAGGCGTCGGCGCGCAAGCTCGCCTCACGCGCCCGCACGCGCGTGACCGAGGGCGCGCCGCGCTACGAGGTGGAGCGCGAGGAACAGCAGCGCCTCGCCGAGCGGTTCCTGGCGGCGGCGCGCCGCGGCGAGGTCAAGGAGCTGGAGGCGCTGCTCACCGAGGACGTCGAGCTGCATGGCGACGGCGGCGGCGAGGCGCCCGCCCTGGCGCGTCCGCTGTTCGGCCGCACGCGGGTGGCGCGGACGCTGCTCTCCTGGCTCAGCCTCGTCGACGAAACGCCCGGGATCGAGATCGAGGTCGAGACCGTCAACGGCCACGCCGGCGCGATCGCGCGCGACGAGAACGGCGCCGTGATCAGCGTGATCTCGTTCGACATCGCGGACGGGCGCATCCAGGCGATCCGCTCGATCGTGAACCCGCGCAAGCTCACCCACCTGGGCCCCTCGGTGAACCTCGCCGACGTGCTCGCCCGGGTCCGTGAGGCGCGCGTCCGCAAGCACGCGGCACGCCGCGCCCGCCGCAAGTAACCCCCCGCCAGCCCGAGTGAGGCGGATTTGTTCGACATAGCCGAATAAATCCGCCTCACTCCCGAAGGTGAGGCGGATATGTGCGATATAGCCGCACAAATCCGCCTCACTCGGGTGGGAGGGGGGCTGGGGGTGGCCCTCAGGCCTCCGCGTCCGCGGCCGCCGTGCGCGGCGCCGAGGGCTCCACCCGCAGCAGGCGCGCGGGCCAGCGCGGGAGCCACCAGTTCCAGCGGCCCATGAGCGCGATCGCCGCGGGCACGATCAGTGACCGCACCACGGTCGCGTCGAGGATGATCCCGGCGGCCAGGCCCGTGGCGAGGATGCGCACGTCCGTTTCCGGCGCCGACGCCATCGACGCGAACGCAAGGAACAGGATCAGCGCCGCGCTCGTCACCAGCCGGCCGGTGCGGCCGAGGCCCTGGGTGACCGCCGCGTGCGTCGAGCCAGTGCGGTCGTACTCCTCCCGCATCCGGCTCAGGATGAACACCTCGTAGTCCATCGAGAGGCCGAACAGGAACGCGAACACCATCAGCGGGATCCAGGAGGGGACCGAGCCCGTGGCCTGCACGTCCCAGATCAGCTCCGACCCGTAGCCCTGCTGCCAGACGAGCACGAGCACGCCCCAGGCCGCGGCGATGCTGATCACGTTGAGCAGGATCGCCTTGAGGGGCAGAAGCAGCGAGCGGAAGGCCCGCGCAAGCAGCACAAAGGTGGTGAGCGTGATCAGGGCGATCATCAGCGGGAAGCTCCCGTACACCGAGTCCACGAAGTCGGCGTTCGCCGCCGGGGCGCCGCCCACGCGCACGTCGCCGCCGACCCCGTGCGCCGCGTCGCGCACGGCGGCCAGGGTGTCGGCGCCCTCGCTCGTGCCGCTGTCGGGAACCGGAATCGCGTTCACCAGCACGGTCCCGTCCCGGCGCCACGCGTCGGACTCGGGCGCGACCGCCCCGTGGATGCCCTCGACGCCCTCGAGGGCGGCGACGACGTCGCGCGGGTCGCTTCCGCCCTCGATCAGGATCTCGTGGGGGAGGAGGGCCCCCTCGCCGATGCCCGACTCCTCGAGCGCCGCCAGGCCCTCCTTGGCCCGGCCGGACCCAGCGAGCGTGTCCGCGTCGGAGATGCCGAGCTGCATCTCCGTGGCGGCCAGCGCGAGCGCCGCCACGACGAGCATCCCCGCGCCCGCCGCCACCCAGCGGCGCCGCGCGACGGCCTCGGCCCACCGAGTCCAGGCGCGGCTCGCCTTGTCGTCGGTCCGGATGTGCGGCCAGTCGAGCCGCGGCCCGAGCGTGGCGAGGATCACGGGCAGCAGCGTGATCGCCACCAGCGTCGAGACGAACGGGATCAGCATCCCGCCGTAGCCCATCGAGCGCAGGAACGGGAGCGGCAGCGCGATCAGGGCGAGCAGGCCGATCGCCACGGTGATCCCGCTGAAGACGACGGCGCGGCCCGCGGTCTCCATCGCGCGCTGCACCGCCTCGTCGCCGGTCCTCCCGTGGCTACGCTCCTCGCGCCAGCGGGTGCAGACGAGCAGCGAGTAGTCGATCGCGATCCCGAGCCCGACCAGCGCGACCAGGAACTGGACGACGGGGGAGATGTCCGTGAGCTGCGCGAGCCCGAGCAGCAGCAGGATCGTCGTGAGGATCGACACCGCCGCCATCACGATCGGCACGAACGCGAGCAGCGACGCGAACACGAACGCGAGCACGAGCAGCGCGCCCGCTCCGCCGATCACGGTCTCGAGCAGGACGCCTGGGCCGTCGGCCTCGTCCCCGCCGTCGTTCGCGAGCGCCCCGAACCCCGTGACGTGCACGGGCTCGCCCGCGACGGTCATGCCCTCGAGCTCCTGGCTCACCCGCGCGGCGGTCTCGTCGCCCCCGCCGAACGGGTCGTCTTCCTCCGGGGGCGCGTAGGCGAGCGCGAACACCGTCCGCCCGTCGTCCGAGACGAAGGCGTCGTCGCCCGTCGAGGGATACGACGCGATGCGCGCGCCCGGCAGCGTGCGCTCGAGCACCTTGTCGACCCGGGCGAGGTCCGCCTTCACTTCTGGGGAGTCGGCGGATTCGCCCTCGGGCAAGGTCACGACCGGGACGATGGGGTTGACGTTCCCGGTCCCGGCGTAGAGCTGGGAGATGCGCTCGTTGGTGGTCCAGCCTTCCTTGTCGGGGGCGCTGAACTCCTGGTCGAGCGCCTCGCCGGCGGGGCCCGCGGCGATCACTCCGGCCACGGCCAGCACCGCCCAGAACGTCACGACGATGCGCTTGTGGGCGAGGACCCACCTGGTGAGCGAAGACACTGTTTGCCTCCAATCGTCGACTGCGTCGCCCACCGTCTCGCGCGCGGCGCCCATCGTCTATTCGGGATGTCCCCAACCGGCCCCGGAACGTTTCCGGGGAGTGACTCGGGGGTGGGGGAGGCGTCCGTAGACTCTGGTTATGGCCATCGAACCCGAGGCGCGACGCCGGGGGCATCAATGGCTCGAGGAGGTCTACTCGCAGAGCCCTGAGCGCGAGGCCGCCTTCGAGACCATCTCCGGCCATCCGATCCGCCCGCTCTACACCGAGGAGGACCTCGAGGGCTGGGATCCCGCCGAGAAGCTCGGCTATCCCGGGTCGTACCCCTACACGCGCGGGCCGTACCCGTCGATGTACCGCGGGCGGCTGTGGACGATGCGCCAGTTCGCGGGCTTCGGCACGGTCGAGGAGACCAACCGGCGCTTCCGCTACCTGCTCGACCACGGGCAGACAGGGCTGTCGACGGCCTTCGACATGCCCACGCTCATGGGCCTCGACTCAGACCACGAGCGCTCGCTCGGCGAGGTCGGCGTCGAGGGCGTGGCCGTCGACACCACCGACGACATGGTGACCCTCTTCGACGGGATCCCCCTCGACCGGGTCACGGTCTCGATGACGATCAACGCGCCGGCAGCGATCGCGCTCGCCTTCTACGTGGTCGCGGCCGAGGAGAAGGGGATCGCGCCCGAGCAGCTCGGCGGCACGATCCAGACCGACATCCTCAAGGAGTACATCGCGCAGAAGGAGTGGTGCTTCCCGATCGACCCGGCGATGCGCCTGGTCACCGACATGGTCGAGTTCTGCGCGCACCGCATGCCGCGCTGGCACCCGATCTCGATCTCCGGCTACCACATCCGCGAGGCGGGCGCGACCGCGGCCCAGGAGCTCGCCTTCACGCTCAAGGACGGTTTCACCTACGTCGAGCACGCGCTGGAGCGCGGCCTCGACATCGACTCGTTCGCGCCGCGGCTCTCCTTCTTCTTCAACGCCCACATCGACTTCTTCGAGGAGATCGCCAAGTACCGCGCCGCGCGCCGGATCTGGGCCCGCGAGATGCGCGAGACCTACGGGGCGCGCAAGCCGGAGTCGATGCGGCTGCGCTTCCACACCCAGACCGCGGGCGTCTCGCTCACCGCCCAGCAGCCGCTCAACAACATCGTGCGCACCGCGATCGAGGCGCTCGCGGGCGTGCTCGGCGGCACCCAGTCGCTGCACACCAACTCCTTCGACGAGGCGCTCGCCCTGCCCACCGAGGAGGCGGTGCGGGTGGCGCTGCGCACCCAGCAGATCATCGCCCACGAGACCGGGGTCGCCAACACCGTCGACCCCCTCGCGGGCTCCTACTTCGTCGAGAAACTCACCGACGAGCTGGAGGAGCAGGCCTACGACTACTTCCGGCGCATCGACGAGCTCGGCGGGATGATCGCCGCGATCGAGCGCGGCTTCCCCCAGCGCGAGATCGCCGATGCCGCGTACGAGTTCCAGCGCGCGGTCGACGAGGGCCGCCGCATCGTGGTGGGCGTGAACGAGTACGTGCTCGACGACGAGCCCCCGGTCGAGATCCACCGCCCGGACCCCGAGGCCGAGCGCCGCCAGCGCGAGCGCCTCGCCCGCACGCGCGCCGACCGCGACGCCGCCGCCGTCGAGCGCTCGCTCGCCGCGCTCACCGACGCCGCCCGCGGCACGGAGAACCTGATGCCGTACCTGCTCGACTGCGCCCGCGCCCGCGCCACCGAGGGCGAGATCGTCGCCGCCCTGCAGGGCGTGTTCGGCACCTACACCGAGCACCCGCAGTTCTGAGCGGCGGCGCGCTCGCGCCGCGCCGTTACGCGCCCCCGGGCTCGGGTAGCGGCCTTCGGGTCAGCCCCGCAGCCGCAGCGAAAGGAGCCGCATGAAGGCCGTCACCTGGCATGGGAAGCGCGACGTGCGTGTCGAGGAGGTCCCCGACCCGCGCATCCAGGACCCGACCGACGTGATCGTGCAGGTGACCTCGGCGGGGCTGTGCGGCTCGGACCTGCACCTCTACGAGGGGCTCGGCCCCTTCCTCGACGAGGGCGACATCCTCGGCCACGAGCCGATGGGCATCGTCGAGGAGGTGGGGCCGGAGGTCACGGCGGTCGCGCCAGGCGACCGGGTCGTGATCCCGTTCAACGTCTCCTGCGGCACCTGCTTCATGTGCGACCAGGGCCTGCAGTCGCAGTGCGAGACCACGCAGGTCCGCGAGTACGGGAGCGGGGCGTCGCTCTTCGGCTACACGCGGCTCTACGGCCAGGTCCCGGGGGCTCAGGCGGAGCTCTTGCGCGTGCCGTTCGGCAACACGCTCCCGATCAAGGTGCCGGAGGGGCCGCCCGACGACCGCTTCGTCTACCTCTCCGACGTCCTGCCGACCGCCTGGCAGGCGGTCGCGTACGCCGACCCGCCGGCCGGCGGCACCGTCGCCGTGCTCGGGCTCGGGCCGATCGGCGACATGGCCTCGCGCATCGCCCTGCACCGGGGCCACCGCGTGATCGGCATCGACCTCGTCGACGCGCGCCTGGAGCGCGCGCGGGAGCGCGGGGTGGAGGCGCTCGACCTCCGCGAGTTCGAGAACGGCGACCTGGCGGACGCGGTGCGTGAGCTCACCGGCGGGCGCGGGCCAGACTCGGTGATCGACGCGGTCGGGATGGAGGCGCACGGCGCCCCGGTCGCGAAGCTGACCCAGGACCTCGTCGGCTATCTGCCCGACGCGGTCGCGGAGCGGCTGATGCGCAAGGCCGGCGTCGACCGCCTGCACGCGCTGCACCTGGCGGTCGAGCTCGTGCGCCGCGGCGGGACGATCTCGATCAGCGGGGTCTACGGCGGGATGGCCGACCCGCTGCCGATGCTCGTCCTCTTCGACAAGCAGGTCCAGCTCCGCATGGGGCAGGCGAACGTGTGGCGCTGGGTCGACGAGATCCTGCCGCTGCTCACCGACGAGGACCCGCTGAGCGTCGACGGCTTCGCGACGCATCGGGTCCCGCTGAGCGAGGCGCCCGAGGCCTACGCGGCGTTCCAGGAGAAGCGCGACGGCGCCGTGAAGGTCATCTTCCGGCCGTAGCGGCCGGCGTGGCCTCGTCCCGCTCCGTGACGCCGAGGCGCTGGGCGACCGGCCGCGCGGTGAGGCCGTAGACGGCGACCGTCACCGCGATCACGAGGAAGGTGACGGGGGTGAGCACCTCGGCGTCCGGGACGCCCGCGTCCTGGAGCTCGAGCTGGAAGGCGGCCACCGTCGCCGCCGCGACTATGCCGCGCGGCATCATCCAGGCCAGGAACATCCGCTCCCGCCCGCTGAACTGGGAGCCGAGCGCGCAGATCGCGCTCGAGACCGGGCGGACCAGCAGGATCAGGACGGCGGCGAACAGCAGGCCCTCGATGCCGAGCGCGGTGACGTCGCTGATCTCAACGTCCGCCGCGAGCACGATGAAGAGCGCGCCGATCAACAGTGCGACCAGCGTCTCGGTGAAGATCTCGGTCTCGTGCGCCACCCGTTCGGCGCTGTTGGGGATCGCGGCTTCCAGCGCGACCGCGGCGACGAGGCCCGCGTCGTCGAAGATGATGCTCGCGACCGCGCTCGCCGTGAGCACGACGCCGAGCGTCGCGACCGACTTGAGCGCGTAGGTGAAGCGCGGGCTGTTGACGATCGGCCGCAGCACGAACGCCGCGGCGACGCCGATCGCGGCGCCGACGGCGACCGTGCCGAGGAACGTCCCCGGCTCGAGGTCGCCGCCGCCGGAGGCGACGGCGTGGAAGGTGAGGACGGCGAGGATCGCGCCGACGGGGTCGATCAGGATGCCCTCCCAGCGCAGCACCGTCGCCAGCTCGCGGTTGGGCCGCACGAAGTCGATCAGGGGGAGGACGACGGTCGGCCCCGACAGCGTGAGCACCGCGCCGAGGATCAGCGCGATGCGCCAGTCGATGCCGAGGATGAGCCAGGCGCCGAGGGTGGCGAGCACCCAGGTGATGAGCACGCCGATCGTGACGAGGCGGCCGACAAGCGGCCCCGTCCCGCGGCCGGCGAGGGCGCTGCGGCGCAGCGAGAGCGCACCGTCGAAGAGGATCACGGAGACCGCGAGGTTCACGAACGGCTCGCGCAGGTCCCCGAGCAGGTCGGTCGGGACGATCACCCCGGTCACGGACTCCCCGAGGAATACGCCGGCGAGGAGCAGGGGCACGATCGCCGGCAGGGCGAGGCGCGCGGCGATGAGCTGAGATGCGGTCGCGCTCGCGACGATCAGCGCGAACGCGAGTGTCTCGTCGTTCATGCCCTGGTGATCAAGCCGTCCATGGTTCGTACCACTCGCAGACCCCGGCGACGATCGCGTCCGCCTCGGCGGGTCCCCAGGTCCCAGGAGGGTACGGATGTGCCGGCGGCGGTGCGGCGATCAGGGGTTCCACGATCCGCCAAGTCTGCTCGACCGTGGCCTCGCGGGTGAAGAGCTCGGTGCGGCCCGCGAGCGCGTCGCCCAGCAGCCGCTCGTAGGCCTCGGGTAGCGAGCGGCCGCCGCGGTCGAAGAGGACCTCGAGGTCCGCGGGCTCGAAGGCGTCGTCCCCGGCACGCTTCGCCATGAACCGGATGCGCGCCCCGGGGCTGGGCTCGATCCGGATGACGATCTGGTTGGGATCGGGCCGGTGGCCGGGGCCGACGCCCAGGCGGGGCGGGCGCTTCATGACGACGTTCACCTCGGTCGCGTTCACCGGCAGGCGCTTGCCCGCGCGGATGAAGAACGGCACGCCGGCCCAGCGCCAGTTGTCGATCTCGAGCTGGAGCGCGGCGAAGGTCTCGGTCTGCGAGTCCGGGGCGACGCCGTCGATCTCGCGGTAGCCCTCGTACTGGCCGCGCACGTACCGCGCCGGGTCGGCGGCGGGCATGGCCTTGAAGAGCTGCAGGCGCCGGTCGCGGATCGAGTCCCCGTCGTTCGCCGAGGGCGGCTCCATGGCGACGAGGGCGAGCACCTGCAGCAGGTGGTTCTGGACGACGTCGCGCAGCGCGCCCACCGGGTCGTAGAAGCGGCCGCGGTCCTCGACTCCGAAGTCCTCGGCCATCGTGATCTGCACGTGCGAGACATAGTGGCGGTTCCACACCGGCTCGAGCAGGCTGTTGGCGAAGCGCAGGTAGGTGATGTCCATGACCGGCTCCTTGCCGAGGAAGTGGTCGATCCGCAGGGTCTGGTCCTCGGCGAGCACCTCCTGCAGCTCGGCGTTCAGCGCCTGGGCTGAGGCGAGGTCGTGGCCGAACGGCTTCTCGATCACCACGCGCGCGCCCTCGGTGAGCCCGGCCTCGCCGAGGCCGCGGACGACCGTCGCGAACAGGCTGGGCGGGATCTCCAGGTAGAAGACGGGCGCGAGCGCCGATCCCATAACGCGCCTCAAGGCGGCGTAGGTCTCGGGCTCGGTGTAGTCGCCCCGCACGTAGGTGAGTCGCTCCTCGAACCGCCGCAGGGCGCCCTCGTCGACGTCGTCCACCGTGCTCAGCACCGCGTCGCGGGCGTGCTCGCGCAGCTCGCGGTCGTCCCAGTCGTTGCGCGCGACGCCGACCACCCGCACGGCGAGGCGGCCCTCCTCCTCCAGCCCGGAGAGCGCCTTCAGCGTCCACTTCCCGCGCAG
>Ga0181858_1001288_pt1 | contig 12225 bp, 10 predicted proteins | sample NewIslPassag4_SG_FD_130749 | JGI IMG/M metagenome (GOLD analysis project Ga0181858, IMG submission 130749) | Feedstock adapted compost microbial communities from Newby Island compost facility, Milpitas, CA, USA - Passage 4_SG | ecosystem: Engineered > Solid waste > Feedstock > Composting ...
CCAGTCCCTGATGTGAAATTTTCAAAGAGCAAGCTGGAAATTTTGAAGGTGGCCTCCAGTCCCCGAGGAGACTGGAAATCGGCCAGGCAACTGCCTTCAAAAACTACTATACGAGGAGGGAAACGGGATGAAGGCGATCATGGTGATGTTCGATTCGTTGAACCGGCACATGCCGCCGCCGTACGGCTGCGATTGGGTGCACGCCCCCAATTTTTCCAGACTGGCGGAAAAAGCGGTCACGTTCGACCAGTGTTACGTCGGCAGCATGCCCTGTATGCCGGCGCGCAGGGACCTGCATACCGGCCGATACGGTTTCCTGCACCGAAGCTGGGGTCCGCTGGAACCTTTTGACGATTCGATGCCCGAAATCCTGAAAAAGAACGGCGTTTACACTCACCTGGTCAGCGACCATTATCACTACTGGGAAGACGGGGGAAGCACCTACCACACCAGGTACAGCACGTGGGAAATCGTCCGCGGCCAGGAAGGGGATCCCTGGAAAGCGGAAGTGGCGGATCCGGAAGTTCCCGAAAACCGGATCGGACGAACCAATTACTTGTTCCGCTAGGATACGATCAACCGCAAATACATGCGGGAGGAAGAACAACATCCCCAGGTCAGGACGTTTGAACTGGGATTGGAATTTATCCGGAAAAATCACAAAGAGGACCGTTGGTTTCTGCAGCTGGAAACGTTCGATCCGCACGAGCCGTTTTTCACATATCGGAAATACAAGGATCTCTATCCGCATGAATACGACGGACCCGAATTTGATTGGCCGGAATACGGGCCGGTCAGGGAAACGCCGGATCAGGTCGCCCATTTGAGGTATCAATACGCGGCCTTGGTCAGCATGTGCGACGCCTATTTGGGAAAAGTGCTCGATTTGATGGATGAGCTGGACCTGTGGAAAGACACCATGCTGATCGTCAACACCGACCACGGATTCCTGTTGGGCGAACACGATTGGTGGGCGAAAAACGTGATGCCGTTTTATAACGAGATCGCCCATATTCCGCTGTTCATTTGGGATCCGCGCTGCGGCAAAAAAGGCGAGCGGCGTGACGGGCTGGTTCAGCTCATCGATTTGGCGCCGACCCTTCTGGAGTTCTTTGGCGTCCCGATTCCCAAAGACATGCAGGGTCAGGTCCTCCGGGATTTGATCGCCGGTAAACAGGAGAGACCCCTGCGCGAAGCGGTGCTGTTCGGCATTCACGGAGGGCATGTCAACTGCACGGACGGGCGTTACGTATACATGCGGGCGCCGGTTCATCCCGAAAACCGGCCGCTGTACGAGTACACGTTGATGCCTGCGCACATGAACCGACTGTTTCAACCTTCCGAACTCCAACAGATTGAACTGGCGGAGCCGTTTTCCTTTACCAAAGGCTGTCGGACCATGAAAATCAAGGCTTTTCGGGATCCGGAAATTGAAGTTCCGGTCGATCCGTTCCGGTTCGGCACGCTGCTGTTTGACCTGAAGGAGGACCCCCGACAGGAACATCCGATCCGCGACCGGGAAATCGAAGAAAAGATGATCCGCCACATGATCCGGCTGATGCAAGAAAATGACGCGCCGGCGGAGCAGTATGAACGTCTCGGGCTTGCCTCGCACATTTGAAAAATCCGTAATGCCGGGTCGCACGAAAGGCCGCTGCCGCATCCGGCGGGAGCCGCAATCCAATCTGCCCATGGTTGAGGTGTCTTGGGATGGCAAACAAACCGAACATTCTGTTCATCATCACGGACGATCTCAGGTATGACGCGATTGCCGCGCTCGGAAATCCGGACGTCATCACGCCGAATATCGACGAGATCGTCAGAAACGGCGTCGCCTTTACGCAGGCCCATATGCCCGGCAGCACGACCCACCCGGTCTGCATGCCGAGCAGGGCCATGATCCATACGGGCCGCCATCTGTTCAGCTGGCAGGATCACGGCGAGACGATTCCGGAAGAGCACGCGCTGCTCGGCGAAATCCTGCAGAGAGAAGGGTACCGGACGGTCGGGATCGGCAAATGGCACAACGGGACACGGTCTTACGCCCGGAGTTTCACGGACGGGGGAACGATCTTCTTCTCCGGGATGTGGGACCACTGGAATGTGCCGGTGTGCGACTATGATCCGACCGGAACTTACGACAACGTCAAAAATTTCATCAGCAATCCGTTCTACGAAAGCACCGTGACGAAACTGCACTGCGACCGCATTTACCCGGGCAAGCATTCCAGCGAGCTGTTCGCCGAGACGGCCGTCAACTGGCTGGAAAACGACGACGGCGAAGATCCGTTCATGCTGTACGTCGCGTTTATGGCTCCGCACGACCCGAAAAGCATGCCGGACGAATTTTTGGCAATGTACGACCCGCAAAAACTGCATCTGCCGGAAAACATCGCCGCGGAACATCCTTTCAACTACGGGATGAAATACCACCGCGACGAAGTGCTGGCGCCGTATCCGAGGACGCCGGAAATCGTCAGGCGGCATCTTGCGGCGTATTACGCCATGATCACCCACATGGACCGCGAGTTGGGAAAAATCCTGGACGCGCTGAAGCGGAAAGGAAAATACGAGAACACGATCATCGTGTTCATGGCCGACCACGGCCTCGCCCTGGGGCAGCACGGCTTGTTCGGCAAACAAAACAACTACGATCACAGCGTCAGAGTTCCGCTCATCATCGCCGGACCGGGCATTCCCAAAAACGAAACGAGAGACTCCTACGTGTACCATTTTGACATTTTCCCGACCTTGTGCGAACTGATCGGCGCGGAGATTCCGCCGTCGCTGGAAGCGAAAAGCCTGATGCCGCTCATCCGCGACCGGAATGCGAAAATCCGCGAAGACCTGTACTTCGCGTACGACGACATGATCCGCGGCACCAAGGACGAACGGTTCAAACTCCTGGAGTACCGGGGGGAGGGCGTCCGCGAAACGCAGCTGTTCGATCTGAAGAACGATCCTCTCGAGACAAACAATCTGTACGGCCAGCCCGGTTACGAAGAAGTGACACGAAAATTGAGAGAACAATTGATGCGTTACAAAGAAAAATGGGGAGACGAGACCCATCCGACGGGGCAACGGTTCTGGAGCCGATACTGAGGAAATTCGTGCACGGGGGATCCGGCTCATCGGGCAACATCCCTGCTGTCGCCGAAAAGCGCTATCGGACAGCAGGGATTTTTTGCGAAAGCCGACTTCGGTATGTCGCGAACCCGCCCGTGCCGCGATGCGGTACCCGGCCCTTGCCGGCAAGGGCCGAACGTTCCGCCGCAACCACGATCGGGGGAAAAGATGCGGTTGTAAATCGGAAAAACATCGCATATAATTTGAGTAGTGGTAGAGGTAAACGGTTACCCTAGCGTTCGCGGTTTTTCAGGATAGAAAGGGGAGAGAAATTTGCAGCATAAGTTGAAAATCGGCATGATTGGCGCCGGGAGAATCGGAAAAATTCATGCCGAAAATTTAATGCGGTTACCCCAAGTGATTGTCAAATCGGTTTCCGATGTGGAGGTGGATGCGATCCGGGAATGGGCGGCGGGCCTTGGCATCGGAATCGTTACGAAAGATTACCGTGAAATCCTCTCCGATCCGGAGATTGAAGCCGTGTTCATCTGTTCGTCCACCCATGCGCACACGCAGCTCATCGCCGAGGCGGCCGCGGCAAAGAAACACATTTTTTGCGAAAAACCGATCAGTTTTGATTTGGAGGAGAGCAAGAAAGCAGTCAAGGCGGCGGAAGACGCGGGGGTCAAACTGCAGATCGGATTCAACCGCCGCTTCGACCACAACTTCAAAAAAGTCCGCGAGGTCGTCCGGGAAGGAATCATCGGCGATCCGCACATTATCAAAATCACTTCCCGCGATCCCGAACCGCCGTTAAGGGAATACCTTCGGCATTCGGGCGGCATTTTCATCGATATGGCGATTCACGATTTCGACATGGCCCGCTATTTGTGCGGCAGCGAAGTGGAAGAAGTGTATGTGGCCGGCGCGTCGCTGATCGATCCGGTATTCGGCGAGTTTGGCGATATCGACACCGCCGTCACGACGTTGAAATTTGCCAACGGAGCGATCGGCGTCATCGACAACAGCCGCAAAGCGGCGTACGGATACGACCAGAGAGTGGAAGTGTTCGGGTCCAAAGGCAGCGTCGTCGTGCAGAACGACTATCCGAACACGGCGGAAATTTTGACCTCGACAGGCGTTTATCGCGACAAACCGCTCTATTTCTTTCTTGAACGATACAAAGACGCCTATGTCGAGGAAACGGTCCGGTTCGTCGAATCGATTCTGAGCGGAAGCGACGTGCCCGTCAACGGATACGACGGCCTGCAGGCCGAACGGATCGCCCACGCCGCCAGGAAGTCCATGCTGGAGAAACGGCCCGTGAGCCTGAGTGAGATCCCGTAAAGGTTTTGGGGAATGAAAATAAATTACCTGTCAGGGAGGGGTAATGGTGAAAACGGTGCGATTGACCGTGGCGCAGGCGTTGGTCAAATTTTTGAACCGGCAATACGTGGAGTTTGACGGCCGGCAGCACAGGCTGGTTCGCGGCGTGTTCGCGATTTTCGGTCACGGAAACGTGCTCGGCATCGGACAGGCCTTGGAGGAAGACCCCGGCGAACTGGAAGTGTACCAGGGCAGAAACGAGCAGGGCATGGCCCACGCGGCGGTCGCCTTCGCGAAACAAAACGGCCGCAAGCAGATCATGGCGTGCACGGCATCCGTCGGGCCGGGTTCCGCCAACATGCTGACGGCGGCGGCGACCGCGACGGCGAATCAAATTCCCGTGCTGCTTCTTCCGGGCGACATTTTCGCCACCCGGCAGCCCGATCCCGTTCTGCAGCAGATCGAACACCCGCACGATCTGACGATCTCGACGAACGACGCGTTTCGGGCGGTAAGCAAATATTGGGACCGCATTTATCGTCCGGAACAACTGATGTCGGCCATGATCAACGCCGTGAGGGTGCTGACCGACCCCGCGGATACCGGTGCGGTGACGATCGCGCTGCCCCAGGATGTGCAGGGCGAAGTGTACGATTTCCCGGAGTATTTCTTTCAAAAACGCGTTCACCGCATCGAAAGGCGCCCGCCCGCTCCGGAAGCGCTGGAAGACGCCGTCAGGCTGGTGATGACCAAGAAAAAGCCGATCGTCATTTGCGGCGGCGGTGTCCGCTATTCCGAAGCGGGAGACGAACTGAAACGGTTTTGCGAGACGTTCCATATCCCCTTTGGTGAAACCCAGGCGGGGAAAAGCGCGGTGGAAAGCGACCATCCCTACAATCTCGGCGGCATCGGGGTGACAGGCAATCTGGCGGCGAACACGCTGGCGAAGGAGGCGGACCTGGTCATCGGCATCGGCACCCGGTTCACGGATTTTACGACCGCTTCCAAGAGTTTGTTTCAGCATCCGGATGTCGCCTTTCTGACCATTAACGTGTCCTCCTACCATGCGGGCAAACTGGATGCGACCAAAGTGGTGGCCGACGCCAAACTCGCCCTGCAGGCGCTCGGTGAGCGGCTGAAGCAGTCCGGGTATCGTTCCGGCTATACGGATGAAATCGCGAAGGCCAGGGAGGCGTGGGAGGCGGAATGGCGGCGGCTTGCCGTAACGCGTTACGGCATGGAAGGATATCGTCCGGAAATCGCCGGGCATCTGGACGAAGCGCTGGCCGAGTATGCCGAAACGTTCCAATCCGGTTTGACGCAGACGGAAGTGATCGCGGCGCTGAACGAGTGGCTGGACGAGGACGCCGTCGTGGTCGGCGCGTCCGGCAGTCTGCCCGGAGATCTGCAGCGCATGTGGAAATCCCGGAAACCGAACACGTATCACATGGAATATGGTTACTCCTGCATGGGATACGAAATTTCCGGCGCGCTCGGCGTCAAAATGGCGGAGCCGGACAGGGAAGTTTACGCCATGGCGGGCGACGGCAGCTATCTGATGCTGCATTCGGAACTGGTGACGAGCGTGCAGGAAGGGATCAAGATCAACGTCCTCCTGTTCGACAACGCCGGCTTCGGATGCATCAACAATTTGCAGATGTCCAACGGCATGGGCAGTTTTGCGACGGAATTCCGCTACCGCAACAAACAATCGGGGAAGCTGGACGGCCGGGTGATGAACATCGATTACGCCCAAAGCGCCGCGGGATACGGCGTCAAGACGTATTCGGTCCGTACGCTCGAACAGCTGCGCGAAGCGGTCGAAGACGCGAAAAAACAACCGGTTTCCACCTTGATCGACATCAAAGTGCTTCCCAAAACGATGACCGCCGGGTACGGCGCCTGGTGGCATGTCGGCGTCGCGGGCGTCTCGGCGAAACCGGGCGTGAACGAAGCGTTTGCCAAAAAAGAAAAACACCTGCAAAACGCCAGACGGTATTGAAACGGCACGGAACGAAACCACGCGGAAACGGGGGAAGCGAGAACATGTTCAAGGAAAACGCGGTCCGGCTGGGGATTGCGCCCATCGGCTGGACCAACGACGACATGCCCGAACTCGGCGCCGAAAACACGTTCGAGCAGTGCGTCAGCGAGATGGCGCTGGCCGGCTTTGCCGGCAGCGAGGTGGGCAACAAATACCCGCGCGATCCCGAAACGTTGAAAAAAGCGCTGGCGCTGCGCAACCTGTCCATCGCCAGCGCCTGGTTCAGCGCGTTTTTGACCACGAAACCGCTGCGGGAAACCGAGGAAGCCTTTGTGCGGCACCGGGACTTTCTGCATGAAATGGGAGCCAAGGTGATCGTCGTCTCCGAACAGGGCCGCAGCATTCAGGGAATGATGGACGTGCCCGTGTTCGACGGCAAACCGGTGTTTACGGACGCGGAGTGGCGGCTGCTGGCCGACGGGCTGCACCGCCTGGGGGAATTGGCCGACGACAAGGGCATGCGGATCGTCTACCACCACCATATGGGAACGGGGGTGCAGACGGCGGCGGAAATCGACCGTCTGATGTCGATGACGGATCCGGACCTGGTGTCCCTGTTGTACGATACCGGCCACCTGGCATTTTCCGGCGAAGATCATCTGGCGGTGCTGAAAACCCATATTTCCCGCATCAAACACGTGCATCTGAAAGACATTCGCGCCTCCGTGCTGGAAAGGGTCAAAGCAGAGCGGCTCAGTTTCCTGCAAGCGGTGAAAGAGGGCGTATTCACCGTCCCCGGCGACGGTTTTATCGATTTTCGGCCGGTGCTCCGCCTGCTGGCCGAACACGGTTACGAGGGATGGCTGGTGGTCGAAGCCGAGCAGGACCCGGCCAAGGCCAATCCGCTGGAATACGCGCTCAAAGCCCGCCGATACTTGCGGGAGATCGCGAATCTGTAAAAGGAGGAAAACCCCATGCCGAGCCTAGTCGTTCCTTCCCGTCCGGAACCGGATCGGGACGGCAACGTGCTGACCATTACGCCGGAATCGGCGGGATGGCAGTATGTCGGGTTTCAGGTATATGTACTGAAAAAAGGCCAAACGTTGAGCCGGACGTTGCCGGATCAGGAAGCCTGCCTCGTGCTGTTGAGCGGCAGGGCGACCGTCAGCGCCGGGGAACACCGGTGGGAACACATCGGCGAGCGCATGAACGTGTTTGAGAAAACCCCGCCGTACTCCGTATATGTTCCTTCAGGAGCCCCCTTTTGCGTGGAAGCGTTGACGGAACTGGAACTGGCGGTATGCCTGGCGCCGGGCAAAGGCACGCATGAACCGAGGCTGATCCGTCCGCAAGACGTCGGGGTGGAAATGCGAGGCTACGGCCAAATCGAGCGGAAAATCCACAACATTTTGCCCGAGGGGCAGCCGGCGGACAGCTTGCTGGTCGTCGAAGTGTTTACGCCTGCGGGCCATTGGTCCAGCTATCCGCCCCACAAGCACGACCGGAATCAGCTGCCGGAGGAATCGTATCTCGAGGAGACGTACTACCACCGGATCGACAAACCCGGCGGATTCGCCATCCAAAGGGTGTACACGGACGACCGCTCGCTCGACGAAACGATGACGGTGAAAGACGGCGATGCGGTGCTGGTGCCGCGCGGCTATCATCCGGTTTGTGCGCCGCCGGGATATGAAGTGTACTATTTGAACGTCATGGCGGGGCCGATCCGCACCTGGAAGTTCCGCAACGATCCCGACCACGAATGGCTCCTGGCGGGACCGGCCGCTCCCCGCGGGTGAGCCGTCGCGCACACGGGGGCGCGCTTAACGAGCAGAGGAGGCGAATGCAATTGCTGAACTTCGATCACGGCAGGCCGATGGACTTCATCGCCGTGGGCAGATTGTGCGTCGATTTGAACGCCAATGAAACCGGACGTCCGATGGAGGAAACGGTGACGTTTACCAAATATGTCGGCGGTTCCCCGGCCAACATCGCCATCGGCCTGTCCCGGCTGGGGGCCAAAACCGGATTTGTCGGCAAAGTGTCGGACGACCAAATGGGGCGGTTTGTGACCGATTACTTCCGCAAAAACGGCATCGACGTCACGCAGGTGCACGTGGACCGCACCGGCGCTTCGTTGGGGCTGGCGTTTACGGAGATCAAGAGCCCGACGGACTGCAGCATCCTCATGTACCGGTCGAATGCGGCGGACCTAAAGCTTGCGCCGTCGGAAGTGTCAGAGGAATACATCCGCAGCGCCAAAGCGATGCTGATCTCCGGCACCGCGCTGGCGGCCAGCCCTTCCCGGGAAGCCGTGTTCCTCGCGCTGGACTTTGCCCGCAGAAACGGCACGGTCGTGATGTTCGACCTGGATTATCGCCCCTACACCTGGAACAACGAAGATGAAGTGGCCGTCTACTATCGGCTGGCCGCCGAAAAATGCGACGTCCTCATCGGTACGAGGGAAGAGTTCAATCTGATGGAAAAGTTTGACCGCCGCGGCGAACCGGACGACGAACGGACCGCGAAAACGTGGTTCGCGCATCATGCCGACATCGTGGTCGTCAAACACGGAAAAGACGGTTCCATCGCCTACACCAAAGAAGGAACCGTGCATCGAAGCAGGACGTTTCCCGCCAAAATTGTGAAGACGTTCGGAGCGGGAGACGCTTATGCGTCATCGTTCATATACGGACTGCTGCGGGGATGGGACATCGACAAATGCATGGAATACGGCAGTGCCTCCGCCGCGATCGTCATCTCCAGTCACAGCTGTTCCGATGCGATGCCGACGCTCGGACAAATCGAGCGATTCATCGCCGAATGTCAATCCGGATGACCCGGCGGGAAATCATGAGGTGACATCCATAACCATCGGAAGGAGACGCAACCATGAGTGTGACTGCGAACGTCCAGACATTGAAAAATTATATCGGCGGCCGGTGGGTCGAATCCGCCTCCGGCCAAACCCTGCCGGTGCCCAATCCGGCGACCGGCGAGCTGCTCGCCCGCGTGCCGGTTTCCTCCAGGGAAGATTTGGATCGCGCCGTCGCCGCGGCAAAGGAAGCGTTCGTTTCGTGGAGCCGGACCCCCGTGCCGAAACGGGCGAGGATTTTGTTCAAGTTTCAGCAGCTGCTCACGGACCATTGGGACGAACTGGCCAGGCTCATCACGCAGGAGAACGGCAAAAGCTATACGGAAGCGCACGGCGAAGTGCTGCGCGGGATCGAATGCGTCGAGTTTGCCGCGGGAGCGCCCACGCTGCTGATGGGCAGACAGCTTCCGGACATCGCCACGAACATGGAATCCGGCATGTACCGCTATCCGCTCGGCGTCGTCGCCGGCATCACGCCGTTCAACTTTCCGATGATGGTGCCCTGCTGGATGTTCCCGCTGGCGATCGTCTGCGGCAATACGTTCGTGCTGAAACCGTCGGAGCGCACGCCGCTGCTCGCCAACCGGCTGGCGGAGCTGTTTAAGGAGGCGGGGCTTCCGGACGGCGTGCTCAATATCGTGCACGGGGCGCACGATGTCGTGAACGGGATCCTGGAACACAAAGACATCAAGGCCGTTTCGTTCGTCGGGTCCCAGCCGGTGGCCGAATATGTGTACAAAACCGCCGCCGCCCACGGCAAACGGGTGCAGGCGCTGGCCGGCGCCAAAAACCATTCGATCGTCATGCCCGATGCGGATCTGGATGCCGCCGTCAAGGAAATCATCAACGCCGCTTACGGTTCCGCGGGAGAGCGGTGCATGGCCTGCTCCGTCGTCGTGGCGGTGGGAGACATCGGCGACCGTTTGGTGGAGCGGCTGGTACAGGCGGCGGACAAACTGAAAATCGGAAACGGGTTGGAAGAAGGCGTGTTCCTTGGTCCGGTGATCCGCGATACGCACAAAGAGCGGACGATACGCTATATCGAATGCGGTGAAGCCGAAGGAGCCAAGCTGGTCCGGGACGGCCGCAAGGACGAGGCCGCGGGCGGACCGGGATATTTCGTCGGGCCGACGCTGTTTGACCACGTGACCAGGGACATGACCATCTGGAAAGACGAAATTTTCGCTCCCGTCCTGTCGGTCGCCCGGGTGAACACGTTGGAGGAAGCGATCGAACTTGCCAACGCTTCCCCGTTCGCCAACGGGGCGTGCATCTTCACCAAAGACGGAAGCAATGTGCGCAAGTTCCGGGAAAACATCGATGCGGGCATGCTCGGCATCAACATCGGCGTTCCGGCACCGATGGCGTTTTTCCCGTTTTCCGGATGGAAAAACTCGTTTTACGGCGACCTTCACGCCAACGGACCCGACGGCGTCGAATTTTATACCCGCAAGAAGATGGTGACCGCTCGCTGGTGAGGGCACCGTACTTCTGTCCGAATCCGCACGATCCGGGGAAGCTCCCCGGATTCGGACTGTCATGAGCTCTGTACGGGAGATGGTTGTTTTGTCCATTTCCTTTTGCTATAATGATGGGCACTTTCAGTGGGAGAAAGGATGCAGGACGTGAAACCGACCATCTACGATATCGCGCAAGCGGCAGGCGTATCCACCGCGACGGTTTCCAAGGTTCTGAACAACACCGGCCGCATCAGCGAAAAAACGCGCCGGAACATCTTGCGGATTATCGAAGAAATGGACTATCAGCCGAGCATCGTCGCCTCCGCCCTGACGGGAAAAAAGACGCACACGATCGGCCTGTTGCTGCCCGATTTGGCCAACCCGTATTTTTCCGAGATCGCGAGGAACATCGAAGACCGGGGGCACGATCACGGATTCAGCGTCATCATCTGCAGCACCGACAACAAACCGGAAAAGGTTTCCCACTACATTTCCATTCTCCGGCAAAAGCGGGTCGACGGCATCATTATCGCCACCGGAGTCCGCGATGAAAAAGTGTTGAAGGAACTCAACCGGCGCGACATCCCTTTTGCGCTGATCGCCCGGGAGCTGCCCATGCTGGCGGCGCACACCGTGCTGGTCGACGATTTCATGGGCGGCTATTTGGCGGCTTCCCATCTCGCGGAATGGGGACATCGGAAAATTGCGATCATCGCTGAAGATCTCCAGCTGACGAGCAGCAAAGAACGCGTCCGCGGCTGGCGCAGTGCGCTGGAAGAACACGGAATAACCTGTGATGAAAAGTGGGTGGTCATCGGCGATTTCACCGTCGAGGGCGGCAAGCGGGCCATGCACCGGCTGCTCGATTTGCCCGATCGGCCGACGGCGGTATTTGCCTGCAACGATTTGCTGGCAATCGGATCGATCCAGGCTGCGCGGGAGCGGGGGCTCTCGGTTCCGGACGACGTGTCCGTCGTCGGCTTCGACAATACGATTCTGGCGACGATCATCGATCCGCCCCTGACCACGGTGGCGCAGCCGATTCGGGAAATCGGCCGCCAGGTGATGGATTTGTTGGTTCGGGAAATCGAAGAGCGCAAACAGGTCAAACAGCGGGTGGTGCTCCTGCCGGAGTTGATCATCCGGCAGTCGACCAAGCGTTTGGCTCCTGCATCTCCGACCGACGGGAACGACGACCGGGAGTAACTTGCCGATCGACACCAAATCATCGATCACAAACCGCCTATTGTGGGCGGTTTTGTTTTTGCAGAACGTTCCGTCCTGCGCCCGTCGCCCGCATGATCGTTAGAGTAAAATTTGCGTGGGGGTAAAGTCTGGAAAAAGCGAACATAGAAAAAAGAGCTTCTCCCTCGGTAAAGTGAATTTGGCACGAAACACACACCAAGAGGAGGAAGCTCCTGTGCAGCACTTTACCACAATCATTCCCTCAATGAAACAGCTTGAGCAGTGGATGTTGCGGGAGATGCAGGAAGCGTTCGCCAGCGCGATGAAGA